>Ga0209742_10000517_pt1 | contig 20298 bp, 18 predicted proteins | sample DeeMarSeWOR38_10_FD_187462 | JGI IMG/M metagenome (GOLD analysis project Ga0209742, IMG submission 187462) | Marine sediment microbial communities from White Oak River estuary, North Carolina - WOR-3-8_10 (SPAdes) (version 2) | ecosystem: Environmental > Aquatic > Marine > Intertidal zone >... | reverse complement strand
TATCATTATCCTGGTAATCATTGTTATAATCTTTGGTGCCGGAAAACTCCCGGAAATCGGCAGCGGACTGGGCAAGGGCATCAAGAATTTCAAGAAGGCCACCAAGGACGAGGACAAAGAAAAGATTGCAGAGAAGAAAGAGGACGAATAGTTCGGAAAACCTGCTTAAGCAGTACTGCAGCGATTTATTTTTATATAACAAGGAACCAGCTATGTCTGTCGAACTCCCTGACCGGTAATGCGGAAGGTATGCAGGCAATTCGTCGTATGTAGCTTTTCATCCACATCTGGATAATTTTCTAACAAGGAGTAAGTAATGTTTGGCCTGGGAACCCCTGAACTTATCGTAATACTCGGTATTGCCTTTCTGGTTTTTGGCGGCAAAAAACTTCCTGAGATAGGAGCCGGCCTCGGGAAGGGTATCAGTTCATTCAAAAAGGGCTTAAAAGATGTTGAGGATGCCGGGAAAAACCTGGTCGAGGACAATGTACCCGGCGCCAAGGAACTTCACAGCCTGAAAGAGGAGGTGGATAAAGCAAAGGACATTGGAAACGTCCTGAAATCCTAACAGAAATTCGGCAAAAAGATTAGCCGCTATATACCACGATAATTAGGTATTCACAAAAATCAGACTTCTCGTTTTCAGGCAGGCCGCCGGGTTATAAAAGCTCCGCATACAATAAATACATGCGCACTTGCAAATCCGGGCAACACTGATTGAGAGTACTGGGACAATTTAAAGTATCCTACAATTCCCGTTTATCGATCACCCTCTGCCCCTTCCCCTCAAACCGTTCAAGGGTTTTTTCCTCCACCAGTTTCACATCAACGGAAACCCCAAGTTCCGATGCCAACCGTTTCTTTATTTTATCCACCAGCTGCCGCTGCTTCTTCATTTCGTCAAAAAAGATGGACTCAACAACCTCCACGAGAACAGTGGCCTTGTCCTGGTGATTCTCCCGTTCAACTACTATGCGGTAATGCGGCTCTGTTCCTTCTATTTCAAAGAGCACATTTTCTATCTGGGTGGGGAACACATTGACCCCTTTTATAATGAGCATATCATCGGTGCGTCCCAGGATCCTGGTCATCCGGTAATTTGTCCTGCCACAGGCACAGGGTTCTGTTATGAGTCGTGTCAGATCACGTGTTCTGTAGCGGATAACCGGGAAGGCCTCCTTGGTCAGGGTGGTAATGACCAGTTCTCCAACCTCTCCGGGTTGGACCGGCTGCAGGGTGCCGGGGTTGATCAGTTCGACCAGGAAATGGTCTTCATTAATATGCAGGCCATTGCATTCCAGGCATTCGCCGGCTACACCCGGTCCCATCACTTCACTCAAACCATAGTTATCGGTAGCAGTTATATTGAGCTTGTTATTGATCTCCGTGCGCATTGCCTCAGACCATGGTTCAGCACCGAACAGTCCCCATCTCAGAGAAAGAGCATTAATATTGACCCCCATCTCCAGCATGGCGTCGGCAATCATCAGGGCATAACTGGGGGTGCAGACCAGGGCGGTGGTTTTGAAATCCTGCATGATCTGGATCTGGCGCTTTGTATTGCCGCTGGAAATGGGGATCACCGAGGCGCCTATCCGTTCTGCCCCGTAATGAAGGCCGAAACCGCCGGTGAACAGGCCGTAGCCGAAGGCAATCTGGATGACATCGTCCTTGGTAACGCCGGCAGCTGTCAGAACGCGGGCAACCAGGTTGGACCAGTTCTTGATATCATTACGGGTGTAGCCCACAACTGTTGCCATTCCCGTTGTGCCGGAAGAAGAATGGATCCTGACCACGTCCCTGAGCGGTACGGCAAAAAGGCCGTAGGGATAATTCCGGCGCAGGTCATCCTTGACGGTAAAGGGCAGACTGCTTAATTCAGAAAGTGACCGGAACCCGTCCGGGTCAAGATTTATCTCTTTAAACCTGCTTCTGTAGAACGGAACATGCGTGGCCACCCTGTAAATGGTTGACTGCAGCCTCTCAAGCTGCAACTGCTCCAGATCTTCCCTGCTCATGCATTCCCTGTTTTCTTCCCAGTACATATCAACACCCAGTTATCAGTTTAAGAAGTAAATAGATAGTAGTAAGAAGTTAGTAGTAAAAAATTAACATTTTTCCTTTTGTTATGAAAATATTTCTTTGCTGCCTGACAACAGGCACTCTGTTCATAAAAATATTTTCTACTATTCACTGTCTGATGACAAAGTAAAAAGCTTCAGATACAAGGCGTGCCAATTTTGAGGAATGAGGTGTACTAAGCGTACGCCGTAATGACGAAAAATTGAGCACAACGCAGTAGATGGACTTTTTACAAAGTCATCAATCGGTTTCGCGTCCTAGGTAAGCCCTCTGCACATCACGATTCTGCAGGAGGTCTTCAGCCACTCCCTGCAGGATAATTTTACCGGTCTCCAAAACATAGCCGCGGTCGGCAATCGCCAAGGCTGCCTTGGCATTCTGCTCGACCAGCAAAACAGTATTGCCCTCTTCCCGCAGCCGCAAAATTACCCTGAAAATACTTTTGACAATAAGAGGCGCCAGGCCGGTCGAGGGCTCATCCATCATAATAAGAGAGGGTTTTGCCATCAAAGCCCGGCCCATGGCAAGCATCTGCTGCTCACCGCCTGACAGAGTCCCGGCCAATTGTTTTGCCCGTTCTTTTAATACCGGGAACAGCTCATACACCCGTGCAATCTCATGATCAATGCCGGCCTTCTCCTTTTTTGCCAGGACATATCCACCCAGAATAAGGTTTTCCTGGACCGTCATGGTGGAAAACACCTGCCTGCCTTCAGGGACCAGAGAGCAGCCGGCGGCAACAATCCTTTCCGGTCTGATCCTGCGCAGATTATTATCCCGGAACAGAATATCACCGGAGCTGACTTTGACCAGTCCGGTAATAGTATGCAGCAGGGTCGTTTTTCCTGCACCGTTTGCCCCGATGATGGTGACAATCTCACCGGGGTCAACATGCATAGAGATGCGTTTCAGCACCCGCAGCTTCCCGTAGCCCGCCTCTAAATTTCTGATCTTAAGCATTATTCTGTTACGGAGATTTTTAACGTCATGATCAAATTTTCAATTGTAAATCTTCAATCTTCAATTTCTAACCCTCGTCACCCAGGTAGACCCGTATCACTTCCTCATTCTGCTGGATATTATGCGGCAGGTCCTCTGCAATCTTCTCACCAAAGCTCAAGACCACGATCTCATCTGATATATCCATAACCAGGGACATATCATGTTCAACAAGCAACACCGTTATGCCTCTGTCCCGTATCTTTGTAATAAGGCGTCCTATTTCACCGGTCTCGTAAATGTTGAGGCCTGCTGCCGGCTCATCAAGCAGCAGGAGGGTAGGTTCCGTGGCAAGGGCCCGGGCAAACTCCACTCCCCGCTGCTGTCCGAATGAAAGATTACTTATTTCAGTGTCTGCACAGTCGGCTACCCCAAGAAGATCAAGATATTCCATAGCCTTCTCCCTGATCTTCCGTTCCTCCGGCCAGGTCCATGGGAGGTTAAACATGCCGGCCATAAATCCCGCCCTGCTTCTGACATGCCGCCCCACCATGACATTTTCAAGTGCGGTCATACCGTGAAAAAGTTTTATATTCTGATAGGTTCTTGACAGGCCTCGTTGGGCAATCTGGTATGGCTTGAGGTTGTTTATTATCGCATTATTGAAGAAAACGGTTCCCGAGTTGGCCGGAAGGTTGCCGGCAATGAGGTTGAAAAGTGTGGTTTTTCCGGCACCATTCGGCCCTATAACCGCCTTTATCATGCCCTGCTCCACGGCAAAACTGACATTATTCACCGCAAGCAGTCCGCCGAAACGGCGGTTCAGATTTTGTATTTCAAGAAGGGCCACCTGTTATTGTTCCCTGGTTGTTTTCTCAATATCAGAGGTCATTTATTCCGGTTAAAGATGCCAACCGCCGCATGCCATAAGCGTTCATTCAGTGTTCTCTTGCCGAAACGCCGGGTTCAGGTGCGACAACAGCTGCTTTACCTGCTGCCACAGATTTATTTTTAATATACCCTGGGGCGCAAAAAGCATGATGATTATAAGAATTGCTCCAAAAACCGCATCATCATAGGAGCCGAATACGCCACGCAGGGAAAGGAAATTCAGGACTATCCCCATGACAAGTGCACCCCAGAGATTGGCCATGCCGCCTACAGCCACAATGGCAACATAGCGTACGGACTTCATGATTCCTGCCTCCGATGGCCCGATGCCGCCATTGTAATGGGTCATGAATACTCCGGCAAATGCCGCAAAAACGGCGCTCAAAACAAATATGTACAGCTTGTAGCGGGCCGTATTGACACCCATGGCATTGGCCGCTTCTTCAGCGCCGTGTATGGAGCGCAAAGCCCTGCCCACCCTTGAATGGATCAGGTTGAGCAGCAATATTACGCCGCAGATTACCATCCCCCAGGCAATATAATAATTTAAGGTCCTGGCTCTGAAACTGCCGCTTACCTCGATGCCAGGCAGCAGCATGAATCCCGGAACCTCTGAAATGCCGTCAGCCTCTCCAAAATACGCACTGGCTAGGACAATCCGATAAATGATTATACCGAAACCAAGGGTTGCCATGGCAAGGTAATGGCCTTTCAGTTTCAATACAGGTCCGCCAATCGCCAGTGCAATGATGCCGGAGGCTAATACGGCACCAATACATGCCGCCCAAGGTTCAACAGTAAGCAGGTCTCCACCGTAAAGATCCTTGCCGGCAACCAGGAAGCCGACCTTATCCAGAAATACTACCAGCCCCTGCTCCTTGAACGGCAGCAGGTTATGGGTGGTAAGCGTACCTGCCAGGTAGCCGCCAATGGCGAAAAAACCTGCATGTCCCAGAGAGATCTGACCGCCATACCCCATCAGGACGCACAAACCGATGACGACAACCGAATAATAGGCGGACATCGTCAGCTGGGTCAGGTAATAGGTGGTTTCCGTAAACTGGGTGACAAGCTGTATGATGACCACGAGGGCCAGCAGGAAAAGCACCGGAATGTACCTTTTCAGCAGATCCATCAGAATTCCTTCAGGCTGGCTGCCTCACTGCTGCCGAACAGGCCGTGCGGCCTGATAAACAAGATGATGAGTAAGATTGAGGTGGCTATGGCATCCTTGAACGCCAGGGGGAGCACCGATATGGAAAACGCCTCGATGATGCCGAGCAGCAAACCTGCTGTCACTGCTGCCACGCTGTTTCCCAGGCCACCGAGGATGGCCACGGTAAAACCCTTGATTGCCAGACCCGGCCCCATGTCATACTCGGAATATGTAATAGGGGACATGACGCAGCCTGCCATGGCGCCGATACCTGCCGAGAGAACAAAGGAGAGGGTAACCATGTTTTTCGTATTGATGCCGCACAGTGTTGCTGCACGCCGGTTAGCTGCACAGGCCCGCATCTCGCGCCCCAGGGAGGTAAACTTGAAAAAAAGGCTCAAGCCCGCTACCATCAGAGAACAGACCCCGATAACCCAAAGAACCTGGGGTGAAATCCTTGCTCCCAGAATTTCAACGGAGGTCACCTCGTTGCCAATGAAATAGGGCAGAGTACGGACACTTTCACCCCAGATATGCAGAGCCGCTTCCCGCGCCAGAATTGAAATACCTATGGTGATAATTATCATGCGCAGCACTGACGGGCTCTGCAGCCAGCGTATAAAAAACATCTCTATCAGCGCTCCAACACCCATGGTGATCAGAACGGCCACTGCAATTGCCAGCGGCATGGGCATGAAAGCATGCATAGTGATGACAATCATGCCGCCCAGCATGACAAACTCACCCTGGGCAAAATTTATGATTCCCGTGGTGTTGTAGATGATGTTAAAGCCGATCGCCACAATAGCATAGATAATGCCATAGGTAATGCCGGCAAAAAGGTATTGTATGAAAAGTTCAGGAGTCATTGGCAGTTGCTCAATACAGGAAAAGGGGCGGAGAGATGATACTGCTCTCCGCCCCTGCTGCTGACAAACCTAGATGCTTGGCATTACTTCTGATAGATGGCAAATTTGCCGTCTTTAACCGTCAGCATCTCAAAAGAATTTATATCCAGGCCATTATGATCTTCCGGAGAGAAATTAAAAATACCGGCCGTGCCGGCAACTCCCTGCAGGTTTTCTATGGCATCACGCACTTTTTCCTTGTCCAGGCCGGCCTTTTTTATGCCTCTCACCAGGATGGTAAGGGCATCGTAGGCATGGCCTCCAAAAGTGGAAACCTGGTCCGTGAACTTGGACTCGTAATCATTCTTGTATTTTATAAGTAATGCCTTCTGCGGATTGGTGTCCGGCAGGTCTTCAGCAACCAGCAGGCGGCCGGCCGGGAAAATGATGCCTTCTGAAGCAGCACCGCCGGCCTCGACATACTTGATGTTGCCGAAACCATGGCTCTGGAACAGGGGCACTTCCCAGCCTGCCTGCCGCATGTTCTTGGCCAGTATGCCCTGGGCCGGGACGATGGACCAGTTAACCACGGCCTGGATGTCCTTGTTGGCCATCAACTTGGCGACAACAGCGGAAAGGTCGGTTTCTTTCTTGTCATAGACCTCTGAGGCCAGGATCTCGATGCCGAATTCAGGTGCAATTTTCTCAAGCTGGCCCTTGCCGGCATTACCGAAACCGGTATTGCCTGTCAGGATCGCTATCTTGCTGATGCCCATGTCTTTCATGGTTCCGTAGATCTTTTCAACTGCGTGGCTGTCCTTCTGCGGTGTCTTGAAAACATACTTGGCCACCGGATTGACGATCACTTCTGCTGCGGCGCAGGAAATAAGGATCATCTGGGCTTCTTCGGCAATATTCTTGATCTTCATGGTTTCGCCGCTGGTGGACGGCCCGATGATGGCAAAGACCTTGTCTTCCTCTATCAGCTGCTTGGCAAACGAGATAGCCTTTTCAGGATCACCGGCTGAATCCTTGACAATCAGTTCGATCTTGTTGCCGTTGATGCCGCCCGTGGCATTGATCTCTTGAACCATCATTTCCAGGGTCCGAGATTCCGGACCGCCTAAAAATGATGCCCCGCCTGTCACAGCCAGGATGGCCCCCACCTTGATGTTCTCTGCCCTGGCAACTGAGGCTGGTGTAAAACCAGCTATCAGGCAAAACGAGATAACCACTGCAAAAACAGAACTCAATACTCGCTTCATCACGTCTCAACCTCCTTGTTGTATTTAGCTAACTGGATTATTGCTCTTGACTTGAGACCAATACTCCCCCACTTCATATTGCTTAAATTGACCGGACTTCCTCACCTGTCAAAATCCGTATCCCGGCATTCTGCAAAATTGTAATGGCCATATCCGGATCATCAAAACGGAAAATTAGCACAGCGTTCTCACCGCTCTTTTGCACAAAGGCATACATGTATTCCACGTTCATCCCAGCCTCGTGCAGCACAGCCAGAACCCTGGCGAGTCCGCCCGGTCTGTCGGCAACCTCGACTGCAATCACAACTGCCTTGCCGACTGTAAAGCCTTCGTCTTTCAAGACCCTCGTCGCTTTATCGGTGTCATCCACAATCAAACGCAGAATACCAAAATCAGCGGTATCTGCCACAGAAAGGGCCCGGATATTGATGTTGTTGTCACTTAAGGCCTTGGTTATTGCTGCCAGGCGTCCCGATTTGTTTTCCAAGAACACGGCAATTTGATCAACTTTCATATCCTACCTCGCGCTGAACTCGAATCAAGGGTTGGTCTACTGTTCTACCTGAAAACCGACAAATGCAAAACAGTAATGTTCTAAATACTATAATTTTCGGTTGTCAATCACCCTTTTTGCCTTGCCTTCACTTCTCTGGATCGTTTTAGGCTCAACCAGGGTGATCTTGCAGGTGGAGCCGATAAGGTCTTTTATCTCCGCCTGGATCCGTTTACTTAACTTTTCCAGGTTCTTCACTTCATCGGAGAAAAGCTGCTCACTCACTTCGACCTGGACTTCCATGGTATCCATTGAACCTTCCCGGTTCACTATAATCTGGTAATGGGGTTCGACCCCTTCAATACCCATGAGCACATGCTCAACCTGGGTGGGGAAGACATTAACCCCGCGGATGATCAGCATGTCATCTGTGCGGCCGGTAATTTTTTCCATACGCACAAATGTCCTGCCACAGATACAGGGCTCCGCAATAAGCCTGGTGATGTCCTTGGTCCGGTAGCGGATGAGCGGAAAGGCCTGTTTGGTAAGTGTGGTAAAGACAAGCTCACCCTTCTCGCCCATGGGCAGCACTTCACCGGAGTCAGGATCTATGATCTCCGGCATAAAGTGATCCTCGAATATATGCATGCCATGCTGTGCTTCTATGCATTCCATTGACACACCCGGCCCGATGATTTCACTAAGCCCGTAGATGTCAATGGCTTTCAGGCCCAGCTTTTTCTCCACCTCTTCCCGCATATTTTCGCTCCATGGTTCGGCGCCGAAAATCCCGACCCGCAGGGCAAGCCTGGAAGCATCAACACCCATTTCTGCCATGGTTTCGGCAATGTTCAGGGCATAAGAGGGTGTTGACAGCAGGACCGTGGAACCGAAATCCTGCATGATCATGATCTGCCTCTTGGTCTGGCCGCCTGAGATCGGGATAACCGTGGCGCCCAGCTTTTCCGCCCCGTAATGGGCTCCGAGCCCGCCGGTAAACAAACCATAGCCATAGGCATTATGCACCACGTCGCCCCGCTGCACGGAGCCGCAGGCCAATGCCCTGGCCATGACCTCGGCCCAGGTTTCAATATCACGCTTGGTGTAGCCTACAACTGTGGGTTTTCCCGTGGTCCCCGATGAGGCATGCACCCGGACAACCTGGTCAAGGGGCAGGGTAAAAAGCCCGAAAGGATAATTATCACGCAAAAAATCCTTGGTGGTAAAAGGCAGTTTCTGCAGATCAGCCAGAGATTTAATATGCTCGGGCTTCAGGCCTGCCGCATCCATTTTCTCACGGTAGGGCTTGACGCGGTAATAGACGCGCTCCACCAGGTCCTTCAGCCTTCTGAGCTGCAGGATTTCCAACTGCTCCCTTGGCAATGTTTCAAATTCCTCGTTCCAGATCATCCCTTTCTCCTTAACCTGTTACGCCAGTGCTGCCTTTCTGCCTTCCTGAAAGGCCCTGATATTCACATCCCGGAACCGTTCGGGAATCCGTTCATTCATGACACCCACATACACCTGTTCATCAACAGGCAGATAGGTTGAAAGCACGCCTACCATGACAATATTGACCGCCCGCACTTCTCCAACGCCGCTGGCAATGTCAAAGGCGTTGAGCTCCCTGACATGAATATCACGGCTTGTCAATTCGTCCAGGACGTTTTCCGGGTATGCCATCTTCCCTGTGGCAATCGCCGGGGGATAGATTTTATGGGTGTTTACTATAACCCTGCTGTCAGTGTGCATATATGGCAGGTAGCGTACCGCCTCCATCATCTCAAAGGCAACAACTATATCCGCTTCTCCTGGACTGATCAACGGTGAATAAACCTTGCCGCCGTAGCGCAGGTGCGCAGTTACCGAGCCCCCTCGCTGGGCCATGCCATGGACCTCGCTCTTTCTCACATCCATGCCGGCAGCCAGCAGGCTGTAAGCAGTGACCTCGCTGGCCAGCAGGATGCCCTGGCCGCCAACGCCGCAAAAGAGAATATTGCCCTGTTCATTCATTACCTGTCCTCCTCTCTTCCTATGGCGTCAAACTTGCAAAGTTCAGCGCACTGTCCGCAGCCGTTGCACAACTCAACACTGATCTGGGAATGCCCTTTCTGTTTCTCTTTGTAGCCCAGCTTAGCCGCCTCTTCCGGAGTTACCGGCACCCAATGGATGGCAGGACAACCGAGACCGAGGCAGGCCATGCAGCCGGTGCAGTTCTCCAACCTGGTCCGGTAGGGCACCTTCACCCGCTTTTTCTCTGAAGGGATCAGCACGCACGGAGCCCTGCTGATGACTACCGAGGGTTCAGGCCGGTTGATTTCCTCTTTGAGGATCTTGCGGGCTTCGTTTATCTTATGTGGATTAAATGTGACAACATTCCTGACACCGACTGCCCGGCACAGCTCCTCGAAATTGAGCATCTGCGCCGGCTCTCCCTTTATATTCGTGCCAGACCCGGGATTGGGCTGCTGGCCTGTCATGGCCGTGATGCGGTTATCAAGGATAATGACTGTTGAATAGCTGTCATTATAGACAATATTGAGAAGCCCGGTGATGCCGGAATGGACAAAGGTGGAATCACCGATGACCGCCACCTCTTTCCCCATGCCTTCTTCACCAAGAGCCTTGGCCATGCCGTGTACCCCCGATACACCGGCACCCATGCAGACACATGAATCCATTGATGAAAGCGGCGGCAGAAAGCCCAGGGTATAGCAGCCGATATCACCGGCGACAAAGACCTTCTGCTTGGAAAGGGCGTAAAAAAGTCCGCGATGCGGACACCCAGGACACATATTGGGCGGGCGGGGCGGCAGGGCAACCGGAGCAAACCTGGCCGACTCCTCTCCGGTAATTGCCTTTTTAACGATGGCCGGATTGAGTTCACCTTCTGCCGGGATAAGATCCTTGCCATGGCAGCGGATGCCCATGGCCTTGATATGCAGTTCAAGGAACGGATCAAGTTCTTCGACGATGAAAAGTTCATCCACCTGCCCGGCAAAGCTCCTGATCATTTTCTCCGGCAGGGGCCAGACCATGCCCAGTTTCAGAACCGAGGCCTCGGGGAAGGCCTCCTTGACATAGAGATAGGAAATGCCGCTGGTTATAAAACCTCTTGTACCGTCACCCCATTCTATGCGGTTTTCCGGGAAAGTCTCGGCAAATTCAGAGAGTTTTTTCATGCGTTCCGTGACAAATTTTCGCCTGTTCCTGGCATTGGCCGGCAGCATGACAAACTTGGCAGCGTCCTTGACTATTTCAGGCTTCACGGAGGCGCCAGTCTTTTCACCGGGGGACACCTGTCCCTTTACATGGGCGATCCGGGTGGTTGTCCGTACGATCACCGGTGTGTCATATCCTTCACTAAGCCAGTAGGCAGTCTTCAGAAACTCCTTGGCCTCTTCAGGGTCGCAGGGTTCCAGCATCGGAAGCTTGGCGGCAAAGGCATAATTTCGGTTGTCCTGTTCATTCTGAGAGCTGTGCATTTCAGGATCATCCGCATTGATAATGACCAGCCCCCCGCGGATACCGGTGTAAGCAGAGGTGAACAGGGGATCGGCCGCGACATTCATGCCCACGTGCTTCATGGTGGCCAGGGCGCGCACACCGACAAAAGAGGCACCCAGGGCAACCTCCAGTCCCACCTTCTCATTGGGGGCCCATTCCGTATAGACCCCGTCATACTTTGAGAGATTTTCCATAATCTCGGTGGAAGGTGTTCCAGGATACCCCGAGGCAACCTTGACCCCTGCTTCATAGGCTCCAAGAGCCAGCGCTTCATTGCCTGAAAGCCATAGTTTATCCTTACTTTTCGCAGTCACGACTATCCTCCTGTGATCATAAAAAAGATGAAACCATACACTATGATTTCATCAACATTTCTTTATTGATAGGAATAACTAGGTGAAAATACTCAAAGCCCCCTGAATGGGCAAGTATTTTTTGTCAATTTTTACGGGTAAACTGCTCAAACCGGTGTGTAAGCTCCAGGCTTGCGACCTGCCACAGGCTGGCAGGCGTATTTGATTACCATTGTTCTTACTTCCAGAGCCCTAACAGATCAAGGGGCGCTTGTGAAAAAAGCTGCGGGGAACTTAATTTCTCCGGTGCCACCGGTAATAAAATTCGGTTGAAGTTTGACGGGCGGTGGATTAATTATGCATAAATGGGCGATTAACTCAGTGGTTAGAGTGCCATCTTCACACGGTGGAAGTCACAGGTTCGAATCCCGTATCGCCCACCAGATAAACACAAAAAGGTTGTGCTATCCCGCACAACCTTTTTTTCACAATTATCCTGCCAGGTTAAATCATGTGTGGCCGTTTCGCCCTGAAAACTCCCCCGCGCACCATTCAGGAACACTTTCAGCTTCCTGAAACGGTTGATCTTTCTCCCCGGTACAACATTGCTCCGTCCCAGGAAATTGCGGCTGTCAGGCTTCTGCCGGAAAAAGGTATTCGGCAACTTGATATGCTGCACTGGGGGCTTATCCCCCACTGGGCCAGGGACATGAAGATCGGCTACAGAATGATCAATGCCAGGGCTGAAACACTGGCACAAAAGCCCTCCTTTCGTGCAGCCTTCAAAAAAAGACGCTGCCTTATTATCGCTGACGGTTTTTACGAGTGGAAGCATGCAGGCAAGGCAAAGCAGCCCTTTTATGTGCACCTGAAAAACGGGGCGGTTTTCGCTTTTGCCGGGCTCTGGGAATCCTGGCACAGCCCGGACGGCAGCACGCTGGAATCATGCACGATTATCACCACCTCTGCCAACGAACTCATCAGTGAAATACACGACAGGATGCCCGTCATTCTGCCGCCGAGTCAGTACGGGTCCTGGCTGCAGGTTTCGACCCCGGAACAGTCTCTGCAGCAGCTTTTCGCGCCTTATCCTGCGGAGGCAATGGAAGCCTACCGGGTCAGTGCGGAAGTGAATAGCCCGAGAAATGACACGCCGGCCTGTATAAAAGCTATCTAACTCTATTTTTTACAGATAATGCAGCCAGTATCAGGTGGCCGAGCTGTTGCTTCTTTAACGCTGCCTTTGAAGGCTTTTCGTTCAAATTCAAGGCCATGCGCTGCGAAATATTTCAATGAAATATAGCAAAACATGCCGTAGAATTTTGAAAAGCTTCAACCAGCAAGGAAAAGAAGAAACACAACGGTCAATCAACAAACATGAAAGATGAAGCATGCATATGCTTTCTGCAGTGGGCCCTGCCGCATCTGCATTTGCGCTGGCCTGGATTCCGCAAAGTGCGCGGCCAGGTATGCAAGCGCCTTGCCCGCCGTCTTGAAGAATTAAACCTGTCCCATTTGCAAAGCTACCGCATGTACCTGGAAAACAACCCCCTGGAATGGCACATCCTTGACTCCATGTGCCGCATCACCATTTCCAGGTTTTATCGCGACCACGGAGTTTACGACTTCCTGCAATCACAGGTTTTTCCCGGGTTCATTGAAAATGGTTGCCGCACAGGCGATAAAACTCTCTCATGCTGGTGCATTGGCGCTGCCTCAGGAGAGGAGCCATACACCCTCAGTTTATTATGGGATCTTGCTGGCTTGAAAAAACAGGGAACTGATCTCAGAATCCTGGCCACGGAAGTTGACCGGAACATGATCAACCGGGCCAGGAATGGCTGCTACCCTCCAAGCAGCATCAGCGCACTACCGCCCGGTATGAGAACCCGGGGATTCAGCCGCAAGAATAAGCTCTTCTGTTTAAAAGCAACATACAAGAAACGGGTACAGTTTCTGCAGCAGGACATCAGAAACGAGCAGCCCGATTCATCCTTTCATCTTATCCTCTGCCGTAACCTGGTATTCACCTATTTTTCCCTTGAACTGCAGGATGAAATCGCCCCAAAAATCCTCAAACGTTTAAAACCGGGAGGTGCCCTTGTAATTGGTGCCCATGAAAAACTGCCAGCATCTCTACCCAACCTGGTGCGCTGGTTGCCGGGCAGGCCAATTTACCGCAGGGAAGCTTAAATTTAAGTTGACTTTGAGATAATTTTTACCAATATGGGTCCATGCCTGAAACAGACCCTAACAGCCTTCACCGAACACAAAACTGGTTCATTTTTTTCCTCGTTGCCATCGGCATCTTCATGGCAACCCTGGACGGGTCCATTGTCAATATAGCCCTGCCTTCCATCATGGCCGATTTCGAAGTGGAGCTTGCCACAATCCAGTGGGTGGTCATGATATACCTTTTGACCGTCACCTCCCTGCTGCTTTCCTTCGGCAGGCTGAGTGATATCCAGGGACGACGCATTGTCTACAGCCTGGGTTTGTTTCTTTTTTCACTTGGTTCACTGTTCTGCGGCTTAGCCTCCACTGCCCACTGGCTCATTATCGCCCGTTTTTTTCAGGGGCTTGGGGCTGCGATGACCATGGCCTGCACCCCGGCCCTGATTGTTGACACCTTTCCTGAGACTCAACGCGGCAGGGCGCTCGGCATGATGGGTTCCGTGGTGGCCTCTGGACTCACTGCCGGCCCGGTGCTCGGTGGCCTGCTGATCCATTATTTTTCCTGGCGCGCCATTTTCTACATAAACATTCCCATCGGCCTCCTCACTGCTGCCGGAGTCTTTTTTCTCCTGAAAGGGAGTAAGGCCGATATCACCAGGCCGGAAACATTTGACTGGCCTGGGGCAGCCATCCTTGCCGTGCTGCTGGGATCCTTCCTCATGGCCATCACGCACGCCTATGACTGGGGCTATTTTTCAACACGCACCCTTTTGCTCCTGGCCATATGCATCCTGGCCGCTGCCTCTCTTCTTTTTGTTGAAACGCAAGTCCGCCACCCGATACTTTCCCGCTCACTTTTTTCCATCAGGCTTTTCTCGCTGCCCATTGTGGCAGCGGTTATTCTCTTTGTCTGTCTTTTTTCCCTTGTGTTCCTCATGCCCTTTTACCTCATACATCCTCGCGGTTATCCTGTAAATACCGTAGGTGGCATAATGGCCTGTATCTTTGTGGCTTTATTTGTTGTTTCCCCTTTTTCAGGGGCACTTTCTGACCGCATCGGCTCCCGTTTTCTCTGCACCCTTGCCATGGCTCTGGTTGCCTGCTCGCTTTTCTCCCTTTCCTTCATTTCTGCCAGGGCATCTTTTTTTTCCATAATCTGGCGCCTTTCCCTGGCCGGTATCGGTACAGCAGTTTTTCTGCCGCCCAACAGCGCTGCCGCCTTCAGTGCCGTGCCGCCTGAAAACCGCGGTATTGCTTCTGCAACAGTTGCCGCAGCCAGGAACCTCGGCATGGTCCTGGGGGTGGCCATTGCCGGCGCCATCTTTAACAGCGTATTTTACAATTTAAGCAACGGCTTGAGCCTGAAGGAGTATCATCCTCCCCTGGAAGGTATCTTCATGGAGAGTTTTCATTTCGTCATGAGGGCAGGAGGTTTTATCGCCATTCTCGGCATGCTCATCTCCTTTCTGCGCGGACCGGAAAGAATTAAAATCGGCAGCCGGGAGTTATAAGGCGACAGGATAATTTTTTCTAAGCTGGCTGCCGGCTGCTGAGAGCTGATCTTTTCCGCCACTTATAAATCTCGTGGCTGACAAAAAGCAGGATGGGGAATGGCAGGAGGATCCACAGGTCAGAGAGGGGCACGGATGCGGTATTAAAAATATTCTGCACCGGTTCGACATAGAGCAGCATCCATATCCAGGCAAGCTCAATGACCATGGCGCCAATCAAGAGCGGATTTGAGAAAAGCCCCAGGCTGAAAGCGGAAAATTCCCAGCTCCGCATGGTCCAGACATTCATGAGCTGGCAGCTGATTGCTCCGAGAAGGGTCATGGTCATTGCCTGTCGGTGGAGGTGGGGATCAGCAAGCTCAACAATACCATACTGCCAGCCATGCAAAAGTAGAAATGAAATAAAGGCAACCATGGCCGCTGTCGCCTCTATGATCCCAACAAAAAAGTAGCCCCGTTTGAAAACCTCCCAATCAAGGATTTTCTCCTGGCTGCCTGCAGGCGGCCTGTTCATGATATTCTTTTCAGGTTTTTCACTGCCAAGGGCCAGGCCCGGCAGCATGTCGGACCCCAGGTCGATGGAAAGAATCTGGATGACCGAAAGCGGCAGGGGGATTTTCAGGAAAAACTGCAGGATATAGGGCACGATTTCCGGCACGTTTGAAGAAAGAATATAGGTGACGAATTTCTTTATATTGAAATAAACCGTCCTACCCTCTTCAATGGCTGCAACGATGGTGGAAAAATTGTCATCCAGCAGGATCATGTCTGCCGCCTCTTTAGCTACCTCGGTGCCGCTTTTCCCCATGGCGATACCGATATCAGCCTTTTTCAGAGCCGGAGCGTCATTGACGCCGTCCCCTGTCATTGCCACCACCTCGCCGGACTTTTGCAGGGCAGAGGCGATCCTTAATTTCTGATTGCTTGCCATGCGGGCAAAAAGAATATCCTGCTTTGCCAGAATTTCTTCCAGTTTGTCATCACTTATCTTCTCAATTTCGCTGCCATTTATGACTGCCTCATATTCCATGCCGATTTTTCGGGCGATCGCCGCTGCAGTGTGGGCGTTATCCCCTGTGATCATCATGGTTCGTATGCCCGCTTTTTTGCATATTGCTACAGCAGCGGGGACTTCAGCCCGGGGAAGATCCATGATTGCCACAAGACCGAGAAGAACCATGTTCTCTTCCTTCTCTCCCTCTCCCATGGCTAGGGCTAGAACCCGGTATGCCTCATTTTCATACGATTCCGCCTGCGCACTTACTTTTTTTCTATACGCTTCGTCCAACGGTTTTACCATATTGTCCTTATCCTGGTAGAAGCTGCATTTTTCCAAAAGAACTTCTGCAGCACCCTTGGAATAAATAAAGGATTTGCCTTTCTCCTGGAATACAGAGGACATCATCTTCCGTTCACTGGTAAACACATGTTCCCTGGTCTTTTCGCCGGAGGTTTCCTTTATATCCCTTTTGTGTGCTGCGGCAACTATGGCCAGTTCCGTGGGGTCTCCCCTGATGCCTGTTTTATCAATGACTGCTTTGCAGTTATTTAAACCGGCCTGCAGCAACTGTGTCAGTCTTTCATTACCGGTTGCAGATTCCTGGGCAAAGCTGAATTCGCCTGCTTCCCGGTACCCCTCCCCGGTTATGCTGACCAGTTCTCCCCCGGTCAGCCAGACGGAGCGCAAAGTCATTTCATTACGGGTAAGGGTTCCTGTCTTGTCCGTACAGATGACAGAGGCGCTTCCCAGGGTTTCCACCGAATCAAGGTTTTTGATAAGGGCATTTCTTTTTGCCATCCTCTGACTGGCAAGGGAAAGTGACAAGGTAATGGTTGGCAGCAATCCTTCAGGAACATTTGCCACAATGAGTGAGAGTGCAAAAATTGAAGCCATCAGCGGACCTTTGGCAGAAAAGAGCCCCAAAACAAAAAAGACCATGCCCATGATCAGGGCAATGACAGTCAGTATTCTCGTGATCCTGATTATCTCACGCTGCATGGGCGTTAAACTTTTCTGCACATTCTTGGTAAGGCTTGCGATCTTGCCGAATTCCGTCGCATTGGCAATGGCGCTGACAACCGCGATACCGCTTCCTGAAATAACCGTGGTGCCCGCAAATACCATGTTCTTGGCGCTTAAGGAATTTGCCTGTTTTGAGGGCTCGCTGTTGCGTGAGGCAGGAGCGGATTCACCGTTAAGAGATGAGAGGTTCAGATACAGAGAAGAGGATTCCAGCAGTATGCCGTCGGCAGCCACCTTATCACCCTCATCCAGTACCATGACATCGCCCGGCACAAGTTCCTTTGAATCAATGGTTGCTGTCGCTCCTTCTCTGCGGACGTTGACCATCGTAGGCATGAGTTTGAGCAGCGCCTCCATTGCCTTGTCAGCCCGGTATTCCTGCCAGAAGGTAAAAGTGGCATTGATAATGACTGCCCCTAAAATGGCGTAGGCCAGAATGTCATTGCCCTGGTTGGGAGCAAAACGGTCGGCAACAAAGGAAAGCACTGCGGCAACCTCAAGCAGGATTGCAAAGAACTGGACATATTCCTTTAGATAGGCGAGCAGGTAATTTTTTTTCTTCTCCCCTTCAAGAACATTGGGGCCGAACTCCTGCTGCCGCCTGGCAACCTGGGAGGCAGCAAGACCGCTTTCCGAAGTTTTCAAACTGTGCAGCAGGGCTGCTTTTTCCTGCATGAAAATCTTCATCTGACTTTTTCCCGCAGATAAAAAGCAATGGTGTTGACAGGCGTGTAGCGCTGCAGCCGTTCAATCGGCTTTGGTTTGGCAAAGGGCGCATAAGCTGACAGCCTTTCTCCTCCGACAATCATGAGCTGAAAATCATTGTGGGAGAGATGGTGCAAAACCTGATCAATCTCGTTAAGGGTAATGGAGTGTTTGAGCCGCAGGGGGATATTCATGAGCCTTGCTAAATATATATAATGGGAGAGCCTGTCATCAATCTTCTGCAGGATTCTCCTGGTGTCGCCCAAATGCAGGCTTGCCCTTCTTTTTTTACTGGTGACGGTTACACTGTATATTTCGCCGCCAGCCTTATATGCCTTTGCCATGGAAACAAAAAAGGTGAACTTCTCCACCGACATGCGGTTCTCCTTGATCGGCAGCACGATCCTTTCGGTTGACAGGGTGGAGTGGACATGCACAACCCTGACCTCTGCCAAATCCACAGGCAGCGACATGCTTCTCAATTTTTCACTGAATGAAAGGTTGAAGAATTTTTTACGCTGACGGTAGCGGGTACTGCAGAAAAGAATTTCGGATTTGTTTTCAAAAAGGTAGCGCTTTACTGTCTCAGCAGGACTACCCTCAAGCACGACCCTTTCGGTTGCCATCTCATACTCCGCAGCAACCTCCTCAATATTTGCCATGCTTTTTTCTACAGAATCAATGGAGTCGTCAGGATTTACGACATGAAGCAAAACCAGGGGCAACCCATGGATTCTTGCGAAATGCAGCCCGTACAAAGCTGCAACTTCAGAAGTTACCTGGCCGTTTATGGCAGCTATAACTTTCATGGTCGCCCCCCGACAAAAAAAGCCCCGACACACAAGAGATTATTTCACAGTGCATAGAGGCCTCTTTTTTAAGCTTATTAATTTATTATTCAGTTTACTGCATACGCTTTATTATATTTCGATTTATGAGGGTGTCAAATATTTGTCAGGACCGCTTGAAGTGCAGTTATCTTGTTTTCGGCTTCCAGTCCAACACCATCTGCTTGGCTTTAAAAATATCTTCCGGGGTCATTTTCTCGGCAAGGGTGCTAATGTTTTTCAGGGCCTGCCTGTTGCCTTGCCTTGCAGCTAAACACAACCACATGTAGGCCACTGTATAATCCCTAGGCACACCTACACCTTTGGCATACTTGACTCCATAATGATTTTGCGCACGTGCTTCTCCCTGCTCAGCTGCCTTGAGTTTCCATTTTTCAGCTTCCTTGAGATCTTGCGGGATGCCCATTCCTTTGCCGCACAATACACCAAGGCTGTATTGCGCTCTATCATGACCCTGCAGAGCCGCCTTGCGAAACCACTTTTCAGCCTCCCGGCAATCCCGCTTAATTTCTGTGCCACGTTGATACATGCGGCCAAGATTGTATTGCGCGTCCGCATCTCCAAGCTCTGCGGCTTCACCGAAGCATTTCGCCGCCTTCCGATAGTTGCGCGATACTCCGTCGCCGTTCTGATACATCCGGCCTAAGACATTCTGGGCCCGCCCTCTTCTTTCTCTGCCTCGATGTGGTTCCATCCCTTTTCCTCATGTTTGATATGGAGTCTTTTACCGTGTATCGTTGTTAGGTTTTTAATTTGTGAACGTGACAACTGTTGTTAAAATTGCACCTACTACTGCCATTATAACTAAAAACATTACGATATCTTTTTTCAAAATTGTCCTCCTTTTTGTATAGTAGTTAGAGTGTTTAATAACTCTGTGTTCCGGGTCAGCTACATTGAATGCCCTATGTTTTATATGAATGCGAGACTAATCGTTGCGGTAACTCATACTCATGAAACAAGTCAGGATAAAAAAATATGCCAGTGAATTAAGATATTCCGCCCGGAAATTGATTATGCCTTTCTTACAATGAGGCTCCTGTTGTTGATTTCTTTCCCGTGTAATTTTCTGATTGCCTTCTTGCCTTCTTCGCGAACAGCCATTTCCACATAACCCATATTTTTTGACTGCCTGGTGTGTTGATCTGTAATGATGCGGGATGAGAGAACTTTTCCAAAAGGGCTGAACAGGTTCCTGAGTTCCATTTCGGTCATATTATAAACCAGATTGCCGACATACATCTTCATGGATAATCTCCTTTTTAAAAGCAGTGGTAGCAAAGAGACTAACGGTATCTACCGAACAGATAGCGCTTGAACGGAATAAGCCTGTTGCTTTGGTGAGAAAAACTGGCGCAGTTTTACTTCTTGTTCTTTAAACAGTTAAACTAAACCATACTCGTATCTGATATATTTACAAGCTATTTTATTTGAGCACACAGCTGATTAAGGCAAACTGGTTTGACAGTCAGGGCGGTGCAGGGGAATCTCCTCCTGCCCATTGGTAATACTTCTCTGGATGTTCTCTTGTCGTTCTATTCCTTGCTCCAAAACGTTTGCAC
>Ga0209742_10000515_pt1 | contig 20335 bp, 15 predicted proteins | sample DeeMarSeWOR38_10_FD_187462 | JGI IMG/M metagenome (GOLD analysis project Ga0209742, IMG submission 187462) | Marine sediment microbial communities from White Oak River estuary, North Carolina - WOR-3-8_10 (SPAdes) (version 2) | ecosystem: Environmental > Aquatic > Marine > Intertidal zone >... | reverse complement strand
CTGGGGTGGCCTACCTCGCTGCCGGCCGACTGGAAGAGGGATTAGTCGCCGGACTGACCCTGACCGAGCACCTGGTACTGGCTCAACCCAAGCATAGCTTTTTAGTTGACTGGGATGGCGCTCGGGCCGAAATGGACGAACGTATCATTCGTTACCAGATCATTGGGCGACCCGACTCGACAGCTGACCAGCTTTCAGGTGGGAACCAGCAGCGCCTGCTATTTGCCTTATTGAATACCCCGTTGAAACTATTGTTGCTGGAGCATCCTACCCGGGGTCTCGACGTGCAATCGACCAACTATACCTGGGAATTGCTCTACCGGCGGCGTCAGGAAGGTACAGCTATACTTTTTATGTCGGCTGATTTGGACGAAATCATCGAACGTAGCGACCGGATCGCCGTTTTCTCGGCCGGAAAAATGTCACGTATCGTGTCTGCAAGTGAAACATCGGTGGAAGAGCTTGGCCACCTGATCGGAGGACAGGCATGAATCGGATTCGAGCCCTAAGCTGGCCCCAGATCCTGCAATGGCTTTGGCCCTTCGTACCCGCTATCGCAGCCCTCCTTTTCACCTCTGTTCTGTTGCTTATTTTTGACACCACGCCGGCCGTGGCTTTTGAGGCCATATTTGATGGTGCCCTTGGCGATGCGGCCAAGCGGCTGAGTGTCATGGCTTTTTGGGTACCGCTTCTCTTAAGTTCTACTGGCTTGATCATCACCTTCCGGGCCGGCCTATGGAACATCGGCGTGGAAGGGCAGATCATCTTGGGCGCCATTGCTGCCAGTTGGGTTGCCCTTAAACTGGATGCCCCCGGCCCATTGCTCATTGGTGTTGAGTTAATTTTGGCCATGTCGGCCGGTGCTTTGTGGGCAGCTTTGGTGGCCGTTCTCAAGACGCGTGGCCGGGTCCACGAGATCTTCGGTGGTTTAGCCCTAAATTTCCTGGCCATCATTTTGACCAATTACCTGATTTCAGGACCCTGGCAGCCTCCGGAAGGTGGTACTTTCCGGGGAACTGCCCCGTTTCAAGATAAAGCCTTGTTACCCCTTTTTGAAAATTCACGGTTTAGCCCTTTATCGCTAGTCCTAGCCTTTGCGGCTCTGGCTTTGGTCATCATCGCTCTACGGGGCACTTTTTGGGGGCTCAAGCTCAAGGCTTTGGGCAAGAATACCTACTCAGCTTACCTGTTAGGCGTCTCCAGCGAACGCGAAATCATCCTGGCCATGATGTTCTGTGGGGCGCTGGCCGGCTTGGGTGGCGCCGTACGCACCCTGAGCTGGTTTGACAGTTTACGGCAGAGCATTTCTGGCGGCATCGGCTTTCTGGCCTTGTTGGTGGTTATGCTGGCCAACTATAACATCTACGCCGTGCCCGTCATTGCCTTGTTTTTTGCAGCGGTCCGGGTGGGCAGTATTCCTCTCCAATTACGCACCCAATTGCATTCATCATTGGGTGGTATTTTAACCGGGGTGATGGTTTTGTTTGTCTTGCTGTTTGGCGATGCCCGAAAGTTGGGAATCGGCCGCGGACGACCAGCTGAGGAAAAAGGCGCGCCAGAGGTAAGCGGCAGTGGGCTCGATCCCTTTAGCAAAGAGATCGTGAAGGGTGATTGATGAACGAAAGCGAGCTTATCAACATCCTTGATTCCATTGTCCGCAACTCGGCCCCCCTCATCATCGCCGTGACCGGCGAAACCATCACCGAGCGCTCTGGGGTGGTGAATTTATCGTTGGATGGTACTATGCTGATGGCGGCTATGCTTGGCTTCGTAGTCGGGCTGGAAAGTGGTAATGTCTGGTTGGGTTTCCTAGCCGGGGCCACAATCGGGGCTTTTTTCGCCTTTATCATTGCCTTTGGCAGCATTCGCCTTCGCCAGAACCAGGTCGCCATCGGCTTCGTTCTGGCCCTGTTAGGCAACGATTTGAGCGCCTTCCTAGGCCAGAACTATACCCGCATCCCCGGCCCGGTTGTACAACATTTTGGAATCCCCATACTCAAGGACATTCCCATCATCGGCCCCATTCTATTTGACCAAGACCTGGTAGTTTATTTCGCTTTTGTGCTGGTTTTCATCAGTTGGTGGTATTTGAACCGAACCCAGCAAGGCTTGCATTTGCGGGGCGCTGGTGAGAGACCCGAAGCAGCTTTCGCTCGCGGCGTCCATGTCAACCGGGTGCGCTATCTGTATACCATCATCGGTGGCGCCTTGGTTGGCATCGCCGGGGCTTCATATTCACTCGACATCAAGATCGGTTGGTCTGAAGGGCATACCGAGGGATTGGGATGGATCGCTTTAGCCATCGTCATCTTTGGCGGTTGGTCTCCGATTGGCGGAGCCCTGGGCGCATTATTGTTTGGTGCCACCAAAGCCTTGGTCACGGTCCTACAACGTACATTTCCCGAGGTGCCTGTCGTCACTTTTAATGCGCTCCCCTGGGTACTGATGATTGCCGTCTTACTTTTGGCCGGCAGTAACGCCCTGGAACGTCTGGTGCGTATTATGCCTGAATCCATCCAGCCGTCGTTGCGACGTTTATTACGGGTTCAGCCACCCCTGGCCTTGGGCACGACGTTTGACGAAGAATAGATTGGTCCAGTTTTAAAAACTGGACCAATCTGTTATTAAAAGGAGGTGATGAAGAAAACAATCGATTTTTGAACTGTCAATAAAAATCTGTTTAACTAACCTACCGTTTAGTGGTTCATTTCCAAAATATTGAATCGGGCGAATGAGAATCATGTCATCCCAATCGAAGCGTCATGTCATCCCGACCGGAAGGGAGGGATCCCTGAAGCCACACATTTCCGGGAGACTATAGGGATTCTTCACTCCGTTCAGAATGACCTGAATCCACCATTCGGAGTATGCCTGACTTCAATTATGTGAGAAATGCACCATTTTAGGTAGAGAATCATTTTCTGGAGGAGGATTATGATGACTCGAAAACCCATGTTTTGGCTAATAATAGTGATCGTGTTCAGCGTGTTCTTTCTTGTAGCTTGTGGCGGCACCGCAACGCAACCCGTAGAAGAGGAGGCGCCAACCGAAGCACCGGCCGAAGAAGAAGCACCCCCAGAAGAAGAGGTACCGGCTGAAGAGGAAGCACCAGCTGAAGAAGAATTTGTTTTCGGTATTGTCCTGGTTGGTCCACAGAACGATCGTGGCTGGAGCCAGGCCCATTTTGAGGGTGGCGAGTATGTCGAGGAGAATGTCGACGGGGCACGAATGATCGTCTTCGAGTCCCTAAACCCGGCCGACAAGCCTGAAGCCACCCTGGAGGGCGTGGCCGACGAAATGGTGGCTGACGGGGCCCAATTGATCTTCACCACCTCCGACGAGTTCGAAGAGGACACGGTCGGCGTAGCCGAAAAATACCCAGATGTGGTCTTCATCAACATCTCTGGCGATGACGCCTTGACGGGTGAAGCGCCATCCAACGAAGGCAACATCATGGGTCGAATGGAAGATATGAAGGCCATTGCCGGCTGTGCGGCCGCCCTGGCGACCGACTCCGGCGATCTGGGATATCTAGGGCCATTGATCAACTTCGAGACTCGCCGCCTGGCCGCCTCGGCCTATCTGGGGGCTCGCTACTGCTATGAGAATTACCGGGGCATGGACCCCAACGACCTCGGCTTTACGGTCACCTGGATCGGCTTCTGGTTCAACATCCCCGGCGTCACCCTGGATCCCACAGAAGTCACCAACAGCTTCCTGGATTCTGGGGCCGACGTCATCCTGAGTGGTATTGATACCACGGAAGGTATTGATGTGTCTGGCCAGCGGGCCGCTCAAGGTGAAACAATTTGGGCTGTTCCTTACGATTTTGAAGGCGCTTGCGATAATGCCCCTGACATCTGTCTGGGTGTGCCTTATTTCAATTGGGGTCCCTCTTATCTGGATACGGTCCAGGCTGTTCAATCTGGTACTTGGGAACAATCGTGGGATTGGAATGGGCCGTATTGGGAAGATCTAACCGACAACACCCAGACTCACGTCGGTTGGGTTCCTGGCCCGGCACTTACCGGCGATATGGCTTCGAACCTGGACGAGTTCATCGCCGGCCTGGCGTCTGGCGACATCAACGTTTGGACTGGACCAATCAACTTGCAAGACGGTACGGAATACATTGCCGAAGGGGCCACGGCTACTGACGACGAAATCTGGTATCTACCACAGTTGCTCGAAGGCATGGAAGGGCCTAGCGAGTAGCTTTTCAAAAAAACTGATCGAGAGGTGGGGCAGAGAATTGCCCCACCCCTAATTTATGACGATCTTTCGGTCGTTTGTCTCAGTTATTTGAGCAGAATAAGCCAAGCGAATATAATCTGGCAAGCTCGCGGACGATTATGTTGCTTTTTGTCCGTGCCGCTTATTAGCAGCGTCATTTCTTGACTGGTTTGGTTCTCATTGGTCAGAACGCGGCAGATTCCCAGCCAACGTTCGCATTATCGATGCCGTCTCTAAGGGAGGAGACCAGTGCAGAGAAAGAGAAGTTATAATTTTTACCGGCTGCTAGATGCTCTCGTGCCGTTGCTGGCAGTTATCGCCGCGCTCGCCGTCGGCGCTATCATTTTGCTGCTGCAAGACGTTAGTCCAGCCACAGCCTATTCAGAAATGATCACCGGGGCCTTCACCAATAAAAATGGTTTGGCCGATACCTTTGTGAAGGCCATTCCCCTATTGTTGGTCGCCCTTGGCGTCGCCATCGCCTTTCGTGGCGGTGTCATAAATATTGGCGCCGAGGGGCAGTTAATCGTAGGAGCACTCTTAACCACCTATGTTGGATTACAACTGGGCGACCGGTTGCCTGGTCCAATTGTCATCTTGATCTGCCTGATCGCCGGTACCCTGATGGGTGGTTTTTGGGCCGCCATACCAGGTTATCTGAAGGCGCGGCTGGGTGTCAACGAGATCCTGACCACCATCATGATGAACCAGATAGCCATACAAATCGCCTTCTTCCTGTTGCGCGGGCCGATGATCGATCCGGCCGAGGTAGAGGCCGGTACCAACATCCCCCATTCGGCTCGATTGTCCCAGTCAATCGACTTACCTCGCTTTACAGATATCGCCCAGTGGTTGGGCCTGGATAAATCGGCCGAGGACTTGGGTTTGACCGGCTTTGTGGCCGAGCTCTATGGCCTGCTTGTCGAGCCGACCCGCCTCCATTCCGGCCTAATTATCGCCATCGTGATGGCTATCCTGGTTTACATATTTCTTTGGCGGACGACCATAGGCTATCGCATCCGCGCCGTCGGCCAGAATCAGAGTGCCTCGCGTTATGCCGGAATCAACGTTCAACGGTACATCGTTTTGTCAATGACCCTCGGCGGTATGTTTGCTGGATTAGCGGGCGCCATCGAGATTTTGGGCCTCCACCACCGCATGTTTGAGCCAACAGCCGTCTCGGCCGGTTATGGCTTTTCGGGCATCGTGGTGGCTCTATTTGGCTCTCTGCACCCACTCGGAATCATTCCATCCGCTATCCTTTTTGGCGGCTTGCTCGTCGGTGGTGACAAGATGCAGCGTGCGGTGCAGGTTCCCCAGGTTCTGATCACAATAATTCTAGGCATGGTGGTGCTCTTTGTCGTCAGCGCCGATATTTGGGTGCGCAGGCGGGCTACTCGCCGCGTATCAGTCGAAGAGCCGCCACCAGCCAGCAGCACAGCGGAGGCCACATCATGAATGAAAATCTCACCATCCTGGCCATTCTGCTAGGCATTATTCACTCTGGCATTCGCCTGGCTACACCCTATCTATACGCATCCTTAGGCGAGATGTTTGGCCAGCGTTCTGGCGTGCTCAATCTAGGCGTGGAAGGGATGATGCTTATCGGTTCCTTCATTGGCTTCTTCGCCGTATTTCAGACTGGGAACCCATGGTTAGGTTTTCTAGCAGCGGCTATTGCCGGCGCCTTGATGGGTTTGCTTATGGCACTAGTGAGCGTGACTTTTAAAGCAGAGCAGGGCATCAGCGGGATTGGCCTGTCTCTCTTCGGCCTTGGCGTCTCTAGTCTGCTCTTTAAAACCATGTTGGGCACGGTCGAGGGGGTGGATGGCTTTTCCGAATTAGATTTTTGCCTGTCCTCGCTGGGTATCAACTCATCTTTCTGCTTGAGCCAGATACCGGTTGCCGGAGATATTGTCTTCAGCCACAGCATCATGACCTACATCGCCTATGCCCTGGTGCCAATCGCAGCCTGGATTCTGTCGAGAACAACCTGGGGTTTGAAGATCAAGGCCGTAGGCCAGAATCCGGAAGCGGCTGATTCTCTAGGCGTCAGCGTTTCGGCTGTGCGCTACTTCACGGTAACGCTTGGTGGTCTCATGGCAGGGATAGCCGGTGCATCCCTATCGATCTCGCTGCTAGGCATTTTTCAGGAGAATATGACCAACGGCATTGGCTTCATCGCCGTGGCCCTGGTTTATTTCGGCGGTTGGTCGCCCTGGGGCGTCCTGGTTGGTGCTCTGTTATTTAGCACGGTGAATGCTTTACAATTATGGGTGCAAGTGCTGGATCTGAACATCCCATCAGATGTAGCGGTAATGTTGCCCTATTTATTAACCATCATCGCCTTGGCCCTGCCCATCCGGCGGGCAGCCCAACCGGCCGCCTTAACCAAACCCTTTACGCGTGGCGAAAATTAGAGTCGGTTTTATTTATTGTTAATGGAGTGATTGAGAGGCTAACTGGCTATTTTCTTAATGAGAGCTTTAGGCAGAAGATGCCCAATTTATTGGGGCTTCCGCCGGAGTGTCATCCAGCTAGAGCCCTTTCCAAATTTGGAAATGCTCCAGTATAAGTTCAAAATCACTCCAGTTTAAAAAAATCAGAGGAGAGGACATGATTAAAAAACGTATCTTGTTGTTGATGTTGTTGTTGGTATTAGCGTTGGTTATGGCTGCCTGTGGAGGCGGTGCCACCGAACAGGAACCGGCCGGCGAGGTTGAAGAACCAACCCCCACAGAATTAGAACCAGCCGAGGCCGAAGAACCGGCCGAAGCCGAAGAACCGGCCGAAGAGGAAGTTGCCCAGGAAGATGTACCGGCCGAAGCAGATGTAACTGGTATCCAACCTATACGCATCGCCGTCGTCATGCCCAGCACGACCACCGACCTGGCCTGGAGCCAGGCCATTTATGATGCTCTAGTCAGGATCCAAGAGGATGCCGGTGGCGAAGAAGTGGTAGAAATAGCCTTTACCGAAAACATGTTTAACGTCACTGATGCGGCGGCAGCCATCCGAGATTATGCTGCCGATGGGTTCAACCTGGTGATAGCTCATGGTACCCAATTCGGGACTTCGATGTTTGAGATCGCGCCTGATTTCCCTGATACCAGTTTCGCCTGGGGCACAGCCACAGACGTTGGCACGGAGCAGGGGCTGAATAACATATTCGCCTATGAGGCTCGGGCAGAGGAAGGCGGATTTGTCAACGGCGTTTTGGCAGCCAATCTTTCCGATTCTGGAGTTATCGGGGTTGTCGGCCCGGTTGAAGCTGGCGATGCCAAGCTCTATATCGACGGCTTTGTAGCTGGAGCGAAAACGGCCAATCCCGATGCGGTAGTCAACGTCTCTTATACCGGTTCGTTTGGAGATACGGCTCTGGCGGCCGAGGCAGCCAATACCCACATCCAGGCCGGTGCCGACGTGCTGACCGGTTCAGCCCAGCAGGTGGTGGGTGCCATTGGTGTAGCCAGCGAACAAGGTGTTCCCTGGATTGGCACTCAGTCTGACCAAAGCCCGATTGCGCCTGAGATCGTCATTGCCTCTCAATTATACGATTGGGATGGCGTCTTAACTGACATAATCAAAAAACACCAGGCTGGCGAATTGGGCGGTACTGCCTATAAGCTCACCCTGGCCAATGAAGGTCTGGTAATGGACTTCGCCGACGATCTGGACCCAGATGCGGTGGCCGCCGCCCAAGAAGCCGAGGAAATGATCAAAAGTGGCGCGACTGACGTAATGGCCATCATCGAGGGTGTCGTGGCGGAAGCTGGTCCTGAAGAGGAGTCTCCGATGGCTGAACTGCCGGAGATCGACCCGGTTCGGGTCGCCCTAGTTATGCCTAGCACAACCACTGACCTGGCCTGGAGCCAATCTTTATATGACTCGTTGGTAGAACTCCAAGAGGCATATGGCGAAGACGTGATCGAGATCGCCTTCACGGAAAATATGTTCAACGTGACCGATGCCGCCGCAGCCATCCGTGATTATGCGAACGATGGTTACAACCTGGTGATAGCTCATGGTGCCCAATACGGTACCTCCCTGTTTGAGATCGCCCCGGATTTTCCAGACACCAGCTTCGCCTGGGGAACGACGACCAACACAGGTGAGGAGGAGGGTGTGACCAATGTGTTCGCCTATGAACCGCGAGCCGAAGAAGGTGGCTATGTCACCGGCGTCCTAGGTGCCAATCTCACCGAGTCCGGTATCATCGGCCTGGTTGGCCCGGTTGATGCTGGTGATGCCAAGCTGCACGTCGACGGCTTTGTGGCCGGTGTGCGTGATGCCAATCCAGATGTTCAGGTGAATGTGTCGTTCACTGGATCATTCGGCGATACAGCCCTGGCGGCCGAGGCGGCCAACACCCATATCCAGGCCGGCGCTGATGTGCTAACTGGCTCATCGCAACAGGTTGCGGGCGCCATCGGCGTAGCCAAAGAAGAAGGGATTCCCTGGATGGGAATCCAGGCTGACCAGAGTCCCCTGGCTCCGGAGGTCGTCATCGCTACGGTGCTCTATGACTGGAAGCCGACATTGTTGGAGATGATCACTTCACAACAGGCAGGCCAAATGGGCGGCAAGGTTCTGCAGCTCACACTGGCTAATGGCGGGCAAACCATGATCTACAGCGATACGCTTCCTGAAGAAGCAGTGGCTGCAGCCATGGAAGCTGAACAAGGGATCATCGACGGGACGATCGAGATCGTAGCCGAACCGAGATAAGTGCTATTCTGGCGGGGGCGTAGAAATAAATCTACGCCCCTAGCCTGGTAACAATGACGAACGATATGAGCGAGAAAAATTTACTTCCTTCTGGGCTTCCACGAATCGAATCCTTGGAAATGCGAGGCATCGTTAAGAGATTTCCTGGTGTACTGGCCAATGATCACGTCAATTTTGACGTCAAGGCTTGTGAAATTCACGCTCTCCTGGGCGAGAACGGTGCCGGCAAAAGCACGTTGATGAAGATCCTCTATGGCCTGTACCAGCCAGACGAAGGCGAGATATTCCTTAACGACGAACTTATCGAGATTCATTCCCCGGCCGATTCCATTAACTACGGCATCGGCATGATCCACCAGCACTTTATGCTGGTGGATAACTTGACTGTGGCCCAGAATGTTGCCCTTGGCTTGCGATCTTCCCGCGAGCCACGCCTGGATCTGGATGTCGTTTCGGATCGCATCCGGGAATTGACTGAAAAATATGGTCTGAAGATTGACCCGAATGCCATCATTTCCCGTCTGGCAGTGGGCGAGCGGCAACGTGTAGAGATCATCAAAGCTCTGTATCGAGGGGCTGCCTTGTTGGTGCTCGACGAGCCGACGGCCGTCTTAACACCCCAAGAAGTAGACGATATTTTTATTATCTTCAGACAAATGGCCCTGGATGGTCATGCACTGATATTTATCTCGCATAAGCTAGACGAGATCATCGCCCTAACGGATAGGGTGACCGTCTTGCGCGACGGCAAAGCCATTGGTACCCGGCAAACGGCCGACGTCACCAAGCGGGACCTGGCTAACATGATGGTCGGGCGAGAGGTTCTGTTGGAGCGTGAAAGAGGCCAGAGAGAACAAGGGCAAGTGCGGCTAAAATTGGAGAAGGTGAATGCCTCTAACGATCAAGATCAACGCGTCTTACGTGATATAAGCTTTGAGGTAAGGAGTGGCGAAATCGTAGGAGTGGCCGGCGTATCCGGCAACGGCCAACGACAATTGGCCGAAGCGATAACTGGCTTGTGGGAAGTGTCAGACGGCCAGATCCTGTTAGAAGATAAAGACGTAACTAATCTTCCCACAGCTGACTTACTTAAATCAGGTCTCTCATACATACCTGAAGAACGTATGCACGATGGTGTTATCAAAGATTTTTCCGTAGCCGAAAACTTGGTACTTCAAGATCACGTCGTGAAACCTTATAGTAATGGCATCTTCTTGAGTTTTGGAACCATTGACAAACATGCGCAGGATATGATTGGCGAATTTGATATCAAGACGCCAAGTAAGGATACGCCGATCAAAAACCTGTCTGGGGGCAATATCCAGAAGTTGGTCTTAGCCCGGGAATTGTCGCGAAATCCCAGGGTGCTTATTGCCGCCCAGCCCACCCGTGGTGTAGATATTGGGGCAACTGAATATATTCACAACCAACTCCTGCGCCAGCGGATGGAAGGATTGGCCACTTTGCTGATCTCAGAAGACTTGGATGAAGTAAAAGCTCTGTCAGATCGTATCGTGGTGATGTTCGGCGGCGAGATTATGGGGATCGTCGAAAATGATCGAGTTACGGTTGAAGAGCTGGGTTTGATGATGGCCGGGGAACGAATGGAATCGGTTATGGCCACAGCCGAAGAGCCGTCCCAGGCTTAGCCCTGCCTAAATCGATCACTGGACGATAGACCCTTCGATTGGGTGTCTTGTCGCTCTATCGTAGCCAATTCAGCCTGGTAATGTGACATCGCCTGGCCTTGCCCACTCGAATGTGCCAATTCTATCGCCAATTCAATGTCGTCACGAGCCAGGGCATACTGCCCCTTACGCCGGTAGGCGAGAGCCCGATTGTAGTATAACTGGGCAATGAGGGCCGGTCGTTCGGCCGAACCTAATGCTTCAATCCCCTGGTCAAAGAAAGCGATCGCCTGATCAAGCCGGCCGACTCCCAGGCTATACTCGCCCTGTAGCTGGTTGGCGTAGGCGATACCGGCCGGATTGGTAAGGCCCAGGCTCAAGGCCTTGGCCGCATCCTCGCTGGCCCCCTTTGGGACTTGCCGCTTATCCTGGTTTTTGAGGGCTGCCGACTGCAAATACCCTTCGGCCGACCTGGGATTCTCTTTTAAGAAGGCCTGTAGGTGGCTCCTGGCTTTGTTCTTTTCGCCGTGCTGGCGATACATATCAATTAACTGTAATTGCAGCTTGGTATCCTGGGGATTGGCTGCAGCTTTACTTTCCAGCGCCCTCATTTGCTCCCGTTCGGCTAAGGTCGAGAAGGTTGGCATCTCAAACCAACCGATCCGGCTCGCATAAAAGAACCAGCCCAAGAGCGCCACGTGTACAACCAACGTCAAAGCACTCAATATTGGAGTTGTATCAAACCTGAAATCGTTGTAGATGATGCGCCAATCGCCATAGAAACCTATCAGGGTGAAGACCGGATAATAGACCAAAGAGAAAAAGATCTGATAGCGAAATGCCCGAAGTCCGAAGTAACGGAGTGCCGGTAATGGATTTCTGCTCAGGACAAACCAAAGGATGAACCCAAACGCCAATGAACCGATCGTGCCGGCCAGGGCGATGAACCAATCTTGTTGTGGCGTAAATATTGAGTCGGCCGTCGGTCGCACGAAACCCCAAAAGACCCGATAACCAAATTCGGCAACTCCTCCCCCAAAAAGCCAGATGGATACGGCATGGGCCAGTTCATGAAAGAATACACCTACAGGAACAGCCAAGTAGAAAGAGGCTTGTTCTGCCATTCGCTTCTCATATTGGGTAAAGGATCCACCCTGCCACTCCCTCCGGCCACTAAAGATTTGCCGGGCGATTTGTAAACCCCGGAATAGGTAGATGAGGGCGAGAAGATTAAAGATTGTAGTTGCCATAGCTCGATTCCGCCGCAAAATCATACAGCAGCCACCAGCGGGGGGCAAACGCTGCGAGTCGACTAAACCCTGAGAAGTCTTTTAGAAAAATCTAGCAGGACTTTAGTGCTGGTCTTGAAAAAAGCCGACCCCTACCCGCAATACCTTGATTATGTTAAAATCACCTTAAGGCAGACAAAATAGTCTTTGTTCATTTGGTAGTATCCGATATTAAATAGAACACCTTCGGCGACACTTAGGGTGATCGCCATAACTGTGACGTTTCTCTTGCAAGGTTATTTGAGGTAATAAGAACACTGTGTCTCTGAGCGAGCGGGCGAGGTTTTTAGGCACTTTAGAGATCTTCACCGATCTGACTGAAGATGAATTATTCGATCTGGCCGCCATCGCCGAGGAGTACGAATATGAAAAGGGCTCGGTGGTGGTCTATCAGCGAGACACTGCCAATAAGCTGATCATCGTGCGTAGTGGCCGCCTTTTTTCCTGCGGGCGCGACAAGAACGGCATCGTTCGTGAATCGCGATCGTATTTCTCAGGAGACTACTTCGACGACATCTGGTTGTTTACCACCCGGACTTATCCGGCTACTGTCCAGGGTGCCGACCCCGGCCGATTCATCTTAATCGAGCAAAAAAAATTCCACATTTATCTCGAACAAAACCCCGATCTAATCGATTTTCTTGTACTCTCCGATGAGGCATCTGATCTAGCCGAGGGAAGCCTGTATGGAGGTGCCGCCAAACGTTTTAAATCCTTAAAGCTATTGCCCGATGAGATCATCGAGTATCAGAAACGACGCAGCGTCGCCGTACTTCTGATCAAGACGGTGATCCCCTTTTTCCTGGCCTTGATTGGACTTGGCTTATTCTGGAGATTCTTCGGGCTAACCAATACTGGTAGCCAGTTACTCGTCGGTCTGATGTTTCTGCTCACCTTACTTTACGTGTTTTGGCAAGTTCTTGATTGGGCCAATGACTATTTCGTCATTACCAACAAACACCTGATCCACCACGAGTTCAGCCTGCGGAAATTTCAGGCCAAGATCGATAAAATACCGATCGACCAGGTCCAGAGTGTCGAAGTGTTGAAACCCAGTCTCTTCGCCACGCTACTCAATATTGGAACTGCGCGGATAACGACGGCCGCCCAAGCGGCCACAATAATATTTGACAACGTCGATAATCCGCTCGAGATCCAAGATACGGTAGAAAGGATCCGGGCAGAAAAAGGCGACTTGGACGCCGGCCAAACCCAACAAGAGATCCGGGCTGTCTTCGACGAACATTTTGATATTGAACCAGGTTATGCCAGGGTGGAGGATCCGCCAGTGGACGAATTTGACGAAGGGCCTGATACTGCCATGGGTAGCATTCTGGCTATATTATCAAATAATTTCCGCACATTAACCCGTGGCATCAGTTCCCAGGTAGTAAGCCCAGATGGCACTATCACTTACCGAAAACATCCCATAACCATGCTCGGCCGAACTTTCTGGCCCATGGTTATCGGTCTGTTGCTCATCGTCCTCATCGCCATGTTTGATGGACAGATCAGGATATTCTTTGCCGGTCTCTTGTTCCTTGATTTTTTGTGGTACATCTGGAAATTTGAAGATTGGCGCAACGAGACCTTCCAGCTTACCGATCGGCTTGTGGTCGACATCGATCGCCAGCCATTTTTCTTCGGCGTAAGCCGGAAACAAGCCGAGTTAGCCAACGTGCAAAACGTTAGCTCTGAAAAACCCAGCTTACTAGCCAACATCTTCAATTTTGGCAATGTCAAAATCGAAACGGCTGGTGCATCGGCCGACATCGTCTTTGAAAGCGTAGCTAGGCCTAACCGTGTTCAAAGGGAAATCTTCAAGAAGCGTGAAAACATTAAGAAGAATCAATTCATATCCGAGGAAAAACAGCGTCGCCAAGAGTATGCCGTGGTGGCTGATGTTTATAAACAAGCCCAAGAGCTAGACCATATCCCCCGTAGAATCTAATTGAATCTCTCGAATTCTCAATAAGAGTTTTGGTCTTTGACCGGGATGGTCTAAAATCATGTATTGCCATCTTTCAGGTCAAATGATTTTTTCACTATGACTATTTTACAGATTGAGACATTAAATAATCCGATACTGCGCAAAAAAGCTCGCCAAGTCACAAATTTCGACGAAGATTTACAACGGTTAATTGACGATATGATCGAAACCATGCGCTCAGCGAACGGCGTTGGCCTGGCCGGACCACAGGTTAACCAACCCCTGCAGGTGGCTGTCATCGAAACGCTGCCCGAACGTGACGAGGAAGGCAATGAGATCGAGGGTAGCCGGGAATTATTCGTCCTCATCAACCCCAAGATCGTCTCTGAATCAAGGAAAATGGTGGAGGGGATTGAAGGATGCCTCTCTATTCCAGGCTGGGTTGGAGAAGTTGAACGGCACCAATCGATTCGGGTCAGGGCCCAAGATCGCCATGGCCGGAAGATCCGCTTACGACTGAACGATTGGACCGCTCGAATTGTCCAACACGAAATCGATCACTTGGATGGAATTTTGTATATCGACCGGCTGACTGCTCCTGAAAACCTGTGGCGCGAAGAGGAATTCTTCAAAGAACAGGAGGAGGACGAGGAGCGGGACGAGGTAGCAATCGGCTGAAACCAGGAATAACTTATGCCTCTTTCAACACAGGATGTAGAAAAGATCGCCATTCTGGCCAGATTAAAGCTCACCTCCGAGGAAAAAGCCCTGTACCAGGAACAACTCTCGGCCGTGCTCGAGTACGCCGAGCGTTTGAATCAACTGGCGATCGAGGATGTACCGCCCACTGCCTCGGCCGTCTCGTTGCAGAATGTGATGCGCAATGATATCGTGGAACCTTCATTGGCCGGTGATGATGTCTTATACAATGCCCCAAAACATGCGTTAAACCAATTTCAGATCAAAGCCGTTCTCGATAACGAGTAGAGTATTCCATCCCATCCGACAATGGAACTAGCTTTTCTAACCCTCACCGAGCTTAGAGATGCCCTACGGCGAGGTGATACGACCAGCGTTGAAGTCACTCAGACCATGTTGGATCGCATTGTAAATGTCGATAATGATATCAAGAGTTATTTGTCCATCACCGACGAGATGGCTCTAGAACAGGCGGCGGCTGCCGATGCTCGCCGTGCGAGCGGAGAAGATAAGCCATTATTAGGCATACCTGTGGCTGTAAAAGACATTATCTGCACCCAAGGTATCGAGACCACCGCCGGCAGTAAGATACTTCAAGGATTTGTGCCGCCATACGATGCTTTTGTCGTCAGACAATTGAAAAAGGCGGGTGCCGTCATATTAGGGAAAACCAACACTGACGAGTTTGCTATGGGCTCGTCAACTGAGAATTCAGCCTATTTCACAACACGGAATCCCTGGAACCTGGAACGGGTTCCGGGTGGCAGTAGTGGCGGCAGTGCTGCAGCCGTGGCTGGATGTCTGGCTTTCGGCGCTCTCGGGACGGACACTGGCGGAAGCGTACGCCAGCCGGCCTCTTTTTGCAATCTAGTTGGACTTCGCCCCACCTACGGCCGGATGTCCCGTTGGGGTGTAGTTGCCTTTGCATCTTCGCTGGATCAGGTAGGCGCTTTCGGCCGGACGGTGGCCGATTGTACGGCGATCTTTCAGGTTACAGCCGGATACGATCGCCGGGATAGCACATCCATCAACCAGCCGGTTCCGGATTACGAGGCTGCTTTGGACGGCTCCATTGCCGGTCTAAAAGTTGGTGTCCCAGAAGAATATTTCATTGAAGGCATACAGCCAGAAGTAGAGCAAGCTGTCCGAGCCGCTATAGATAAATTGGCCGAGCTGGGGGCAGAGATTCACCGGATCAACTTGCCGCACACCCAATATGCCTTGCCCGTCTACTATCTCATCGCCCCGGCCGAGGCCAGTGCCAATTTGGCTCGTTACGATGGCGTACGATACGGACCTCGCGTCGAAGGCCAGGATTTGCTGGAAACCTATAAAGAAACCCGCGCCCTATTTGGTCCCGAGGTTAAAAGGCGCATCATGCTGGGCACTTATGCCCTGAGCGCCGGCTATTATGAAGCCTATTATGGGAAGGCGCTGAAGGTGCGCACACTCATAAAAAACGACTTCTTACGAGCTTTTGAGCAGGTAGATGTGATTGCCGCTCCGACCAGCCCAACGACAGCATTCAAAATTGGCGAGAGGATCGACGATCCCTTAAGCATGTACCTGGCTGATATATTTACGCTGCCGGTTAATTTGAGCGCCACTTGTGGCCTTTCAGTGCCTTGTGGTTTTGATGAAGCAGGTTTGCCCATAGGTTTGCAACTTATCGGCAATACCCTGGATGAGGCCACTATCTTAAACGTCGCCTACGCCTACGAACAGGCGACCGGGTGGCATAAACAATTGGCTATCGGTCACTCATCATTGACTGAGCTCCATTCATAGAGCGACTGCTATCGCCATTGTCAGATTCGCGAGGAAATTTATTCATGAAAGTTATCATTCTACTCGCCGGTTACGGTACCCGAATGCGCCCACATACCTGGAGTCGTCCAAAACCACTGCTTAATGTGGCCGGCAACACTGTCGTCGGCCATATACTCGACATGATGGAAGAGATAACAACCGAAGAAGTGATCTTTGTAGTTGGGTATAAGGGGGATCAGATTGAAGCCTGGATTCGCGAAAATTACCCGCAACTGGACACCTATTTCATTATCCAGGAAGAAGCACTGGGACAAGCTCATGCGGTCTGGCTTTGTCGCGAATTTCTCGACGACGGCGATGTCGTCGTGGCTTTTGGCGATGGGATTATCGAGGCTGATTACGCCAATTTTGCCAATCCTGACCTCGATGCCGTCTTACTTGTAGAGGAGATTGAAGACCCTCGGCGTTTTGGAGTAGCCGTCCTGAATGAAGCGGGCTACGTCACAAATCTGATTGAGAAACCGCCTACGAAAGAACATAAGTTAGCCATCGCCGGCATCAACTGGTTCCGGAGCGGTGCCCAGCTTTTCCAGGCAATAGATAAAATTCTGAAAGAAGGGCGCCAGACCTTGGGCGAGTATTTTATGGTCGATGCCTACCAAGTCATGCTAGAAAGGGGAGCTAAGATGCGGACGATGCTTCTGAATCAGTGGGCAGATGCCGGCACTCCCCAGGCTATACTCTCCACCAACGCCCGCCTGCTCTCGGCCGGTTATGCTACCTATGATGCTCTGGAACGGGGATTTGAAGAAGGATTTACCGTCCTACCACCGGTGTATATCCATCCTGAGGCCGATATCGAAGCCGCTATCATTGGCCCATATGCCAGCATCGGTAAAAATGTCCGGATCAGGAATGCTGTGGTGCGAAACAGCATCGTCGACCCTGGCGCCCAGATCGAAGATTGTATCCTAGACGATTCGTTGATCGGGGAAAATGCCAAGGTTTCAGGCCAGGGTAAAGCCCTTTTCGTAGGCGATGATTCAACCCTTGACTTGGGATAGACAACCAAGATACAAACGGTAAAGCTCGAAGAGGAGAGAAAATGCGGAACTTCATTTCTCAAAAAGTAGCCAGCACACCTCCTTCTGGAATCCGCAAGTTTTTTGACATTGCGACCACCATGGAGAACGTCATCTCCTTGGGGATCGGCGAACCAGATTTCGTCACCCCTGAACCGATCCTGCGTGAAGGGATCGCCTCGCTTAAGCGGGGAGAAACCCGGTACACCTCCAACAGCGGCACAATTGAACTACGGACCGCTCTCAGCCACCATTTGGCTGAGTTGTATGGCGTCCTCTACAGTCCAGAAGCTGAGATTTTGATTACGGTGGGGGTAAGTGAGGCACTGTATCTGGCCATGACCGCCGTCGTCGATCCCGGTGACGAAGTGATTATCCCCGAACCCTGCTTTGTCTCTTACGCGCCGGAGGTGACCTTCGCAGGCGGTGTGCCAGTCACGGTTCCCACCCATGTTGAAGATGATTTTCGGGTGACGGCGGCCACTATTCAGGAAGCCATCACCCCAAAGACCAAGGCGATCCTCCTGGGCTATCCCAACAACCCTACCGGGGCGGTGATGACGCGTGAAATCATGCAAGAGATCGCCATTCTGGCAGAAAAACATGACTTGCTGTTGATATCAGACGAGATTTACGATCGTCTGGTCTACGGCGTCCAGCACACTTGTGTTCCTGGTCTGCCTGGGATGCGTGACCGAACTATCTTGCTGGGGGGCTTTAGCAAAGATTACGCCATGACGGGCTGGCGGTTAGGCTATGTCTGTGCCAATCCGGATCTATTGTCGGCGATGCGCAAGGTCCATCAATACACCATCATGTCGGCCCCAACGATGGCTCAGGCAGCTGGTATTGCGGCCTTGGAGGCCGGAAATGAATACGTGGAAAAAATGCGGGACGAGTATGACCGGAGGCGGCGGCTTATCGTCGATGGCTTCAACACGTTGGGATTGGACTGCTTCGAACCCCGTGGCGCTTTTTACGCCTTTCCTTCGATCGCTGCCAGTGGTATGAGCAGCGATGATTTTGCCATGCGTTTACTTGAGGAGGAGGAAGTAGCCGTCGTACCTGGAGAAGCTTTTGGTCCTAGCGGGGAGGGATTTATTCGCGCCTCCTACGCCACTGATTATGAGAAAATAGCAGAGGCGCTTAACCGCATAGAATCTTTTATGCGCCGCCATGGATAGCATTTAGTTAGGTATCCCCTGGGCGATAAATCCGCTAGGAGACAGTTTGTGAAAGTATTGATGCCCAATCATTTTCCGTTGCAAGGTTCTGGCAGCGGGATTTACGCCCTGAACGTCGCTAAGGAGTTGGTGCGGATGGGCCATGAGGTCCTTGTCATCGTCCCCGAACATGAGGAGATTCCGGCCGATCGTTACTCTTTTCCCGTGGAAGTCATACTATTTGATAACGGGCAAAACAGCACCCTGGCTGAAGCCGATTTCAACTTCCCCTGTTTCACTACCCATCCTCGCAGCGTCCAAACGTTTTACGATTTGACCGACCAGCAGATGGCTCACTACATAAACCTTTGGCGCCAACACATCGGCCAGGCTGTCCAATCATTTCAGGCTGATGTCGTTCACGCCCACCATGTGTGGGTAACGCCGTTTGTGGCTTCGGAAATCGGGCTGCCCAACATCATAAGCGTTCACGGTACTGATCTCATGGGTTTTCGCAAAGGACCGCGATTTCGGGATATCGCCTTAAGCGCGGCACACGGTGCCGATGGCCTCATCGCCATCTCGCGACAAGTGGCAGCCGACGCCATAAAGACCTATCAAGTTCCCCACAAGAAAGTCCATTTAATTTGGAATGGATTCGACGACAATATCTTTAAGGTTCTGCCCGAGGTGACAAAGACCAGCGTATTTGTCGAATATGGGATAGAAAACGATGGATCACGGCCGATAGTAAGCTTCGTGGGGAAGTTTACCGATTTCAAAGGTATCGATGTCCTGTTGCATGCCGCTGCCATATATGAGCGAAAAATACCAGGTGTTCAAACTGTGCTGGTTGGTCACGGGCAATTATGGGACCAAATGCATCTTCTTAGGCAGGAACTGGGTCTAAAACAGGTTTATTTCCTAGGTCACCAACCCCAACATACCGTATCGAAGATTTACAATGCAGCTGATGTCTCCGTGGTGCCATCGCGGGTCGAACCTTTTGGCCTGGTAGCTTTCGAAGCGTTGGCATGTGGCACTCCGGTTGTGGCAACCAATGAGGGTGGCCTGCCCGATTTCATTAACGAGCAAGTCGGTGCCTTGGTTCCAGTGGACGACCATCAAGCATTAGCTGATGCTATCATCGTTGAGATCAGTAATGATACTAAACAAACCAAAGGAGACTATGCCAGCCAGTATGCTCTAGAGGGTTTCAGTTGGTCAATGCAGGTGGCCAAGATGGTACAGTTATATGAACAAACGCTTGCAGTTCGTAAAATGTCAAATCCCCACAATGATCCGAGAGTGTTGAATGACTGAGTACGAGCCTGTCATTGGCCTAGAAGTTCACGCCGAATTATTGACCGAGAGCAAGATGTTCTGTGGCTGCCGGGTGGTCGACAGCGTCGAAGCGCCACCAAATACGGCCGTCTGTCCTGTATGCTTGGGGATGCCCGGCATGTTACCTGTCATCAACCGGCGGGCAATAGAAATGGCGATGCGGGTTGCCTTGGCCCTCAATTGTACGATTCAACCCCATAATGTCTTCGCTCGAAAAAATTACTTCTATCCAGATCTGCCGAAAGCTTACCAGATCAGCCAGTACGAGTTACCTCTGGCAATCAACGGTTGGGTGGATATCGATATCGATGCAGATCAGCCAGAAAAAAGACAAAAGCGAATATACATAAGGCGCGTTCACCTGGAAGAAGACACGGGCAAATTGACCCATTTGGAAAACGGGCACGGTTCATTGATTGACTTCAATCGCTCGGGAGTGCCCTTACTGGAGATCGTGTCTGAACCGGAT
>Ga0209742_10000514_pt1 | contig 20359 bp, 14 predicted proteins | sample DeeMarSeWOR38_10_FD_187462 | JGI IMG/M metagenome (GOLD analysis project Ga0209742, IMG submission 187462) | Marine sediment microbial communities from White Oak River estuary, North Carolina - WOR-3-8_10 (SPAdes) (version 2) | ecosystem: Environmental > Aquatic > Marine > Intertidal zone >... | reverse complement strand
GGTTACGGTTCCAACAGCCTGCTCACCTATGTTGCCCAACTCGATCCCATGTGGGTTGAATTCAGTGTTTCTGAAAACCAGATACTCAAAGCCCGTCAACAGGCGCAATCAGGCCTCATTGAACAACCTGAACACGGCAATCTTGAGGTTGAGGTCATCCTGGCTGACGGGTCCGTCTTTCCCAACAGGGGCAGAATAACCTTTGCAGATGCCGCACTCAGCGAAGAAACAGGCACCTTCCTGATCCGGGCCGAAGTAAAAAACAAGACAGACGTTGATAGTCCCTATGAGACGCTGCGGCCCGGTCAGTTTGTCAGGGCCCGCCTGCATGGCATGGTCAGGCCGAATGCCATCCTTGTGCCGCAGCGGGCCGTGCAGCAGGGCGCCAAGGGCAGTTTTGTCTGGGTTATTGACGAGGAAGGCAAGGCAAAATTTCAGCCCATTGAAGTCGGCCAATGGTATGGGGAAGAATGGTTTGTCGATAATGGACTTGAAGGCGGCGAAACCGTCGTTGTTGACGGGGCGCTGAAACTGCGTGCCGGCGTGCCGGTCAAGATCGTTGAGGCAGAAGTTGAAAAAAAAGGATCTGAAGCAGAACAGGAAAAGTAAATGATCTCTGCAATCTTCATAAAACGGCCCATACTGTCCACGGTGCTTTCCATTATCATCGTTATTGCCGGGCTGGTAACCATGTCCGGACTGCCCATTAATCAATATCCTGACATCACGCCGGTGCAGGTTACGGTGACTGCCTACTATCCCGGTGCTGATGCAGAAACGGTGGCCAATACTGTTGCCGCACCCATCGAGACCCAGATCAACGGGGTCGACAACATGCTTTACATGCAGTCAATCTCCTCGGCCACAGGCGATATGTCCCTTACTGTCTATTTTGATATTGATACAAACCCGGATACCGCAGAGGTCCAGGTGAACAACCGGGTCAGCATCGCATTGCCGGAACTGCCCGACACGGTCCGCAATATGGGCGTCAGGGTCGAGAAGCGATCATCAAATATCCTTATGCTTATCGGTATTCTTTCGCCGGATGGACGTTATGACGAAAAGTACATCGGCAACTACGCCAACCTCTATATCCTCGATGCCCTCAAACGTGTCCCGGGGGCGAACCAGGCCTCCATCATGGGTTTGCCGGATCTTGCCATGCGTATCTGGCTGCAACCGGACCGCATGGCCAGCCTCGGGATCACACCCAGTGACATACAGAGAGCTGTCAGCCAGCAGAATCAGCAGTTCGGAGCCGGCCGTTTAGGCCAGTCACCAACCAATGAACCGGTGGAGATGACCTTCCCGGTTGTCACGGGCGGACGATTCTCAGAGCCGGAGGAATTTGACAACATCATCCTGCGGGCAGACCCAGAAGGCACGGCAATTGTACGCATCAAGGATATAGGCTGGTCTGAAGAGGCCCAGAAAAGTTACATGCTGCGCTCGACCCTGAACGGCAGTCCGTCAACCTTCATCGCCGTATACCAGCAGCCCGGCTCCAATGCCCTGGAAGTAGCCGAAAATGTAAAGCTGATGATGGAAGAGCTCAAGGAAAGCTTTCCGGAAGGCCTTGACTACACGGTATCCTTTGACACTACCAAGGTAATAGAGGCGTCCATCGATGAGGTAAAAGCGACTTTGATTATCGCCATCATCCTGGTGGTGCTGGTGACATATATTTTCCTGCAGAAGGTGAACACTACGCTTATCCCGACCATCGCAATTTTTGTGTCAGTGATCGGCACCTTTACGGGCATGGCGGCCCTTGGCTTTTCCATCAACCTGCTCACTCTTTTCGGTTTGGTCCTTGCCATCGGTATTGTCTGCGATGATGCCATCGTGGTGGTGGAGAATGTCGAACGTAACATTGACGAGTTCGGTCTCTCGCCCATGGCAGCTACCCTCCGGGCCATGGAAGAGGTCACCGGACCGGTCATAGCCACCACCCTGGTGCTCATTGCCGTATTTGTACCGGTTGCCTTTCTCAGCGGCACCACCGGTGTGCTGTACCGGCAGTTTGCCATCACCATCGCCATCTCGGTTGCCATCTCTAGTGTTGTAGCCCTGACCCTGACCCCGGCCCTGGCAGCCATTCTGATCAAGCCTTCTAAAGGCAAGCCCCGGGGGTTCTTTAAATGGTTCAACAAGTTCATTGATGTAACCACCAATCAATATGTCGGCGGCGTCAGCCTGACCATGAAGCGCAAATTTATCGCCCTGGCCCTTCTTGGCGGTATGCTTTTCGGCACCTATACCCTGTTCAAGGTGATACCGGGAAGTTTTGTGCCGGCCGAGGACCAGGGTTATGTCTTTGCGGCGGTAATCCTGCCCGACGGGGCCAGTCTTGACCGCAGTCAGCAAATTACTCAGCAGGTGGCGGATATATTTGCCGAACACCCGTCGGTAAAGGATTACTCGGCCCTGACCGGCTACAGCCTGATCGACGGCCAGTTCAAAACCAATTCCGGTACGGTATTTATTTCACTCAAGGATTTTGCTGAAAGAAGCGATCCAGAGATGACGGTCGAGGCATTGTTCAAGTTTGTCGCTCCACGATTGCGTGAACTGAAAGACGGTGTTGCTCTGCCCATCAACCCACCCGCAATTCCCGGACTGGGCACCCAGGGCGGCTTCGAATTCTGGCTGCAGAACCGCGGCCAGGGAGGTGCGACAAGGCTTGCCGAGGTAACAAAGGAAATCATTGCCGAGGCCAACCAACGTCCCGAGGTTACGCGGCTTAACTCCACGATCAATGCAGCGTCGCGCCAGTTGAAAACAAATGTCGACCGTTCCAAGGCAGAGACCATGGGGGTTTCAGTACCGGATATTTATGCAGCGCTGCAGACCCTGTTCGGTTCTCTCTATGTCAGTCAGTACAACAAGTATGGCCGGGTCTGGCAGGTTATCCTGCAGGCAGAGCCCGAATTTCGAGAGAAACCTGAAGATATCCAGAATATCTATGTCCGCCAGAGCAGTGGAAAAATGGTGCCGCTCTCCTCGGTGGTTACCACCGACTATATCACCGGACCCGACCTGCTGCCGCGCTTTAACGGTTTCATGGCAGCCAAGATAACCGGTGATGCTGATACGGGTTTCAGTTCCGGCCAGTCAATCAGCGTCATGGAAGAGGTCGCCAGCCAGGTTATGCCGGAGGGTTTCACTTATTCCTGGGCAGGCCAGGCTTTTGAAGAGAAAAAGTCAAGCGGCTCCTCTGCTGTCGTTTTCGTCTTTGCCCTGGTCATGGTGTTTTTGATCCTGGCTGCACAATACGAGCAATGGTCATTACCACTCGCTGTCATCACTGCTGTACCGTTCGGTATTTTTGGAGCCCTGGTGGCCGTCTGGATGCGGGGCATGGAAAATGACGTCTATTTTCAGATCGGCCTGGTGACCCTTATCGGCCTGTCAGCCAAGAACGCCATCCTGATCGTCGAGTTCGCAGAACTCAAATACAATGAGGGTCTCTCACCCTTTGACGCGGCCCTTGAGGCTGCCCGCCTGCGCCTACGGCCCATCCTCATGACCTCGCTCTCTTTTATCCTCGGGGCCATGCCCCTGGTGCTGGCAACAGGTGCCGGGGCGGCAGCGCGCCACTCCATCGGCACCGGCATCATCGGCGGCATGATCGGCGCGACTACCCTGGCCCTTTTCTTTGTGCCGCTTTTCTATTTGCTCGTCATAACTATCAAAGAAAAGGTTTCAAAGAAAAAACCGGATACCGGCAAGAACACCTCCATAACGCATACTCCTGAAAAAGCCGGGGAGGTGGAATGACATGAAGCGTATTATTACACTTGTACTCTGTTGCAGTTTTCTCTTGCCCGGCTGTATGGTTGGACCGGATTACGAGAAGCCTATGGTGGAAAGTCCCGGTGCCTGGCGCATCTCTCCGAAAGAAGCATCTGATACAGCCAATACCGCATGGTGGGAACAGTTTCAGGACCCTGTTTTAAATGATCTTATCAATACAGCCCTGCTGGAAAACAAGGATGTACGCATTGCAGCCGCCCGCATGGAACAGTTCATGGCCCAGGTGGAAATTATACATTCAGGCTTCTATCCCCAGGTGGGGTATGGAGTTGGAGGCTCCAAGGACCAGGCCTCAAAGAATATTTTGCCGGCAGGGGTTGAGTCATTGACCGAAACCTACCAGGCCACCCTGAATGTCGGCTGGGAGCTGGATGTCTGGGGCCGCCTGCGGCGGGCCACCGAGGCTGCCCAGGCAGACCTGCTGGCAGCTGAAGAAGGAAGACGTACCGTAATCCTCTCCCTGGTCTCTTCCGTGGCCACGGGATATGTAAGTCTGCGCGGTCTTGACGCCCAGCTGGAAATTGCCCGGGATACTGTCAAATCACGCAAGGATTCCCTTGATCTTTTTGACCTGCAGTTCGAAGGAGGGGTCATATCCGAACTGACCCTGGCCCAGGTCCGCTCTGAATACGAACAGGCCGTTGCCGCCGTGCCGGAAATTGAGCGCCAGATCAGCCAGACAGAAAATTTACTTTCGGTGCTGCTTGGCCAGAACCCCGGTTCAATCCAGCGCGGCTTGCCCATCGACAAGCTTACCCTGGCATCAATACCGGCCGATATACCATCAGATATTTTATCAAGGCGCCCTGACATAATGCAGGCTGAGCAGAACCTCATTGCTGCTAATGCTCTCATCGGGGTCGCCAGGGCCGAGTACTTTCCAAGCATTTCACTCACCGGCCTGGCCGGCGTTGCAAGCGGTGACCTTTCTAATCTCTTTGAAAATGATTCTTTTGTATGGTCAATCGGTGGGGATGCTTTCGGGGCCATATTCACAGGCGGCCGAATAGCGGCAGGAGTTAAGCAGTCTGAAGCCTATTATAAAGAACTCCTTTTCAGGTATCAGCAGGCAATTCTGACAGCGTTCCGGGAAGTGGAGGATGCCCTGGTTTCAGCCCAGAAGGCCCGCGAAAAACTCCAGGCCCAGGAACGCAGGGTAAAGGCCCTGGAGAACTACGCCAGCCTGGCACGTCTGCGTTATGATAACGGCTATTCAAGTTACATTGAGGTGCTGGATGCCGAGCGTTCCCTGTTTGATTCCGAGCTCAATGCTGTCAGAACCCAGTCCGAAGTTATCATCGGCATGATCAACACTTACAAGGCCATGGGCGGCGGTTGGGTAGCCATGGCTGAAGAGACCGCCGACACGGTTGATTTCCCTCCGGATTAATTAAGTTATTCAGAAAATGACTCAACAGACAGTGGCAGATCAAAATAGGCGGCAAACCAAGTTTCTCCTCCTGCTGGTAAGCCTTCTGGCACTGATGGTGCTGGAGCCCTTCATTTATGACCGCACAAGAATAAAGTTCCTGCTCGATATATTCTTTACAGTCATACTTTTTACAAGCATCTATGCGGTCAGCGACAAAAAAGGGACCACTCTGGTCGCAATTCTGTTAGCCTTACCCAAATTAGGGACCATATGGGCCTATAATTTCATCACCCACCCCCTGCTTTATGTATTTGACTCCATCTTCGGCATCATCTTCATAGGGTATATAATTATCCTTATCCTGCGCCATATATTCAGGCAGGAAGATGTAAGCCCTGAAATAATCTACGGGGCAATTGTTGTCTACATCCTCATAGGCCTCATGTGGGTCTTTTTGTATTGCCTGACTGAATTGCTCCATCCGGGCTCTTTCTCCCTGGCTGCAGTCCTTGATGCTGAATCGAAAAAATCGCTGTACTTTTTCAGTTTCGTCACGCTCACGACCCTTGGTTACGGCGATATCACTCCTGTTTCAGACACGGCAAGGTCCCTGGCCATGGTGGAGGCCATCGTGGGCCAGATGTATATCGCGGTTCTCATTGCCAGGCTGGTGGGAATTCACATTGCCCAGAGCATGATGAAGAAATAGGGCTTATTTTTATGTGTTTTCCCCTGCAACATCCTTGACAGGGAACCAGTCTTCAATATAGTATGGCGGTACTTTTTATTAGAAAAACTCTCATGTTAGATAAGATAAAAAAACAACTGATAAACGAGGAGCATACTATGAAAAGACTTGGAATTCTGGTTATTGCCGCGCTGGTTGTTTTAAGTGTCGGCCTTACGACCACGGGCTGCGGCCGCAAGGCAACAGCTACTGTTCAGACTTCAAATACAACCCTGGGGCAGGAACTTGTTGATCTGCAGCAGGCCTATGAAAAAGGTATTATCACTGAAAAAGAATATAATGACCTGAAGGCCAAGGCCATAAAGAAATACAAAAAATAACCTGCGAGGATATTTCTGATGAATAACCGCATGAAGCTTTTAGGCTTCTGTGCCTTACTATTGATTTTTCTGTTAAGTGGCTGTGCCTCCAGCAAGATCACAGGCGAATGGAAAGACCCTGAACTCAGCAGTAAAAAATACAGCAAGATCCTGGTAATAGGCGCGGCCAAACAGCCGGACCGGAGAGTATTCTATGAGGATGAATTTGTTAAGCAGCTTAACAGGCAGAGTGTCATGGCCATTGCCAGCCACACCATAATCCCCAGGGACAAGATGCTGGACAAGGATACCATAGTGAAGAGCATCGAAGGATTGCAGATTGAAGGGGTAATTGTCACGAGGCTGCAGGGTATAAAGGAGCAGAGACAGGTGCCGCAAGGCAAAACTTACCAGGTGCCTTACGGTTATTATAACAACATGTACGACTACTATAATACGAGCTTCAGCACTGCTCCTTCACGAAGCTACGCGGAAACCCATGAATACCTGCAGCTTGAATCCAATCTCTATGATGTTAAGACCGAGAAACTGGTGTACTCCATTACTACGGATACCTTTGTCCGGCAGAAATTTCAAAGCAGGATCACAGCCTATATCGAAACAGTTGTGCGAAAATTGAAAAATAATAACCTGCTATAATATTTAATTAAAACATATATTCACGCCTCCACGGTCTTGACTTGACGTGGAGGCGTTTTTATTTTCATTGCATGGTAAGCAGCCGATGAAAGGTATTCAGCACATGCAGGCAACGGATAAAAAAAACTGGTCAGAACAAAAATCCAGGAGCTGCAGGAGCTTTTTAGCTCCAATGGTGCTCTGCCTGCTCATTGTCTTTCTACAGACATCATGTACTTCAGGACCTGAGAAAGAGACAACGGGAAGAGACCAGGCAATCTCGCAAAAATATGTGCAGGATCAATTCACCCTGATCCAGCGGATCAGCAAAAAAGAGCTCAGCGTTGCTGAGCAGCTTACACTCGTGCTTGAAACCGCGGTGCCGGAAAATACGGAAGTTGAATTCCCAAGCTACTCTGCCAGCCTCGGAGATTTTAGCCTCAAAGACATCCGCATCCTCCCGGGCCGGATGACAGGCTCAGGCGACAATGTCCGTATCGTGCACCAGGCCACATACCTTCTTGAACCCTACCTTGCGGGCACCTATACCATTCCTGCCATGGAGATCACCTACCGTGACAGGGGCAATGACAATAAGGTCACAAAACTTGTGACAGAAAAACTGGAGCTTCCGGTGCTCTCTCTTCTGGGGCCTGGCACTGACAGGGTGGAGATCAAAGATATCAAACCCCCGCTTGCCATGGCGCCGAACAGAGCACAACAGCTCCTGGTGGCCGGCCTGGCTTTGCTTCTGGCAAGTGCCGGGATCTGCGGCTTTATCTTCTGGAAAAAAAGACAGGGCAGAAAACGCCCTCCCCCGGTGCAGCTGCGCCCTGAGGAGATTGCTTTGCTGGAACTGGACCGGCTCCTTGCTGAAGATCTGCTTGCCAGGGGCGAGATAAAATTCTTCCATATCCGCATCTCTGATATCCTGCGCCATTACCTTGAAAACCGCTTTGGCCTGAAAGCTCCGGAACGTACAACCGAAGAATTTCTTGTGGCCCTGTCCCTGGCAAAGTCCTCAGAGAATGCTCTTTTAGGCAAGCATAGAACCTTATTGAATGACTTTCTCACCCAGTGCGACCTCGTTAAATTTGCCAGGCATGAACCCACCATAGCTGAAAGTGAAAAAACCGTGGTGATCTGCAGGGAATTCATTGAGAAAACGAGGGAGAAAGAAATTGAAGATTTGAGAAATTGAAGATTGAAAATTGGTTGGCATCCTTAAGTGCAATAATATTTTTACCTATGCATGTCATTAAGACCATAATAATTTCATTATTTACAACTGGCGGTATTTTTAGATCTGCAATCTTCAATTTCTCAAATCTTCAATAAACTTAAATAATTTATGCAGTTATACCTATCGCAGGGCACTCGAAACTTGTAACTTGTCACTTTAGGCACTTCAAACTATGACCTTCGCAACTCCCTGGGCATTTCTGCTGCTGCTGATACTGCCCATCATCATATACCGCAAGTTTTCCCGGTCCAATTTTGCTTTGCGGACCGGGAAGGTGCTGTTCCCTTCAACGATTCATGCTGCCGGAGCAGGAACTTCCCTGCGCAGCAGACTGGTGCACCTGCCTTTTGTTTTACGGCTCCTGGTCCTCATCCTGTTGATCATTGCACTGGCAAGGCCGCTTGCAGGCATGGAAAAGATCTATGACATCAGCAAGGGTGTTGCCATAGAAGTTGTGCTGGACCGCTCAAGCAGCATGAGTGCGGAGATGATTTTTGGTGCTGAGCAGTTAAACCGGCTCGAGGTGGCAAAACGGGTTCTTCTCGAGTTTGTCCAGGGCAACACGGGCGACCTTGGAGGCCGGCCCAACGATCTCATAGGGCTTATCACCTTTGCCCGTTATGCTGATACTGCCTGCCCGCTGACCCTGGCCCATGGCGCCCTTGCCTCATTTGTCGAACCCGTCGGGCTTGTCACCCGCAAACAGGAAGACGGCACTGCTATCGGCGATGCACTGGCACTTGCTGCAGCCCGTCTGCAGCAAGCAGAAGAAACTATCAGGCAGCAGTCCCTTAATGCCGGCAGCAAGGAGCCTTCCTACGAGATCAAGAGTAAAATTATTATCCTGCTTACAGATGGAGAGCAGAATGCAGGCAAACGGACACCGCAGGAAGCTGCTGAACTGGCCAGGAAATGGGGGATCAAAATCTATACCATCGGCATCGGCGGCCAGGAATCCCTGCTCCGGGTTCCCACCCTGTTCGGCACCCGCGTCATCCAAAGGGGGCCGGGCGTTGACAAACAGACGCTCTCCGGGCTGGCCCAGGCAACAGGAGGCATCTTCAGGATGGCAGAGGATGGTGCTGCACTGCGGGAAGTTTACGGCGAAATTGATGCGCTTGAAAAAAGCGAGATTGAATCCATTCGTTACGTGGATTATACAGAACGTTTTACCCCCTTTGCTCTGGCCGGGCTGATCCTGCTGGCTCTGGAAACCCTTTTGCGCACCACCTATTTCAGGAGGATTCCATGAGCAGTATGAGGCTGCACGATATTGAAATGCTCTACCTGCTCTGGCTGCTGCCCGTGCTTTTTGCCCTCTTTTTATACAGTGCCAACAGGCGCAGGCAGCTCCTTGCCCGATTTATGCACCTGGGTTTGCAGCAAAAGCTTATTTTTGTCAATCCGGTCCGGCGCCGCTGGAAAGCAGCACTGATACTTGCCGCCTTTGGCCTGCTGGTCGCCGGCCTGGCTCGACCGGCATGGAACCTGCAGCAGACAACGGTCAGGCGTACAGGCCGCGATATCGTCTTTGTCCTGGATGTCTCCAAGAGCATGCTGGCAGAGGATCTGGCTCCAAACCGCCTGGAACGGGCAAAACTTGCCATAGCTGATGTAATCGATAAGATCGAGGGCGACCGGGTCGGTCTGCTGGTTTTTGCCGGCACCGCTGCCGTCAAATGCCCCCTGACCCTGGATTACGGTTTTTTCAGGATGATGCTTGATACTGTCTCGACAGACAGTATCAGCCGGGGCGGCACCATGATCGGCGATGGTATCCGCTTGGTGCTTGACCAGATGCTTGACAAGCAGGAAAAGAAATACAAGGACATCGTGCTTATCACCGACGGCGAGGACCAGGAAAGTTTCCCCCTAGAAGCGGCTAAGGAGTGCGCTGCAAAAGGAGTGCGTTTGCTCATCATAGGACTGGGAGATGAAAACGAGGGGAAACGCATTCCGGTTGTCGATGCATCAGGCCGCAGGACCTTCATGAAACACGAGGGCAGGGAGGTCTGGAGCAGGCTTGATGCCCACACACTCCGGGAGATGGCTCTGGCAGCCCCGGGCTCCCGTTATCTGAACGTTGCCACCGGCACCATTGACCTGGGCGAGGTCTATATGCAGCTCATCGCCTCGGCCGACAAGAAGGAACTGGAAGAAGAAACCATTGAAAAATATGACGAGAAGTTCCAGATCTTTATCGGCATCGGTTTCCTCCTGCTGGGCCTAGAGGCCCTTATTTCAGAACGGCGCAGGGAATAAAGGGTTCAAGGGACAAGGGGTCGAGGGCTCTAGGAAAAACTTTTTTACATACCTAGACACCCCATGAGCTTTATCCCAGGCAAAGACCTAATTCCGAGCAATAATAATTTTTACCCTTGAACCCTTGAATCCTTGGACCCTTGAAACCTTGACCCCTTGAACCCCCTCTTCTACTGCTTCTCAACCGTCATGTCATATGTCAGGGTAACAAAATTGTCATTATCATTTTTCCACATGCAGCAGTGGATATCATCACTCTTCACGATAAAACTGCCTTCAAAATTATCCTTCAGAGTCTGTTCAATGGCATAGGTTTTCTGATGCTTCTCGTGATAATGGACATTGAACATGACAGGTGCGGAACTGGTATATTTAAAACTCACCTTGTCCCCGGGTGTCCAGTTATCGCAGGCTTCAAAGAAATCCCCTGTGGCGATAGTAATGGTCTTTCCCTTGATATCCCCGTGGGCCGCTTTCTCTTTCGTGGCCGCACAACCACCGATAAACAAAGCTGCAGCCGTAACGATCAATAATACAATCAAACCTTTTTTCATTGTAAATCTCCCCTGTTGGTTTTTTGAGAATTATTCCTGTATTTTATAAAAAATAATTATAAACCTTAGCGCAAGTTATTTCTAAAACATTTTTCTTTTTATGTATCAATTCCATATTGAACACGTACATATGTGAATATTTTTTCTTATATTACAATAAGATATATCTATTCTGCCCTGGATTTCCATGGTATGGGATATCTGTCCTGCTTGAAAATGCTTGCCGTCAGCCTTACACTTGCAGTATCCTGTACAATTTAACCAAAGTTGGCATATAAAATCAGATCTTTCTGGACATTTTTAAATACAAGCTACAAGGAAACAATAAAGGAAACAAAATGGTACATGCAACCAGGTATATAGTAAATAAAATCTCAATCACCCTCTTGTTGGTGACATGCATTGCAACCGGCTTTACAGGCAATATCATTGCTGCAGAAGCATCACCAAAATCCGTGGCGGTCCTGCCCTTTGAAATGCATGCCCCAAGCTCCATGGACTATATGCAGAATGGCCTGCGGGACATGCTGGCGAGCCGTCTAGCAGCAAACGGGGGGGCAGTAATCATTGAAAACAGCAAGGTGGACAGCCTGCTGCAAAAACCGGGAAAACCTCTGCAGCAGCAAGAGGCGGTTGCACTCGCCCGCCAGCTGGGGGCTGATTACATTGTCACCGGCAGCCTGACTTCTTTGGGCGGCTCAATGAGCCTGGATGCAAAGGTAATTCCCGGCGATGAATCATTTGCGCCGCAGAGCTTTTATGCCTCGGCAGCCCAGGAAAATGATGTCATCAATGCCGTAAACCAGCTGTCCTGGGTTATTGCGGAAGCGGTACTGGGCGCCACCCCTCCGGCTGTTGCTGCCCCAGCCAGGAGTGGTCAGCCACCCCCTGCAGCTGCAGAAGACACCATGGCCCCCTTCAAGACCGAACACCCTGACAAGGCCTATAAGACGCAAAGTCCCGGGCAAGCCACCGGCATAATTTCTCCCATCATTACGCCACAATCTGCGGGTGCAATGCAGGGCTTTACCAAGACCCAGAACCTGGATTACTTTCTGCGCGGCATGGATGTGGGTGATGTGGACGGTGACGGCCAGCTTGATGTGGTCCTGGCGGACCGGCAAAAGGTATATGTTTATCATCTGAACAACAACAGGCTCACGGAGTTTGGTGCCGTTGACATGCCGGCCCGCTCCAAGATCCATGCCATAAGCCTGGGCGACACTGACGGCAACGGCAGGGCAGAGATATATGTCAGTGCAGCCGATGATTACAATCCACACTCCTGGGCCTATGAATGGGGGGACAACCGCCTTGATATGATACTCGAAGACATCCCCTGGTACATCAGGACCCTTGACATACCCGGTGAAGGGACCGTGCTCATCGGCCAGCGCGGCGGCAACGATTCACTGCTGCTGGCAGGCATATTCAGACTGATGAAAAACGGCAACAAGGTGATGCCGGAAGTGCGGATTGTCATGCCCGATTATGTCAACCTGTTCGAGTTCGCCCTGGCTGATGTTGACGGCAACGGCAATCGTGAGATCGTGGCCATCAGCAGTGCGGACCGCCTCTACGTGGTCAGGCCTGACGGCTCTGTCCTCTGGGTCTCGGAGGAGTATTACGGCGGCACCTCACGCTACATCGGCGAGGACTACGACCTGGTGGGGCGCAAAGGACTTGATATTGATTCCACACCATCGTACGATGTCATCGGCAAGGAAGGCAGCGGCAAAAGAATTTACATCCCCTCTCGGATCATTGCCATGGATGTCAATGGTGACGGCAAGGACGACGTGGTCGTAAACAGGAATCTCTCCTATGCCTCCCGGCATGTTGAAAATTATAAAAGCTTCAAATCCAGCGAGATCTATGCCCTGACCTGGAACGGCATCGCCCTGGGCGAAATGTGGCAGACCAGGAAAATTGACGGCTACATCCCGGACTTCCGGTTCCTCGCTTTGCCTGGCATGGAAAACAGGGCAAAACTTTTTGTCGGCCTGGTTCTTTCCACGGGCTGGACCAGTTCTTTTACCGGCGGGGAAAGTACTATGCTCATGTATGACTTTGAATTGGCAGGCGAAAAAGAGGTTGGAGAAGGGGCGAAAAATTAAAAAAAGTTGACAAATGCGCAAAAAAGTTGTTAGAAGCATTTAATTTACCTCTTGGGGGGACAGGTCCGCCCTGCTCCGGTCGTAGGATTGGTGCCGGTCCAGGCGGACAAATCGAACAAGGGATAAATTGGCAGTTGAGGTTGTAAGTTAAGAGAAAGACGTTAAACATCAACCCAAAACAAGAAAGAGGAGATAAGAGATGAAAAAAGTTTTAGCAACAGTAGCAGCCTTTGGTCTGGTACTCGGCGTTGCAGCCAACGCCCTGGCACTGGACCAGCCCGGCAGGGCATCAGAGGTTGAGTCAACCACCGCACCCAGGGTACCCGCACCCACAGCTCCGGGCGTTGCTCTCTGGTCAGTGGCAGGCCAGTGGGTCTTGGCCGGTGCCTTGTTCCAAAACGGCGAAGGCCGGCCCGGTGGCGCAAGCCTCACCGGTGAAACCGGAACCGATGCCATGTACGTCTATTCATTCAAGATCCTGCCGACCCTGCAGGTTAACGACAAGATCTCCATGGAATCTGAGATCCGCTTTGCTGACCGTGAAATCTTCGGTTATACAGATACCGTTTTTGGATTTGTCGATGGCACCTCCAAAGCAGGCCGCGTGGTTGACGTTTATACCCTGTGGATGAACTGGGTGTCTCCATTCGGCAAGACCCAGTTCGGCCGCATGCCGGCCGGTGCCTGGGGCACAAAATTCCTGGACAACAGCAGCCAGGGTAACCGTCTGCGCTGGTATCCCAACATGCTGCCGGAAAACTGGGGCTCGCTGATCTTCATGCAGAAAGTAGTGGAGCAGGATGCAGCATCGGTATCATCTGATCAGGACCGCGACGCATACTACATCGACCTGAGCTACAAGGCTCCCTTCGGCAAGACCACCGGCGCCCTGTGGGCGGTGCGGAATGCAAATACACAAGCTAATGGTTCTACCGTCCCTTTCACCACCACCAACTTCTGGCTGACCGGTAATTACGCCTTTGACGCCCTGACCCTTGATTATGAGTTGAACTGGGCCTTTGGTGATGCCAGTGCCACAGAAGACGCCAAGGCCTTGGGTTTCTATCTTGATGCAGGTTGGAAGATGCAGGACTGGAAATTCGGCGGCCTCTTCATCTTTGCCTCCGGTGACGATAATCCCAATGACACCAACCGTGAATCCATCATGTCCAACGCAACCGGTACTGGTAAGGACTTCAACCCCTCCCAGATCCTGTTCGGTGATTACATGCGGATCCTGAACGGTGACATGGGCGGCCTGAGCCCGGATTCCATCAACGATGCCATCAAGAACGGCAGCGGTAATGCTGGTGTCATGGCTTTTGCCGGCTATGCCAAGTTTGCCCTGTCTCCGGAGTTGAGCTTCTCCGGTGATCTGACCTACGCCATGGCAGATAAAAAACCGTCAGGCTATGATAAAGAATACGGTATTGAAGCAGGCGTCGGGATGGCATATAAACTCATGGACAACCTGACCTATAACGCCCATTTCTCATACCTGTGGACCGGTGACTACTTCAAGCAAGGAGTCTCTAGTACAAGCACTGAGAACGTTTACCTCCTGGCCCATGCCCTCAGTATGAGCTTCTAATTTCAATCCGAAGTCAGCTTTTAACTTACACCTCAGAAACCCTGCAGGAGAAATCCTGCAGGGTTTTTTTTATGCTTTACCCTGAAATGCTGGCAGCCCTCTCTTCCTGTGGTATATAGTATTCCTGTCATGAAAAAGATTGTCCATCTTCTGATATACATACTCGTGCGGGCAACCTGTTTCCTGCTTATTCTCCTGCCCCTGAATTTTTCCTACGCCCTGGCCCGGGGGCTTGGAAACATTGTTTTCCATATATTCCGGTACCGGAGACAGATTGTCATGGACAATCTGCACATTGCCTTTGGCAGGGAATTGGATGAGCGCAGACTGGCAGAAATCGGCGCTGAGTCCTACCGCCAGATTGCCATGTCATTTATTGAGCTGCTCATTGCTCCGAAACTCTACAGTCAGATAGAGCACATGTTGGAACCCAGACATTTTTCTCTGATCCAGCGTTTGCTGAAGCAGGGAAACGGGTTGATCACCGTCTCTGGTCATCTCGGCAACTGGGAGCTGCAGGGTGCTGCTGCGGCAACGGCAATGACAGAACCCTTTACCGTTGCCGCCGTGCAGCAGTCCAATCCCTATATTGACCGCTTTATCACGCGGCGCAGAAACGAGATGGGGATGCAGGTGGCAGGCACTAAGGCAGCCATGAAGCTCCTGCTCAAGGCCCTGAAAAATAAACAGGCCATTGGCCTGGTTGCCGATCAGAATGCGGGCATGGACGCCGTGTTTATCGATTTTTTCGGGAAAACAGCCGCCACCCATCCCGGCCCGGCACAGCTGGCCCTGAAATTCGGGGCTCCCATGGTAGTGGGGGCAGCCATCCGAACCGGTCCGGGACAGTTTACAATCCTGGCCCAGCAGGTGGAAATTAAAGATGACGACACGGTGCAAACCCTTACCCAGAGGCATGTAAAAATCCTGGAAGACTTTATCCGCCAGTACCCGGAGCAGTACTTCTGGCTGCACCGGCGGTGGAAGACGAGGCCACCCGGGGAATTGAAAATTTGAAAAATTGAAGATTGAAGATTGGCAGATGGGATTGGTTACTGAAAATTTGAGAATTTGAAGATTGAAGATTGAAGATTGTAGGATGAATATAATGAACGAAGAAAAACTAAAAAAACGTACAAAAGATTTTGCTCATCTCTGTGTCAAATTAGCCCTTTCAGTTAATTCTTCAATTCTTGGAAAACATCTTGCCAAACAACTCATTCGTTGCTCAACATCAGTTGCTGCTAATTACAGGTCAGCCTGCCTTGCTCATTCAAAAGCTAGCTTTATCTAAGTATTGTATTGGAAGAGATCGACGAATCTGCTTTCTGGCTTGAATTTATAAAAGATGAAAACATGATCAAAAATGAATCTATTGAATCTCTTATAAATGAAGCGGGTGAACTGAAGGCGATATTTTATTCATCCAGGAAGACTGCAAGATTAAAAAAATAAACTCCAGGCGTTTCAATCTTCAATCTTCAATTTCTCAAATCTTCAATTCAAGAGTTACTGCTCCGTCACTCTAAACACTTCCTCGATTGTGGTGATACCTTCCAGGACCTTGCGGGCGCCGTCACGGCGCAGGGTGATCATGCCGTGCTGCACCCCTATCTTCTTAATGGCATTGGCATCCGAGGTCCGCAGAATTGTGGTCTTGACGTCATCATCCATAAGCAGCAGCTCGAAGATCCCCTCACGGCCCTTGTGACCTGTCTGCAGGCAGTCAGGACATCCCCTGTCCCGGTAAATGGTATGCCCCTCCAGCATGTCAGGGGTGATGCCGATGCTCTGCAGTGACTCCTGTTCCGGTTCAATGGGCTCCCGGCATGTCTTGCAGAGACGGCGCACCAACCGCTGGGCCAGGATGGCATTTACAGACGAGGTGACAAGAAACGGCTCAATTCCCATATCAATGAGGCGGGTAACCGCACTGGAGGAATCATTGGTATGCAGGGTTGAAAAAACCAGGTGACCGGTCAGGGCTGCCTGGATCGCAATTTCAGCGGTTTCAAGATCGCGGATCTCTCCCACAAGGATAACATCAGGGTCCTGCCTGACAATGGAACGGAGTCCGTTGGCAAAAGTGAGGTTGATCTTGGGATTGACCTGCACCTGGCCGATACCCTCCATCTGGTACTCTATGGGATCCTCGACCGTGATGATATTGATATCCGTGTTGTTTATCGTACTTAAGGCCGCATACAGCGTGGTGGTCTTGCCGCTGCCTGTCGGCCCGGTGACCAGCATGATGCCGTGCGCCGCGTGGATCAGGTTATTGAAGAGCTTCAGCCTCTCCGGCGTCATGCCAAGATCGGTGAGCTTTAACAGCACACTTGACTTGTCCAGGAGCCTGAGCACCACCCGCTCGCCGTATGCTGTCGGCAACGTCGAGACGCGGACATCCACGTTTTTATCGGCAATGCGGATCTCTGTCCTGCCGTCCTGGGGCAGCCTTTTTTCAGCGATATTAAGCTTGGCCATGACCTTGATGCGTGAAACCAGGGCTGCCTGGATATGGGCCGGCGGGGTAAACGTGTCATAAAGAATACCGTCAACCCGCTGCCGGATCGCCACCCTGCTCTTATACGGCTCGATATGAATATCACTGGCCCTTGCCCGAACCGCCTGGGAAAACATGAGGTTCACCAGCTTGATCACCGGGGCATCGCTGGTGTCGTCAAGAAGGTCACCGGTTTCCTCTATCGCAGAGATAATAAGATCGGGGTCTTCTTCATGCAGGTCCTGGATCACCTCTTCAGCAGTATCCCGGCTGATATCATAAGAAAAACTTATGGCATTGAGGATTGTGTTCGACGGCGCCACGACAATTTTCGTATCATCCCAGGCAAGGAGCTGCCGCAGTTCATCCTGGGCCTGGAACAGGAAGGGATCAGAGACGACCAGGCTGTTGCCATCCGGTCCGGCCAAGGGGATCATCTTGAATTTCTTGAGAAATTGGATAGGAACCTGGCTGGTGAAATCTGTGTTGATCTCCGATGGCAGGGATGGAATAAAGTCAAGGTCAAGCTGCAGGCTCAGTGCCCTGGCAAGGTCGGATTCCTGTATTACTTTCTGATGCAGGAGGATCTCGCCGATCCTGCCGCCCTTCTCCTGCTGGACAGCAAGGCCCCGCTCCAGGCTTGCCTGGTCAAGCTCTGATATCTCCAGCAGTATTTCACCGATTAGACGCATTTTTTAAATAGGGTTCGATGGGCAAGGGGTTATGGATAAAATACAGTCAAGCCCCTGGCCCGGGTTGATCTTTTAATCTCTAATTTTAGCGCACCTGTAACTCTTGCAGCCATATTAACCTGGCAACGATTGTCCGGCCCCTCGGAGGCTTCTTTATTGAGGCTTTTCCTGTTCCTGCTGATCATCTGCAGGTTGATCTTCTTCTTTTAATGTCTGGGGGACATGCCTGGACTTTAATACCTCCCTGGTATCTTCCTTGTACTCGAAGGGCTCCGTTTCCCATCCTGTTTCATGATGGTATTCGGCATTATCCCTTTTTTCCTTGGTGACCGAAAAGGCCTCACCCGGGTTTCTGATGATACGCGGCGTCAAAAAGATATACAGGTTGACGCGGTCAACGACCTGGGATTCTGTCTTGAAAAGCCAGCCAAGCACCGGAATATCTCCCAGGAGAGGTACCTTATAGGAATTATTCTGCACATCATCACCTATAATGCCGCCAATGACCAGGGTACTGTTATCCTGGATAATAACCGTGGTTTGTGCTGTGCGCTTGTAGGTGGTCGGTGTATTGGTTGCCAGGGCAACGGCCTCGTTCTTGAGCTTGACAACCTCCACGTAAACCTGCAGGCGGACAACATTCTCCTGGTTGATCTGCGGGGTGATCTTCAGGGTGACGCCGACGTCCTTGTACTCGTAGTTGGTGTAATCCTGGGTCGAAGCCGTTGTGTTCTGACTCGTTATGTAGGGGACATTCTCGCCCACCTTGATCTCGGCCTCTTCATTGTCGGTGGTCAGGATCTGGGGCGTGGAAACAATATGCACATCATCATCCTTCTTATAGGCGTTCAGGATGGCGGACAGCGAAGGAAATGTCTGGCCGTTGATCTCAATGAACTCGTTGACAAGGCCCATGGAAAAACCTTTTGGCAACGTCGGGTTTTCAAGACTGGGCAAAACAGAACTGTCGCCAGGCTTGGAGCCTCCGAAAACAATGCCTTTATCATCCCCGTAGGTAAAGCCCCCGATCCATTCCACTCCCACGGCAAAATCCTTTGTCGCGTTTACTTCCATTATAAGCGCTTCCAGGTATACCATGCGGCGGGGGATATCAAGTTTTTTAATGACATCCTCCAATACTGCATAATCTGCCTTGTTGGCCGTGATAACCAGTGAATTTGTCGCCTTATCAGCAACAATCTGCACATCCTTGGAAATAGGCGGTGCCTTGCCGGCTTCCCCTGGTGCCCCTGCTGCGTCCGTTTGTTCTGGCAGGGACATGAGTACCTTGGTCATTTCTTCAGCATTGGCATGCTGGAGATAATAAACATTTATATTCCCGCTGCCGCGCGGGACCTCCTGGTCCAGAATTGCGACAAGGCTCTTGACCTTTACTGTGTCGAATGCCGAGGCAATTATAATAAGGGAGTTGGTGCGTTCATCCGCGATGATGCTCACCTCACCCAGGGCTGGGCTTGCCTCGTCAGGCTGGGCCTGGGCAGGAGTCCTTCTGCGGGTAGTGCGGGCGGGCGGCGCCCGTCTTGAGGATGAGCCCTGGAAGATTGAGTCCAGGATTGTGGCCACATCACCGGCCGTGGCATTCTGAAGAGGAATTACCGAAATCTCAGAAACGTTTTCTGCCACATCTATCTGTCTGATGATCTGCAGCAGGCGGCTGATATTGGACAGCACATCAGTGACGATCAACAGGTTTGTGGACGGGTATGAAATCATTACGCTGTTCTTGGAAACAAGGGGTGTGAAAAGTCTTTTCAGTTCCTCAGGGTCGGCATATTTCAAAGGAATCAGCTGGGTGACGACCTTATCGCTTATCTCGCCTGTGTCTTCCCTGAACCCTGTTTCAACGCTTTTGGACCTGGCATCGGCAGAGGGCACAATCTTGATGATGGAGCCGGACGGAACAGCGGCAAAGCCCTCGACCTCGAGAACAGATTCAAAAACCTTGTAGGCCTCGTCCACCGATATCTTTGTCGGTGAGACAATGGTGATATTCCCGCGCACCGCCTTATCAATTATGAAATTCTTGCCTGTCAGCTCACTGATATACTTAATGAAGATATTGATATCGACGTTCTCGAAATCAATGGTCACATAGCGCTCAGGTTGTTCTGCCGTGCTTCCTCCGCCCTGCTGCCCCGGGTTGGTATTTGCGGAGATTTTCTGGGCTTTAGCTGCAGCAACTGGTGAAACTGGCGCAAGAACTGGCTGAGCGGACTCCCTGTTTTGATTTAGCCCCTGAGGAGCATCAGCTGCTGCTCCAAGCGCTGCTGGATTTCCAGCACCCAGCCATACACTGATGCAAACGAAACTGAGAAGTATTTTTACATGCCTGTGAATTTTCATATAATCAATCCCCCGTGAAAACATCTCTCCGCTTTATATGCTTTTTTATGGAGTAGTTCATATTTTTTAAATACGCCGCGATATGGCAACATTATATTATCTATAATTACTGGATATCATAGGTGAAGACTTTCTTCTGCCCCCGCCGGGTGATTT
>Ga0209742_10000513_pt1 | contig 20363 bp, 25 predicted proteins | sample DeeMarSeWOR38_10_FD_187462 | JGI IMG/M metagenome (GOLD analysis project Ga0209742, IMG submission 187462) | Marine sediment microbial communities from White Oak River estuary, North Carolina - WOR-3-8_10 (SPAdes) (version 2) | ecosystem: Environmental > Aquatic > Marine > Intertidal zone >... | reverse complement strand
GCAGGCGTCGACACAGGAGGTGCAACCCTTGGTGCATTTGTTAGTGTCGATCAACAGTCCCCAGCGCTGGGCGGCAGTGACGGCTTCTTCGGGCGATTTCGCCTGGGCCAGTTCAATCAGCCGGATGCCTGGTGCGATCGCGGCACCGGCCGAGGCGGCGGCGCCCATGGTCATAAACTCGCGGCGTGAAATACTCATTTCTCACCCCCGGTGATGGCGATTACCTTCTGGCCAATCGCATCAATCGGACGCTTTGTCTGTTTGTTCGAGTTGGCCTTGTCGGTGTGGCAGCCGAAACAATCAATGCTGACGGCTGTGTAACTGTGGCACTCGGCGCAAAAACCCTCTGAGCCATCGGCGTTCTTGAGTACGCTCTTGGTTTCAGGGTCAGCATGGCAATTCACGCAGTTTTTCAGGCTGTGCTTTGTGGTACGGATGCCCTGATGCATGGTCTTGTCACGCTGATGGAGAATGAACTCCATGTGGTTTTTGCGCATGACATCCGTGGGTTCGACGCACTTTTCACCTTTGGTGATTTTGTGTTTCGGCACCGGCACGCGGGAATTGCTATGTTTCTCGTCTCCATGACCGCTGGCGATGCTGCTTGTTGCCAAACCCAGGGCAGCAAGCAGCGCCAGCACGGAAGCGAATTTCTGGCTTTTGCGAAGCATTGGTTGATTTACTCTCCCAGGCCCATCTTGATGTAGCCGGTCGGGCAAACGTCCTGACAAATGTGACAACCGACGCACTTGTCATAGTCAGTGTCGACATAACGGCCCATGGTTGCCTGATCCTTCTTCACGCGGAAGATGGCGTCCTGCGGGCAGTAGATGACACAGTTGTCGCACTCGAAGCACATACCACAGCTCATGCAACGATCGGCTTCAGCCTGCGCCTGCTCTTCGGAAAGACCGATAACGCGCTCTTCGAAATGGCCCAGCACCTCTTCGGAGGTCGGTACACGCTCTTCACGCTTGTTGCGCGGGGTATTCTCGAAGTGGCCCAGGAACAGCTCGGCTGCCGGGATGATTTCCGCTTCCGAGCGATCTTCGTAGTTGTGTACGGCGAAGGTGGCGTCAGCGGTACCACGCAGACCACGGTCAATACCGCGTTCGGTGTCAGGACCTGCGGGCTTGAACGTTTCCGGGTCGTGATGTGTTTCGTGCAACTTGGCCAGCAAGTCGAAGTGGTGTACGTCCACTTTCGGGCGCTTGCCCAGCGCCTGTTGCTTGAAGTAGTGATCGATACTCTCGACTGCAATGGAAGCCTGGCCGATGACGGTGGTCAGCAGGTGCGGGCGAACAATGTCACCGCAGACAAAGTAACCTTCCTTGTTCGGCATCTGGTAGTGCTTGTCGGCATCCATCAGACCGCGATCGTTACCCAGGTCTTCGAAGCCTTCGAGGTTACCGGTTTGACCGATAGCGGAAACGATCAGGTCGCACTCGATATCGAACTCGGAGCCTTCGACGACTTCACCCTTGCCGGAGGAATAATCCATCTTGGCAACACGAAGCGCTGTGGCACGACCGTTGTCACCGACAATGACTTCGACCGGGGTCAACGCACCCTGGATCTCGACACCCTCTCGCGTGGCATCATCGATTTCATGCTGGGCAGCAGTCATGTTGTCGATCGGCTGACGTGAAATCAGCATGACCTCTGCGCCTTCGCGCTTGGCAATATCGGCAACGTCATGTGCGGTGTGGCCCAGTACGATATTTTCTGGACGATCCTTGTCGGCGATATTCTTGATACCACCGAGGCGACGGGCAACGGATGCAACGTCGATAGAGGTGTCACCACCGCCAACGACCACAACCTTGCCACCGACGGCCTTCAGGCGACCTTCGTTAAAGGCCGACAGGAATGCGACACCGGTGATGCAGTTGGAGACATCGGCGCCCGGGATCGGCAGAGCGCGGCCAGACTGTGCGCCAATGGCAAACAGGACGGCATCAAACTCTTTTTCCAAGTCTTCCAGTTTAACGTCGACACCAACGCGCGTTTTCATGCGCGTTTCAACGCCCATGGCGACGATACGATTGATTTCGCCATCGAGCACATCACGCGGGGTACGGTAACCGGGGATGCCGTAGCGCATCATGCCGCCAAAGCTCTCGTGATCATCAAATACGGTTGCGCCATGACCCAGACGTCGCAGCTGATAGGCAGCTGCCAGACCGGCAGGGCCGCCACCAATGACTGCAACTTTTTTGCCGGTGTCGGCACCTGCGACAAAGGTGTAGTTGTTGGCCAGTGCGGTATCACCGATAAACTGCTCTACCGAGTTGATGCCGACGTGGTCTTCCACTTCGTTACGGTTACAGCCGTCTTCGCAAGGAGCAGGGCAGACACGACCCATTACCGCCGGGAACGGGTTTGCATCGGTTGAACGGCGGAAGGCATACTCCTGCCACTCGACGCCTTCTGCAGGCTTTTCAATGCCGCGGACGATGTTCAGCCAGCCACGAATGTCCTCACCCGACGGGCAGGAGCCCTGGCAAGGCGGGGTCTTGTGTATATAGGTGGGGCACTTGTGACTTTCGTCGCCCTTGAAAATGCGATCGGTATACGAGCCCCAATCCTTCTCACTCTCTCCGTCACGGTAACGACGGAAGGTATGACCTTCACCTTTGTAAACTTTATCTACCGGAGTTGCCATCTGTTTATCTCCTTTGTTCGCTAACAGCGTTTCTTGCTAGTCGACTGCTAAAACTAAAATAAGACTTAACTTGTTTAATCTTTCGCGCCCAGAACAATCGCATCGCTCACCAGCTGGTGCACACTGCCGATCATGTCCATGGGGAAATCATAATAAGGAAGCGTTTTGGTGAACTGACTCTTGCAGATCGCGCAAATCGCCGCCAGGAAATTGACGTCATTTTCTTCAACAACACGCTTCAGTGCCTGCATGCGTGGCATGGCACCTTTCACGCGTAGCTCCATCAGGTCATCGGTCAGCAGACCACCACCACCGCCGCAGCAGAATGTATTCTCGTGGATGGTTTCCGGCGCCATGTCGAAGTAATGGTTAGCAACGTTCTTGATCACTTCGCGCGGTAAAACAAACTGTCCGCCAGGGAAATCGCCCATCCGAGAAGCACGCGCGACGTTACAGGAATCATGGAACGTGATACGACGGTCGTCGTTGGCACTCTTGTCTATCTTCAGGGCGCCACGTTGCATCAGGCCATGTGTGACCTCAATAATATGCTGTGGAACCGGATAGTTCTTATCAAGAAAGTCGAACGGACCAATCAGGGTATTCCAGAAGCTGTAGGCCACACGCCAGGCATGACCACATTCGCCAACCACGATGCGTTTTACGCCAAGATCCAGCGCGGCATCGCGAATGCGCATGGCAACCTTGCGCAGGTTGTCCGGGCTACCAATAAACATGGAGAAGTTGGCGGCCTCGGAGGCGTAGGAACTCAGGGTCCAGCTGATACCCGCCTGATGAAATACCTTGCCGTAACCGATCAGGCCGTCGATGTGGGGTTCGGCAAAGAAGTCGGCAGATGGCGTAATAAGAAGAACGTCGGCACCTTTTTGATCGACCGGATAACGAACGTCAACGCCTGTATCGTCTTTAACATCTTCTTCCAGGCCTTCGAGTGTGTCGACCAATGCCGGCTCGGGCAGACCGAGGTTGTTACCGATCTTGTGAAGTTTGCCGATAATTTCGTTGCAGTATTTCTGGCCTTTTCCGACGGTGTCCATGATTTCACGGGCAGCCATGGAGATTTCAGCGGTATCGATACCGTACGGGCAGAACACCGAGCAACGACGGCATTGCGAGCACTGGTGGAAGTAAGAGTACCAGTCGTCCAGTACTTCCTTGGTCATGTCTTCCGCGCCGACCAGCCACGGGAAATATTTACCCGAGAACGTGTAATAGCGGCGGTAAACCTTGCGCAGGAGGTCCTGGCGTGCGACCGGCATGTTTTTCGGATCAGACGTACCTAGGTAGTAGTGACACTTGTCGGTACAGGCACCGCATTTGACGCAGGTATCCAGGAACACCTTGAAGGCCTTGTTGTTTTTGGCGATGTCGCCAAGCTTTTCAACTGCCTTTTCTTCCCAGTTGTCTACCAGTTCACCGGGAAAACCTACGCTCTCCTGGTGATCCGGTTTGGCAACAAACGGGCTGCTGTGCGCCATCGATCCCGGCTTGATATGGGGGATGATGGGGTATTCCTGCAATTTTGGTGTTTCGAAATCTGCCACGCCTTAAATCCTCTGGTTACATCCTCGGATGCCTGTGTTTGGGCCGATCTATTTAGCGCTCTCGCCTGACGCAGGCTGGGCACTTGCCGTCCAGCCGCGGACGTAACGTTTCTCCCGGACGTTGTCCACCATTACGCGTGACGGCGAGAAGAACAGGCCAGGCACATGCAACAGTTTGCTGATCGGGAAAATAATCATCAGCACGATCACAAGGCCAAGATGAATCAATAGCACCGGATCGGAATTCAGCGGCTGCCAGTCGAAACGCATCAGACCGAGAATAAAGGCCTTCAGCGCAACGATATCGGTATGTGCGCTGTCAATAAATTTCATTGCCGCACCGCTGGCTCCGATCATGATCAGAAGCAGCAGCATCAGGTGGTCGGACAGGCTGGTGATGTAGCGGACACGATCAACAACGATGCGGCGCGCCCACAGACCGAGTAGACCGGCCAGCATGGCAAACGCGGCATACTTGCCAAACGGCTGCAGCAGGGCGACCCAGGTCCAGACTGGCTCAGTGAAATAACGCAGGTGGCGCAGCAGCACCAATAGCAGGGCGGCATGGAACATCCAGCCGAACAGCCAAATCCATTTGTTGGATTTGAACAGGCTGGCGAAGACCGTGACTTCCTTGGTCATGCGCCAGGCAACACCAGCCCGGGTCATCGGAGCTGGCGTTGTGGGAATCTTTAATGGTTGTGGTGTACGCGCGTATATAGCGATTTTATATACCAGGCCAGCCACGAGTATCACCGTAGCGGCATAGAACATAAGCGCGTAAATGACTGTCACAGCTGACATCGTCTACCCCAGGTAATTAGGAACAGAGAGCAGGGCGGATTGGCCGCCCTGCATTCTCCTGGATACGTCTGATAACCTAGACGCAGCCCGTCGGCTTCGGCAGGCCGGCGTACTTACATGCCTGCTTGGCAGGGCCGTACGGGAACAGTTCGTACAGGTACTTGCTGTTACCCTTGTCCTTGCCCAGTTTCTTGCCAATAGCCTTGGTCAGAACACGGACAGCCGGGGCGATCTGGTACTCGTCGTAGTACTCACGCAGGAAGTTGATTACTTCCCAGTGGCTATCAGTCAGATCACAGTCATCAATCTTCGCCATTTCAGCGGCGATTTCCTCGTTCCACTCGTTACGATCTTCGAGGTAACCTTCCTCGTCGACTGCGATGTCTTTGCCAGCTACGTTAATTGTTGCCATTTCGTTTACTCCTGTTGAGATTAAGTTGCGCAGTATCAGAGCCAGGACTGGACGCCGGAATTTTCGGCGGCCAAATCGACAAAGTCTGCGTAATCAACTACTTTGATACCGTCGATGACCCGATCCTGGATACCACGTGCTTCCAGGTCGGCACTCAGGGCATAGAAGGTGTGCTTCTTCATCGCCGCTTCGACTTTTGAAGTGATCTCGCTTCCGGTCAACGCTGCATAGACACCGTCTTCGATAAGCAGGATCGCGCTCCCTTCCTTGGCCATCCGCAAGCAGGTGTCCAGGGAGTTCTTCGTATAAGGTGACTTGTTTATAGTATGTAACATCTAGTTCACCCCTTAGAAATTCAGGACTATGTCCATGTCTTCCATCATCGACGCCAGTTCTCCAGAGGTCTTGACCTCCACGTCAACAATGAAATCGTCTTCAGTCATTCCACGGGCATCCATGGATTCCTTTTCCACATAAAGCTTTTCTACGTCGTACATTTCAAGCGCACGGTAGGTCGGGGAGAAGTTCTTCATCCCGGATGCTTCTGTGTTCTGACCCTTCTTGAGCTGGAACAAACCGTCGTCAGCGAAGACCATGCATACGTCCTGTTCAAAGGCAGCGCCGATCAATACAACTTCGAGCGCTTCCAGGGCGTAAACGGTGCCGTACGGAGCTGTGCGGGTTACATACATCAATTTCTTGATTTCCCCGCCTTCCATCATTTCATCCATTTCGTCAGCCATTGCTCCCCCTTAATCGCCAAACGTCAGATGACGATCGGACTGAATGCAGGCTTCAATCAGCTGACCCAGCCCGGAGATACGAAACCCGGGGGCGATGTTATCAGCGTCTTTGCCGTTACGTTTGGCTTCATCGGCATCGGCGATACCGCGGCGCTGGGCAGCGGCAACACATACGACGAGATCAAGGCCATGTTTCTCAGCCAGGTCCGACCAGCGTTTGACGATATTGCGATCATCCTGCGGCGGAGTGGTGAGGCGGGTGCCGTTGTTTACACCATCGTGGTAGAAGAAGACACGAAAGATTTCGTGTCCCTTCTCCAGCGCAGCCGTCACGAACTGGTATGCCGTGTCAGATGCTTCGTGGGTGTACGGACCCTCGTGTACTGCGATACTAAATTTCATTTAGCTGCTTCCTTTTACTCGGTTCCGAAAACTTAGAAGCGGATGTGGGTCGACGCATTCAGCGTGCGACGTGAACCACGCCAGTCTTCAATGTGGAACTTGGTGAACGGAAGTTCAGTCAGTTCGAAGAAACGCGGCCAACCGATACGGTCGATCCAGTCACCAACACGCTCCCAATCGCGAGCATCTTCCTTGTAGACACGGAGGATGTTCTTCACGATATCGGCAACTTCCGGCCAACGCGGTGCGTTGTTCGGGATACCTGCGGCTACCAGCTTGTGGAAGCTTGGCTTGCTACGTGCATTGGAGTGTTTGCCACCAACCCAGATAGCGAGTTTGGTGAATTCAGCGTCGTTGATCTGCATCGGCGGGCACGGCGGGAAGCAGGCACCACAGCAGATACATTTCTTCTCATCAACTTCCAGCGACGGCTTGCCGTTAACGATGGCCGGACGAATCGCTGCAACCGGGCAACGGGCGACGACCGAAGGACGTTCGCAAACGTTGGCTACCAGGTTGTGATTGATCTTCGGCGGCTTGGTGTGCTGAACGTTGATCGCGATATCACCCTGGCCACCGCAGTTAATCTGGCAGCAGGAAGTGGTGATATGAACGCGGTTCGGCATACGCTCGTTGATGAACTCTTCGTGCAGTTCGTCCATCAGGGCCTTCACAACACCAGATGCGTCGGTGCCGGGAATGTCGCAGTGCAACCAGCCCTGGGTGTGAGAGATCATGGTGACGGAAGGACCGGTACCACCAACGGGGTAACCTGCCTCTTCAAACGCCTTGATCAGCGGCTCGACCTTGGACTCTTCGGTCACCATCACTTCGAAGTTCGAACGAATGGTGAAGTGCACGTGTCCGTCGCCATACTTGTCGACGATGTCGCACAGCAGGTTGATCTCGTAGGGACCAAGCTGACGCTGGGTACCGACGCGAACGGTCCAGACTTCGTCACCGCTCTTGGCGACGTGGTGTAAAACGCCCGGACGCGGACGATCATGATAAGCCCAGTTGCCGAAGTTCTTGATGAACGTCGGGTGCATGTACTGGAACGGATCCGGGGTACCGCTCTCAATTGGCTGGCGATGCTGTTCTGCCATGTTTGCCTCCAGTAATAACCTTAATTCTGATACAGCTATTTGCTTAAACGAAGGCCCGCCCCACTGGAGCGGGCCACGTCAGTGTACGAACTTAACCTGCGGCCTCAGCTTTACGCTGATTCCATTTCTCGGCTTCGATATCCCAGTCATCCATGCGGACGTAGGAGATTTCGCGCGGGTGGTTGATCATGTGCGGATCAACATCAACGCCGATGCCTTCAAGGAAGTTAACCAGGCCGATACGCTCGATCATTTCACCGGTACGCTCGTGTTCCAGGGCGTTCTCGGCAAAGAAGTCGATGGTTTCTTCGGCCAGCTCAACCAGTTTTTCGTAGTCTTCGTCCGATTCCAGCTTCATGAACGGAACGATAACGGTACCCATGGTGTCACCGATCTTCAGGGTGCGCTTGCCACCGATCAGAATGGTTACGCCGTGGTCGTCGCCAGGGCTCAGGGCCTTGGTCATCACGTTGATGCAGTGCATGCAACGTACGCAGTTGCGGTTGTCGACGTCCAGGGAATCGTCTTCGTTCAGCGACAGTGCGTTGGTCGGGCAACGGCTGATGACGTTGTCGATAACGTACTTGCGGCCCTTGGCTTCGACGAACTTCTTGACCTCGGCCTGGTCGACTTTCATGTCGTCGCGCCAGGTGCCGATAACAGCAAAGTCAGAACGGTGAATCGAGTTCTGGCAGTCGTTCGGGCAGCCGGAGACCTTGAACTTGAACTTGTACGGCAGGGCAGGACGGTGCATGTCGTCCTGGAAGTTGTTCACCAGCAGGCGGTGAATCTTCTGCTCGTTTGCGCAAGACTGCTCGCAACGGGCAGCGCCGATGCAGGACATACCGGTACGTACGCAAGGACCCGCACCACCAAGATCCCAACCGTAGTCGTTGATCTCGTCAAAGAAGTGCTGGGTATTCTCGGTCGTAGTACCGATGAACATGATGTTGCCGGTCTGGCCGTGGAAAGCGATCAGGCCTGAACCGTACTTGCTCCAGCTGTTGGACAGCTGACGCAGCATGTCAGTGGTGTAGTGGTTACCTGCAGGCGGTTGTACGCGCAGGGTGTGGAATTCTTTACATTCCGGGAACATCGGCTTGCCGGTAGAATCCATCAACTCGGTGAAGCGAGGAATGATGCCGCCGCCGTAACCGAAAACAGAAACCGTACCACCCTTCCAATAACCCAGGCGGGTCTTGTAGGAGTGCTCCAGCTGACCCAGCAGGTCGACCATCATGTTGCCGTAGTCTTTCTGCATGGCCAGACGCTTCAGGCCAGTCACAAAGCTCGGCCAGGGACCGGTTTCGAGTTCATCAAGATTAGGAGTCGAATGGAAAGGTTTGCTGGACTGCTTCTCTTCCATCGGGGGTAGGTAAGTCGCGTGAAGCTTTGGATCTTTAGGCATTATTGATACCTCCAGTTATATTCTGTGTATCTACGCCTTGCCTCATTGGCAGGCCCTTGAGACAAGGCTGAGCAATTCTGAGCGGGTGCGCATCTTACTGCGAAAACCCGCGTCCTTCCAGTGGTTAAACACAAGCCTGTCTTGTTCTAAGACGGGCGCAAGTGTATGCATGCGGGGGTCCGGGCAAAACCCTTCTTTGGGGGTGCATGGCTGAGGCGATATACCCCCCCAAAAGGGATATATAAAAACCTGATTTAAAAGTGACATTGTTAGTTTGATTTTTTAAATAACGAAATAATGTCAGTTAGTTATCGGCCATACCTGATAACAATAATTAAAAATATGCATTAACTTCATGAGTTCTAATGACCATCCACATTGGGTACTTTTTTGCTGTAGGGCTTTGCTCTAAAGTGCGTTCGCCTCGAGTGCACCTAGCGAGAACCGGCCGGTTGCTGGCCCATGTATATTAGGTATAACTGGAAAACACGATGACTCCTGAAGCGGGACAAACATAGCCCAATGAGCGCTGCCAATCACTCCGCCACCGCAATACTATCCGGCGCGTCACCATTTCTACTCGGCGATGACGACCTGTACCAACGCTGGCGTGACGCGAAACTGGAGAATTACCCCGAATCACCCGAGTCGCTGGTGGTAGAGATTCGTGACGCCCACAATCCGGTCGCGGCCGAGCTCGACCAGATCAGCCGGGTTTGTGCCAAATCCAATATGGCGGTTTATGCCACCTCCGTTGGCAGCCAGGAAGATCGCAACATCGCCCGAACGCTTGGCGAGCGGCTTGGCCTGAGGCATCTCGATCCCAACATGCTGGCCGACGAAGATGGCATAACCTCCCTGACAGTCGTGGAGGGTAAATCCGGACGCGGCTATATCCCGTATTCGAACCACCGGCTCCTGTGGCACACCGATGGCTACTACAACCTCCCGGAACACAGAATCCGTGCCATGCTGTTGCATTGCGTGCGCCCGGCGGCCGAGGGCGGCGAGAATATGCTGCTGGATCCGGAAATCGCCTATATCCTCATGCGCGAGGCCGACCCGGGCCATATTGCGGCGTTGATGCAGGCGGACGCCATGACCATCCCGGCCAATACCGAAACCGGTGTTGAGACCCGTGAAGCCCGCACGGGTCCCGTGTTTTCTATTGATAGTGCCACCGGTGACCTCCATATGCGCTATACAGCCCGCACTCGAAGTATCGAGTGGAAAGCAGACGATGCCACCGGCGCAGCCGTGGCCTTTCTGGAGGACCTGCTGGAATCAGGGTCGCCGTACCTGTTCCACAATCGGCTGGCAGCCGGGCAGGGCCTGATTTGCAACAACGTGTTGCACAATCGCACTGCTTTCACCGATGACGACAGTGCGCCACGCCTGGTGTATCGCGCACGCTACTATGAGCGTATCGCCAATACCGGGTGGACAAGACTTACAGACGGAGATAAGTAACCATGATGTATCTCAGCGAAGTGCTCATCCAGAACGCCCAGCTCGATACCTTCGAGGAGCTGCTGGAGGTAATCCGCCAGCGAGCAGCTGGCGAAATCCATTTCAAGATCGACGCCAAGCCGTCCTATCCGGACACCCCGCCAGACTGGGAAGACAAGCTGGAGGGCGCCTTTGTCGGTATCAATTCCATTACTCACAACGCCTACTAGACCATGAAGTACATAAAAGACGATGTCGGCAAGAATGACGCCGATTGCGCGGAAGATGCGGTGACATCGACGGCGCTGCTGGAGCAACGCCTGGAGGCCCTTCAGGACCGAATTCGCGAACTGGATCCCGCGGCAGTCGCCGAAAAGGCTGCCTTGCAGGTTGATGCCGCCTCGATACTGGTGGATTTACAGCGTGGCAAGGAGGCCTGGGACATGGCCCGCGCCGCGATGGACCCGCTGCTGGATGAGCAGAACTGGGAGCAGGCCGCGGTTGCCTGCCTCATCATGTTTCACGCCGATCAGCCTGATTCGCTGCCGGCACTGGGGCAGGCCATCTGGTTGTCGGTGACCTTCCCGGTCGACCCGGAGCTGACGGTCGCCATCATGCAGAACGTGGTTGACGAAACCCCGGATGATTCCGATGGTGCTGCCGTCGCCGCGGTGGTCGCGCATTACATCGCCGACATGCGCACCGAGGGCAAGCAGCGCGATGATCTGCTGTTCTTCACCAACAACATGATCGGCAACGTTGCCCGTCGCCACAGCGATGTCAGTACCCAGGAAAAATTTGATGCCTGGTTTGCCAGGATGGAGCTGGACGACCCGGCGAAGTTTCTCGTGCGCCTGCGCAATGTCGTTGACGTAATGGTGCAGGATGAGTGGTGGTTCGATCGTGAAGCATTGCAGGAATCCATTCCGGTTAGCTAGCCATGTATTGGGAAGAGGAAAACAGCCATACCGCTCAGCCACGCGAAAAAAATGTGGTCGATGTGTCCTATCGCATCACCTGTCGCGCGTTGCCGGTGGACCATGCACACGCGCTTTCCGAGGCGGTGTCGAAGGAGCTGCCGTGGTTGAAAGAAGAGCCCAAGGCAGGGGTGCATAGCATTCATGTTGCGGACTCCGGCAACGGCTGGATGCGCCCTGATAATCCGGAGGACCTGGTTTTCCCGTCGCGTCGTACGCGCATGACCCTGCGCGTGCCGTTGCACCGCAAGGATGACGCCATGGCACTGGTTGGCTGCACGTTGGATGTTGCCGGTAACCCGCTGGAAGTGGGTGAGGCAGCAATCAAGGATCTTGGTGCCGTCAGCACCCTGTTTGCGCGCTACATGGTGGCCAGCGATCAGGACGATGAAGAGGAATTCCTTGCGGATATCGCGCAGAAACTGAAGGCGCTTGGCGTGCGTCCGCGCAAGATGATGTGTGGTATCAGCAAGACCATCGCCACACCGGATGATACAATCCGCACCCGCAGCTTGATGCTGGCAGACCTGAACCAGGAAGAATCGGTTCTGCTGCAGCAATCCGGCCTGGGTGAACATCGCCACCTGGGCTGCGGAATCTTTATTCCGCATAAAAATATCAACAAACTGCACGATCTGGAAAAAGAGAAGAGCAGTTAGTTTTTCGTTTAACCACTTGTTTAAATTATAAGGACTGAACGTTATGTCTCTGGAATTTAATGGCAACACCATCGAAACGACCGCTACCGGCTACCTGGTAAATCACGAAGACTGGTCTGAAGACCTGGCGAAGTTCATGGCGGAACAGGAAGGCATCGAGCTGACCGACAAGCACTGGGATTTGATGAACTTTTTACGCGATGAATATTTCACCAACAACCAGAACCAGCCCAATACCCGCAATATCCTCAAAGCGATGGCGGACAAGTGGGGCCAGAAGCTGCAGCAGAAGGATATTTACGATCTGTTCCCGAAAGACCCGAGCAAGCAGGGTGGCCGTATTGCCGGCCTGCCGGAGTCGCGTCGCAAGGGCGGTTACTAAGGGTAGCTCGACAACCGAGTAAGCAAAATCAGGCGGCCAGGGAGCAACTTCCGGCCGCCTGAATTTTTTCTGGAACCGGGAAGTAACTGCTATGCCATACACCACTGTCATTTCCGCTGAAGAGCTGCAGGCGCATATCGATGATCCGGTTTGGGTTGTTATCGATTGCCGTTTTACCCTGACCGATCCAGCCGCCGGGCAGCGTGCCTACGATGAGGGGCATATCCCCGGCGCACGCTACATGCACCTGGACGATGATCTGGCGGCACCAGTCACAGAGAATACCGGGCGCCACCCGTTACCGGATCCTGATCTGCTTGCGAAGAAGCTGGGCGAGCTGGGTATTGATAACGCCACCCAGGTCGTGGCATACGACGATACCTTCGGTGCCATGGCCAGCCGACTGTGGTGGCTGTTGCGCTGGCTTGGGCACGACAACGTTGCCTTGCTCGATGGTGGCCTGCCTGCATGGATTCGCAAGAAAATGCCGTTAACGCCAGACGTTCCGGCAATCGAGAAGAAGACCTTTACACCATCGATTCGTCACGACATGGTGCTGGATATGCAGGGCATGGAAGCCGTTGTTGCAAGTGGCGACAACGTCATCATCGATGCCCGCGCCGAAGAGCGATTCTCCGGTGAAGTGGAACCGCTGGACAAAATCGCAGGCCATATCCCCGGCGCCAGGAACCTGCCGTTTGAAGACAATCTGGATCTCGATGGTACGTTTATGGACAAAGACGAGATAGTAGACCTGTATAAGGAATTTATCGGTGACAAGGATAGCGAGCATGTCGTAATGATGTGCGGATCCGGCGTAACAGCCTGCCACAACCTGGTCGCCATGGAGATTGCAGGGCTGCAAGGCGCGAAACTGTATGCAGGTTCGTGGTCGGAATGGATTACGGATTCAAATCACCCTATAGGGACTGGGGAGTAGCAGGGTTTGTTTTCGACCCGAGACGTACACTGCCAATCTAAAAAAATAGTCGGCCAAAACTTCCAAGTTGGTTAGTAACAACAAATTAATATTTTAACGTGTCCAAAAGAAAGCAAATTGACTCTAACCCCTTTTACGCGCGCTGCCGGGTAAGCGAGGTTGCTATTTGTATAAGTAGGTGCGGAAGTTGAATCCGCCATCGACATTTCGCAACCATATAGAATTAAAGGAAATAATACAAAGGTAGGCGAGCCTATTTTATTGTTTTGACGATAACCGGAATTATAGTAAGCTCATTGAATAATAGGGATATAACAATAATTCAAATCTCTGGTATCCAGCTACCAGGCAAGGAAGGGAGGAAATCATGAACAAATCCATCGCCTATATCGTTACGTCCGTGGTCCTCGTGTTGGGTGTAGTTAGTAGCCCCGCCCATGCTGCGACGACCTATCGGGTACACTACACAATGCTTGAAGCGAACGCTGCGCCTACGCACCGAAAGGTCGTTGTTTTGCCCGTTGAGGTAGAAGTGGCAGAGTTGTCAGCGGGGGGTATTACGGAAGTCGTGCCAAAATGGAGCGAAGATGCCAAGAAACATGTCGCCAATGCTCTGGCAAATTACATTCGCGACAATAGTGACCTCGAGGTAGTCCAGTCTCTGCCGTTGACCAAGGCACAGAAGGAAATCGCTGAAGAACATGTGGCTCTGTACAAACAGGTCGCTTTTGCGGCCCAGCAAACCACTTCCCCGGTGGGCGGCAAGGGCTGGCAACACAAACTACGCAAGTTTGATTACACCCTTGGTACTGGATTGAGCTTCCTGACTAATACAGGCGCAGACACAGCAGTTCTTGTATATGGCGAGGATTACATTAGTACTGGCGGGCGGCAGGCACTGTTCATTGCTGCCGCCGCTGCCGGAGTTAGCATTCAACTTGGACATACGTTTCTTCATATCGGCGTAGTCGATCTTAAAACCGGTAATCTGCTTTGGACGAATTATTTGTACAACACCACAACCGATATGCGCAAAGCGGATGATAACAACACGCTTGTCAAAAAAATATTGGCGCCATATCCGGGTGTTGAAAAGTATCGAGCAACGTACCTGAGCACGCCGCAGCCATGATTCGCTATTTGATTCTGATTATGACTGTTGCGCTGTCTGCCTGTGCAGGCAATGTACAATCTTTGAGGTCAGGTACCGATACGAAGGATATTGATCAGTATGAGCAGCGCTTGTGGTATCAGGCGGATGAGTACGATGAAGTAATTCGGAAAAGTGGTCAGCTCTATAGTAATTCAGACAGGGAGCTGGCCAGGGCATATCTTCAAAAAGTGATGGATCGACTCTATCCGGAGTTCAAGGATGTAATTCGGGTAGATATTGTTGATGCTACGTCGCTAAACGCGTTCGCCTTGCCGAACGGGAGTATATATTTTCATTTGGGGTTGCTGGCCCGGGTTCAGAATGAAGCGCAATTGGCAACAATACTTGCGCACGAAGGCGCGCACTTTGTACTTAAACATAGCTACCGTCATCGAATCTATACAAAAAACGCGCTGGCGTTTGGTTCTATAGTAGCGATTGCTGGCGTCCCTTTTGCTGATCTTGCTGCCATCTCGTCAGTTTATGGCTATTCCAGGGAGGTTGAGCAAGAGGCTGACACAATAGGTTACGAACGTCTGGTAAAGGCGGGATATGACCCCCGAGAAGCACATAAAACATTCGAGCACCTGGCTGCGGAGGTAAAAGCTCTTGAATTGAACGAGCCTTACTTTTTTGCGAGCCACCCGAAACTTCTGGACCGAATCGAGAATTTTAAGGCGCTCAGCGCTGGCTACAAGGGTAGTGGGAGAATTGGTGAAGATGAGTTTCTCGAAGTCGATCGCTCAGTAAGATTGTCCGTATTACAAAAAGATCTTTCGCTAAATCGTTATCAGAGAATAATTCTGGTACTTGAAAACGAAAATACGATGGCGAAATTTCCGCCGTCAGCTAATTACTTTCTTGGAGAGGCCTATCGGCGTCGAGGGAAAGAAGGTGACCTAGACAAGGCGATGAAATCGTATGAAAAGGCAGCTCTACTCGCACCGGATTTCTATCGAACCTATGAGGCTCTCGGAATTATCTATTTTAAAAAGAATGATTATGAAAATGCTGGCCGCCACCTAAATAAATATCTTGCCATCGCTCCGAACGATGCCCGAGGGCGCGCGTACATTCAACAATATGTCAACACAATAAATAAGGAAGAAATGCAATGAAAAGGATATTTTTTCTCGGGCTTGTTTCCATTTTTCTTGGCGGATGTGTTACGACTTGGACACCGGTGGGAGAGGAAAACGTAAATTATAAATCTAATTCTTTTTCTGTCTCTCTTCCCGCTGGATGGATGCAGTGGGAGGCCGGGCGCAATAAATACACAATTAGAGTTAACGGAGTTACCAAGAAAATAGATGCTGAGCGCGTACAGGTAACAAACGATGGTCCTCAATTGCAGTACATTGACGTAATTTTCCTTACGAAAGAAAATGCATTTCCGAGTATTCAGAAGGCGCTGACCGCGGGAATGTTGCCATCAGAAATCGCAGATTATGAAATCGCTGACACCAAAGCTAGAACTGGTATCGAACATTTGAAGGTCCTTAAAAATATACCAGCTAGCATCAATGGCAGCGATGGTTTCTTGTTGCACCTGCGATATAAGAATTCTGGGGGATTGCGAATTGATGAGGTTATTTATGGTTTCGGTAGTGACAATGGTCTGTACACGCTAACTTATCGAGCACCGGTGCTGCATTATTTTGATAAGGATTACGCTACATTTGATTCCGTCGTGAAATCGTTTCGGCATTCCTGAAAAAAGGAAAGTATGCAAAACAGGTCGCCTTACAGGGTCTGGATGTCCGACGACTTCCGCAGACCGAGCAGATTGGTATTTTAACTCTGTGCAAAATGAAATGGATCGTAGTCGATTAACGCTACTCTCTATCTCCGGGAGTCGAATCGAATTCTAGTCTAGTCGCCAAACAGCAGTTCGTAATGCCTAGAAATCGCCTGTTCCAGTTCTCCGATCGAGAAAGTCCTCACCAGGCGTTTCGTTTCCTTCCTGTCAAAAAACAGAGCCACCGTCGGAATACTGAGTACGCCATATCGGCTAGCGGCCTGGGGCAGGGCGTCGCAATCTACGTAGTAGAGATCCATTTGTGGAAATTGGCTCTTGAGCAACTCAAGAATTTTGGGCTTGACCACCTTGCAAACGTTGCAGTTTGGCCCGCTGAAGTAGGCCAGGACCGCGGGTGATTCGTTAATAGCTGTCTCGAGTTGCGACAGTTCGCTAACAACGATCTCTGGCATCAAATATCGACCCACATGCGCATCAGGTTTACATAAGTTGTGTTTACCTGGTTTGAGATCTCTTCGTTTGGCGAGGTCTCCAGTAATTTTTCCTTGGCCTGGTACAAGGTATAGAGCAGCTCTCGTTTCGCGGGATCGCGCACCATGCTCTGTACCCAGGTGACTGCGACAAGCCGTTCGCCGCCAGTAACCTCCGCGACATGGTGCAGGCTGGAAGAGGGATACATCACCGCATCGCCGGCCTTGAGTTTTATCTTGTTCTGGCCGAAGCTGGTGTTAATTACCAGTTCACCGCCCTCGTATTCATCGGGCTCATTCAGGAATACAGTGATCGATATATCGGTACGATAGAACTGGCCCTGGCTGCCCATGATCGGATCATCCACGTGGTTGCCATACTTCATTCCCGGGGTATAGCGCGCGTAAAACGGGCTGGCGACACGTTGGGGCAGGGCACCGGCCTGGTAATCGGGATGTTGCACCAGGCTGCCCATGACTTCGTTGTTCAATAGTTCCAGTAGCTGGGCGTTGGCCTTGAGCTCTTCGTTATTCTTTACAGCGCGAGCTACCTTGCCTGCAGAAAGGCGGCCGTCGACGAATTCTGCACGGGCGAGCGTGCGCCGGACGTTCTCCAGTTGAGTGGCGTTCAGTACATTGTTCATCTGTAACATCATGGCTCGCACATACCCCGTTGCTCTGCAGACCGCCGTCAGGCGTGTTGAATCTTGATTTTTATTGCGGCGGATCGCGCCACATCCACATCAGGAAAATATCATAAATAATTGATTATTAATAAATAAATATGACGATTTCAGTGTTAACCAGGAGATTGTCAATCACCCGAGAGAATCCGAAAAAACTGCAATTTGGGCTTTGAAATCGAGGGCGACTCGGCTAGTATAAGCGCCCTCTAATGTACTGGGTAGGGGTTACCCGAGAACAGGAGCGGTAATTAATGAACAAGACATACTATGAAACCATTGACGCCATGGAAAAAGCTGGCGTGAATAAAGAATACATCAACGGTTGGGCTTGTGGCTTTTTGCACAATCCCAAGCGCGAAGAGCAGCGCTTAACCGAGGCTTATGAAGCCGGCTACACGGACGGCGAAGAAGAAAAGACTGACGGCTACTCAAAGTGGTCCTCCTGATCGGGGAACACCTGTAGTCGAGTTGCTCTGCAAAGAGTGATAAAAAAGCAGACCTCACCGTCTGCTTTTTTTTCGCCTGCGAGGTTTGTCGGAAGAAATGACTGATTCAATCAAAACACAAGTAGCGCCGTATGCCTTTCGCGAAGTAAAGCCGCTGAGCTTTATCTTCGAGGTAGACGGTGCGTTACCGGCTGACGTCTGCCGGGAGATGGTGCGTCGATTCGAAGCCAATACCGACCAGCAATACCAGGGGCGCGTTGGTCAGCAGGCGTCTCAGGATCAGTCGATCAAGAAAACCATGGACCTGGCGATTAGCGCGCAGGCGGATTGGAAAGATGTTGATGGCATCCTGCACCGCTCCCTCGGTATTGCCATCCGCGAATTTCGCGAGAAGTTTCCTTTCTTCAAGGGCCCGTTCAAGGATATCGGTTACAACATGCAACGCTACCAGGCCGGTGAGTATTATCACTGGCATATTGATGGTGGCAGTCACCAGTTCGCAGATCGACAGTTGGTGGCGATTTGGTATCTCAACGATGTCGAGGGGCCGGGCGGCGAAACGGAATTCCTGTTTCAGGATGTGAAGATAACGCCTAAAGAGGGCAAGCTCGTACTGTTTCCGCCATTCTGGACGCACGAGCATCGTGCCGTCACGGTGGATAAGGGCACCAAGTACATCGCTACCACCTGGGTCGTATTCGCGTAGCGCTACGTGACTCCCGAGCTGATTATCCTCCTGACGCTGGTCTGCGTCGTCACCTACACGTTTGAAATCGTCTTCGGGCTCGCCGGTACCATTATTATGGTAACGCTGATGAGCTACTTCATCGATGCCCAGGTCCTGGTGATTTATTCTGCATTGCCGCAATTGCTGGTGGCGTCAATTGGCCTGGTGCGCACACCGGGACACCTCAATTTTAAAACCCTGGGTACGATGCTGCTGTTTGCGAGCTTTGGTGCTATCGGCGGATTGTGGTTGTTCTATTATTTTTCCGCTGACGTCTTCCGGGTATTGCTGGCAGGCGCGATTACGGTGTTTGGCCTCTACCTGGTAATTGCACCGGGCCGCTTGCAGCTGACGCCATGGCTCAGGCGATTTCTCGATACGCTAAGTGGCGTTTCACAAGGCCTGTTTGGTATCAGCGGTCCGATTGCCATGACACGTCTGCTGGCGACCTTCGATAACAAGACGGCTGTGCGTAACCACGCGCTGGCGTTCTTCCTGTCAATGAATCTGTTTCGTGTGGTTGGCTACTTGCTCAATGGCACATTCAGTGTCGAGATTCAGGAGGCGATGTTATGGTCAGCGCCGGTACTGGCGGTGAGCCTCTGGTTTGCCAATCATTTGCATTTCAAGGTCAACGAAATGTGGTTTCGTCGTGTCGTGGCCTGGGTCATTCTGGCTGGCGGTATCGCCATGCTGCTAACCTGAGGCTCAATCCTGGTTCTCCTCGGCAACCTTGTACCAGGCTTTTGCCTTTTCCATGTCTTTTTCCACACCCTGACCCTGTTCATACATCATGCCGAGGGTAATGGCTGAGCCCGGTAATCCCTGTTCCGCAGCCAGCGTCATCCACTTGACGGCTTCTGCCTCGTCTTTCTCCACGCACTCACCCTGCATATACATAAAGCCCATTCCATGTTGCGCGTAGGGGTGGCCCTGTTCCGCCGCGAGTTTCATCCATTTCAACGCATCGGTATCATTCTGGGCTCGGCCAAGACCGTTCTGGCACATGATGGCCATGCGGTACTGGGCCTCGGCATCACCACTGTCCGCCAGTGGCGCCAGCAGGTTCGCGGCCTTGGAAAAGTGCTTGGCCTCGAACGCTGCAATGCCGCTGGCCAGATCCATATTAAATTCTTCAGACATAGTTGTTCTCTATTAAAAAGTGAAATTGGGGATTGATCAAATTGCTGCGGACTCTAGCTCGCTTTCGATTAGTTCGCGTGCTGATGGCCCGCGATTGATGAAGGTAGCCAGTGCCTTGAGTGAGATCGATTGCCAGTGATCCTGACCGCGGCGGATTTCTTCACTTAACGTTGCGGTGTTACCCGAAGCCATCCATTGGCGGTAGGCGGCATCCAGCCCCGGTGCCAGGTGCTTGCGCATTCCGGAAAAGTTGGCGAAGTACACATGCAGTGCGGCGGCGTTGTCTTGCTCTATCAGTGTCGGCAGGGTGACCAGCGTATCGGCCAGCAGGTCGCGCGCCGCACGCGCCAGAAATTCGAGCTTGGTGCGTGGGAGTGCCGTCAGCATGTCTTCCCACTCGCTGCCCAGTATTTTACCGGCGCGGCTTTCGCCAACCTCGTGCAGGATCAGTGACTCGGTTTCATTGT
>Ga0209742_10000511_pt1 | contig 20396 bp, 19 predicted proteins | sample DeeMarSeWOR38_10_FD_187462 | JGI IMG/M metagenome (GOLD analysis project Ga0209742, IMG submission 187462) | Marine sediment microbial communities from White Oak River estuary, North Carolina - WOR-3-8_10 (SPAdes) (version 2) | ecosystem: Environmental > Aquatic > Marine > Intertidal zone >... | reverse complement strand
GATCATTGTCATGGGCACCCTTGGCCTTTTTCTCTGGGACCGTGCCCATGGAGAAACTTTGGACATGGCCCGAACCACTGCAGTCAACACCTTGATATTTTTTCAGATTTTTTACCTTTTCGGGGCACGCTACCAGTATACCTCGGTACTTTCGCGGGAAGGTCTCCTGGGCAACAGGGCTGTCCTCTATGCTGTGGGTTCCATTATCTTGCTGCAGATGTTCTTTACCTACCTGCCTTTATTCCAGGATGTCTTCGGCACAGCAGGGATCCCAGCGGGTGACTGGCTGCGTCTTCTTTTGTTCACGCCCCTGGTATTTGTCCTGATCGAAGTTGAAAAAAGGATTATGCAGCAGATTGAGAGAAGGAAAAAATGAATACTTCTTGCCAACATCTTAACTTTTATAAGACTAAATTAGAGTCAACATATCGACCCTACATCTGGACACTTTAAGAAAGATTCACGAGTGTAGATTGATAGCAGCAACCTAAAATTGATGATTAAAGGCATATGAAATTAAAGCCCCCTATAAAACAGGGGGCAATGGATAGGTCTTTTCTACTTGACACTGTCAGACATATCAGCAGACATTACAAATCTTGTTTCTCGCTTTAGATCATTCTTTAAATGAAAGTCTGCTTAGCTTCATTTAAACAAGCAGAGGATGCGGAACATTTCCCTATCCTCTGCTTTATAAGTCTTCCGTCAAATTATTTTACTTTTTTGCTGCCGTCCAACCCTTTACCGCCTCGTGTCCGTTCGTTTGCCCCGGCTTTTCATCCTTGACATAATAGTACAGGGGTTTGCCCTTGTATGTCGTCTGCTCAGCACCGTCATCCCTGACAAACGAGCCGAAATCACTTTGTTCGCATCCTTCAACCACCAACTCAGGATTGACATAAAAGACCGGCCATTGCGTTAGGCATTCACCGGTGCATGCACTTTTGCCAGGTTTATCCTTGCTGAACGTATAGAGCGTCATTCCCTTGCCGTCCGCCAGATAATTGCCTACACCAAGTTTTTTCTTTACCTGCACTCCAATGGCATCTTCTGCTACAGCGATGCCAGCAAAGATCAAGCAAATAAGAAAAGCCGCCAAGGTCATCTTTGTCAGTTGTTTTTCATAATTCCTTTTCATCGCTATTTCTCCTGTAAGTATAAATACCAAGGGCATATTTACCTGACACCATGTCAAGAAGACCCCATTGGTTCAAGAAGTGCCATGAAAAATGCATATAGAGGAATGATGAAAAACAAGTCAAGTGATATTTCTTCGAAGTTCCATTTTCCTGCTTTTGGGCAAATTGGCCATAAAACAACTTATAATGATCGATAGCGCCTGCCTAGCGGAACTATGGCTGTATAAGTTGTTCGACGATCATTATGGAAGGCGGGAGAGTTAATCTTGCTTGCCACAATCTTAACTTTTCAGTCTCTAAAAACAAGTAAAGGTTGCCAGTAGAAATAGCAACCTTTCAAAAATGATTCACGAGTGTAAATGTATAGCAGCAATTGAGTGTTTACAGCGACTGTCAATTTCTGCCTTTTAAGCTCTGCAGATGAAATGAAAAACCCCAAAAACAAATGTCAATGGATGCTCACCGACAGCTCCTCAAACTGCGGCCAGCCGTCGTCATACGGCTCGTAACTCTTTTCGGAAATTAAATCAGGAGGGGCGCGTTCAAGAGGTGTTTTGTCTTCCCACAACCCCAGATGCTTAAGGATTTTGCGGATGACAACAATGCGTCTTCGTTCATGGGTCAAGGGTCTCCCAATGACGAGAAAGGCACACATTCCATTGTCATTGCGAGCTGTACCGCGGACCTGAGCGAACCAAAGGCCCGGGAATGAAATCGGGTCGCGATGGGCCGCCGGGGGAAAAGCTTTTTCTTTCCGGTTACTGTCCTGCTGCTACTTCAATAATAGCCAGCTCCACGGCCCCGCTCGAGGCGTCCGGCACGCTCCACTGGATTGTCCATCGCGCAATGGGGGTCTTCATCGGAGCAAAGGAGGCCGCATGGCGGTAATCGGCCCAGACAGCGAGCTCGAACCGCCAGTTCAGCGCCGCCCGGTATCCAAACATGTGGATCCTGCTGGCGGTGCCAGGGTGCGCAGGCAGGAGCAGATCGTAGACGTCCCACCGGAGGTCTCCGCCTGCAGGAAGCGTTGCAGCGGCCCCGGAGATGGCATGGGACACATCCTGGACCGTGCCGCCCTCCTGGCCGAGCGTGGCATGGGGCGTTACGTCGACGACGTCCGTCCCGCAGTCGTTGTTCACTTTCAGGATCGCCTTGGCAAAGGGGATCTCTCTGCCGTCGCTCGCCTTAATGTGCGAAGCTTCCTTGTGCAATGACAGGATGAGACAGTCTTTTGGCATATCGGCCACCTCATTCGCGCAGCAGTAGAATCGGTGATAAGTATTTGCTTTTTCGCCCGTGTCAAAAATTCGGGGCGGTTCTTTAAATCCGCCCCCAACTCGTCGCATGTATTTATCAATAATGGACTACACGACACACTGTCAACAAAAAATCAGACCGTTTCAAATGATGCTACTATTATTCAAACTAGCTTGCCACAATGTTGACTTGGGACAAGTATATTCCATGTTATGATTGCCAGTTAGTAGAACCTAACTCCACATTAATTGCAACAATCTATAGTTTTGATTTTTGCTAAAAAATTTCACATATCCAATGGCAATCTAAAGTCAAGATATTTCCAAACTATATTGACTATTTAGGAATTTAAACATATCTTGCCATAATAATAACTTTTTCAGCCCAAAATCCGAGTTGCTATGTGGAGTGGCAATCTTTACAGGTCGATTAATCCATTTAGTTTTGCTGTTTAGCAGAAATGTTAACTTTTATATCTTTTTGGCGACAATAGCCTTTTCTGTCACTTCATTCTTCTTGCCATCCCAGCTTCTGCGTTGAGGACTCTAGTAACGCACCTAGGTCCGAGATTTTCTTAATCAGTGATTCCACTGAGATTTCTATCCCTTCTGTATCTATGGCTCGTATCCCGATTGCATCACATATAATTATCGCAAAGGGTTCTTTTAGTCCGTAAAAACAAGATCCCACGTCCTCGATAATGGACATAATATAACAGTGTTCGATGGGCACAATGGTGACTTCGCCTGCAACTATGGGATTACCTGCCCGTAACTCATTCATTATGCATTACTCCGACGTAGCGTACGCCATGCATGGATGGTCGTAGGTGACACTACAAATGCTGTGGCCAGGACGATGAATTGAAGTGGTATGAGACGGAACTCGCCATGACTCTCGATTTCCAGCACAGGGGCCATAAATTCCGGTTCAATGCGAACCTCTGTACTATGAAGGGTTGTTGCGATACCTGCAATAGGTCCAAGGAGCCCCCACAGGCGTCCTGTGTCAGCAGGATCACCCAGCCCAATACGTAAACGAAGATAAAGATCGCGGGCATGGGTTGCGCGTAATACACCTTTGATGAATCGAATAACACGTCGGCGGAATGCCGACTGTTTTAACAGAGCAATAACATTATGGACATTAGCGAACTGCTTACGCTTCCTGGTTTTTCCCTTGAGCTTTCTTTTATATTGCTGTTCAACTCTGGCAGCGCCAGGAATGCCAATCCGAAATCGTAATAACCCAAAGAACCATTGAAAAATCACATGCCCCCTGATCTCTTTGAAGCGGTCAATTCTGAATACCACCGTGATTGGTAGGATAAGCAGCACGATCAATATCGCTAGCAGTATCGCAAGAGTTAGCAGAACAAAACTCACCGGTTAATCGGCCTTTTTACTTCCCGCTTTTTCCGCTGTCACTTTTCCCACAACCTCTGCTACTTTTTCTAAAACTGAGGCTGTCCCGCCCTTAATGGGTTCAACGCGCACACCGTCCTTATTTATGACAATCAGTGCGACAGGTTTAACACCGCCACCTCCACCGGTACCGCCACCGACTCCGGCACACTTGGATGAGTCTGTGCCTTCTCCACCTCCAACCCCAAAGCCAAAGCCGACACTTATCAGGGGAATAAGCGTATTTTCTTCTATCGTGATTGGATCACCGACAACCGTCTTGGTGTTTAACATTCGTTCGATTTCATTAACAGCAGTGCCAAATAGCTTTTCTACGTCCATCATCGCCTCCTTGACCTAAATGGTCGATGGGTTGTTGTATTAATAAGGATATTGAGCAACTAGTGGTATACAATGTTAATTAGCCCAACCCATGAAAAGTGTAAAGACAAATGGAAATAAAAACCCATCTGGATAATTGGAAGGAGTTAAACTGCCTTGCCACAATGTTGACTTTGTTGTGAAGAATTACCAGTTAAGATGTGCACTGGCAATAGCAACTTGGTTGGAGGGCTATGCTAGTAGAAATTTATAGTTTTGAAATAAAAAAACAGGGCCATTTCTGACCCTGCCTTCATTCCTCGCTATAATGTTGAATCTTTGGAGCTGTCTACCCGTCACTATTGCCAATGGACATGTTGAGTTTCTGGCACCAATAATTTCAATTGGTTAATAGTGCGCAACATGATCGGTTACTGGCGCCCTGACTTAATGGCTGTGCCTGTTACAGACTACCTGTTTCGTCTTGCAGATGCAGCCAATTCTAGCCGCAGATGCCGTGTGTGACCTTTACCATCTTAGACCGTATTGGCACCGATTTATTCGTCAGGGTGACTTTCGTTTCAAAAGTCTTTCCAGTCTTCGGGTTCCTTCAGCTTGGGCACATAGGGCGCCTCATCCTCAGCTGGGGGGTCTTCCGGGGAGGCAGTGCCGACAGAAGATGATGTAAGCCCGCTGGAAAAAACGATCTGCGTGAAGGTCCGATTCAAGGAGGAGCTACTGAAGTTGTTCATCACCATGCCCGGCTGGCACGTGATTTCATTACCCACCGCGATCCTGCTCTTGGGCAGGGCCACCCAGGTCCTGGCGCCGTCTTCGTCCACCAGGGCATAGGTATAGCCACCACTGTTCATGGTTTTGACCACCTTGCCGGAGACCGCCTGCATAGTTATCCCGCTGGCTTTGTCTCCTCCAACGGTTCCAGCATCACCACCATTCTGCGAAAAGGAACTGGCCGGAAAAAGATTCCAGAGAAGCAGGGAGATGGCCAGTACCAGACCGGTTTGGAAATATTTCTGTCTCTTGCTTGCATTCATTAGTTATATCTCGTCAAATATTTTCATTGGGATTGCCTTGATTTAATGGCATAAAAAAAAACACCGTCACAGCATATCTTATTTTTGAGACTGCACCTTGATGTAGTCCTCAAGATTCACGTGCAGCATATCTTTAAAGGCGTTTGAAAAATCCTGTAATTGTTTGTCCTTGTCTCCAGCCAGATTATTTGTTCTCATTGATGCTTCAAAGGCACTGTATCGGGCTGCAGCAAACCTGATTGCTATTCCAACATTTCCTGATCTATCTGATCTAGCCATTTCGTTGGCAAGGTTAATAAATTTGTCTGCATAGTCGTATATCACTTTATCATTGTTCTGGTTCATGGGTTTCCCTCTTTTGTTATTTGCGTTGATACCTTTGACTTTCTGGCTTCAATAATTCCAATTGGTTAAATAATACAGAATCTCTGAAGGATAATTACCATTTGAGATTCCCAAAAGATAGAGCCATTTCTGATCCCGCCTATCCTATATTTGCAGTTAACTTTGAAGTCTGATTCTTCCTTCATCTCCCAGCAGCATCAGTAACACCAATTCAGCCTGTGTTAAACAGCCGCATGGAAGTTGGCAGAATGAAAGGATTGAACTGTTAAGCCGTATCAGTAGTATAAGTACTTTTCCCAAGACCGCAAAATTTTTTCTCATCTCATACCAACCTATATTCGGTCATTTCCACACCCACATATGGTCAAATCCCTAAAACTTAGCAATCAAATTAATAGCAAATAAGCTGCGTTTCCCAGCAACCATTTGTAATCATAAAGAATTGTCTACTTCAAGAATTGTGGCTCAAATATTGCATTTACCTAATGAATTGATATTAAACAATTTATCGTTTCTCCAAATGGAATTATTTTGAGAAAAGAAGTGAAGAAGGCAATCAAAATCTTCCCCGGGATGCTCCTGGCATTGCCAATCTTCGCAGCAGCTTCAGGCGGCATGATTGGTGACTGTTATGACTGTCATACCATGCACAACAGTGAAAACGGTCTGCCTGTCGCCATGGTAGGCGACACCGTAAGCGCAGATCCGATCACAAACCTGTTGAAACTGGACTGCGTCGCCTGCCACGCCAATGATCCGACCGGCGGTGCTAAGATCTGGACTATGGCAGGCGGCTCCGAAGTACCACAGGTAATGCACTCCGATGCAACCGGTGACCTGGCCGGAGGCAATTTCCAATACATCGTGACAGGCAGCAATCGCAATGGTCATAACGTTGTCGATGTTGTCTCAGCAGAAACTGATATGGATTTGGATCAACCACCCGGTTTCCGTCATAAGAACTGGGAGATTGGTTCAGGTGGGTTCGACGTAGAAAATTTTACCTGTGCCGGCTCCATGGGTTGCCATGGGTATCGAGGCCAGTTGCTGACAACTGTCGCACCTGATCCGACTTGTGATCCTGAATTTTGTGTACATATCAGTGGGCCCGATGCTGGTCTGCCTTGCTCCGATGAACAGTGTTATGGATCAGAAATCTTCCGTACGGGGATAGCTGCCCTCAGCGGCTATGATGGTTTTCCACACACTGAATTAAGGAAAGGCGCACACCATTCGAGTTACGATGGGGTGAAGCACGATGGTTTGGCTCCGGATTTTTATGACAGTCCCTTGGCCCATAGCTACCGGTTCATCCGGTCTTTGCGTGGGTACGGCAACGAGGTCGACCGTTGGCAGAACGTTGACGAAGACAGTCATAATGAGTATGTCGGCGGCTACGAAAAGGGAAATGGCATCTTGAAAAATACCGATTTCGGTACGACGCCTGCCTGCGTAAGGTGTCATGTCCAATCTAAAATAGGCACAACCGAATCCCGGCTTACCACGCCGGGTCAGTCCATAACCGGGTTCTGCATGACCTGCCATGGCTCATTCCACTCCGCGGGAGTCACCAACGGAACGGGCGGGGCCTTTCTGCGCCACCCCTCTGACTATGTGATCCCGAACAGGGACGAGTATGCTGCTTATACCATCTTCGATATCTCCGCTCCGGTGGCTCGACCTCACCAAGATTTCGTGGATGGCATGACCCCAAGCGCCAATGTAACACCAGGGAAGGATCTGGTTATGTGCCTCTCCTGTCACGTTGCGCATGCCGGTCCCTATGATTACATGCTGCGTTTCGACTATTCAGGAATGACTGCCGGCGGTTATGCTGACGTCGCCACGGCTACGGCTGAAGGTGGCTGTCTTGCCTGCCACACCACCAAGGGCGTATTGCCGCAAAACAGGTAAAATTTGAGGCAACTTCTCAATTTGATTGCCGGCTCAAATAAACACCCTCATCATAGTGGCGAGAGTATATCAAAAAGATGCAGGTGAGAAATTTTCTTGCCTCTTGTCCCAAATACGGTTGTTATTTAGAACCCTCAACGTCACAGCAAGTGTTCAGATGTCTTGCCACAATAGAAACTATTTTCAGCTTTGAGAACTAGCTTCAGGAAGGAGAAGCATGCCTGGCGTTATTTCATCTTTGATTTCAGCTTGATCGTTTCACCGGCAACCATGAAGTTGCCATGTCCACGATGATGAAGCGTCTGCGGGTTTTTCACTGTTGGGTCGATCCATGCCTTGACAACTTCTACGATAAATAAACAATACCTGGACACCATACTTGTGTCGGCCACCCGGCACTCAAGATTTGCAAAACACTCATCGATAAGAGGTGCGCCGACTCGCGCAGCAGGTTTCGGCGTGAGACAAAACCTCTTGAACTTGTCAACTTTCACCCCTGACGTATTGCCGCAACCCACGACCTTTTCAGCTATCTCCACTGTAGGAATGTTAATGACACATTCGTTGGTTTCCTTCAACATACCGAAGGAATGGTTGCGATTGCTGATGACACAACCTACGAGTGGTGGCTCAAACTCGATCATAGTGTGCCACGACATGGTCATGATATTAGAACGCCCGCTGCCAGCAGTGGTCAGCATGACGACCGGTCCTGGCTCGAGCAAGCCATAGACCCTGGACAGAGGAAAGGATTTCTTGGTCATGTTGGTACTACCTTTCGACAAATTTAAAAACCTTCACAATAAAACAGGGCTAAAACTTCTTGCCAGATTCATTATAGGTTTTAGCCAACCAACCGTTTGACTTTATCAGATGTTATATTGAACCTGGATAAGAAATTGCTATTCATGGTATTAAATAATTTTGCTTGATACATTTCACTTTGTATTATCCCAACACCATTAAGAGAGCTATTTTCCCCCGCCTTTGCGCATATATTTAACCGGACTTTGGTAGACCATTCAATAAAATTTACTTTTCAGGTTTTTTATACAATATTGCCGGTAATATGAAAAAAATTTTGGGATACATTCTCTCGCCGATTTATTTACTTGTTTTTGGAGTGATTTTAGGGGTTTTTCATCTGATTCAGGTGGTTTGCTGGAATGTGTGGGGATACCCGGCGCAAAAACGTGCGGCAGAAATTATGTGCTATTTGATCATGAAAAGTCTGATTATTCTTGGTTCACGGGTGAAATTCAAAGGGTTTGAAAAGCTGCCCAAAGATTGCCCATTAATTATTGTTTCCAACCATCAAAGCCAATATGATATACCACCAGTTGTGTGGGGATTCAGAAAACACTATCCCAAATTCATCTCCAAAATTCAGTTGGGAAAAGGCATCCCCAGCATTTCATATAATCTTCGAAAAGGAGGATCAGCCCTAATAGACAGAAAAAATCGCTCCCAGGCCATAAAAGAAATTATAAAACTCGGCAGGAAAATAGAAGCAAATAATTACTCTGCATGCATCTTCCCGGAAGGAACCAGAAGCAGGGACGGAAAAGTAAAAACTTTCAAAGTTAGCGGCCTGGGAACTTTATTGAAAACTTCACCATCTGCTGCAATTATTCCATTTGCTGTAAATGGAAATTATCTTTTACAGAGATTCCCAATGGGTGTTGGAGAAAAACTGACTTATTCTGTTTTGGATCCCATTGGAAGAGAAAATCGGACTGCGGAAGAAATATCAGAGATGTGTGAATTGGCAATTAAAAAGGAATTGGGTCAAATTTAATTTAAAAAACAAATATCACAACCTGTTGTAAAAATCCCTCAAGTGTGTCAGTTCGGCTTTGAATGAGTCTAAATCATTGCAAACAGTCACCACTTCTCCACCATTTGCAAAGGTGATGATCTTCATTTCTGTTGGATTGATCCATACACCAAAATCTAAAGCAGCCTTGGCAGTTTCTAATCGCTGCCAATCCGTATTTTGAAATTGTTGTTCATAATACTCAGCAGTCTTGAAGTCATGGCATTGAAATTCACAGATATTGCTTCTTGGATTAGTCCATCTTTTTTCCATGGATACTACCCGCTAGCGGCTTAAATTGCTAATTTTAGCTAATAACTCTACCATTGGAGCGACCTCCTGTAGAAGCTATGAAACTAATATGTCACCAATACCCTTTGGATGTGAGTATAGGGATTTTTTTTATTACTTGCAAGTGGAGTTGTCAATGGAAAAAATAGTTAGGAAAGAGTTCCAAGTAATAACACTTATCAAACTACAGCTATCGTGCCACAATACCGACACTGCGACCTGTTACACCTGGGTTTAAATTCATCACAGGCTTGTCAAAAAAATGGCAATAAAAAAACCCCCTCAGAATTACCTGAGAGGGTTTGCATAGTTAGTGACAACCAGGAACTATTTCTTATTTATTTCTTTCGCATCGGTAACAAAATTTAAATACGTTTCAACTGAATATTTTTTATACGCTTCTAATTTTTGGAGATCTATTATTTCTATTTCTTGTTGAGTAATATCAGTGACCGGATAATTTTCATAAGCGAAATATTTTTTTACCGCTTCCTCAAAACCATACTTATTAAGCTCGTAAGGGATTTTCAGCTGTTCAATTGCTTTATCACTGTAATGCACACGAATTTTATAAAGTGCACCTGTAAAGTCAAAATGACAGTTTACCCACTCGACAGCTTCGTTAGGATTCTTAACAACTATTACCAATTTCCCTAATTCTGCAACCGGATATAATTTTGCAACATCGTCCCTCGTCATACCGAACTTTAAACCGACATAGGAAAATTCCTCTATCTGTGGAGTTTTCTTTGCCGGCAAAGTTTTCTCTGCAGGCAAGATTTTCTCTGCCGGTGCGGTTACCTCTGCCGGTGCGCTTACCTCTGCCGGTCCGAGTAACTCTGCCGGTGCGCTTACCTCTGCTTGTGCTGTTTGGTTAAATATTATTAAACAAACTAAGAACATTAATATTCTTGCCATTTTTACCATAATGTCCTCCATGGAATCATAGAATTTATAGCTCTTGGGATTCTACCCAAAAAATACTTGTCACAATGTTGACCATAAACCTGCTTAATCTGCGTTTAGATTTATAACAGAGTTGATAAGAAAAATGACACAAAAAAAACCTCACGGCTTGAGAGGCTTTAAGATGTACACTGGATACCTGGACATTTAAAAAATGATACATGTATCATCAGATAGACTGTCAACAATAACTACTGTTCGGCAAAAGAAAAAGGAAATTCCAGGCGCAAATCGTGGCAAAATCCCGGCCAAACTACGCGCCAGTTTAACATACAATGTTATTAAAAAAATAAGGCTGGCTCCGGGGTTAAACCAATGAGGGGCCAGCCTTATAGTAATTATGATTTTTAACTTATGCCGAGATTCCTTCTTCTACTCAATCCTGAATAATAATTTAAGGTTCTTCTACTTAGTGGTGTGGCACGCAACACAGCCTTCTCCACTGGCCCAGTCACTGTAGCGCAGCATGCCGTCATTGGGACCGGCGTGAGCCACATGGCAGGATAAACACATGACCAGGTCTGTGCCTGGTGTGACCGTGGGGCTTGACGTCATGCCGACAGAAAAGAAGGCGGCCGGCCGACCAACTGGTGCAGAGACGGTGTACTCAGTAAAGGCAGCATATTCACCACTGTCCGGAATCACATAGTCGGAAGGATGGCGCAGGAAGGCGCCGTGCGGTCCGGTGCCTGGGGAGTGGAACGAGCCATGGCAGGTGATACAGAAACCGGTCATTGTTGTCATCGGAGTGGTCAGCCTGGCATCAGTTGTGTTTATTTTACCGCTCACATGACATTTTGAGCATGTGGACGTCGTACCGAAATCAGTAGTTTCGTTGCCCGGACCACCTGGGCCATCGTATCCGGCAGCGTACTCGTTGTGACTGTCTTTGTCCACGTTTTGCCAGCGATCGGTTTCATTGCCGTATCCCCGCAGCGACCGGATGAACCGGTAGCTGTGCGACAGTGGATTGTCATAGAAACTCGCGTCCAGACCGTCGTTCTTCAAACCTTCAAAGTTGAAGTGGTGGGCTCCGCTTTTAAGCGTGGCGGTAGGGAATCCATCATAGCCGCTGAGCGCCTTTATACCGGTACGATATTCAGTAGATCCATTTAACTCCTCCGGTGTGCAAGGCTCACCAGTTATTATGTTTATACCGAATTCAGGATCACAGTTCGGATCCGGCGGGATGAGCGTAAGCACCTGTCCCCGGTAGCCATGGCAGCCCATGGAGCCGGCACAGGTAAAATTTTCAACGTCAAATCCCATGTCACCTACCTCGGAAGTTGCATGACGGTGGCCTGGGGGAAAAAGATTTGCACCGTCCACTGCGACCACATCGACCACGTTGTGTCCCTTGCGGTCACCGCCTTCCATGATGTAACGGAAGTTACCGCCGGCCAGGTCGCCGGTTGTATCCCCGTGCATAACCTGGGGAACGGTAGAACCACCGGTCATGGTCCATATTTTCGAACCACCGGTCGGATCATTGGCGTGGCAGGCTACACAGTCCATGCGCAGAAGGTTTTCAATCGGAGTTGCGCTAACAGTGCCGGTGGTACCAATCTCGGCCACAGGAAGGCCCCCTTCACTGTTGTGCATGGTATGACAGTCAACACAGTCACCGACTATGCCCTGCGCAGCAAAAACCGTTGATGCAAAAACCGTTAACACAATTGCAGGAAAAGTTTTTAAGAAAATTTTCATAATATTTTAATCCTGTCTCGTTGCACCTGTTAGTATAAGGATATCCGGGGTGCGTAACTGCGTCCCGGATATACGTTGGTTCCTGGAAATCACTTTTTCAGCCAGCTTGAACTAAAAATCGGAGTGGTCAACCCAAAACACCCCGTACCCTGATCTAAAAATAGCTAAATACAAAATCTTTATAATAAATCTTTGGAAACGTTATGGATTATGCAAATAATGTGCCCCTTACTATTAACGGACAATAACTTATTAAAATCTCTACATTATGGTGTATTGCACCATTTTTCGTTCGATTGTAACGGAGACAAATCTGGTGATTTCCCTAAATGGAATTTGGGGTTTTTCCGACATTTGGGTTGAGGGGATACTACATTGATTATTTTGAGATATTTTGGTTGAGGGAAAACTTAATCTTCAGAGAGGCTGTCAACAATAAATCCGGTTCATCAAAAGGAACTATAAGGGCGTAAAGCATTCCACAATCCCGCCAAAACCGCGAACCACTCCAATATATTATTATTATTGAGAAAATAATCGAAAAAGAATAAACGGTTCCTCATACTGCAGCCAACCGTCATCAAATAACTGATAATTATTTTCAAGGATTGGATCAGGGGCGGAGCACGCTGGAGACCTGAAGATTCAAAAAATCAATCACGCGTCAATGTTTATCAGCAGCGGTTTGGCCTCTTGAAAGAAAAAAGGGAGAGCCATTTCTGGCCTTTCATCACTACACTTTTAAGATAGATTTATTAACTTGCTTTAGTTTTAATTATCAGGCAGGCCCCACCAATAATTATTGTCAAAATGCTCAATACCGCTAAAAGGGCTAGCATCATTCCATAGTGAATTGCCAGCCAGCTGAATCCAATCAGAGGAATTAATCCTAATCTAACTAAAAACTTCAGTACTTCTTGCTCAGCAATAGTATCAGCAATGAGTGGGGAATACTTGTAATAGATTTGCGCAAACTTCATTCCCAGTTTATTTGCCAGAAGGTATTTATCTCTAAATTGATCCAGTGTCACAATATTGGGTTTCCAGTATGATCCATAGGCGACTGTTGCTATAAAGCAGTCCCCTGTAACTATTTCGAACAAGTTGGTGTTGTTAAGGATACCAGACACCCTGTAGGCATTTTCACCCCATGCATACAGTGGAACGTTAACGCCTGTATGACCGGTTGTTGACCATGATACACGAGGAAATTCCCCCTGGCCGTTATTTTGTAAAACTGTTAATCCCCCCGTCTCGTGGTCTGCGGTTACAATGATCAGCGTGTCAGAACGCGTCCGAGCCCAATTGTAGACAACCTGCACAGCATTGTTAAATTCCAGTGTCTCAAAAATATTCCTGTTAATATTGTTTTTATGGCCTGCATGATCAATCCTTCCACCTTCAACTACGAGGAAGAACCCTTCCGGGTCATTATCTAGAATATCAAGAGTAGTGGCGGTCATTGCAGAAAGATGAGGGTATAAGTCATATCCATTATCACTCCCAGTGAAATAATCATACTCATAGGGCAGTTTCGAATTGCCGAACCGGCCATAAACCAATGTCTCGAGGTCTGTGTTCAAGGCCTGCAAGGCTAAATTGTCGGTCACCACGGTATAGCCTGCTGCAGTAGCAGCACTGGCAGAGATGCCCTTCCCTCCTCCACCTAAAAGGACATTAGGCCTGGTTTGCTGAAGGTAATCACCTGCTATTTCATTTGCGTTCTTGCGGCTTACTTCATGGGCCCCAAAAGCTGCCAGCGTTGCATCAGTAATATACGACGTGGTTACTAAACCTGTGCTTTTGCTTTTGTCTCTGTAGTATTCCAGCAATGTATAAAGTTCGCCGCTTTTTCCGGGGAGGTCAACACTGATAACTCCGTTATCAACCTTAAATCCGGTAGCGATTGCTGTCGATGCAGCTGCTGAGTCCGTCACTGGAGAGCTGGCAGAGTATGTGGCAATTTCTGCCTGATAAGGAAAGGTTTCAAATATCAGGTGCCCCTCTTCGCCGTCAGCATACATACCTGCTGCTTTAACCTGTTCAAAGCCCAGACCATCGCCGATCAGAAAAATGACATTTTGGGGCTCTGCCCAGGCCAATGAAACTGTGCATACCAAAACACAACTAACTGTTAGGAGTATTTTTTTAAACATATTGATACGTTGTCATAAAAAACATGAACTTTATCAATCAGATCTTATATGAATATATAGTATGTATTTATCTTTCCCTTTTTCCTTATATTGTTCAACAATTGATTTTTTGTCTAGTATATCAATATTAAAAACCTTCTTGAATATCAAAAAAATTAGCCAAACTCGCCCTACACCTGTTCTTTTTCAATTCATAAATCAAAACTCAAAACTGCTTTTCACTCTTTTCTTCCCATTCTCAATTCTACATTTAAATCAATTCTCAATTCTCAATTCTACATTTAATACTTTCCTCTTTACTCAATCCCCACCTTCCAGTATTTATTGCGTAAAATTAATTATTTTCTCAATTTTATGCGCACATCCATAAAAGACAAAATACTCCTGGCCTTCCGGGTTGACCGGGCTGTCCGCCTGGTCTGGCAGGCAAGTCCAGGCTGGTACCTTGCAAATTTTTCTCTGCAGATCATCCAGGGCATACTCCCCCTGGCAGCGCTCTATCTTATGAAACTGATAGTTGACGCTGTCATATTCTCCATAAATGCGCCCGACAAAACACAGGCCTTCAAAGAAATCGTACTGCTCATTGTCATTGCAGGAGCAGTCGCCCTGCTCAATGCACTCTGCCAACACCTGGCTACCATAGCGAGCGAGGCAATGTCCCTGACCGTCACTGATCATGTATTTGACATCCTGCACGCCAAATCAGTCGAGGTGGACCTGGAATACTACGAGAATCCGCAATACTTCGATACCCTGCACAGGGCCCAGCAGGAGGGACCATACCGGCCGACAAGCATAGTGAACGACCTGGTCAGGCTGGCTCAAAACTCCGTCACCCTGCTCGCCATGACCGGGCTGCTGCTCACCCTGCACTGGGGTGTTGCCTGTGTCCTGTTTTTGGCAGTAGTGCCCGGCGTGCTTGTGCGCATCAAGTATGCCAACAAAATGTACCTCTTCCACCAGGAACGCACCCGAACGGAGCGCCAGGCTCTCTACATCAACTGGATACTCACCGGCGACATCCATGCCAAGGAAGTCAGGCTTTTCGGCCTGGGCGACCTGCTGATAGATCGTTTCAGCAAGCTGCAAGACAAACTGCGCCATGAAAAGCTTGCCATTGGCAAAAAGCGCTCAAAGGCTGATTTTCTGGCCCAGGCAGGTGCAACCGTCGCCGTATTTGCCTCCTTTGCATTCATTGCGTACCGAACCGTGCACGGCAATATCACCCCAGGCGACATGGTCATGTATTTCCAGGCCTTTCAGCGGGGCTTAAGCTCCATGCGTGACATGCTCGGCTCCATGGCCACCCTTTATGAAGACAACCTGTTCCTCTCCAACCTCCATGACTTTCTTGCCCTCAAGCCAAGGGTAATAGAACCGGCTGAGCCTGTCATTGTTCCGAACCCAATGCAAAAAGGCATTATTTTCGAAAACGTAAGCTTTCACTACCCATCCAGTAACCGCAAGGTCCTGGAAGACATCTCGTTTTCCATTGCGCCCGGGGAGACAGTTGCCCTTGTTGGAAGGAACGGCAGCGGCAAAACAACCCTGGTTAAGCTTTTATGCCGTTTGTACGATCCGGATCAAGGCCTCATCAGTATTGATAATATTGACCTGAAACAATTTCAAACAATCTCTCTGCGGAGCCAGATCAGCGTCCTGATGCAGGATTTTGTCAAATACTACCTGACCGTCCAGGAGAATATCTGGTTCGGCAATGTGGATCAGCCGCCGGATGATGAAAATATCAGGATAGCTGCGCAAAAGGCCGGGGTGCATGAATTAATCGAAAATCTGCCGAAAAAGTATGAAACCCAGCTGGGCAAGTGGTTTGAAGACGGCGAGGAATTAAGCCGCGGTGAATGGCAGAAAATTGCCCTGGCCAGAACATTCCTGCGAAAATCCCAGATTATCCTGCTTGACGAACCGGCGAGCTCGCTCGACCACAGGGCGGAGCATGAGATATTCTGTAAATTCAAGGAACTGACACAGGGTAAAACCTCTCTTTTCGTCAGTCACCGACTCGCAACCGTCAAAATGGCAGACCGGATCATTGTCCTGGACAAGGGAAAGATCGTGGAAAGCGGGACGTATGATGGACTTATGCGCAAAAAAGGAAGTTTTGCCTACCTGTTTGACAGGCGCACGAAAAAAAGAGAATAAGTCTTTACAAATTTTCTTCAACGGCTGTATTTCTGGGACAGCTCCCCTACCCTGGTAAGCGCTTCACGCCAATCCTTGAATCTATCCGGGAAGCGCTCTTTTACCTTCACGGCGATCTCTTCCACTGTCCTGCTGCCATCCATCAGGTTGAGGATGAACAGGTCCACTTTGCCTTTATCCTCCAGGTCAGGCACAAAGTTTGAAGCCTTCTTGCGCAGGTTTGCAAGAGACAGGGGCTGTCCGTAAAAGGTTGACTGTTTGAATTCAGCCTTAACAGTCTGCCGATCCTGCCCTTTCACTATGCGTGTGTCCCATTTCCAGCTGTAATCATCACCGATTAGGTCAGCTTGAATGTGTATTGAGACACTATCTCCCTGCTGCAGTTTCACCGGTTCAGCCCAGGGGAAAAAGGCCTGGCCATAGATCAGTTTCGGTTGACCGGGTGCATTGGAAAAACCAATCCCCTCAGCCAGTATCGTATCAAACCAGACAATAAACCCATGGGAAGTAACGGAATTCTCTATATTCCAGGTCAGCTCACCCCTTATGTTCGGATCCTGGATGGTTTCGTAGTCCAGGGACCCCCAGCACTTGGGCTGAACCAGCACATGTTTCGGTTTGAGATTTGCCTTTCGAAAACTATTGATTATGTAGGCTTGACCGGCGTGCATATCAAGACCAAAGTTGTTCCTGTGCCACGGCTCCAGGCAGGATTTATAAAGATCCGGGGCCTTCACCAGGGCAGCCCAGAGCGTATCCTTCTGCGGGATCATTGTACCGCCGACAACCAGCAAACGCTGCCGGGCATCGATTATGGAAGGGATATGGAACTGATACAGGGGCAGTATGCCGCGAAGATCAGATATGATCACATCGGCTTTCTTTTCTAAAGTTACTTCCGTTGAAAGTTTCTGGTAAAAGGTAATGCGGTCCTTGAAGCCGTTATCAGCAGCCATGGTCCGGGCTACCTCGATAGAATCACCCGGTTCAACAGCATGAACGTGGCCGGCACCAAGCTGACAGGCCAGCAGGGAGAAAATGCCGGTACCGCAGCCAATATCAAGGACCGTGCAGCCGGGCCGCACAGCTTGCTGCAGTGCCCGGGTGTATGCGTCCATACGCGGGCCGTCCATGATCATTTCGCCATACCCCGCAATGCTGTAGGCTGTTTTATTACCCACCTGGTTCTCCTGCACGTAAATCGTTAGAGGCCTCCGATGCAGACGCTCTATGCTGCCGCAAGATCGCTTCGTGCACGGCAGGCAGGCTGGAAAAATCACGAGGATAGGAAAGCGAAAAAACAGGCAGCCGTTCTGCTGTTGCAGTAGCTGCTGCAAAAAGAGCAGTCACCTGTTTGCGGTTGCTGACATCAAGCTGGAAGGAATTGCGGACAAGCTCCATGCAGGCATCCCGTTGGGAAAGCCGTGAAACCCTGACAGCAGCTGTTTCTTCTCCCGGCTCCGATTTAGTAAGAACAAAAAGCACTGCCAGATCCACAGGATTGATTTCATCACTTTTGGGCATTACAACCCGGTTTTTAGGGGAATAGGAGGCCATTGCTTTTTTCTGTGGAGAATCTTTGAAGAGTGCAGTAACTGATTCCGGCCAAAGCCGAAGACCGGGATAACACGGCAGAGCTTTAATGCATGTACCTTCTGCTTTAAGAACCAGCCCATCATCGGTCAGCAGAGGATATCCTGATACATGCAGGCTTGCTGCCAGGGTGGACTTCCCCAAGCCCGTTTCTCCTGCAAATGCAAGGGCTAGGTCATCCATGCATACAGCACTGGCATGCAGAATCAGGCGCCCCTGGCCGCTGAGCACACGCGGCATGACCTGGTCAAGCAGTAGATGGCGCAACGTCTCCTCATCGGTTTCCGGCTCCAGCCACGCACTAATGTGGAAGCCGTCTCCCTCGATAACAAAATCTGCCAGGGAAGGAAAACGCAGCAAAAGCCCCTTATCAATCCTCGCCAAGGAGATAGAGATGTCACCGGAAGATGTATGCCAGTGGTGAATCCAGTCACGATCAGCAGGTTCAGATGGTGGCGAATTCATGATCTGAAACGTGAAATCAGGAGCTTTTTCTTCATTTATGGCTGCAATAAGATCAGCCATGGGAAAGATGCTGGAAAGGATAATGTCTGCGTATGAATATAAAGGCATGAAGGTCGAAAAAAAAATGATAAAAGTGGAGGTGCGTATCCCTTACATGGAAATATTGCTATTGGGCGATTTAATCACCAATGTCCAGTAAATGATCATGCTCGTGATTTTTTCCCGGGATGACTTTTACCCTTAGGATGAGGACGATTTTCATCTTTTGCCCCTGTCCCGCCGGCAGTGAGATCTTTCACCGACCCATATGGCTGCAGGTGTGGCTTCCAGTATGGCCGACAAGAATTTTGCTGCATTTTCTTTTTATCATCTTTTCTCCGCATTAGACAATACTACTCTTCTTATAATGGAATGAAAAAAGATGAATCATAACGACATGAAAGTAAATGATACTATAAGTCTTGTATCTAATTTCTAACATCTCTGTTGTTTCGGACTAGGACTACACATATCTTTACCGACAATAGCCTCTACAGTTAGCCCTGTCCCACCGGCAGTGAGTTCTTTCACTACCCCATAGGCACAGAGGTGTGGTTTCCGGTATGGCCGACGAAATTTTTGCTCTATTATCTTTTTATCATCTTTTATCTTCATCATACATTTTTCCGTTTCTTGTAACGGGATGAAAAGGTTGGTCATAGTTATTTGCTCTTAACCTGTGGCCGCTTTCTGTGGCGGTTCAGCCACACAGCAAGGTGCGCTGCCTCATAAACTTTTTCCGCCAGGCCCGGGTCCTTAGCAACAAAGTACGATTGACAGGCATTGTTAACTGAATCCCTATCAATAAAAGGTAATAATATATTCATATTTTCATTTATGGTAAACCTCAAATTATCCTGCATGTTATCCATCAGTTTTGTTGTATACGCCCAGCCGAGATGCTGTTTTCCCAGTCGCCAGCGTACCCCGTCCGGCAGCCGGCCGGACATTTCATGGCGCAGGATTGCCTTGGGCCATCCGTGGTTTAGCTTCTGATCACCGGGGAGTGTTATGCAAAACTCAACTACCCTGCGGTCCAGGAAGGGATGACGCGGCTCAATGGAGAGAGCTGAGGCTGCACGGTTGTACCGTTCAACCCCAACGGTCAGATAAGGGTGATTGATAGCTTCTGCACTTTCCTGGCCTGGTGAAAGATTGTCTCCTGGTAACCTGTGCATCTGCAGAGCCTGTAAACGTTGATCCAAATGGACCCGGTCAGCAAATGTTGGCGAGATAATCGATTCCCGGATGTTCTTTTCCAACTGCGTATTCTGGCTACTCCTGTTGAGCAAGGCACGACGGAAGCGTAAAACAGGACCAGGCACAAATGCTCGACATGCACCACGAAATAATACCTTCCCCGCTGGATATGCTCCTCCCCAGAAAACATCCTGACCCAGGGCCTCACGGAAAGCGGTCAGCCACTTCCCGCGTCGCAGCAAACGGACAATTTGACTGCCTGCAGAGAGAATGGTGTCACCGTCAATTCCGTCCAATACGGCCTTTACTCTATTTCGGTGTGCTGCCAGATAAAGCGCGCGTATCACCGTCATATGGCTGTCAAAGGGTTCATCCAGGCTCCAGGTCAGCTCTTCCAGGTCAGGCAGCAGCTCATCCAGGTTTTCAAGATTCACAAGGTGGGGATCCAGTCCATCCATCGCAAGCGCTGCATGAATAGTTCTGGTTTCAATACAGGTCTCAGGATCAGGGCCAACTGCTGAAAAAGTCGGCAGCGGCCCCAACCCCCTTTCCGCCAGCAGCCT
>Ga0209742_10000510_pt1 | contig 20425 bp, 14 predicted proteins | sample DeeMarSeWOR38_10_FD_187462 | JGI IMG/M metagenome (GOLD analysis project Ga0209742, IMG submission 187462) | Marine sediment microbial communities from White Oak River estuary, North Carolina - WOR-3-8_10 (SPAdes) (version 2) | ecosystem: Environmental > Aquatic > Marine > Intertidal zone >... | reverse complement strand
CTTATTCAGATAGGAGAAAGGAGCTAAGGTTAATACCTTTATTAATTAGTCCCAATTTCTTTCTTGCCATTCTTCGATGCTTTTCAACTGTATGAACGGCAATGTTGAGAAAATTGGCAATCTCCTTATTAGAAAAACCATTTTTGACGAGGTTGCAGACTTCAAACTCACGAGGAGACAGCTTTGTCCTGATTTCGGAAACTCTCTGACCTAAAGGTGATGTCAAATTTTTGAGTTCATTGCTGAGTTGATTGACATATGCCTCTTTACTGCAATTAACTTTGATTTTATCTAAAGAAGGGAGGATGACTTCTTCGACGTTTGCCTTGATCCTTTCTTCAACTTCTTTTTTTTCATGCCCAATCTGGATGATGAGTTCTCGAAGGGCTATATTTTTATTCTCAAGTTCTATCTTTGATAATCTCAGTTGTTTCTGCGTTTCAAAAAGGTCAGATATATCGAGGCCTGATCCCCATATATAGAATACCTTGTTGTCCTCAATGAAAGGAGAGAGGTTGTTCAGGATAGTCTTGTATTTTCCGTCTGAAGCTTTTTCCTTGGAAAGGAGATTTTTCTGTTTGAATTTACTGCGCACCATATCGGTGGCGGCTTTTACGTTTTCTTTTACAGAATCATGAAAAAATTCATTGAGTGGCCTGTCGACAACTTCTCTTCCTTCTGTTAGTCCGTATATTTTTGCACCTGCATCATTTGCTTCAGAAAAAATACCGTTACTAAATATATCTTTGACTTGCTTTGCCACGGGATCATCCAGTGAAATAGGTGGCTTGAAGTCAATGCGCCAGATTGCCTCATTCGCATGCTCCATGAGTGCAGCGAAGCGCTTTTCTTTTTCTGTTATGAGTCTGGCCATTTTTTCTTCTGTTTTGACCTGATCGGTTATGTCCTTTTGTGACCAAACGCAATATGCAACCTTTTCGTTTTGATCATTAATGGGAATCAGGGAAAGTTCAGTATAATAAAGTGTGCCATCTTTTTTATTATTGCTGACTAAAACCGTTGCTTGCTGCCCTTTCTTAACTGCATCCTGTAACTGCTTAAACAATTTTTGATTGTTATCTTTGCCTAGTAGGAAGGAACAGCTTTTCCCAAGAATTTCATTGACCTTGTACCCTGTAATTTTTTCAACTGCAGGATTCACAAAAATAATGGGATTATGTTTTTGCCCATAATCACTAATGACATACCCGTAAGGAACAGCAACTGCAAATTGTCGCAGTACTTCCAAGGGAATGGCAGTTTTATACCCCGAATCACGGCGAGTTGGTGCGTTATTCTGTTTATCTGAAGTATTTCGCATCATAGACAACCCCAGTCTTGGTTAAGCAAAAATTTTCATAAGTGAGTATTCATTAAGAAATTAAAATAAGCATATTTTGATGCTCATTTAATGCTCATTTTAGTGATTTGTCCAACATAATAATAATTATTAAATTGAGCAATAAATTTAAATAATATTGAGGACTGATGAATCTGTGACTCCGATTCCCAGATTCATTAGACGCAGTAAGTATTAATCTGAAACAGTTTTTTTAAGTCTGCGGAAGGAAATGAAGACAACTATAAGGAGAACGAATATGAAAACAAAACTAAGACAACTCTTCGCAACTAACCTGATAATGCTGCTGGCAATTGCTTTGGCAGCGCCAGTGGAGGCAGGAGATACCGGCGAAAACAGGAATTTGTTTAAAGATGCGGGTGCGAAACAGGAGGGTACCGATTTTAAGCCTGCTCCTGACAAGATCGAAACCAATTTTGGCACCCTTGAATTCGAGTATGGCGCCTATCCCACCGAGGAAACCGCGCAGAAAATCTATGATGAAATGGATCTACAGCGCGCAACCCAGGCATACATGGATTTTTTCCCGACCCTGTCGGCCTACGCAATCGTGAAATCACAAATCCGTGACTTCAAATACAAGAGCTCATCGGATGTGGCTGTGGCCGCGGATCGCTTTACCCCCAATGAACCGTATCTGACCGGCAACAATAGTACGGTGTATGCCATTGTGTCTCTTGACCTGAAGATCGATGGTCCGACGGTTGTGGAATGTCCCCCGGGCATGAATGGCACCGCCGATGACATCACCTTCAAGTTCCTGGTGGACATTGGAGCTGTCGGACCCGATAAGGGCAAGGGAGGTAAATTCCTGTTTTTGCCTCCCGGCTATGAAGGAACGGTTCCGGACGGCTATTTTGTCGTACGTTCCCCGAGCTATCGGGTCTGGCTCATGTTGCGCGGTTTCGGCGAAGTCGGCACGGGCGACGAGGCGGTGGCATGGTTCAAGGAAAGAATGAACGTCTATCCGCTGGAAACTGGTCCACGCGAAGGCAAATTCTTCAACGCAACTGGCTACGGGATCAACCCTCTTCCGCCAGAGGACGGTTCGTACTTTGAAATGTTGAACGAAGTCATTCAATACGAACCATCGGAGTTGTTCGACAAGGAGCAACTGGGGCGTCTGGCGACGCTTGGCATCGAGAAAGGCAAGGTATTCAACCCGGATGAGCGGATGAAGAAAATCTTCGACCAGGCTGCGAAGCTGGGAGTCGCCATGTCCCGGGCCATCGTCTTCGCGCCACGCGATCCCGAAGTTAAGTATTGGCCCAACCGGAAATGGGAAAAGATGTTCGTCCGCAACACGGAATTTTTACGGAACGGCTATAACGACATAGATGCTAGGACACTGTGGCATTACCAGGCCATCGTGATGTCCCCGTATCTGCTCTCTAACACACCTGGAGCGGGAACCTATTATATTGACGTCGCCATGGATAAGAACGGGGTCCATCTGGACGGCGCCAACACCTATCGGTTGCGCGTGCCGGCCAACCCTCCGGTCAAACGTTTCTGGGCTGTAACGGCTTACGATCCGACGACGCGTGGCCTGCTGGATGCCGGGGGTAACTTCAACAAAACGGTGGGCAGCAACGAAAAACCTGAAATGAATCCTGACGGCTCAGTTGATGTCTACTTTGGTCCCAAGGCACCCGAAGGCAAGGAAAAAAACTGGGTACCGACGAATCCGAAGAAGGGGTTCTTCCTGGTCTTTCGGTTATATGGTCCTCTTGAGCCCTTTATAGAGAAGACGTGGGTTCTCGGCGATCTGGAAGAAATCAAATAACCGAGCAAAACTGAAAAGATTTACTTACCAGCCGGCGACAGGGCCCGCTGGTAAGTACACTCAAAAACAGATCTGCAACATAGAAAGAAAAAGGAGACAAATCCATTCCTATTAATTCAGACAAAGGGGAATCGAAATGAAACCGTGGATAATGGCATTAGCCTCCATAATGGCTGCCTGTGTCATCACAACGAGTGTTGTGCTGGCAGATATGACAAAGGTTCCAGTGTCTATCACGACACCGGACAGCGTTGAAACAAAGGACGGAACGCTGCATTTTAATGATGGATACCCAACCAAAGAAACCGCTGCAAAAATTCGCGATGAGCTTGATTACATTAACGGCGTAAATGCTTTCATGAACTCAGTCCAAGGGGTGTCCTTAATCGCGCTCCGCAAGGGCTTCGCAGATGCAGGCATTAACGACGGCGAGTTCATCTATACCTCTCAAATGCTAGGCTCACAGTCCATATTTTTAACAGCCAACGCGGACACTATTTACTTTTGGGGAAATGTTGACCTCAGCAATGGTCCGCTAATATTTGAAACACCGCCGAAGGTTCTGGGGCTCTTTAATGATTTCTGGTTTAGATGGATTGGAGATTTCGGGCTTGCTGGCCCCGATAAAGGACAAGGCGGAAAATTCCTGTTGGTAGGTCCTGGCTATGAAGGTGAACTTCCTGAAGGTGGTTATTTTGTTCGACACTCACGTACCAACCTGGTCACGGTCTTGTTCCGCGCATTTCTAGAAGATAACAAACCTGATGCTGTCGTTGCACGTGTTAAAGATACTTTTAAGGTCTATCCTTACAAAGCAGGTGGCCATGGCCATAGTGTCGCCTCGTATCTTGCAGGGGATGTTCCTTTGGAGATGAAACTGCAAGAGCGCACAACACCGAAATTTATAGAGGGCACTGGACTGGCTATGAATACTGTGCCACCAAATGACTTCGGGCATTATGTCATGCTTAATGAGCTGGTTCAAATGGAACCTGCTGGAGCTCTGGATCCTGAGCTGACTGGCCAATTCGCAGCCATCGGTATTGAAAAAAACAAGAAGTTTGCTCCTGACGCACGTATGAAGAAGATACTCGAAAAATCAGTAGCCTTCGGAAATGCAGCCGCTCGGAGTTTAGGAATGGGTGCTGATCCAGTGAAACGCTGGCGCTATTATGGTGAGGATTCGGCGTGGTGGAATATGCTGTTTGAAGGTGGTTATGATTTCATGAATCCCCCACCCGCTATTACAGAGGACGGCGTCAAACTTTCAGAGAACCATGGCGCACGAAGAATGGAGTCGCGCACATCATTTTTCTATACGGCAACAGGAAACACGCCGGCAATGGTCATGTATTTGACTGGGGTAGGTTCTCAATACCTTATGGCAATGGAAGATAAGGATGGAGTGCAATTTGACCCTGCAAAAACATATAAAGTCACCCTGCCAAAAGATATTCCTGCAGCACGTTTCTGGTCAATAACTGTGTACGACACGCAAACACGTTCTATGGTTCAAACCGCAAATAAGTTCCCGCGTGTGGGTAGCCAGAGTTATCCGACACCTGCTGCAGAACAAAATGCTGATGGTTCAACGACAGTCTATTTCGGGCCTGAACAACCTGAAGGTGTAAGCGATGGGAACTGGGTACAAACAGATCCAAAGAGAAGCTGGTTTGTAATGCTTCGATGCTACAGTCCTTTGCAGTCATTCTTTGATAAGACATGGCGACCAAGCGAGGTCGAGTTGGTGAAATAACTGTGATGAATTTCAGCTAACAAATCGATCAACTGCTACTCGAGATGCTGAACTGGTCTGTAATTTACCAGGGGGGTTAGGAAGCAAAACTAAGAAAGATGTGAATTCCTCAGCCCCTTACCAGTCTTCTAATGCAGGGATACCAACTAAACCCCAAAAGGAGGCATTAAGATGAGATTATGGCTTTTAAAGGCTTGTATCATACTTTCTATATGCTTGATGTCAGGGCTGCCGCCACTTCAAGCAAGTGCAGAGGAAAAACCTAATATCGTCCTTGTTTTTATGGACAACTTCGGCTGGGGAGAGCCTGGTTTCAATGGAGGTGGTATCATCAGGGGTGCGCCAACCCCTGAGTTGGACAAGCTTGCAGACGAGGGGCTCAGACTGACAAATTTCAACATAGAAGTGCAATGTACTCCGTCCCGGTCAGCTCTCATGACAGGGCGTTACGCAATTCGCAGTGGTAACGGCACTGTTCCACTCGGTGAAGGTGTCTATGGCCTCGTACAGTGGGAAATCACAATGGCAGAAATGTTGTCTGAGGTAGGGTATACCACTGGAATGTTTGGCAAGTGGCACCTTGGGCGAACGCCTGGGCGGTTTCCTACCGACCAGGGTTTTGATGTCTGGTATGGAGTTCCCAACTCTACAGATGAGTCGGTTTACTCATCGTTGGATGGATTCTCTGAGAGCGGTACCGCAGAAACCTACATCATGGATGGCAAGAAAGGGGAAACGCCAAAGAAAGTACGCCCTTACCGCCTGGACTACAGGCCGCTTATCGATAGAGATCTGACAGACAAGGCCATCAGCTTCATGAAAGAACAGGCCAAAACCGATAAACCGTTTTTTGTTTATCTTCCATATACCGCGACTCACTTTCCCACTATGCCTCATCCCGACTTCAAGGGGAAATCCGGCAAAGGTTTGTGGGGTGATATACTCATGCAGATTGACAGCTATGTTGGTGAGTTGCTCAGTACCATCGATGATCTGGGTGTTGCCGACAACACGGTCTTCATCTTTACGGCTGACAACGGGCCGGAAGCTTTAAGTGCTGGCGAAACGTCAATGACAGTCGAGACGGCAATGCATGGCTCTTCAGGGCCCTGGCGTTCAACTCTTTTCACAGGCTATGAGGGGGCGCTTCGCGTACCCTTTGCTATTCGCTGGCCAGGCAAGATCAAGGCTGGTGGTGTGAGTGATGAAATTGTCCACGTAATGGACCTCTTCCCAACGCTTGCCAAGATCGCTGGTGGTAAAGTTCCCAATGACCGTGTAATTGACGGCATCGAGATGTCAGAGTTCTTCCTGGGAAATCAAGAGAAATCTGGCCGAGATGGTTTTATTGTCTATATGGGGAATGATATATTTGCTGTGAAGTGGAAAGACTGGAAAATTCATTTCAAGGAGCAGACAGGATGGAACGGAACCCTGCGAGAATACACTATGCCAAGGGTCTATAATCTTATCAACGATCCTCAAGAGCGGGACAATGTACTATTTCCACATACATGGGTGACAAAAGCGGGGCTCCCACAATTGGAGGAACACGTTATCTCACTGAAGAAAAATCCACCAATTGCTGCTGGTACACCTGATCCATATGAGCCAAAGAAGTAAAATGCAACTGCGATTTCTAGCTATATACCTGAAACCCGCAGCCGGTCGATCACTATAGAGGATTAAAAACTTATGAAGAGTATTCAACTAAAAACCGCAGTTTTTCTGTTGACTGTTCTCTTTTCTACCTGTGCATTGGCCCAGGAGTCAGAGGATGTCAAGGCGGCAGCAAAGGCAGACAAAACGGGTACTAACCCCATTAACTTTCAGAATGAACTTCGCATTTACAATGAGTATTTATGGCTCAATACAGATGGTGATGGAAACCAGAATATGACCACGCTGGAGTTTCGTACTCCATTTCTGGATGCTAAATGGCAATGGCGAGTTCGGGTACGCTACAATGCCATTACGGCTGATATAAATGATGATGGAAATGATGAGATAGATGCGTCTGGATTCGGGGATATGGATATGCGTTTCCTGACTGTTCCCTACATGAATATCGAAAAGAAAATGGCTTTTGCTACAGGGCTTGAACTCTTTTTAGACACTGCTTCCGAGGATGCCCTTGGATCAGGTGCGTGGTCTCTGGGGCCCCAGGTGTTTTTCGTTAAATTCCTGTCGAGAGGTCTTTTCGCTCCAGGTTTGCAGTGGAAGGTCAGTGTGGATGAAGATTCAGGACGGGCTCCCGTTAACCAGATCCTCATTGACCTGAATTATCTGTTCATGGCAAAGGATAAGCTGTCTTGGTTCTTCACTGATCCGCAGATTGTGTTAGACGGTGAGAACGATACCGAATATGCCATCGTTGATTTGGAGTTTGGGGCCATGCTGAGCAAATGGACCCATAAGTTACCAGGTCAAAGTATTTACTTACGTCCATCGTTTGGTGTCGGAAATGATCGACCAACAGATTATTCCGTCGAAGTTGGATACAAGTTCGTTTGGTAGTTTGGCATTTTGCAAAATCTCTTAATAGTGCCTATAGCAGTACATCTCCGTTCTGCTATAGGCTTATCCACCATAAGACCAAAACTATGGCCGCACATCCTTTGAGGTAAGGAGAATGATGAAACAGATTCAGAGAAGGGTAGTTGAATGTATGTTGCTGATAACTGTAACCCTGGTCTTCGGTCAACCTTCATTTGCAGGTTTTTCAGGGCATAATACAAAAGGTGACTTTGGACTTCAGTCCGGGAGTCAATTGCCGCCTGGTTGGTACCTGATTGCACCTATGTATTATCGTTATGAAGCTGACGCGATAAAGGACCGGAACGGAAATGATATCTCGATAGATCCAGAAGGGCGTGGTTCACTGGAGGTCAATGCATATGTTCTAGGACTGATCTGGGTGTCGGAATATAAAATCCTGGGCGGTAATTACAGCTTTCAGGTATATCCCGGTTTCATTGACAATACCCTGGAAGCTCCTATACTGGGATTAAACGAAAGTGTCAGTACCGGCTTTACAGATCTCTATATACAACCCATTAATCTCGGTTGGCATAAGGAACGAGCTGATTTCATTGCCGGTATTGGTGTCTATGCGCCGACCGGAGAATATGAACTCGGGGGATCCAGCAACCGGGGGCTCGGGATGTGGTCGTTGGAGTTTTTTGCAGGCACAACCATCTTTCTTGATAAGGCAAAAAGCTGGCATATAGCTACCACCGCCTTTTATGAAACACATTCCGATAAGGATGACACCGACATCAATGTTGGGGATATCCTCACCCTTGAAGGAGGAGTGGGGAAATCTTTCATGGATGGGGCTCTCCTTGTCGGTGCGAGTTATTATGCTCAATGGAAACTGACGGATGATGAACTTGGTATAGATAGGCCTCTGTTCGGCAATCGAAGTATTAATAAAAACCGTGTTTATGGTGTTGGGCCGGAACTTACTGTCCCGATTGCTACATCCAAGAAACTTTATGGTTTCCTGACAGCCCGCTATCTCTGGGAGTTTGGCGCAGAAAGCACGACTGAGGGGGAGACCTTTGTCGCTACTTTTTCGTTCCCGATCCCAAGTGTTCCACTCCAATAAGAAACAGGAAGGGGGAGAACGAGTCAGAACCAAATTATTCAAGCGGTACACATTAATAAATACAATGAGGTGAAAAGATGAAAAAAGGAATCCAATTTCTGCTTATGGTCGTAGCGTTTGCTTTAGTATTCAATGTCAACAACAACGCCTTTGCTCTTTTGGGCAAGGATAAGACCGAGGCGGAAAAACAGGAAGAGATCAAACAGGAACAAGCCGACATTAGCAAAATGGTGAATGAAACGCTCAACAGGCTATATAAGATCCAGCCCGGAGCAAAATCTGCTATAGCAAAATCAGCTGGCTATGCTGTTTTTAACAACTTCGGAATGAAAATATTCGTTGCTGGTGGTGGAAGTGGTAAGGGTATTCTCTTTGATAAGAAAAACGACAAAGAAGTTTATATGAAAATGATAGAAGCCCAGGCAGGCTTAGGTATGGGAGTTAAAAAGTTCAGTGTTGTTTTTGTATTTGATAAGCAGAGTAATGTTGATTCCTTTGTCAATTCCGGATGGGAGTTCGGGGGCCAGGCTACTGCTGCAGCCAAAATGGGTGAAGAAGGAGGAGCGTTTGCCGGAGCGATGTCAGTATCACCTGGAGTATGGATGTATCAGCTGACCGACGACGGGCTTGCTGTGGAACTGACCGGTAAAGGAACAAAATATTATAAAGATGATGACCTGAATTAAGAAACTAAGACAATTATCTAATGAAATTTTTTATAGGAGGGGTGATATGTATAAAACGGCTCATTTAAAAAGTAAACTAAGCCAATTACTACTGGCTGCGGCTTTTATCACGTTGATAATTCCATGCGTGAGCCTTGCGTCTGACATTGGCAGTCCCGACCCCAAAACCATCGGCAAACTTTATCCCGGCAAGACCTATTCACCCTATGCCCAACGTTCCTTCCCAAGTCGGGTGTACTGGGGCGAGACTCACCTTCACACCGGGTTGTCACTCGATGCCGGATTGTTCGGCTGTGTCCTTAATCACGAGGATGCATATCGTTTAGCGCGGGGTGAAGAAGTAAAGTCTTCATCCGGCCTGCCGGTCAAACTGGGTCGGCCGCTCGACTGGATAGTGATCGCGGACCATTCCGACATGATGGGAATCGCATTTGACATCCAACGTGGGGCGCCTAATATAATGGCAGTTCCAAAGGGCAAGGAATGGTCAGAAGGTTTTCAAAAGGGCGGCGAGGCTGCGGGCAAGGCCGCCTTCGACCTGATCACCCATTTCTCGCAAATGAAAATTCCCGAACAACTCCTCAAAGACTATTCTCCCGGCTCGAAGATTTTCAACAGTGTCTGGGATGATATTATAAAAACCGCTGATCGCTACAATGAACCGGGACGATTTACTGCTCTGATTGGTTTTGAATGGACATCGGTTCCCAAAGGATTCAACCTGCATCGCAATGTTATCCTCAGAGATGACGGAAGTCGGGCAAGTCAGGTGATCCCGCTAACCACTCAACCGCCTATGGGTACTCAGGACCCGCTGGACCTCTATCAGTGGTTGGCGGACTACGAGACCAAAACCAACGGTCAGGCACTCGCAATTTCCCATAACGGCAACCTCTCAAACGGCTGGATGTTCCCCTTTGTGGATACCTATGCCGGTGGTAAGGTCGACAAGAACTATGTGGAACTGCGTGCCAAGTGGGAACCGCTCTACGAGGTTACCCAGATAAAAGGTGACGGCGAGGCACATCCGGTCTTATCGCCCACCGATGAGTTCGCCGACTATGAAACCTTGGACAAGGGTAACCTTGATCTCACGGAACTCAAGAAGGACGACATGCTGCAGCGGGAATATGCTCGCGAAGCGCTGAAGAACGGTCTAGCCCTGGAAGAGAAGCTTGGAACTAATCCATACAAGTTCGGTATGGTTGGTGCGACGGACAGCCATACCGGTCTGGCCACGGCAGAGGAGGATAACTTTTTTGGAAAATCGACCAGCGTCGAACCTTCGGCTACAAGGATAGCCCATCCTTTCGTGAAATCTAAACTTGGCGCAATTGAAGGCTATGAACTTGCCGCCTCAGGCTACCAGGCTGTCTGGGCTATGGAGAACACGCGTGAGGCGATTTTTGATGCCATGGAGCGAAAAGAAACCTATGCCACCACTGGACCGCGCATTGGGGTTCGTTTTTTCGGCGGCTGGGAGTTTAGTGACAATGATCTGCGCAGCCGTGCCCCAGCCTTCATAGGTTACGAAAAAGGTGTACCCATGGGCGGAGATCTGACCAAAGCCCCAGAAGACAAATCTCCTTCTTTCATGGTTTATGCACTGCGAGATCCTATTGGTGCCAATCTCGATCGTATACAGATAATTAAGGGCTGGCTTGACAAAAATGGCAAGACCCATGAGAAGATTTATGACGTAGCTGTTTCCGATGGTCGGACGATCGGGACCGACGGACGCTGCAAGACGCCGGTTGGTAATACGGTAGATGTGGAAGCTGCGAACTGGACTAACACTATCGGTGCCTCTGAGTTGGCTACTGTCTGGATTGATCCAGATTTCGATCCATCCCTCAAAGCTTTTTATTATGCTCGTGTTATAGAGATACCGACCCCACGCTGGGTGCTGTATGACAAAGTGCGACTCGGTGCAGAAGTTCCGAAAGAGGCGAAATTGATCCATCAGGAACGGGCTTACACCTCACCGATTTGGTATACACCATAATACAGTATGAAGGAGTGAAAAGTAGGGTTAGAAATGGCCCTACTTTTTGATTTTTGAGTTTTAAATAACTGCTGATATGTCTGATAGTGTCAAGTAGAAAAGACCAAGCCAATGCCACCTGTTTTATGGGGTTTTCATTTAATAGGTAGAAGGCCACCTACTGTAAAGATCTGCTGTCAATCTACAGTCAAGAATGCTTCCTAAAATGTGAAGATTTACAGTGGCCTTCATAGGTGTTTCACCTAGGGATATCTTTTTTGTTTTTGGCATCATGAAACTAATATATAGGGAGGAAATCAAATGAAGGTAAAGCAGTTGCTTTTGTTGTGCTTGACCGTGGTGATAGCTGTCGGGATTGTGTCGACCTCACAGGTAAATGCGGAAGAATTTGATTTGCAGAAGGCAGATATACATGACCGCATGACCTACCATCGTGCCGTCGATGCAGCAGTGTGGGCCATGCCGCTCATGAACTTCAAGTTCTACCGCGACGCACTCGCAAACGCGGGTGTCGGCCCGAGCGATGTCGGCTACTTCGAAAAACTCCAGGACTGGAGGTTTCAGACCGCCACGCCGAACAACACGACACCTTACATCCTTTCCTACTGGAACTTTAAGGACGGGCCTATCGTGGTAGAAATGCCCCCTTCAGCTGACGGGGTCGGTATCTTCGGAACGATTATGGACGCCTGGCAGCGGTCACTTGACGATGTGGGAGCGAAAGGGCGTGATGGCGGCCGAGGAGCTAAGTACGTGCTGGTGCCTCCAGACTATGACGGCATACTCCCTCCGAATGCTTTTGTCTATGAACAGGAAACCTATTACGGCTTTACTGTTCTGCGCCCGATCATGACGGGGGGTGCCACACCGGAGAATCTGGCCAAGGCAACGGCGCTTACAAATCAGGTCAAGATTTACCCCCTGGTCAGAGCCGATAATCCTCCTAAGATGAAGTTCGTCGACCTTTACGGCAAATTGCTTGAAATGACGCCCAAACTTGACGGAAACATCTACCGGGAGATCCACGAGATGATCCAGGAAGAAGTTGTCCTGGACCGAGATCTCGCCATGATGGGGTCGCTGGCCCGCATCGGCATCAAGAAGGGGGAACCTTACAAGCCGGATACGAAGTTGCAGGCCATGTTTGACCAGGCAGGGCCAGAGGCGCTTCAGTTCATGCTCGAGCAATATCACCGGGTTCTGAATCCCAGGATGTGGGAAGGCAAAAGGTGGTCCATGCTGGCACCTCCCGGTGTTCTGGAGACGGACTTTACCTACGAATTTCCTTCCTACTATGACTATCATGCCCGTGGTGCTCTCTTCTACGCGATTATCACTACAGTAAAGAATTATGGTACAGCTACCTTCTACCTTGACAATGCGGAGACGGCTGACGGTGAGTGGCTGGACGGCAGCAAGAATTACAAGCTGGTAATGCCGCCAAATGTGCCGGTGAGTGATTTCTGGGCTATTACTACCTATGACTTGGAAACTGCTTCCTACATTCGCAATATGGAGAAAAGCAGCATCGACTCACAAATGGAGGAGGTTAAGAAGAACGATGATGGTTCGGTGGACATCTACTTCGGACCTAAAGCGCCCAAGGGCAAAGAGAGCAATTGGCTTCCCACTGATCCGAAACGCCGTTTCTTTCTGCTCGCCCGTTTTTACGGACCGCAACCGTCATTGTTTGGAGGAACATTTGTCCTGAACGATATTGAGCTGGTGGAATAAAGATAAGGCAGGGGCAGAAGTGTTCCTGCCTTTTTTTATTATAGGCTGACTGCGAATATCTGCTGATATGTCTGACAGTTTGAAACTGAAAAGACCTATCCAATGCCCCTTGTTTTTTAGGGGGTTGTTCATTTCATATATAGGGCATTAGCGATTGATGCTTTCTGCTATATCTTTACAGTAGCAGTCCTACCCCAAGAACTTACTATTGCCAGTGCACATCTTTACTGATAATTTTTCATTCCAGATTAAAGATTGTGGCAAGACAAGTTGATTCAACATAACTTCATTAAAATTCATTTTTTATAATTTCTAACCGCGACAATTTGTCACATACCAAAAGCTTTTCCTGCGTGCTATAAACTAAACCTAACAATTAATTTTTTCTGTTCCGAAATGATGGCCATCCATCTTGAGAAGTAAGTATGAAAAAGACTGTTAGAGTTATGCTCGAATTTTCACAATTTACTGCAGCACTTTTTCAGTGCTAGTTAAATCTTATCTTATAGTGAATGGCGCCCATTTCTTTTCATTAAAATTCAATGTGATAGGAGGAGCACCATGAATAAAATTATTGTGCTTACTACAATTTTTGTAGTTTTAGGTTTTGGGGTAAATATTTCATGGGCGGAAGGAGTTTTTATTTATGAAAAACCTAAAGTTTCTCATCCTGGCAAGGAGTTGACACCTCTTGATGCATATGCATTAATAAAAGAAGATCCAACCCATATGATTATTGTCGACGTCCGCACAAAAGCGGAATACCAGTTTGTTGGGCACCCCGAAGGAGCTTACCTGATCCCGTTACAGTTCATGGGGGAAGTATTTAAAGAGAAAGAATATGAAATGATTAAGAACAATGAATTTGGCTCTGATATACTAAAAAGATTCAACCCTAAGACTGACACTCTCTTTTTTCTTTGTCGAAGTGGGACCAGGGCAGCCATGGCTCTTTCTGAAGCTGTCACAGCCGGATGGCCGGCTGAAAGGGCTTACGTTATTCTCGGTGGATTTCAGGGCGAGAAGATGAAAGATAAAAATAGCTTGTTTTATGGACAGAGAGTTGGTGGGGGTTGGAAAAATGAGGGCCTTCCATGGACATATGCAATGGATCAGAAACTGGTATATTAAATTATGTTTAATTCACTAAACAATTAAATCTCCTCTATAAATAGAAACTTGTGAATAACTCAATAGAGGATGCCGTATTCATTGGCAACCTCTATTTTTTTTTAAAGTGTAATGAGTTAAGATTTTAACAAGATAAATGAACTCAGGATAATTATTTATGGGGTTCTAACTGAATATTCTTGATATCAGACCCGCTCTTGGTGAACTGTTTTAAAGCAGGTTGAAATCCTCAACTATAAACTGATGTTCTTTTACACCGAGTTTTTTAAATTGCATTTTGAGGGATTCAATCATTGGACTTGGGCCGCACATAAAAATGTATTTATCTTGTAATCCTCCATTTATCCGTTCGTTAATGTATGCTGCATTAATTCTCCCATGTTTTTTGCTTAAATAGCATTCATAATAATGCCCTCGTTTTTCGAAGGCTGTGAAGCCATGAAAGTGACTTTTTATAACTTCATTCCTGATGTCGTCGTCAAAGGTGGCATCATTTTCAGTTCTGCATACATAAAAAAAATATACCAGAGGACTTCGCCATGTTCTAATAAGTTCTGGATGGAGATACTGAAGTCTCACTGGGACATCTCGATTATCATAACGTTCCTCTGAGTGCAGGGCAACATGCCACATGCCAAGAAATGGAGTTATGCCGATTCCTGCTCCAATAAATACGCAATCTCTTTCAGAAGTTAGAAATTTATCACTAAACCGACCATATGGACCGTAGAGTGTCACTTCATCTCCTGAATTCAGTTTATCAAGAGTACGTGTATGATCTCCTAATTTCTTAATGCCTAGCTTGATATGCCTTTCGAGATTATAACCACAGGCTATTGAGTAAGGGTGCGGCTCTGAGCTAATACCGTTTTTTTTAACAACAAGATAGATAAACTGGCTCGGCTTAAAATCCATATTTCCTATTTTAGGATCCAAGGTAATTTCCAGTAATTCTCCGTGATTGGTAATATTTGAAACGTTATAAATAAATCTTGGTCCCCATATTTTATAAAGAAAACGTATATAAATGTATGAAACAATAGCAATAAACAGAAAGCTGTAAACCCAAACAGCAAGAAGGGGATAGGCAGTTACATCTTTATTGACAGTAATAACATGGAAAATCACGAGTAGAATGACTAATCCAAACCATTCATGCATTTTTTTCCAAAAATGATATGGAATTTTGACCCAGAGTGTAAAAGCCATCAAAAAAAACATTATCAAAAGGGCCGCTACACCAATGTTTTGCCCCAACAGGTAAATATTCCCGTCTGGTTTTCGGAAAGCCATTTCTTCCAAGAAAGTTAGAATATCAGGCAAATTGTGTGCTGTAAGGAATATTGGATGCAATATAATTAGGAAGAAACTTAACCGCCCAATGCGTTTATGTATCTGGTAAACCTTATCTAGGCCGCCAAAGAAGTTTTCCAGGAGAGTATTTCTTGTTGAAAGCAGAATGCACCAGCACATAAGAATGGTTGCGCTTAGTGATGCTGATTTGGCAATATACTTATTGGGATCATCGAACCAGTCATTGAAATACCACTTACTGCCAAGCCAAACTATAATCGTGATAAAAACCGTAATAGTAACTGGAAAAGTTTTGTGATGGATTTTTGAAGTAGTTAGCATATTTGAAAATTATCTCTGCAGTTTCAAAAAAACAGATATACAGCTCGATAATATAAGAATTTGTTTCAGGACACTCAATATCAAGGGTTATCTAGATTTCGTATTAGATTTAAAACACAAAATATAATACCTTTTGGCGCGTTGGTGGCATACTTGTGGCAAGCAATATTCAGTTTTTGAAAACGCATATAATCATTATAAACCTTTTATTGTTATTAATGATTATCGCTATATTTTTATGTTGATCATTACTTTAGTCAATATCTGAAAAAAAGGCTATTCGAGTAGGTTGATAAAGTTGGGGCGCCCAATTTTCGTAACTGATATACCATGATTAGTCTGGAAAATTCATCTTTTACTGGGGCTATACTACTCACTGCAGAAATAGTCGGATTTCTGTGTGCAATTGATGCAGTAATGCGACCGCGTTCATCGCAGGGTGCCATAGCTTGGTTTATTGCGCTGATATCTATGCCGTTCATCACGGTCCCTCTCTATATTCTTTTTGGCCGGACCCGTTTTCATGGGTATACGGAAGCCATCAGGGAGAAGGAAGCCCTTGTCGGTGCCGAGATGAAAGAATGGTTCAGTAGTATGAACTTAATGGCAACACCACCAAAACAGGATTTGGAAGTTCTGGAGAATGTATTACGCCGTTTGACGAGTATCCCTTTTACCAGGGGAAATCAGGTTGAACTGCTGCTGGATGGAGAGGAGACATATCGTGAAATGCTCGAAGCTATTGCCAGTGCTGATTCCTATATATATGTCCAGTTCTATATAGTTCGCGATGATTCAACCAGCCGAAATCTGTGTGAATCTCTTATTGAAAAAGGGCGTACCGGAGTGCAGGTGTATTTCCTGTATGACGAGATCGGCAGCATTGAATTGCCGGATTCGTATTTTGAACCAATGCGCCAGGCTTCCATCAATATTTCTGGTTTTAAAACCACAAAGGGCTGGAAAAATCGATTCCAGATCAACTTCCGGAATCACCGCAAGCTTATCGTCGTAGATGGTAATATTGGTTTTATCGGTGGTCATAATCTCGGAGACGAGTATCTCAATTATCGGGACACTAACATGAGGATTAAGGGGCCTGCTGTCCAGCAAATACAACTGACCTTTCTCAAGGATTGGTTCTGGGCCACAGGCGAAATCCCAATAAATAACAAGGCTATTATTCCTTCAGACAAAGATTACCAGGCAGTGGCTATTGTCAGTACTGGGCCGGCCGATACCAACAATAACTGTAGTGTACTATTCACCACTTTGATAAATATTGCCAAGCAGCGATTATGGATCACCAGCCCCTATTTTGTGCCGGATGATGTAATAGTCCGGGCTCTTCAGACGGCTGCACTGCGTGGCGTCGATGTCCGAATCCTGCTTCCAAGCAAGGCGGACCAGAAGTTAGTCGAACTTGCTTCTTTCACATATTATGAGGATATGATGCGTTGTGGTGTTCGGCTATTTCGATATCGAAACCGGTTCATGCACCAGAAAGTTATCTTAATTGATGACTTTCTGGCAGGGATTGGTACAGTCAATCTTGACAACCGATCCTTATACCTTAATTTCGAAGTTACTGGACTTGTCGCTGATCATAGTTTCGCAAAGAGAGTTGAAACCATGCTAAAAGAAGATCTCGCTAATTGTGAGGAAGTTCATTGTTCCCATTTTGATGAAAGGACAGTTTGGTTTCGTGCAGCCGCAAGCGTTGCGCGCCTGGCTTCACCTTTACTATAAACTCTTTAAGAGAGTGTTTTTCGTCATGTGTTTAGCCGATTCATTTATTAGTTGTTCAATTAATGGCAAGTTAGTCTGCCGTTTCTTTTAAAATGTTTTATTGTTCAACAGCCGCCATCGCGTTCCTTTTAATTCCTTCCTGTATGCTCAACAACGATTTTACCTGGGTAAGGGTAAGGAAATTTCGTTTAACCGCAACCTGACCGAATTTCGCTTCATCGGTTTTTTGGCAGAATATGATCTGCCTGACTTCATCGGGGCTCAACCATTTTTTTCTCATGGCCAATTGACCAATTTTTTGAAGCATGTGCTCTTTCGTCTGCAGAGTCCGAGGGGGAGGATTTCTCAAGAGACTTGTTTTTTTATAGAGGCCTATTTCTTGGGATATCTGAGCTGCAAGCTCTTCAATAGATTTTCTAGAAGTGTTGATGGACGGAATATTATATTTCTGGAAAATTTGCGACGCTTGCTGCAACTCCTGAATACAGTTTGAACGTTTTGCGTAGTTGCTGCCTGGATACCGTTCTTGTCGTATTGTGCTCAGTACTTCAGGACATGTGGTCAATCCGACTGCTTTTTTAATGTTCCTGCTTATTCCTTTCGGGAGTTGATAACTGTTCAAGTTTTCTTCTGTCAGAGGGAAGTTTGCCGATTTAAGTTCCATGTGAGTCGCAAGGTAGACACTGATTGGTGTTTTCCCTGAACGGGACACTCCGAGTAATATAACATCAGCCTTGTTGTAGTCATCTGGATTTGTCCCATCATCATGCCCAAGGCAGTAGTCGATGGCCTTGGCTCTTTTTGATACCCCGGAGTCGTCAATCTTCCTGGAGCTACCTGGCATTAGCAGTGCTTTAGCTTCAAAGCAGTTTTCAAGACGGGAAAGAAAAGCTTCACAAATATCAAAGAGCTCTACTTCTGGATTGTCGAAAATTTTTCTAATTTCAGGATTAACCAGACTGCTGATTATTATAGGTGTCGTGCCTGCAGATTGTCTGATTATATACTCGAGAGTTTTCTGTGCATCAGAGACATTTTTTATGAATGGAAATTTTTCTTCATGAAAGTTTGTTTCCGGAAATTGGCTAAGAAGACATTTACCAATATCTTTTGCAAGAAATCCAGTACAGCCGGAAACATAATATATGTTTTTTGTATTCCGCATTGTCGTTCCCCTTATGACTGTTTTTGGTTGCCACGGACTGCACTGAGCTAGGTGATAATATTCATCCTTTTTTACAATATCTGTGCCAGAATATTTTTTTGGCCTGAAATGGTGCATAGTTCTCTATAGAAAACCGAAATTACTTAATTTATTATTGTTTTGAGTAATGAAGACAAAAAGATCGGAACAGCAAATGTTCGCGGATAATTGTTGAGAAATTAAACAGTGGTGTGAAATTATTCATCAATCCGGTCTGCAAAGTTTTGCAGATACCGGCAGTTCAGATTTTGACTCGGTATATTCTTATAAACAGATAAGAAATTGCCTAAAGATTTTATCAATTACAGGTGGAAGAAAAAACTTACTTGTAACTTTACCTAAAGATGACGGCAGTTGAAAGTTTCAATTGCTGTTGATATGTCTGACAGTGTCAAGCAGAAAAGAGCTACCCGTTTCCCCCTGTTTTTATAAGGGATTTTTCATTTCATATGCAGGGCATCATTAGCAGAGGCGGGATCCTTAAACGACGGTTGAGCCAACCTATGAACTTGACGAAATAATGAAAGAGATTCACAGCACATACTCTCCAGAGACAGCACAAAGGTTTATAGCTGGCTAACAAATTGATTTTGGTGAGTCCACGCTGGAGAAAATTAATGAGATCAGGAAGAAGGCGGGGCTTCCTTTAGTTTAATAAAGGGTAGGGTTTATTATCAGAATAGATCAAGTTGCCACAATACATATTGAATATTTGTATAGTTTGCCTATAGTCAACATTGTGGCAAGAAATATAAATTTTGATCTTAAAAGAGTTTATATAGGAGTTTTCAAAAGTTTAAAATTGTAAATTAAAGGACTAGGTTTAATAGATAATCAGGATACTTAATTTTTACGACCAAGGAGTTTGATATGGTAACTTCAATTATTCTTCTTAATACTGAACGATCAAAAATTAATGAAGTGGCCGAAACCCTTTCAGAAGTGGATGGCATTTCAGAAGTGTATTCTGTTAGCGGGAATTATGATCTTGTTGCTATTGCACGTGTACATAATAACGAAGAATTAGCTGATTTAGTAACAAAACGGCTGCTCAAAATTAACTCAATTTTGAAAACAGAAACAATGCTCGCTTTTCAAGCATTTTCTCGCCATGATTTGGAAGCGATGTTTTCAATAGGATTATGAGAATATTTATTGGGAGTTTGCATTTCCTTCAGACATCACCACTTCCGCTTTGGGCTGAAAGAGTTTCTATTTTGGCAAGGAAGGTGCAGTCCGAATGAAAAAAATGCGGAGTACGATGGATGGGCTTTGAAGCAACTTATCGCAGAGTTTTATGCGGATCTCCACAACTCCCTCAATAAATTTATTGTTTCAATTTTTTTAAAAACAAAGAGATAGTATGTATTTTCGAAAACTGTCATTCCGTTATATAAAAAGAATAATCTTTGGTTTTTATAAGGATTCAGCTAAAAATTGTTAGGCAAACAATATGGGGCGTGCAGCTATAAAAAGGATGCAGATCAGCAAAGCATTTACTCTGATGGAATCTGGCCCAGTTGTCTTCATAACGACAAATGATGGAGAGAAGAACAACATAATGACTATTTCATGGACCATGGTGGTGGACTTTGCGCCGATATTTGCCATAACTACTGGCCCCTGGAACTATTCCTACACCGCACTCACGAAATCTAGAGAATGCGTAATTGCAATTCCCACTGTGGATCTAATTGATCAAGTCGTTGGTGTCGGAACATGTTCCGGCGCCGATACAGACAAATTTGAAAAGTTTGGACTAACTCCTG
>Ga0209742_10000509_pt1 | contig 20458 bp, 20 predicted proteins | sample DeeMarSeWOR38_10_FD_187462 | JGI IMG/M metagenome (GOLD analysis project Ga0209742, IMG submission 187462) | Marine sediment microbial communities from White Oak River estuary, North Carolina - WOR-3-8_10 (SPAdes) (version 2) | ecosystem: Environmental > Aquatic > Marine > Intertidal zone >... | reverse complement strand
TGCCATGGCTGCCAGCGCATGCACGCCGCCCATGCAATAGATTTCGTCCGCGCCGGCAGCATGCATCGAGTAGAGCGTGGCGGGCCACATGCCCTGACCTTTGACCGGCGGGGAGCAGGCCACCACCCGTGAAACCCCGGCCACCTTGGGTGTAATGACGGTCATGTGGGCCGAGGCGAGCATCGGATATCGGCCGCCCGGCACATAGGAACCGCTGGCAGCGACCGGTATGATTTTCTGGCCCAGATGAACGCCCGGCAGGGTTTCGACTTCAAAATCCACGATACGCTTCATCTGTTCCTGCGCAAAATTTCGAATCTGGGCCTGACAGAAGTCGATATCTTCGACTTCGGAGACGGGCAGACTCTTGCGAGCGGCCTGGATCTGGTCTGTGGATAGCCGAAAGTGGTCGGGCGACCAGTTGTCGAATTTTTCGGAATAATAGCGCAGTCCGGTCTCGCCCTCTTTTTTTACCCGCTCCAGAATCTGGCTGACGGTTTTCCTGACCGCGGAGATATCTTCCTCCGGCCGTTCAACGGCCTTTTTCAAGTATTCTGCCATGGATCGCTCTCCTCCCCTGGTTTCGCTTGGCCCCGAATCATTGAAAGCCATTCGTGGCGCTGATTATAGGATGTTTTTAGCCGGCGGCTGTCGAGGGGCTTATTCTTCGTCGAGTATTGCGACCGCCCGCATGGGAGAACCGGTTCCTTTTCGAATCTTCAGCGGCAATCCGATGAAGGTGAAACGCTTTCCGACGACTTTGTCGAGGTTGCATAAATTTTCGATATGAGTCACACCGCGTTCGCCACAAACGCTGTGGCAGGGGTAGGTCTTGTCGTACCACATATCGGGACTGGCCGAATCAACGCCGAAATTGACACATCCCTGATCGATAATGAATTCGGTGGCCTCACGGTCGAGGCCGGGATAATCGGTCATGTATTCGGGCTTGCCGTAATAACGGTCATATTGACCGGTGTAAAACAACACCGTATCCCCTTTTCTGATTTCCAGATCCCACTTTTTCAATTGATCTTCGATTTTTTTTCGCCCGAACTGTGTCTTTTGGGGAATATCACTGACGTCGAGACCGATGGCGGATGTAATGCATTTTTCCAAAGACAGCTGATCGATGGACTCTGCTTTCGGATCGGTTGTCAGATGGCTCCAGGCATCGATGTGGGTGGGCCCGTGATCGCACAGCATGATCCCTCTGGTTTCATAGGAAAAGCCGGTTCCCAGCTGCCGCCGACACTCTTCATGAGACAGATGCGTCCATATGACGGTTTTCAAATGCCCGGGATAAACGGGCATTCCCTGATAAATCTCTTGTGACAGATCAATAATTTTTCCGGTCAACATAATTAAATTCCTCCTTGGTGGTATCAGGTTAGAACTCAGCTCAATTTTTGAGATGACTTTTTGCGACGCTTTAATCGTTTATGCGGCGTATTATGGTCAGTCTGTTTACCTATATATATAACCACAGGCGCGAACAAAGCAATTTTGCCGGCCGGCATTCACGGGTACCGTTTTTATCCAACCTCACGGGAATTTACCATTATTACTCTATTTTCAGCAGGTTATCTTGGCCTGTAAAACGGTGCTTTCCTCGTGTTAAGTTATAAAAAGGCGAAATGTGTGTCAACCACTAAGGTTATAAAAGATCGTTGCACAAAAACCGCCTGCCTGCCGGATTTTGTTTACTAAAATCTTTTCAGATAGCGTAATAAATGATTATGGAGCGCTCAAATCAAAAACACTCCCCGGCCCATTAAATAAACCCAAATTTGAGATATTGATTTGATCCCGGAATGAAGGAAAGTTGTCGGGAGGAGCTCATACTTGAGCTTCCTACAGTGCGAGATATTTACCAATCACGCTTTCATCCGCCATGATGCCTTCGATGGTGTCTGAATGCACCAAGCAGCCTTTTTCCAAAATGTACCCGCGCTTGCAGACCTGCCGGCAGAATTTTAAATTTTGATCGGCCATCAGGATGGTCATACCCCGGTCGCGGATTTCTTCGATGACCCGGGCCAGACTGGCGACAATCATGGGGGCCAGTCCTTCCGAGGGTTCGTCCAGCAGAACCATTTCCGGATTGGCCATCAACGCCCGTCCCAGGCCGAGCATCTTTTTTTCGCCGCCGGAAAGGTTGATGCCCATCTGCCGCCGGCGTTCGCCCAGGACGGGAAACAATTCCTCGACCCGCGTTTTGCTCCAATAACCGGAGCGTTTGGACAGCCGACGGGAGATTTCAAGGTTTTCCTCGCAGGTCAAATCCGGAAATATTCGCAGGTCATCGGGCATATAGGCAATACCGGCTCTGGCCATGAAATGAGGCGGCTTGCCGCGGACCTCTTTTTGCTTGAATCGAATCGATCCCCGCCGCGGCGGGCTTAAACCCATCACCGAACGCAGCGTCGTCGTCTTGCCGACACCGTTGCGGCCCAGCAGCGCCACCGCTTCGCCCGGCGCGACATTCAGCGATACATCCTGCAGGATATGCGATTTCCCATAATAAGTGTCAATGGATTCCACCTGCAGGATCATGCGGTCACCCCTTCTCCCAGATAAACCTCGCGCACGCGGGGATTGTTTTTAATTTCATCGGCAGTCCCGTCACCGATGACCTCGCCGTAGTGCAGCACGATGACGCGCTGTGAAAGCGAAAAAACGATATCCATATCATGCTCCACGATGACGAAGGTCGTCCGGCCCTGATCAGACAGGCGACGGATGTTTTCGAGAATCTGCACGCGCTCTACGGGGTTCATACCGGCGGTGGGTTCGTCTAAAAAAAGGAGTTTCGGTCGGGCAGCCATTGCAATGCCGACCTCCAGCACCCGTTCGTCGCCGTGGGAAAGCGCGCTGGCAATGGTTTGGGCTTCTGCGGCCAGGCCAACCAATTCCAGAATTTCATTGGCTTCGCGGTTGGCGGTTGTTTCCCTGGCGAGAGAGCCGAATAGACGCCGTGAACGATTGCTGGCGGCCAGCGTGGGCAACAGAATATTGTCGAAAACGGTCAGTTCCGGAAAAACGTTGACAACCTGAAATGAGCGGCAGAGCCCCAGCCGGACCCGGCGATGAATCGGCATGTGAGTGATGTCCGTCTCCTGGAAAAGGATGCGCCCCGAGTCGGCCGGCAGCGACCCTGAAAGCATGTTGATGAGCGTGGACTTGCCGGCGCCGTTCGGTCCGATAATGGAGGTTAACACACCTTGCTCGAAGGCCAGATTGATATCAACGGCGGCCTTTACCCGGCCGAAGGACTTATTCAAGTTTTCAATTTGCAACAGTTTGACAGCCATCTCATTTTTTCCCAGGACGGCAGCAATGCCTTCCCGCCTATTTTTTAAATCCCGACAGGGCGCCGACAATGCCCCCTCGAAAGCCCATGATAATCACCAGCAATATCAGACCAAACCACAGCATCCAGTTGTGGGTGAAACGTTCGATCATTTCGCGCAGCACAATAAACACCACGCTGCCGACCAGCGGACCGCTAAAGGTCTGTATGCCCCCGATCAGGCTGACCAGCACCGGTGCGGCCGAGTGGCTCCAGTGGGCTGAAAACGGGCTCGTATTGCTTTCCAGCAGGGTGCCCAGGGCACCTGCCAGGCCGGCGAATGTTCCCGAGAGGATAAACGCCCCCAGACGGTAATTTTTCAAAGAAACCCCGGCGAACTCGACCCGCCGGTCATTTTCGCGAATACCCGCCAGAACGAGACCGAAGGGGGAGAGTCGAATGCGGTAAATTAAAAATACCGAAATAATGCAGAAGCAAAGTACCAGAAAATAGTAATACTGGGGCTTTATGATGGGAATACTGACGATGCCGAGCGATATGGGGGCACGCATGATTCCCACCAGGCCATCATCGCCGCCGGTGACACTGCGCATATTCCAGATGAGGGAAAATACCATCATGCCGAATGCCAGCGTCAGCATGGCAAAATAGATCTCGGTCTGACGAACGCAGAAAAAACCGATAACCGCTGCCAGCAGGCTGGCGCAGGCAACGCCCACCAGTATGCCGATCAGCGGGTGCGGGGACACATGAATCGAAAACAGCCCCAGGCCGTAAGCGCCGGCGGCATAAAATGCGGCGTGGCCGAAGGAAAGCAGACCGGTGCGCCCGAAAAGGATGTTGTAACCCAGAGCGAAAATTGACAGGATCATCACGCGCGAGGTCAGATATACGGTAAAGCGGTCGGCAAACAGCCCGATCAGAATCAGGGCCGCCAATGCCAGTACCGTTATGATCATATTCCAGGATCGCTGCATTTAGGCCTTCTCTCCGAAAAATCCCTGGGGCCGCCACAGGAGAACTGCGGCCATCAAGATGAAGGTTAAAAACATGTCGAAGGCCGGGATGAAGCGCGTGCCGAAGGAAGAAAGCAGGCCAATGATCAGGGCGCCGAAAAAGGCCCCTTTCAAGCTGCCCAGGCCGCCGATCACCGCCACCACAAAAGCATCGATGATGATGGCCTCACCCATCCCGGGTGTCAGCAGACCCACGTAGGGCACCGCCAGACCGCCGCCCATGGCCCCCAGCCAGGTCCCGAACACGAACACCGCCGTAAACAGCACCGGCACATTGACGCCGATGGCCGAGGCCATCTCCCGATCGGAGGAGGCCGCCCGGATGATTCTGCCGTACCACGTTTTTTCAATTAGCAGCCACAGTCCCAGGGCGACCAGGGGGCCAACCCCGATAATAAAAAGGCTGTAAGTGGGAAAGTTGCGACCCAGAATGGGCACGGAACCGGCCAATCCCGGCACACTGGGAGAGCCCATCGAACCCGCGCCCCAGATGATCTTGACCAGATCATCAAACAGCAGCACAAAGGCGAATGTCAGCAGCAGCTGATAGGGCAGTTCGATGCGGTAGACGTAACGCAGGAAAAACCGCTCGATGACAAACCCGACGGCGCACACGCTAAGCGGACCGAACAGCAACCCGAGCCAGAAATTGTCAGCCAGCAGAGACAGGGCCGTAAAACAGCAATAGGCGCCCAGCATATAAAAGCTGCCGTGCGCAAAATTGAGCACACCGAGCACGCCGAAGATCAACGTCAGACCGCTTGCCACCAGCCAGATGAACATGCCGGTAGACAGGCCGGCCAGGCACACGTGCACAATGGATTTCAGGTCCAACGCGATTCCTCCTCAAAATCCCTTTTGACACCGCCTTTAAAAGAGAAACCCCTTTTTGCCTTTTCCAGCCGGGCATCCATCCACAGCTGTCAAAGGGGATTTTAAATCCTGATCGAAGGCTATCCCACCGGCAGCTCCGACGCCCGGCGTCGGGGTTGCCGGCTGATTGCCATTGACAGGATACTTGCCCCCGGTTTTGAATTGCCCGGGTCGGAATGCATTTGGGCGTGTTCGGCCTCAGAACGGCGGTTTAGTATTGTCACCTTCAAAGGGCGGCCGGTTGAAGCAATCCTTGGCGGGGATCACCACCTGTTTGCCCATGACTTTAAATGGATATTTGGGATTGGACACGGTCAGACCCCACGGCACTTCGTACATGGCCTGATGGTCTTCCTTCCTGAAAACGCGATCACCGGCCGGGGAGCTCAGCGACATGCCTTCCAGGGCCTGGATCACCGCCTTGGTTTCCTTGGAACCGGCCGCTTCGACCGCTTTTTTAAATGCGAACATGGCGGAATAACCGGTTTCGGACACGTAAGCGGGATAGTGATCCCAGCGCCTGCGGAAATGTGCGACCCACCCGTTGTTGCGGGCATCATCGGGGTACATAAAGAAATAGCGCCCGGAAATCCAAACGTTGTCGGGCATTTCGCTGCCCAGCCCTTCCAGCACGTCCATGGCGGCACCAACCGGCAGCATGACGTGCTTGATCTTGTCAAACATGCCGGCCTGGTTGGCCTGTTTCATAAATGCAATCAGCTCGCCGGCCCATTCGACGGAATACAGACCTTCAGGTGCGGCATCCATGACGGTGTTGATGTGCGAACGAAAGTCGGTGGTGCCGAAGGGCGCCCAGGACTCGGCAACAAAGGAAACATCGGACTTCAGTTTGCTGAGCGTGTCTTTGAACATGGCCCAGCAGGTGTAGCCGTACTCGTACTTGGGGCTCACCGTGGCCCAGGACTTGGCCGGCAGGTCTTTGGCCACGAAAGCAGCTGCATTGCCGTCCTGGTAGGTGGGTGTGCAAATGCGAAAAATCTGCTTGATGCCGTTTTTAAAGACCTGTTGCTCGGTCAGCTTCTCCGTGGCGGCATGGGTGACCATCAGCACCCGGTCCAGCTCGGCCATCACCGGGGCCAGTGCCAGCGCCTGCCCGGAAGAATCGACACCGGCCAGGAAGTCAGCTTCCCAGCTGTCGGCAAAATACCGGGCATTTTTAATGGCCTCGTCCGCTTTGAGGGTGGAGTCCCTGTATTCAAGCTCAATTTTGTTGCCGGCAATGCCGCCGGCCGCGTTGATCTCTTCCATGGCCATGGTGGCGCCCATCTTGTGGAACTCTCCGTAACCGGCCAGCGTTCCGGACATAATGGCCTGGTATCCGACCTTGATCGGACCTTTTATCGAGGGCGTGGCGGCCCACAGTCCCAAAGGCTTGAGAACCCCGGGTCCCAGCGCCGCCGCACCGGCTGTCATAAGACCCGTCTTGATAAATTTTCTGCGAGTAAATCCTTTTTTGCTCATGGTATCCTCCTCCTTTGCTTAAAGGTTGCTTGGATCAATCCACCAACAAGGACGACGACGGCCACTTCCGAGTTTATCATCAGGGACCGCTGCGCGAGAAAATGATTTAATGACGATGTTTGAACTGATCTTGATGCAGATGAAACCGGTGGAATGCGTTCAATATTATTGAATACTGAAATTTTGTCAAATGGAAAAATATTCTTGTCTGGAGGGGCGTATCAGCATTTTAAGAAAATAATGTTCAGTTAAAAAGCGGGGTATTCTGTTTTCAGGGGATTAAAAAAGCAACCCGGACTGCGGTTACCTTTTAATGTCTTTTTATCTTCAATTAGAAACCGCTTTTCTAATTGTATCGATCAGGTATTCGAAATCACACGGTTTGGTCAGGTAGGCGAAGGCTCCGTATTTCAATCCTTCCCGGGCGGTCTGCTCCGACTCATGGCCGGTGAGTATGATGACTTCCATTTTAGGGTACATTTTTTTAAATATTTTGAGCACTTCCAGTCCGTCTATATCTTCCATTTTTAAATCTAAAATAGCAACATCAAAATCCACTTTGCGTAGGGCTTGAATACCTTCTGTTCCGCTGAAAGTCTTTGTGACATCAACGTTTCTTCTGCTCAATCTCTTATAGAGCACTTCGACAAAATTTTTTTCATCATCAACAAGCAGAACTTTAATCTTCTTTCCGCTCAAGTTTTGGCTTTTAGGCAATATCATTCTCCCGGGTTTAGTGATGCCTTGACCGGCCGGTCATCAGATTTTGAGGCTGTTGGTTTTTTCAGCGGAAGCCGAATCTCAAAGCGGGTTCCCGCGTCGACGGTACTGTGGACATGGATATCGCCACCCATTCTTTGTATGATTCCAAAACAGATGGATAGGCCCAGTCCGTTTCCCTCCCCCACCGGCTTGGTGGTGAAAAACGGGTCGAAAATTCGATCCAGGTTGGCTTTCGGGATTCCGGGGCCGTCATCTTCAACAATCAACAAGACGTAGCGGCCTGCCAAACGGGTGGTGATGTCGATTTTACCCCCTTTTTTTTCCAGGGCATAGAGCGCATTATTGATTAGATTCAGAAGAACCTGTTGGATCTCGGTCTGGGATCCGTAAATCACCGGTATGTTTTCATCCAGATACGTATTGATGGAGATGCCGGTGTAAGAAGCCTTGTCGGAAATTGCAACGACCTCTTTAATCATTTCGTTTATCTGGAGGTCCTGTATTTGCGTGTCTGATGTTCTGGCAAAACTCAATAGTTTATGAGTGATCTCCTTACAGCGTTTTCCCTGGTTTCCAATCTGTTCCAGCGCTCGTTGGATTTCTTCAAGATTTTTTCCCTTTTGAAATTCCTCTTCCTTCAGCAGATCAGCGATCCATCCCGCTTCCTGAACCATAATCGCAACCGGATTATTGATCTCATGTGCAGTTCCAGCAGCCAACCGGCCCACGGATGCCAATTTTCCGGTTTCGATTATCTGCCGATTCATCATTTCTTTTTCCCGGTCCACTTCCGTCATGTGGTTGATCACTTTATGGAATAAAAGCAAATTCATAATGACAATGAGCAACGCCCCGAGCAAAAGAATCACCGCTGCAACAATCTGCGTCCGTATCAAATCTGAAAAGGCTTCCTGCTTTTGCTGCTGGTACACCAAAATCCAATCTTCATTTTTAAGAAGGGCCGCCAGATATATGGCCTGATCCAGGCCGGAGGAGTCGCGAATTTCACCGATATATAACCCGTGCGTTGCTTTTTTACCTGCTTTTATAAAATCCATATACGATTTGTTGCTTGGCAACATATCGTAATGGGGTTTTGTCTGGAACTCTCCGCTTCTGTTCAGAATAAAGGCAAACCCGGTTTTGCCGATACGAAGATTTTCTGCCAGCGAATTGAATGCTTCGAAATTGATCGTGGACCTGAGCAGATAATACCGGCCTTGATGGCTGGTTTTCACGGACACGATGAAATGAGGTCTTGAACGGAGGCCGAGGAAAACATCGCTGATGTAATATGGCTTTGCAAACGCCTCCCGGAACCATTTCGCATCTGAATACTCCGCTTTTTCCAGACTGAACCGTCCGGCATAGGCTTCCTGCAGGCCGTTTTCATTGATAACGCCCAAGTCTTCAAATACGCCCTCATACTTCTGTTGAAGCTGGAACAGCTTTTCCTGCAGAACGGATTCATCAAGGAGAACGTCATTCTGGCAGGAATCCATCAGAAACTGAAGGTTGTTGAGTCTTTCGTTCAAGAAACTATCGATGTCTTGAGCATGTCTATGAACCACCTCTTTCAGGTGGGCATATAGTTTTTCATGGTAGGAGATACTGTATTGATGCAGAATCATGCCGCTGGCCAGGAGCATGGGCACAAATGAGACAACAATGACAACCAGCACCATATTTCTGGTGAAAGTTTTGCTGTACGGTTTTTTAGTCGTTATTTCTTCAACCATGAAACACTTTCGGCTATGCCTTAACTTATTTAAAAGATATTGCTTTGAAAAGGGTCTGCCAATTGCTCTACCGCTTGAGAGACATATTAAAACGTATCGTAGCAAATAATTGCGGGACTGTCGACAGCGTGTTTTAGAGGAGGCCCTGGCGGTGGCTCAGCGTGCTGCGGGGTCTGGCAAGACCGTGGCAGTTGACATGCTTCGAATTGACCGGCGAACCTTCAAACGGCTATGCAGGTTTGAAAGGTATCGAAAGAAGCTACGGTTCATATTTTGACAAAAGTTTCTTGCGCTCAGCATCCTGAATCTTGTTATCGTGTGCCCTTTTCTTTTTGGTCGCTTCCTCCACTTTGCCGACAAGCTCCTCGATATCGCACGGTTTGGTGAGGAAATCATAAGCCCCCAATTTCATGCCGGTGATGCCGGACTCGATCGTGGCGTGGCCGGTCAGCATAATGACTTCTGCCCGGAAAAATCCAGCCTTTATTTTTTTAAGCATTTCAAGCCCATCCATGCCCGGCATCTTGACATCCAGGACAATCACATCGAGGTTTTGATTCTTTTCTAGTTTTTCAAGGCCCTCTTCTGCGCTGAAGGCAGTGATGGTTTCTATGTTTCTTGCTGCCAGCCGCTTGACCAGGGTTTCCACAAAAGAAACTTCATCGTCCACCAACATGATGAAAGGCGATTTCATGATTAACCCTCCTTACCGCTGCATTCGAATGCTATGTTGCCTTCGTTCCGAAACTTACATTTCAATGGTGTCTGCAACCCGGACCATCTGCGATTCTGTCAAAGTGAAAAAAAAGGTGCTGACTGTTCGCGCTTTGGATGGTCACAGGAAAGCCGCAGGTTATAACAGAGTTTATGTATAATAGAACGGACCATACTTTGATAAGGTTTCTTCTTTAAAAGCCTGCTTGATCTTTTCCTCATGCTGCCGTTTTTTTTCAGCCGCCTCTTTTATTTTGAGGACCAGTTCTTCAAGATCAAACGGCTTCATTAAAAAATCATGAGCGCCCAATTTCATGGCATCAATAGCCGATTCAATCGTTGCATGTCCGGTCAGCATGACCACCTCTACCAATGGTGATACGGTTTTAATTTCTTTCAGAGCATCTATCCCGTCCATGCCCGGCATCTTAATATCCAGAACAATCACATCGAGGTCTTCATTTTCTTTTAGTTTTTCCAGGCCCGCTTCAGCGCTGAAGGCCAAAACTGTTTTAATGTTTCTTTTGGCCAGTCGCTTGGCCAAAGTTTCCACGAAAGAAACCTCATCGTCCACCAGCATAATGAATGGCGCTGTCATGGGTTTTCCTCCTTGCTGCTGCTTTCCTAAACTCATAAGTATTTAAAGAATGCTCAACTTTCAAACAATCGCTTTTTTAATCACTGCCTGATCGTAGGCTTCCAGGATATCCCTGCGTGTCAGGATGCCGGCCATTTTTAAGGGATCATCAGCTGAAACCACAGGCAGGATAGAATAATCCCCCGCTGTGATTTTTTCCATCGCCGTGCTGAGATTGTCTTCTATTGATACCGTAACCACATCTTTGGTCATGATATCTTTCACCATCATCTGGTTATCTAACTTTCCGTTGAATAAATTGTCATAATAGTCCAGAAATGTGAGTACACCTGTAATGTTTTCATTTTTATCCACAACCACGAAATTATTAGATCGGCTTTGAGGCAGTTTTTTTGCAAGATCTTTCAGGAGAAAAGTCTCCGGTATGATTTCCACTGTGTGATACATAACATTTTTTACAGGGATTGAACTTAATATATTGACTTCCTTGCCCCCTCTGATGTTTATTCCCCTTCTGATCAATTTAAAGGTATAGATCGATTCACCGCACAGCTTTCTCGCAACAAGACAGCTGATAATGCAAGTTATCATCAGTGGCAGAATGATTTTGTAGTCACCGGTCATCTCAAAAATAATCAAAATCGCCTGCAAAGGGCCATGTGTCGTCGCAGCCACCACCGCCCCCATGCCGACAACAGCATACGCACCGGCCGAGGCTGCCACTGAGGGGAAAAAGTAATGAACCATACTGCCAAAAGAGCCTCCCGCCATGGCACCCAGAAAAAGTGAAGGAGCGAAAATGCCGCCAGAACCCCCCGAACCGATCGTAATGGATGTGGCCAGTATTTTACATAGCACCAGCAGCCCCATGAACCACCAGGAAAGTTTTACCATTAGCGCCAGGTCAATAGCCCCATACCCGACCCCCAAAACCTGAGGGAAGACAAGCCCCATGGTGCCCATTATCAATCCGCCTAAGACAGCCTTTAAATATTCCGGGAACTTAATGCTGTCCCAGGCATCTTCGGTGCGATAGAGAAATAAAGTAAAAGCGACGGCAACCAGGGCACACACGATACCCAAAATAGCATACAGTGGAAATTCCAGGGGACTGTGAAGGATATATTGAGGGAGAATAAATGCCGGGACATTCCCAAGGTAATGGCGTGAAATCGCCGTGGCCGAAACCGCAGAGACGATGATGGGGCTGAAGCTGGTAATTTCGAATTCGCCGAGAATGATTTCAAGGGCAAAAATGGAACCGGCAATGGGGGCGTTGAAAGTGGCCGCGATACCCGCGGCAGCGCCGCAACCGACCATGGTTCTGATTCGATTGCTGGAGACATTGAATAATTGCCCCAGTGCAGATCCTACGGCAGAGCCTATTTGAACAATGGGGCCCTCTCTTCCAACCGAGCCGCCGGTTCCAATGCAGACAGCAGAGACTAAAGCCTTGATGAAAACAATGCGCTTTCTTATGATTCCCTGTTTAAGGGCAACGGCATACATGACTTCCGGAACACCGTGACCCTTGGCTTCTCTGGCAAAAAAATACACGATGGGGCCAACGATTAAGCCGCCGATGGCAGGAATGACAATCCTCATATACCATGGGACCGCTTTAATGACCTCAAGCAATTCAGCCGATGATCCATATGCAATTGATTGAATAAAATTGATAAGGTAGCGAAAGCCGACCGCGCCATAACCCCCCACCACCCCAACAATAATACCCAGCAGGACCATAACCGTATGTTCATCCGAGAGTAATGCCTTGAGGGTTGACTGCCGGGCTCGACTTTTTGATGCAATCTGATCATCCATATGTTCTTCTTCACCTCATAAATCGAAGCTGTTCACCCTTTCTTCTCACCTAGCCGAAAGCTGCATGGTTCTCAGGCGAAGGCAAATAAACTCGAAAACATCTGTCAGACGAACGACTCCCACGATGTCAGCGCCATCCGTTACCAGCAGCGAATGATGTTTGCCGATGATGAGTTGGTGAATGGTTTCATCCATGCTCGCCGAAAGCTTAATGTATTCACCCTTGGTGGGTTTATACATGAACGATTTAACTTTTTGTTCGAGGGCTTTTTTGTATAGATCCTGCAGAGGCCGATCCCACTGGCTGTATTGAAGCGAAACGGCCTCTATGAATTTCTGACCGAATCCAAAGTGGTCAAGGGCGCCTTTTTTATGCTCTTTGGATTTTTTGTATCGCGGTTCCAGAGCCTGGATGATATCGTGCTGACTCAGCTTGCCGACCACGCGGTTTTCCTTATCGGTCACAAGAACAGCTCTGTGACGGTAGCGTTTCGGATCAAAAGCCTTCTGGGCAGCTTCCAGCGCTTTGATCGCTTCAAGTATGTTTGCGTTTTCAGAAACCGTCGCATATTCCTCCAGTGGCACCATGATCCCTTTTAAGGTGGAGGATTTCAAAAAGCCTTTCCAGGCATCTATCTTTTTCTCATGCGCTCGTTTCTTTTTCGTTGCGCCCTCCAGTTGGCCGACCAAATCTTCAATATCACACGGTTTTTTCAGAAAATCGTAAGCTCCCAGTTTCATTCCTTTAATGGCTGATTCAATCGTGGCATGACCGGTCAGCATAATGACCTCTGTCAGGGGAGAAACCTTCTTTATTTCCTTCAACGCCTCGATGCCATCCATTCCAGGCATCTTAATATCCAAAACAATAACATCGAGATCTTGATTTGCTGCCAGTTTTTCCAGGCCTTCTGCAGCGCTGAAAGCCGTGATGACATCGATATTTCTTTTGGCCAGTCGCTTGGCCGTGGTTTCCACAAAGGAAACTTCATCGTCAACCAGCATAACAGATGGCGCTTTCATATCTGTCCCTCCTTGCCGAGGCTCTCTGATACTTGTGCGTAGATGTTTAGAACCGTGTGTCTGACTTTCATTTTTTTCGTTTAGTGGTTCGTGCTTTGAAGCACCTGGGTTGCCTGCTCGAGGATTCCCTCCGGAAAACCGACAATGGGATAAACCACCAGAAAACCGATGGTCCACAGCAGCAGCATGGACAGTATGAAAAATCCAAAGCCGTACTTGACAAAATCAATGGCTTCAAGGGCCCGCTTGTTTGTATCCGGATAAACCCCCAGTGCAAATGTCAGTGCATTGGCCGGAGATCCCACAATCAGGAAATGGGCATAGGAGGATGCCAGGGCGACGGCCATGCCGATGGCCCACGGCTCGCCGGCAACCCGGGTCATGATCCCCATGGGCACGACAATCGGTCCGATCAGTGCAACGGTTGCCGCATCAGACATAAAATTGGTCACCAGGCCCGAAAAAGAAGACATGCCCACCCACAGCCCATAGCCCTGATCCATACCCACCTGGGAAAGGGCGTTTAAAAAAGTTGTTGCCAGCCATAGTGCGCCGCCGCTTTCTTTCAGCAGCGCCCCCAGGGTTAGCGCCCCGCAATACATGAACCAGGCGTTAAAGGATATGCGTTCAATGATCTGTTCAAATTTGACGGTCTTGAACAAAACCGGTATGACCAGGGCCAGAAGCGCCGGTCCACCCAACCCGGTGGCCTCCCCGCCAAATATCCACAGAGCCACAATCAAAAAAAGCGTCCCGGCCGTGACGTACTCGGGATATTTCATTTTGCCCATTCGGCGCGTCTCTTCCTTGATATATTCCAGCCCCGGTGTCAGATCCCGGGTTTTTATCTTCTTGCTGAATAGAGTCGCCATATAGAGCAACAGCATGACGCTGCCCAGCGGCACCAGGGGCCAGCCGTATTGCATCCAGCCTGAGTAGGTAATCGGTATCCCGTATTCGGTAAAAAAACCCATCATGATCACATTGCGCCCACCGGCCGAAGGGGTTCCGGGCCCTCCCATATTCAGGGCGAAACACAGGGAAAAAAGCAGATATTTGGCAAGGGCCGGATCGTGAACCACCTCCCCCTTGGGACTGGTAGCTTTCACCGATCCGTAATAGACTGCCATCAGCACCGGCACCATAAAGGAACACATGGCCGGAGCCGACATAAATGACCCCACGATCGACATGCTGATGCACAGAACGATCATGGGAACCCAGAAGCCCCTGGTCCATCCCAGCAGCCAGACAGCCAGGCGTTTATGGAAACCCACCTCGACGACCGTTGCCCCCAGGGCAAAAACGCCCAGCATGAACATGGGGGCATCCCCCGCAAAAGTCTTGCCGATCATGTTGAAGGGGAGAAGCCCGAAGAAGTATGCCATAAGCGGCATCAGGATGCCTGTTACCCCGATGGGAAGTGCCTCGATGGCAAAAAAGACGACGGCCATGGGAACAATCCCCAGCACGATCATGGTCTTGGCGGCAGCTTCCCTGGCATTGTGGGCGATTTCCCAGTCAATCATCTTTTGGACATACCCGTATTTTTCCATCACCTCGACAAGCGACTGGGGTGTCGGCAAAATAAAGGCGATCAGGATGAAAATGCCAGTGCCAACGCCGATCCACAGTCCTTTTTTGGCAAATATCCCGGTTTTTTCCCCATGAGTGTCCATCAAAAGCTCCTTTTTAAGTGTCGCAATAAAATTAGGATTCTACCCAATTGCTTGTGCGCTCCGATTCAATCCGAAATCAACTCAACAGTTCTTGATTATTTCGCAAATTTTTGAAAATACATCCGACAGCCGCAATATGCCGGCAACGGCATCACCGCGGGTCACCAGCAACGAAAGATAAGGGCCAATAACCAGGTGGTGTGTGGCCTCACCCAGCGTGGCATTTTCATCAATATATTCATCCTCGGATGGCGCTTGAATAAAATCACTCAGCTTCAACTCGGCGGCCCGTTTACAAATAAGCTCCAGCGGCTCTACCCACAGGGCGTGATCTTCGAGCATATCTTTGATCAAATCCGGACTGTAGCCGGATCGTTTCAGGACATCCATGCCTTCCACTTTCCCGTAATTGGGCTCAATGGCGACCAGGATGTCTTTCATGGTTAATTTGCCAACCACCTTGCCGTCCTCATCCAACACCAGTATGGCACGATGTTTGTGGCGGGACGGGTCAAGTGTCATTTGAGCCTTTTCCAGAGCCTGGACCGCCTCGCGTAAAGTCGCTTCCTTGGGAACCGTTGCATACTCTTTGAGCGGTACCATCAAATCTTTTACCGTCACAGTTCTCATATTCAGTCTCCTCACCATTTGGCCGGTGTCATCATTGAAATCGATATCGGATCCGCGACCTCAGTCCGATGCCAACCCGTTTTGCCATCGATGTGGATCCAATCGATGTTATTCATTTTGATCTTTCCCGCCAACAGCCTCCCGGATGCGCTTGACCAGAGAATCGATATCCAGGGGAATCAGAAAATCATCAAAAGCTCCCAGATCCATCCCTTCTATGGAAAGATCCATATGGTTGGCGTCGTTTATGATGATGATTTCGGTCTTGGGACTGATCGTTTTGAGTGGCCGGATCAGTGCCAACCCTTCCATTCCCAGACCATCGACTCCCAGTAGAACCACATCGATTTTTTCTTTGGCAACGATCGTCCCCACGTCGTCTTCTGGTGTGACCTTATCCACCGTAAATCCCTTTTTCTGCAGACATTGGTAAAGATTTTTACGAAAGCGATTCTCGGCTTCTATGATCAATATGCGTATACCCATTGTTCTGTTCGCCTTTTTTAAAACAACAGGTTCTATTCATCAGCAAGACATATGCCAAAAATGATTTATGTTGAAATTTCAGGTAGTTTTACAATTATGAGAGGAATAGAGGAGGGATATACGAAACAATATAAAACACATTAAATCATATCATAAGCTACAATATGATACATTTTAGAACTTAATACACAAAATTTCTAGCCCTCAGGCACGAATTGGCCCTGATGACCACGGAAAAATTGAGATTTACGCAGGTGTATTGAAAACGCCTCCGGCTATCGACCGCAGGTTATAAAATTTTTCGGAAAGATGGGTGATTATGGCTTGTTATAAAATATCACCCGGCTTGAGTTTCCCATCGAAATAGCGCTTCAGAGCCGAATTGCTTGATCCAACGACAGAATCGATCACCTCGATTCTCTTCCAGGTGAGATACTGATAGTAATCATCCTCGATGCCACTGCAGATAACGGTCTGGATATTTTCAGTGATAATTAGATGGCACAGCTGTTCTGCCGATGCTCGCGGCAGGACCACCATCCTTTTGTCCCCTGAACCGGTTTTATCAAGATCGGTAACGATCAGAACTTCTGTGGCCAGATCAAATCGAGGGGCCACATCATTTTCATGCAAAGGAATGAGGATCTTTTTTGAGACCATCAGCGTATACCGTATTGGTTCATTTTGCGCCACAGGGTGCTTCTGGCCCAGCCCAGTGAGGCCGCGGCTTTATTTTTACGTCCGCCAGCGCTTATGAGGGCCTCCATGATCATTCGTTTTTCAATGTCGGGCCAGTTCTGGTCGGGTTTCGATCGAAGGAAGCCGCTTTCATCGCTAAGAGCGGCGGCAGGAACGTCATGCTGCTTTGCAACGCCAGGAATATCGAAGGGGTCCGGTTGCAGCAAATAGGAGGGCAGGTGCTTGGTTCGAATTTGTGGATCGCTGCAGATATTTATCGCATATTCAACAATATTTTTCAGCTCTCTTACATTTCCCGGATAATTGTAAGTCAGCAAAATTTTTAATGCCTTGCGTGACAAAGTGAGCGTTTTTTTGCCCAACTGGGCTGAAAGGGCGTTCAAAAAATGATCCAATAACAGCTGAATATCACCATGTCGATCGCGCAATGGAGGTAGATGAAGCCGGATGACGTTTAGCCTGAATAAAAGATCTTTTCGAAATCGGCCGCCATTGACCATCTGTTCCAGATTGCGGTGGGTGGCTGCAATGATTCTTACATCGGCGGTAAACCCTTTGACGCTGCCTAAAGGGAAAACCTCTTTATCATCCAGAAAAGTGAGGAGCTTGACCTGAAGTGAAAGCGGTAGGTCCCCGATTTCGGTCAGGTAAAGCGTTCCGTTGTTCGCCATTTGAATTCTGCCGGGTTTGTTCTCTACGGCGCCGGTAAATGCCCCTTTACGATGACCAAATAATTCAGACTCCAGAAGGGTATCCGGCAATGCCCCACAATTAATTTTGGCAAATGGGCCCTTTGCCCGGTTTGATGCGTGGTGGATGGTTTCAGCCACCATATCCTTTCCGGTACCGGTTTCTCCTGTGATCAAGACTGATGAATCGCTCTGAGCCAGGGATGGAATGCTCTGGAAGATTTTTTGCATCTGCGAACTTCTACCGACGATATTGTTGAAATTGTATGCATGGCTCGCCGTTTCATCGAGTTTCCGCAGGAGGCGTATGTCTTCCACCGTTTCCAGAAATCCAATAATTTTGTCGTCAATGTTTTTTAAGGGTGCTGAGGTAATGCGGATGGGAATTAATTGGCGCTCTTTGTTGATGAGATTGCCTTCGATGCATTTTGGACCTGATTTTTCATTGATACGCAATGCCGGGCAGTTGTGAAGACAGATATCGCTTCGCAGGATATGGGCGCAGTCAAAACCGCAAAACTCCTTTTGGCTGAATCCCGTGAGGGCTTTCAGGGTTTGATTCATAACAACGATCTTGCGCTCCAAGTTCAGGACGACAACGCCAATGGCGATTTCATCGAGCAATCTTGAAAAATCGATTGGGATATTGAAAAGATTATTGATACGTGGGGGAGTTGTGAGGCTCCGATCGGAAATCGTATGAATAGAATCGTCGCTATCTGTCATGGGGCTGCGGCCAGTGACTTTTTCCATTCGCAAGCTATAGCATAAATATTCGCTCATTTGCAAACGGTGCAATTGAGCGCCTTATTTGAGCGGTGCTCTCTTTTTATGGCCTGCCATGCAAAGCTGCAAGCGAAGGCTGGTGATCCCAACGGGATTCGAACCCGAATTATCCCGCATGTGATGCGGGGCGTCCTAACCTTAACAAAAAAAAGAGCCGCCTTTCGGGGCTCTATTTTTTTTGGTGATCCCAACGGGATTCGAACCCGTATTACCGGCGTGAGAGGCCCAGTGAGAGCGTATTCCACCTGATTTTAATGCCTTTTTCGATCATTAAAATCCATTTAGGGGAATTAAAAGCCGTCTAAAAAGCCGTCAATCTTCTCCGTCTTTTTCCAGATCGATTATCCGGTTTAAACCAGTTAGGAGAGGCGGCAGGTCGTCTTTAATGGTTTTCCAAATTGTGCGTAATTCTACACCCCAGTATTCATGGACCGCAAAATTTCGCAATCACCCATCACTCGCCAGGGGATATTCGGATACTTGGCAGAGATGTCATCAGGCACATGGCGGGCGGTTCACCGATGACAATAAAGTTACGAATAACCGCATCGATTGTTTTCTCATCTTTCTCAAAATCATCGAATTCCATCTGATCAACATAGTTCTGGATCTTTTTGATGGAATCAAGGATATCTGTAATGCGATGCTTCCATAATCTACGCGACATTGACCGCCTCTGATAAAATATGTTCCCGCAATGCCGGGTGTATGGCGCCCCTTTGAATCAAATCGACTTTTTGGACACCGATAATTTCCTCCAGCCGGTGCTGGATTTCAAATAAACGAAACAGACCGACATCGCGATCAAATTCTACCAGCAGGTCGATATCGCTTTTTGGTGTGGATTCATTTCTGGCGACAGAACCAAAAACGGCTAGTGAAACGATACCCCTTTCTTTAAGTTCCTGGCGATGTGGCGCCAGTTTCTTTTCAAGTTCTTTTTTTGTCAAAAGATACTCTTTTAATTCGAATTATGTCACGACAATCATCTGTCAAAACTATAACAGACCGTCAATTCGAAATCTGAACTCAGTTTTTACATCCGGTTTGGCGCTTTCCGGTCAGAATCCCTATTTTAGAAAAAAGAAAGAGAGCATTCAGAGCAAGCCCAATATCGTTTTTGTCCTTTTTATACTCATACGCAATTTTACAAACTTAAAATTTTACAATCGATTCCAATAAATTTCCGGATTTCACAGATTTCGTGATACATAGCCAGCACCACAATTTAGCTAAAGTGCGGTTTATGCAACACAAGGCGTGCTGTCGACGCTTCTGCATCAAGAAGCTATTTCCGGTGTTGACAGCATCCGAGAAATTGATTAATAATATGGTATGACTAAAATCACATCGGAAATCAATTCCCTTGGTCGAACTTACCGGCAACGCAACCTTCACAGTCAGGTGGTTCGTGAAATCGGCAGCCGTATCGTGCGTGGATTCTTCAAGCCCAAGGAGGTGCTGCCCGATGAAGAATCCATGGGCAATCAACTGGGAGTGAGCCGGACGGTGGTGCGTGAGGCCATCAAGGTGCTGTCAGCCAAGGGCCTGGTGGAAACCCGAACCCGCCGGGGAACCCTGATTCTGCACGACCGTTTCTGGAACCGACTCGACCCCGATGTGCTCTCCTGGATCGACGAGGCCGGCCATGACGCGCAATTTCTGCAACAACTCACCGAAATGCGTAAAATCGTCGAGCCTGCCGCGGCGAGTCTGGCAGCCGAACGTGCCGAAGAATCCGAAATCGCACGCATCGCCGAAGCCTGTGCCACCATGCAGGCCAACCTGAATGACGAGCAAGCTTACGCCGAGGCCGACACGAACTTCCATTGCACCATTTTAGAAGCCAGCCGCAATGCGTTTCTCAAGCCGATCGCCCACGCCATCCGGGCGGCGCTGCGCACCAGCATGAAGGTGACCAATCCCACCGCCCACAGCAATCAATCCCTGCCTTTGCACCTTGAAATCCTCAATGCCATTCGCAGGCATGATCCAAAAGCAGCGGCCGAGGCGATGCAACGCCACCTCGAATACACCTGGGAAAGAATCGAAAAGGAACTGGACGCATCCCGTTGATCTTCATCCGGTTTCAGACCCGGGCGCGAAAAAAAGGCAGAATCTCCACCGGTCCTGGAAATTTGGGTTGGCAACCTTTTAATCCCCTTTTTCTCCTTTTTTATATTT
>Ga0209742_10000508_pt1 | contig 20468 bp, 17 predicted proteins | sample DeeMarSeWOR38_10_FD_187462 | JGI IMG/M metagenome (GOLD analysis project Ga0209742, IMG submission 187462) | Marine sediment microbial communities from White Oak River estuary, North Carolina - WOR-3-8_10 (SPAdes) (version 2) | ecosystem: Environmental > Aquatic > Marine > Intertidal zone >... | reverse complement strand
GTTGGAAATTTCCTATGACGAGATGGTCGCCGAGGGCGACAGCATCGCCTATCGCTATGCTTTTCGCGGCCGCCATACAGGACAATCACCAACGCTGCCGATCCCACCCACGGGCAAAGAGGTTACACTAGTCGGTTGCGTCGTCGTTCATGTGGTCGACGGCAAGATCGTGGAGGAGTTTGAGCATTCCGACTACCTGGGCTTTTTGCAGCAGTTGGGCGTAGTACCGCCGCTGGGTTAGCAATCGCCGGCTGGAAACAGTTCGCCTCCGCCTTTCTGACGGCCTTTCCTGATGACCTGCAGGTCACCATTGACGACATCTTCTCTGCTGAGGACAAGGTAGTAGCCAGATGGACGGCGCGGGGCACGCACAAGGGTTCCTTGCGGGGGTATTCCACCCAGCGGCAATCAGGTGACGTGGCTGGGAATGGCGATCTACAATCTGATAAACGGCAAGATCGCGGAAGTGTGGGGACTCAACGACGCGCTAGGTATCATGCAACAGATCGGCACCATTCTCTCAATGTAAGAAAGGAGTGAGGACGATGACGCCCGATGAGATGAAAGTAGCCCTGGCAAAGATGAATGACGATGCCTGGCACAAGCGGGATCTAGAAGGGGCTTACGAGATATACTCGGATGACGTGGTCTTTCAGCGCGTCCCATTTCCGCCTGTGGTTGGTAAAGAGGCCAATAAACAAGCGGACGCCGGCACACTCGCTGCGTTCAGCGACACCCGTTCCACCATCGACGAGATGATCGTCGAAGGCGATACGGCGGTCCTCCGTTGGACCTGGGAGGCTACCCACACCGGTACTTCACCGTCGCTGCCGATCCCCGCCACAGGAAAGCGAGTCAGCTTTGCAGGAATCAGTGGATATCACTTCAGAGAGGGCAAGATCGTCGAGCAGTGGGAATATGGCGACCTGCTGGGCATGCTACAGCAGCTTGGCGTGGTCCCCGCTTTTGGCTAACGCAGGCTTGCCACCGGCCGTGTGCAAAATGGGGAATCGCTTACCACAGGAAGGCTATTCGCCTGGGCATTGTTCCGTGTGCAAATAGTTGCGGCACTCTTCGTCCGTCAGTTCGCGTGTCACACGATCGCGGGCCAGCTTGATTAGCTCGTCCATCTCCAGGGTATAGATGCGCGCTGTTCCGTCGCCACCGGCTGTTGCCAGATACCGGCCGTCGGGGCTGAAGGCCGCGCCAAACACATTGCCAGTGTTGCCGTACAAGGTCATCAGTTCCTGTCCAGTTTCGACGTCCCAAACTTTGGCAAGGCTGTCAAAGCCAACCGAAGCTAGCTTAGATCCGTCATTGCTGAAGGCCAGGCGTAGAACGAGGCCGGCATGAGCGGCAAGCTGGTGCAATTTCTGGCCCGAGGCGATATCCCAGAGTAACACAACACCGTCCTGCCGTCCGGCAGCCAGCAACCGGCCATCCGGAGTGACGGCTACACCATAGATATCCAGTCCATCACCGGAAAAACGCTGTAGTTCCTCACCGGTTTTCACGTCCCATTGATGAACGAAGTCATCGTCGCCGCCAGTAAACAGATATTTTCCGTCCGGACTGAAAGCCAAGCCGCTGATAGCCAGGCTCGCGCCAAGATCATCCTTGCTGAAGAGGGTGAGGATCGATTCGCCCTTATCGATATCCCATATCTTGGCTGTCCCATCCCAACCTGCGGTAGCCAGTTGCTTTCCATCAGCCCGCAAAGCCATACCCATTATCGGAGCCAGGTGTGCCGGCAGAGTGAACTTGACGCGCCCTGTGTTCATATCTGTAACGTGTACCGTGCCATCCCAACTGCCGAGGCCCATCACTGCCCCATCCTGGCTTAATTCCATGCTGCTCAAACCGGAGGAAGCGTTTTCTGGAGGCAGCGACCGCGCCAACAACCCGGTAGCCGGATCCCACAGCTTTGCCTTGCCGTCAAAACCAGCCGTTGCTAGACGCAGGCCATCTGGGCTGTAGGCGATATCGTAGACCTGATCGTTGTGTGCCACTATGGTTAGCAGTTCGTGGCCCGGGCTAATATCCCATAGTTTCAGCGTACCGTCATAACCCCCTGTAACCAGGAGATTGTTGTCGGGGCTGGCGGTGATACTGATGACTGTGCTCACATGGCCAGCCAGGTTGAGTAGCTGCTGGCCAGAACCAACATCCCAAATAATGGTGGTGCCGTCCTGCTGGGCACTGACCAGGCGCTTGCCGTCCGGCATATAATCGACGTCATAGATCCCAGACCGGGTAGGCAAATTGAGCAGCAGCTCACCGGTGACAGCATCCCAAGTCCCCAAACGCCCGTTATCGCTGGCCACGGCCAACTGTCTTCCATCCGGGCTGAAGGCCACGCTGTGGATACTACCTCCGTGGTCGAAGCTGAGCAATTCTTGTCCGTCCTCCGCGTCCCAGAGCTTGACGGTTCCTCCCACATCGCCGGTGGCCAGTCGTTTGCCGTCGGGGCTGTAAGCAATGGCTTCACAATACTGATCGTGTCCGGCCAGTGAAAAAAGTTCGGTTTGCTTAGTCAAATCCCACACGCGGGGCAAGCCGTCCATGCTGGCCACAGCCAGACGTTCCCCATCCGGGCTAAAATCGAGTCTCCTGACGGTCCCGTCAGTCACTCCGGGCAAGACAAAAAGCCGTTCACCCCTTTCGGCATCCCAGAGGATCACCCCCGAGGCCCATGTGGCGGCCAGGCGCGTCCCATCCGGGTTGTAAACCACATCATAACCCCATTCTCCCTTATTTCCAGTTAGAGTTAGCAGCAGCTCTCCGGAAGCTGCTTCCCAGATCTTAACGGTGTTGTCAACGCCGGTGCTGGCCAGTCGTTTTCCGTCCGGGCTAAAGGCCACACCAGGCGCCCCGCCGTTGTGGGCAGGAATGGTGCGCAGAATGTGTAGTTCAGGCAGCGCTTGGTGGAGGGCATTGCGCGCTTCCAGGGTATCAGCCGACGAGAGCCCTTGTAAAGCCAGCAGCACGCTCAATTCCGGGTCGATCTGTAAATTGTTTACAGCGGCCGCGGCCAGCTCGCGAGAGGTGGCCAAACGTGTCTGCTCTTGCGCCGCCTGGGCATTGCGGTTCGCCAGTTGCGCCAGGCCGAATGTAGCCAGCAACAGGACGGCCAGGGCGCCTACTGCTAGGGCAAGCCAGATGGCGCGCTGGCGCAACTTACCGGCGGCCTGAGCCTGCTCTGCTGCTCGCCGCGCTTCTGCCTCGGCCCGCAGGCGCTGCGCCTCAGCCACCCTTTGTGCCGCTTCCAGTTCCCGCTGCCGCCGGGCTTCCTCAGCCACCTGTTGGGCCTGCTCTTCATCCAGGCTCGCTTCGATAAAGAGCTGTTCCTGCATGCTCAGTTCGCCGGGGTTGGCTTTGGCCCACTCGGCCACCTGGGCCAGGCCGGCGCCACGGTAGAGCGCGCCGCTGTCATGGCCTAATCGTTCCCACTCCTGGGCGGCGGTGGTAAGTTGGCGGTGCATACGCAGCGTTTCGCGATTTTCGTCGAGCCATTCTCGCAGCCTGGACCACTCGTGAATCAACGCTTCGTGGGCAACTTCAACTGTCTCTTGCGAGGTGGTGACCAACCGGGCATCGGCCAGTTTGTTAAGCACCGATTGTACCTCTAAGGCCTCTTCCGGGTGTGGGATTAGCTCGTCCAGCTCGGCGCGACGACGGGTAAACAGCGCCGGCAGCGTCTCATCGCCAGCACTATCACCCAATTCGGTTAGCCGCAAAAAGATGCTGCGGGCGATGGCTTGCTGCTCGGCCGATAGTTGGTTGAATATCGTCTCGGCCGTCTTGGCAATCGCCCCATGCACGCCACCTGACTCCTGATAACCGGCGAGGGTGAGGGTCCGTCCGCGCCGCCGCCGCCACGTCTCCAACAGGGCATGTGACAGCAGTGGTAGCGCTCCTGGCTCAACGCCTACATCGCGCTGGAGCAGATCGACCAGGCCTGGCTCGAAAATCCACCCACCGCGCCAGGCTGGTTCGGTGATCGCCCGGCGAGTCTCCTCAGGGTTCATGGCCCCAATATATTGTTGTCGTTCGCACAATGCCTGGCGCAAGTTTTCGAAAGGGGCACATTGGGCATAAAAGTCAGCACGCAAGACAACGACGACGATGGTTGGCCCGGGATTTCCGCCCGCATAGAGCAGGTTATCCACGAATGCCTTGCGCTCGACTTCGTCATGACACAGGCTGAACAACTCTTCAAACTGATCCACCACGAGTAGCACGTGTGCATCACCATTTTGATGTGCAATACGTGAAGCGGCTAAATGCAGGCTACGGGGGTCATGGGATAGGTCATCTAGCAGCGTGGCGGTCTCGATCACTGAGCCGGCCGCGCAAGTTAAGCTAACGGCTAGCGCTTCAAGAGGATGACCCGTGGGTGTATTCACATAGATCGGACCACGGAAGGGCAACTGTGACATGTCGCTACTGGGCGCGAGGGCTTCTTCAGAAAGCCCCCTGCCTTTAAGGGCGGGAACAAGCCCGGCACGCACAACTGACGACTTGCCGCTGCCAGACGCGCCGATCACGGTCACGACACGATCTCCAACTAAATCGGTGGAAAGGCATTCACATACCTGGTTTACCAGTTGAGCAGTGAGCCTTTCACGGCCAAAGAAGAGCTCGGCATCTGCTTCGTCAAAATAGTTCAAGCCCTTGAAAGGAGGGTCGCCTGGAGTTGGGGACTCGATTTCGAGCATCTTCAACTCGACGTGGTGCGTGGTAGAGATTGGTTTGAGCGTGCCTGTGTGAATGCTTTCGACCAGCTCGATGGTTTCTCGCTCCGGTGTAACGCCCAACTCTTGCATCAGCACACGGCTACAAACCTCGTACTGCGCCAGTGCTGAAGTTCGTTGACCACTGAAGACCAGCGCACGTATTAATTTCCGGTGAGCTTCTTCAAGCCACGGTTCCAGCTCCAGCGCCCGGCGGGCGTGGTCGATGACACGCTGATAATCGCCACATCTTTCGTAATGGGCCGCCAGATGCTGAAAGGCTTCCAATAGCTGGCGGTTGAGTTGCTCACGCTTGTACAGCATCCATTCTTCGAATGGAGGGCTGTCCCCCAGAGAGAATCCTTCCAAGAAAGTGCCCCGGCAGGCGGCAACCGTTTGCTCTAACTGGTCAATGGTCAGGTCTGGCAGGTTCTGCAGGCCTGCTATATCCAACGAATGGTCACTGGCAGTGTTGAATTGGAGCGTGGTGCGGCTGATAAGCAGAAAAGGCGGCTGGGTCTGGCGGTCGCCAATATTCTGGCGGAGATTGGCCAAAGCGGAGCGCAAGTTGTTGAGGGCGGAGCGATGGGGGTAATCGGGCCATAACAACCCGGCCAAGGTTTCGCGGGCGTGCGGTCGTTCAGCTTCGGCGACCAGGTAAGCCAATAGCGCCTTTACTTTGGCTGATTCAAACCCTGTAACTGGAAGTCCATCCAAGGTTACCTGGAATGGTCCCAGCAAAAAAATCGACAGACTCGCCATATCCCCCTCAATGGTAGGTTAGAGCTAAAGGGCCCTGACGTGTCCGGGTTAAGGTTATTATAAAACTTTCCCGATCGCTTCTCAAGCCTTTGCGATTTCCTAACGTTTTCACTCCGATCTCCTGGCGCTTGACTGCAATAATCTAATTCGATTTAACAATCTACACATCAGCCAAAGGAGATACTGAGATGAACGTTCGAAAATCCTATTTAATCATGCTGATTCTTGTTGTTGCCTTATTGGCGATCACGACCGGGCTAGCCACCGCCAACCCGAACAGGACGCCGATTTCCGGGCAAGAAATGGTGCATCCGGATTATATCCCGGGCAAAGAGTTTTTCCCGGATGGCAACCTGTATAAAGTACGTGGTGAGGTCGATTACATCGATGTTACATCAGACGATCCCCGGGTATCTGGTTTGAACACGATTACCTTCAATGCCAATTTCAAATTCGCCCCTGAACCGGTTTTTGTCACCGGCCGCATGTGGGGCACCTTTCTGATCAGCAATGACGGCGGCTATTGGGAAGGTACTTACACCGGATACAGGGATGAGCGGGGTTACTCTTACTTCAGTTATGTTGGCCATGGCGGCGGGGGTTATGAAGGTCTGCAAATTCGCTATGACATCATTCACGAAAATCCAGACCCGACGACTCCTTTTCCCTTTACCGGTTACATCATCGATCCAGGCAATTGATGACCCCTGAATCCGACGTGAAATATTAAAGCCAGATCGGCCTGAAAATAAGGAGATGCTCCGATGAGAATCAGAATGAGTCAATTGATCGTGATATTCGTGATTGTATTAGTTGCTGTAGCTGGCTGCACTTCCCAGGCAGTTCAGCCGAACCCAACCGAGGAACCACCCGCCCCACCCACCGCGACCTCTGTCCCGGTTTCGGCGGCCGTGGTGGGCTTTGCCGAACGTCTCAATGCCGGCGATTTAGAGGGGGCGCTGGCCTATTTTGATGATAGCGCGATGTTCTACGTTCTTGGGTTGCCGCCGACCGGGACTGAGATCCTCACCGGTAAGGAGCAGATCCGGACCATGCTGGAGGAAAATATCGCCAGCCATTTCAAGATGGAAGTCGAGGTTCTCAGCGTCGTCGGCGATGTGGTTAATGCGCGGACCACCACCTGGCACGACTTCACCCGCGAACTCGGCGTGGCCCCGCTGGAGGCAACCGAGGTCTACGTGATTGAAGACGGCAAGATCGCCACCGAAGCCTGGCACGTCAGCGAGGAATCTTTAGCCAAGCTCAAGACCGCCTTGGCCGAAGCCATGCCGGCAGAACCGGAACCAGCACCCGCAGTCGACGCGCCGGTGTCCGAGATGACGGTTACCTTCGCCGATGGCACCTGCACTTACGATGACTCGCTGGCGCTGCAGGCAGGCCAGATAACCGTGACCATGGATGTCCAGGATCGAGACAAGGAGAAGTACGCCTTTACCGCCTTCAACCTGGCACCGGACAAAGACTTCGCCGACCTCATGGCTTCGACGATCCAGGCTGGGCCGCCTTCTTGGGCAGACTTACTCTCTTTACATGAAGCGCTGCCGGGGGAAAACAGTCAATTTAACATAACGATTGAGAAGGGGCCTGTTTACCTGGTCTGCTGGTCAAAGCCACCTGACTTGGCCATCGGATCGATAGGACCTTTTGCGGTCGCCGAATAAACGGGCTGGGATAACTCACTACTGAGACCACCAGGGCGATTTATTATTCGCTTGCCGCTTCCATGGCGGCCGGTTTGGTCCCTTGCACAATAAGCAAGGCGTCGGTGTAGACCTCCATGACCTCTCTGATGCGAGTAGGATCCTTTCGAAGATAATCATCTCGGGTGCGTTTCAGTTCCATGAGTTCCTCAAACTCGGTCTGGTTGAAACCGGCTTTGGCCAATTCGTCGCCGTGACTTTGTTGAAGATTCGTCAGCCAACCCCAGGTGATCTGGTGGCGGGCCAGGGTATAGGATATGGCATCATCCGGCGGGATACGCGTGTCCCCAGGCGAAACAAGGGTTAGATGGCCTTCGATCTGGACCTGCTCGAGTCCAACGGCTTTGAACTCCCACAGCAATTCCTGGTTGAGGAGGCTGGTATCCACTCCCAACAGTCCCGGCCGGACGAACCGGCGGAACACCTGCCAGAGCTTGTAGTACAATTCGTCAAGGCGGTGGTTGCCTGGCAGGGGATAGCGGCCGTGGTAGTGCGGCAAGCCATCGGTATGGCAGAAGCAAGCCACGGCCGATATGATGCCGCCTGGTCGGGTGACCCGGATCTGTTCGCGCAGAACCTGCGCGACGTTGTCGATGACTCAAAGCAGCCGCTGACTGGTAGCCAGGTCAAAACTATTGTCGGGAAACGGCAGTTGGCTTGTATCTCCCTGGACGAAAGTAATCTGCCCGGCTAATCCATCTCGTTCCACCATCTGACCGGCCAACTCGAACATATTCACGTCGGTATCCAGGCCGGTAACCTGAACGCCGTCCAGCTTGCGGGCCAGCAAGCGGGCCAGGAAGGCGGTTCCGGTGCCTACTTCCAGGATGCGGCTATGGGGTCTGGCTCCCAGATAATCCATAAACAAGGGTACAAACTCGGGGCGGTAAGCATACCGCAAACCGAGCTCCAGTTGATCCCCTCTGAAATAACCTACTCGGGCAGATCCCTCTTGGGCCATGTATCGCTCCTTGCCAGTTTGAGGCACAACGGCTGGCGCCAACCTGGTTCTCTTACAACCGTTATCCCAATCTCGACCGATGGCTATAGGGCCTCGGCCAGAATTGCGCTCAGTTCTTCCTCGCTCAGGACGATGGGATTGCCCTTCATGCTGCTGGCGTTTTTGGCTTTGGCGACCACGGCCGGGATGTCTTCTTGCGTCATACCAAAGTCCGACAGCGGTGGCACGGCCAGGGCCTGGCTCAACTCCTGGACCCAGGCGACACCATCGGCCGACCTGGCCGTATCGTCTCCGGTCAAGAGGCGAGCGACATCATCGTAGCGGGCTAACGCCGACGAGTCTGGCTCGCGGGAAGCCAGAGCATTCACATTAGTCTCCATCACGAAGGGTAACAATCGAGCGCAAATAGCCCCATGTGGTGCTGGGAACATGCCGCCGATGGGCCCGGCAAAACCATGCACGGCGCCTAATTTAGCGTTGGCTAAAGCCAGGCCGCCAAACAGGCTGGCCAGAGCCATATCCTTCCGCGCTTCCGTGTCCTGCCCGTTGTCGAAGGCCCGGCGCAAAGAGCGGCCGGCCCGCTGGATGCCCTGGCGGCAGACGGCATCGGTCAACGGGTTGGCCAGATGGGAGACGTATGGTTCCATCACCTGGGTCAAGGCATCCAGGCCAGTGCTGGCGGTCACCGCTGGTGGCATGGAATAGGTTAGCTCCGGATCGACGACCGCCAGCCGGGGCAACATTGTCGGGCTTCGCAGGCTGACTTTGACCTTGTGCTCTGGCGATGCCAGGACGGCGTTGCGGGTCACTTCGGCCCCGGTACCGGCCGTGGTGGGAATGGCGATATACGGGGCAGAGGGTTCCTTCAGTGGCTGGCCCCGGCCGATCACTTCCAGATAATCGAACAAATCGCCACTGTTAGTCAGTAAGGCGGCAATGGCCTTGCCAGCATCCAGGACGCTGCCTCCGCCCAGGCCGATCACCATTTGAGCTCCAACTTTTCTGGCTTGCCAAGCGCCTTCTAGGGCCACCGTCGTCGTCGGTTCACCCGTTACGGGATATGTCGTGAATTCGATCCCCTGGCCATTTAGCTGTTCCAATAATGGAATAGCGCTTGCTTGATTTTGTCCAGTAACTACGAAGGCTCGTTGGCCGAATCCGGCCGCCAACGATGGGACTTCTCCTACCGTCCCCGGCCCAAAGATGATGCGCGTCGCCGTAGCAAATTCAAACCTCATGGCGAATCCCACCCATCTTCGCCAGGATGCACATTGTTATATTTCACCGCCGAACGCGGTTCGGCCATCATCCCGGCTACCGTATCCCGCCACTTCTGGTAATGAGCCGTCTCCTTGTGTTTAGCCGGGTCATCGGCCGTGCGATAGACCTCTACCAGGACGAAACGGCTGGGGTCGTCTTGCTGCTGGATGACGTCGAAACGGGCCACACCCGGCTCTTGAAGGCTATTGCGGGCGTTCTCGATCGAAGCTTCTTTGAAAGCTTCTACCTGGCCTGGTTTGACATGGACATTGACGTGAACGATGAACATAGGATCCTCCTTATTGATCGGACAAGATTGACGTGATTTTATTGCTCTGTTCGATGTAAGGTAGAAGGCGGCCGTTTCCAGGAGGTGCCAGGACCTGGCCGTCTTCGTAAACTGTTTCTCCACGCAGAATGACCCGTTGCACCTGGCCGTGGGCGGTCAGACCGGCGAAAGGGGTCCAGCCGCACTTTGTGTGCAAGATTTCGTCGGCGATGGTGAAGGTGGCCTCCGGATCTACCTCGACCCTCGTGTCAGGCTGGGACGGCAGGTTGAAAATGCGCCGGGGGTTGCTGGCCATCAGTTCGATCAGACTTTCGATGGTCAGCCAGCCTTCGTGGACGGCCGTTAACATTAGGGTTAGGGAGGTTTCCAGCCCAGGAACGCCCGGCGGTGGATCTGGCGATTGTTTCTCGGCTAGCGTATGAGGGGCGTGATCAGTGGCGATACAATCGATGGTGCTATTGATATGGGCCCAAAGCGCTTCCCTATCACTCTTTTCGGCCAAAGGCGGCCGCATGGTGCCCCGAGGCCCCAGACGATGGGCGTCGGCATCCGTCAGGAAGAGGTGGTGGGGCGTTACCTCGCAAGTGACCGGTAGGCCTCGTCCTTTGGCTGTGGCTATCAGCTCAATCTCATCCCGGCGGCTGATGTGGCAGAAATGGACCGGCCGGTCGTAAGCGGCGGCCAAGCCAATGCCAGTGGCCAAGCTTTGACCTTCGGCGTGCATGGCGATAAGCTTGCCGGCCGGCCAGCGCTCGAAGCAAGCTTCCAGGGTGGGTAGATCTTCGACTCGCAAAGGGCCAAAAGTGTCGTTGAGGTAGATCTTGAGGCCCACGGCATAGGGAGCGCAAGCAGGCAGGTGGTCCATGTGCGCAGGACTAGCACCAGCAAAGAGTCCCACATCGTTACGGATGTGCCGGCTGGCTGTTTTTCTTGTCTCCTGCAACAGTTCAGGGGTGGTCAAGGGTGGGCCAGTATTGGGCATAGCCAGCACGGTAGTAATGCCACCAGCCAAGGCTGCGGCCGTGCCGGTGGCGAAGTCTTCCTTGTACTCACCGCCCGGCACCCGCAGATGGGTGTGAACGTCTATCAGGCCGGGTAAGATCAGTTCAGCCACTGGAAATAGACATTTCCTTCAAAATTAGACAAGATCAACAAGATTGACAAGATTAAGTCATAATCTTTGGTTGGGCAGGCGACCAAATATGAGTGATAGAAGCAAAGAAATTAGAGCGTAATGGCGGCCAATAATTAGCTGGCATTCGTAAAGGGCATTATCCACGCTAGTTCATTTGATTTTGGTCGTGTCGTCCCTGTGCTGCTGCCAGGTCGTCACGAACGGCTTGTTTCATCGGGATGCCTATCCGATAAGCGGCCGAGGCGATGGCGTGGGAGGTTACCGGTGCGGAGATCAACAGCAATAATATCAAGAGTAAGGCTCGGCCCCAACCTAACGGGGTCCAGATGGTCGTTGCTAACAGCAACAGCACGACGCCAAAAACGCCCACCTTGCCGGCCGCATGCAGCCGGGTATAGACGTCTGGAAAGCGCAGGAAGCCCAGGATGCCCACCAGGGAAAAGAAGGTGCCGGCCAGTACGGCGATCATAGCAATCAAGGCTTGAAATGTTTCCATTTATCGCTCCATTTAGCTCCGAATCAGCATATCATTCAGATAAGCTATTACGGTCGAAAGAAAATGTCAAAACATCTGCTCGTCGGCCACGTACTTGGCCAGGGCAATCGTGCTTACGAAGCCCAATGCAGCCAGACCTAAAGCCACGTCAATATAGATGCTGTCCCGGTCGATCAGGGAAATAAGCACCAGGATAGCCAGGATCAGCGTGGCCACCAGTTCAGCGGCTATCAACCGTTCGACAACGTTCTCGCCCTGCCAGACACGCCACACAGCCACAGCTATCATGACCACGTGGAGGGCAAGCGCACTATAAACGACGATCAACAAAACATTGTCCATCACTTCTCCTGTTCAACTCATATATCGTCTTTCCTCAGCCTCTACTTCACCTGGGCCTAGGCGAGGATCTTTTCCAATAATTCGGCGCGCATCTCTTGCGCCTCGTCAACAAGTTGCTCGGAATCAGTTGCGTTGAGACAGTGGGTATACATGGTTCCGTCCTCGTCCATTTCGACGACGATCTCGCCCGGCGTTAATGTAATAGCATGGGCATTTAGTGCTTGAGCCACTTCCGACTCGGTTTTGGAGGGTATGGTAATAATACCCGGATGAAGTGATTGGCGCGGATTCAGGACGATAAGGGCCACCTGAATCCCGCTGACGATCAAATCATAGGCCACGACGAAGATATAACGGATCAAGGCAATGATCGTCGACGGCAAATGGCGCCAGCGTAGTGGATAGGGTTGAGGGCGAACGAGCAAGACGACGATGGTGGCAACGAGCACCCCAGCCAGGATATTCAAGATCTCGAAGTTCGGCACCAGCGCGATATAAGCTAATGTTAGCAAGAAGATGGTTCGTAAATAATACAAGGTTATCCTCCTAAGACGGCCTGAATGTATGCCATTGGATCGGCCAGCCAAAGGCTGGTTTGCTCGGCTGTCTTGATCAATGGTTCAGACCACAAACCCAGGAGCAAGATTAGTCCGACCAGCAAAGACGGCGCCAGCAAGTGATCACCACTGGCCTTTATCTGGACATCTTCGGCCGGTTTTTGCCACCAGATACGCTGAAAAGCCCGGATTGTATAAATCAACGTCAAGATACTGGCCAGACCGATGATCAGCAGGGAAACAAATTCGGCGCCTTCGATACCACTGCCAAAGAGCAATAACTTGCTGATAAAACCATTCGTCGGTGGAATGCCGGCCAGGGCAAGGATGCCAAAGAAAAACAAAAGGCCGGATAAAGGTAGGAAACGGCCGATTCCGGTTACGACGCCGAATGCGGCCGACTTGACCGGTGCGCGGCTGGCGACGTAACCGGCCAGCATGAGCAAGGCCGCTTTAATCAGGCTGTGATTGACGGAAAAGACGATGGCGGCGGTAATGGACAGGGTCGTTCCCCAGCCGATCCCTACCAATATGAAACCGACTTGAGCGACCGTGGAATAGGCCAGCATACGTTTCACATTGTTGGTACCGATGGCCGATAACCCGCCAAAGATGATGCCGGTAATACCCAATATCAGTAATATTAGGCGAATAATGGGTGCTTGTTCGATGAATAACAAGGTCGTCATCCGCAAGAAGCCGTAAACGCCCAATTTGACCACCACAGAGGACAGCATGGCACTGACCGCCGTTGGCGAGGCCGCGTGGAAATCCGGCTGCCAGAAGTGCATGGGGAAGACAGCGCTCTTGATCATGAATGTAGCCATTAAAAAGCCGATGGCCGGTAATAGTAAAGGCTGCAGGTCCCTTACCGCAATCCGGTCAGCCAGGTCGGCCATGTTCAACGTTCCATAAGAGGCGTAAAGGCAGCCGATGGATAACAACATGAAGAAGGAGGCTAATAAGCTGATGTAAAAGTACTTATAGGCTGCTTCAGTACCGAACCGGTCGTCGGAGATCGCTGTCAGCACCGTTCCTGAGATGACCAGTAGTTCGGCGAATACAAACATGTTAAACAGATCCCCCGTAAAGATGGCGCCGGTCAAACCCGTTGCTAGCAGTAAAAAGAGGGGGAAAAAAGTGGGATAACCTACGGCCGTGTCCTTGCTGCCGATGGCGTACAGAATACCCGCTACCATGACCAACTGGACCATGACCACAAATGTAGCCGAGAGCATATCGCCGACGATGGTGATGCCAAATGGCGCTGGCCAACCCCCACTATCAAAGACGAGAGGGCGGCCGTTCCGGGAGACCTCTAACAGCACCATCACGCTAATGGCCAGCGCGACTAACATTGTAGCCAGCGTCCACCCTGCTTGTAGGGAGCGTCGCCGGCGTAGAAGCAAGGCTACCATGGCGCCGGCTAATGGTACCAAAACAGGCAAAATGACAAATTGATTGCTAACTGTCAAGAGGTCGCCCATTTCATTCAGCGCGAGCAGAAACTGCAGACTAAACATACATGAAACCCCTAAACCTTCGAACCTCAAATGTCCACTCGTCACTACGCATAAGTGGGAGCGTGGCACTCTTAATTCTTCAATCCGTCCACTTGATCCATGTCACTCGTCTTATATCGTGAGGAGATGATGTATAACATGGACAGAACAAAGGCCGTACCACCCATGCTGATGACGATGGCGGTCAACACCAGAGCCTGGGGCAGGGCGTCGCTACGCTGGCCGCTAACACCAACGTAGGCGGGTTCTAATCCATTGTAGGCCCCGGCAATAAGTAAGAACAAGTTCACGGCATTAGCCATGATGATCAGGCCAATGACCGAGCGGATGACGTTGCGCCTCAACATCTGAAATACGCCAATGGCAAAAATTAGCCCTATAGCTAGTGCGGTAAATAATTCCATTTATAGGTCTCCAATATTAAGCCGATCCCGGCTGCTTGTCTTCGCCAAGAGCTTTTTGCTCACCATCGTGGCCAGCGGACCCGATGGAAAAAGACCGTCTGGTCGCGCGGGCTGCTTCGTGCTCTTGTTCGTGGATCTCGCGCAATCGTTGAGTGCTTTCCCGATCTTCGCGGCCAGGATGTCCAAGGTTGTTGAGCATCAGGGCGACACTGCCCAGAACAGTCAGGCAAATGGCTAACTCAAACAGGAAAGAGGAGCTGATATGAAATCCCTTTGGCAGCGGAAGGGCAATGAGCTCGCCGTAATCCACGTTGGCTAAGAAGTTGCCTTTTATTAGTTCGGTGGCGATGCCGTTGACAATAGCCAGAAGGATGCCAGCACCGATAAGGGGGACACCTTTTAGCCAGGGCAAACGCTGCCGTATTTCCTCGTAGCCGAAGACGACGTACCATAGACCGACCGCGAGGCCAATGATTACTCCGGCCGTGAAGCCGTCCCCTGGTTGGTCATGACCATACATCATTTGGGTAGCGGCGAGAATCATGGTGAGGGGCAGGGTGACATAGGCCGGGGTCCGGATGAAGGAAGAGAGCCGGACACCACCGACCCCCAGGGTAGAGAATTGTTTGCCGTCTGCTGGCGGCAATTCGTCGACCTGCCGGCCGGTGTCACCGAATTTTCTGGCGGCATAACGGAGCAAAGTGTAGATGCCTAACCCGGCCACGCTAAAAACAGTGATCTCAATCAAGGTATCCAGGGCCCGGAAATCGACGACGATAGCCCCGACAATATCGGCCGCGCCTGTCAGTGGCTTGGCAGTCTGTTCATAATAAGGTGTTACAAGCGTTGCATGAGGCCGGCTTAATAAGGCTATCAGGCTGATTAAGAAGACGATTATCCCGGCACTGGCGGCAATCAAGGTGTCGCGCACTAGTGATGGACGTTGTCTAAAAGTCACATCGGTCACGTCCTGGGCTTGCCGGCGCTGTTGCCTGGGCAGTCGAGTCAAAGCGAGCACCAGGATAACTGTGGCTAAGATATCGACCACGATCTGGACCAGGGCTACGTCTGGAGCCGGTTCCAACAGCATGAACACGGCAATGCTTAAGCCAAATGCTCCCACGGCCAGGATGGCGAAGAAATCACGGCGCAACCAGATAGTGGCCAAGGATGCCCCCACGGCGACGTACAGGATAAAAATTCGTAGGGCAGTCAACTCGCCGGAAAAATCGATGTTAATCATCGAGAAGTCCAAGAGAACAGGCAGTAAAAACCGGTTGCTAAACCCGAGGACCAGAAGCAATGCAGCCAATAAAATGATAACCAGATAATTCCTCAACTTGCCCTGCTGCAGGCGCGTTGCCCAATACGCGCCCTGATCGGTGCTTTTCAGGACCCAGAGATATAAAGCATTAAAGCTCAGGCTGGGCGCGATCCGTTCTTGTACGTTTCGCACCGGCTGCCGGAAGATAAACAGGAGCGTGCCCAGGCTAATTGCTACCAGCGATAACGCAAAGGGCACATTCAAACCCGTCCACAATTTGGTGGAAACAGAAACTGGCTGGCTATAGGCAGCACTGGCCGCTCTGGCCAGAAAGATGGCCTCTTCTTTGGGGCCGGGGAGTAGCGCAAAGAGTAGCGAGAGAAGGGCTGGAATTGCCGGTGCCAGTAACATAGGCCAGACTGGTTCGTGTCCATGAATGCTCGGATCCCGAGGTTTTCCCATGAAAGTGTCCCATACCAGCATGCCGGCCTGGGCCAGCAACAATGCCCCAGCGGCGACGCTAGCTGCCGTCAAGAGCCAGGAAAAGGACGCCGGCAGAGAGGGATGTACGGCCGTCGCCAGCAGCGTTTCTTTAGCCAGGAAGCCAAATAATGGCGGCAATCCGGCCATCGAAAGGGCGGCTAATGTGGTGATGCCAAAGGTGATGGGCATCAACCGACGTAGCCCACCCAAACGGCGAAGATCCCTTGTCCCAGTCTCATGATCGACAATGCCCACGGCCATGAAGAGAGAACTCTTGTAAAGCGCATGGGCTAAAACGCCGATCATCAAGGCCTTATAGGCCGTCTCCACATCCTGGCCGATTAACATGACGAAAACGCCCAGCTGGCTGATGGTCGAGTAAGCCAGTAGTGCTTTCAAGTCGTTTTGTTTCAGACCCAGGTAGGCTCCGGCGAGCATAGAGACCAATCCCACAAAGGTGAGTAATAAGAACCAGGCTTCTGTGAAACCCAGGGCTGGGTTTAAGCGAGCCAACAAATAAATGCCGGCCTTGACCATTGTTGCCGAATGTAAATAGGCGCTGGCTGGTGTGGGGGCACTCATGGCACCCGGTAACCAGATGTGAGCCGGGAATTGGGCACTCTTAGTGAAAGCCCCAAACGCCACTAGACTTAACATAACCAAATAAAAGGGGCTGTTGCGTAGGATATCGCCGCTGTTCAGAATAGCAGCATAGGAGGTGCCGCCAACCGTATAACTTACGAAGAGTAATCCCGCCAGAAGGGCGATCCCACCGCCACCGGTTATGAATAGGGCCTTGAAAGCACCGTCTCTGGCCTGTTTATCTTTGTATTTGTAGGCGACCAATAAATAGGAGACGATACTGGTCATCTCCCAGAAGATAAACAGCGTGATGATATCGCCGGCCATCACCAGACCTAGCATGGCTGCCATGAATAGGAGGATGTAGGTCAGAAAGCGCCAGGCGGATGGATCACCTTTGAAGTATTGCCCAGTGTAGACGACGATCAAGATGCCGATGAAGGTTATGATGAGTGCGAAAAGAAGGCTTAATCCATCCAGGTAGAGGCTTAGGGACAGATCGAGGGTTGGGATCCAGGGTATTTCCCAGATGAAAACAGTGCCCTGGTCTATCTCGGCCGTGCGCGTAATCAGAAAGGCGAAGGCGGACAGAGGTGCCAGGGCCAGCAACCAACTAAGTTGGGTGACCGAAGGTCGCTCATGAAGCAATCGCCGGTTCAAGGTCGGCAGCCCAAAGAGTGCCGGCAAGACAGCGGCACAGAATATGATCGCGATTGGGAGGAAGAGAAGCGGATCTTTCATGTCGACATATGGTTTACGATTGTGCGTCCGCTTAATGATTTGAAGGCAATCTTAACCGGTTAGTGACTAACTGCCAATTAACTCCGCGCCATTGGTGGCCTCAGATATATAGATGCTGGGTTCCAATTGTGTGGCAGCCTGGTAAGACTGCGTGATGGTTTGGGCGAAGGTGCCAACCACGTTTGACCTCACCAGAGCAACGGCACAACCACCGAAACCGGCCCCGGTCATCCGGGCTCCATAGCAGCCTTCTTGGGCTTGAGTAATTTCTACCATGATGTTCAGCTCTTGGTTGGAGACCTCGAAGTCGTCTCGCAAACTGGTGTGGCTATCGTTCATGAGCCGGCCCATGGTGATGGCGTCATCCTGACGCATGGCTTCCACGGCCGCCAGGGTACGTTCGTTCTCGGTGATGATGTGCCGGGCCCGGCGGCGGGTAATGGGATCGAGTCCGGCCGCTTCCGCCCTAAATTTCTCTAGGGAAACATCCCGCAGCGCCTGGACGCCGAAGTAAGCGGCCGCCTGTTCACATTGGGCCCGCCTTTCATTGTAAGCTGAATCGACCAGACCCCGGCGCGTGGACGTATCCATCACCACCACCATGGTATCGGCCGGCAAGGGAACGCTCCGGATTACCAAAGAGCGACAGTCGATGAGCAAAGCGTGGTCTGCCTCGCCGGCGGCCGAGATCATCTGGTCCATGATGCCGCAATTGACGCCCACCCACTTGTTTTCCGCCTTCTGGCCCAACAAGGCCATTGGGGCCGGTTGCCAGGCCAGGCCGGATACGGCCGCGAAGGCTCTGGCGGTAGCCATCTCTAGGGCTGCGCTGGAGGAAAGGCCCGCGCCGATGGGTACATCTCCAGCCATCACACCTTCCCAACCTTGCAGCTTGTAATCCGCCTGTTGTAAAGACCAGGCTGTTCCTTTGATATATTCCAGCCAACCAGCATTCTCGTGGCTGAAGTTGGCCAGATCGAATTTGCCCCATCCTTCATAGTCGGCCGAAAAGACTCGCACGATGCTGTCAGGACGCGGTCTGAGAGCAATCCACACGGCGCGATCGATAGCCATAGGCAGAACAAAGCCGTCGTTATAATCAGTGTGCTCGCCGATCAGGTTGACCCGGCCCGGAGCCCGGACGACGAGCTGGGGAGATTCTCCAAAGTGGGTTGAAAAGGCCTCGCTTATTCGATTTTTCATATTGGAAGTCTCGTACGATTTCGTTGAATCCACTAGATCTCATCTACCTCCAGATCAAATAGCTTGGACAACATCTTGATATCGGCCAGGTTATGCCCGGTCATGAGCAAGTAGTGGTGTGAGGACACGGTATCTAACAGTTTCTGACCGTTGGATATCTTGAGAACGCCGCCGTTTAAACAATCGGAACCGGGATATTGAGCGTAACCGGTCAGGCTGCCTTCGGCTATGGTCCATTTTTCCATGGTGGGATGGAGCTTAGCCAGAGTAATGTTCCCTTCGGGTAAGCGGGCGTCGATAGCCGAGGCATTATCATCCACAATAGCCAGAACTTTCGACTTCAAGGCCCATTCGGTGGAGAAAGAGGTGGGTAAGACGCCTAAATAGCCGCAATGGGCGACCAAAATGTGGTTTTCGGGATCGGGAACGTCGGGGAACTTTTCGATACGCTCGTGCTTAAGGGCGGCCTGGCCCATCAGGAAGGGGTAGATATTGGTCATCATGATGGGCACGTCTAACGATCTGTGGAGAATGTACTTGGTCATCATCGACAATGTGTCGGCTTCACAACCCCAAATAAGTTGCCTTTCTTCATAGAGCATGTTCCAGGCTAGGCAGGGGGTCGTGTCCGAATAGAAGGACTCATTAAGACAGTTAATGCCCACGGCCCGAATATCTTCATCCTTATCTAGCGCACGGGTGAGGGCGATATAGACTTTGACGGCGCTATTGAGCTGTTGTTGGGAGAGACCAGCTGTTGGCAGTTGCCACTCGCTCCAAACCGCTTCTGCCTCGGCATCGGGAATCTGCTTGGCGGCCGCTCCCATCTCCTTGAAGCTTTTCTTGAGCAAGGTGATGCCGAACTTATCCATCATTCGTTGGACGCATTCGTCTTCCCACCAGTAGAAGCGCTTGAAGATTTCACCCTGCATGCCTTCCCCAGGATTATCCTGGAACACCAAGAACTTGGTTTGTTTTAGCTCCCGCTTGACCCCCAGGCCTTTGCAGGCTCTTTTAGTGTGGTCGAGCCTGTAAGGAGCGACAACATTGAGGCCTTCGGTTCTTAAATAACTGACGATTTCCCAATCCCACATGTTTAACATGCCGAATTCGGAGGTGGCCACGAGGATGGGGACGTCGATAGCCTTAAAATCTTCAAGTCGCCGGTAGGCTTCTCCTAACAGTTGGGGGAATAGGACGGCTTCGGCCGGTGGCAGTGGGCCGCCTAATGGCACTGGATCAAGGATCTGCGCTTCCCCTTCCAGCAACGTCTTCAAGTTGTCTAACTGGGTGTCAAAATCGGCATCCTTTCCCTTGAAGAAGAGTGGAACCAAACGGGCTTTCACGGACTGACCTTCTTCGTGATAAGACTATTGCCAAACTGACGTTGATCAATCGAATTCGCTCTGGGCATCCTCGCCTAGAAGGTGGAGCATATCTGAAGATATGTTACCCTGATTGATCCCACGATCACTCATTCGAATCAACTCAACTTCAAACCGCGAGCGATCGCCGCGGTGCAAAGCATGGAAAAATTCAATCGGGGTACCATCTTCCAAATAGCTAACGCTATCGAGCAAGATGAGAGGTGCCCCAGGCATAACCCCAAGTAATTCCGCTTCGTAGTCGTTGGCCAGTACCGCTTCCAGGATGCGGCGACCACGAGCGATCACCAAACCATATTCTCGCTCGAGAAAGGCGTATAACGACTGTTCGGTCAAATCTGCTTCCAACAATATTGGGCAGAGCGAGTAGGGAAGGTAAGTAGTGACGAGGACAATCGGTTCATCTTGGACAAAGCGGAGGCGATCGATGTGAATGACTGGCGTTTTGGGATTTAAGTTCAGGTAAGCGGCTATCTTCGGAGTGGCCGGAATCAAAGTCTGTTTGAGGATCTTCGACACTGGCGCATGCCCCTTGGCTGCCATATCCTGATAAAAGCCGGTTAATTCCTGGAAAAGGCTTTCATGGATTTTGGGTTCGGCGATGAATGTGCCTTTGCCTTTTTCCAG
>Ga0209742_10000505_pt1 | contig 20504 bp, 20 predicted proteins | sample DeeMarSeWOR38_10_FD_187462 | JGI IMG/M metagenome (GOLD analysis project Ga0209742, IMG submission 187462) | Marine sediment microbial communities from White Oak River estuary, North Carolina - WOR-3-8_10 (SPAdes) (version 2) | ecosystem: Environmental > Aquatic > Marine > Intertidal zone >... | reverse complement strand
GGTCCTCGGGCACATTGAAATGGCTTTAAATGACATCTGGGGAATAGAAGAAAGCCGCAGCTGGGGAAGAAAATTCAGCGACTATTTTTCGATTATGCTGATTTCCCCGATTCTGGTGCTGATGAGCGGCAGCGTGACCGTTTTTATCACCACCCAGGTGGCGCAGATCACTCAAAAAGTCGCGTTGCTGGGTATTTTTAGTCCGCTGATTTCTATTTTGTTGAAACTGATACCGTATGTATTGATCTGGATCCTGTTCACGATTCTTTATATCATTATGCCCAATACCAAGGTGAATTTTAAGGCCGGTCTGCTCGGCGGCGTGGTTGCCGGAACGCTATACCAGATTGCCCAGTGGGCGTATATCAGCTTTCAAATCGGTGCCGCAAAATACAATGCCATATACGGAAGTTTTGCCGCTTTGCCGCTGTTTCTGATGTGGCTTCAGATTAGCTGGTGGATTGTGCTTTTCGGTGCTGAGCTATCTTTTGCCAACCAAAATGTGGATACCTATGAGTATGAGCCGGATTCCCTTAAAGTCAGTCCCGGCTTTAAGAGATTGCTGGCGTTGCAAATTGCCCACCTGTTGATCAAAAAATTTGAAAACGGCGACAGGCCACTTACCGATTCGCAGATCTCAGCTCGACTTGAAATGCCGATTCGCCTGGTGCATAGTGTTTTATTCGATCTGGCTGAAAGCGGCCTGGCTTCAGAAATCAAGACAAAATCCGATAAGGAATTCGCCTATCAACCGGCCCGCGACATCAATAAGATGACCATTCAATACGTTCTGGAAGCGCTCGATCAAAAGGGGACCGCCGACATACCGGTTGCCAAGACCAAGGACTACCATGCGCTGTCCGATGCCTTGCAAAAATTCGGCGAAGCCATGGAGAAATCGCCTGCAAATAAACTCCTCAAAGACATTTAAAATTGCTTTCAAAACGTCAGATCGCGTTCGAGAGCAAGGCGCAGGCCGATGAAAAAGCGCAGCAGATAAGTATGTGAGCATTTATCGGAGGCCTGTGATGCACCTTGGTGTAATTGAATAGATGCAAATCCCGCTTCGCGGGGCAACGCAGCTATCGGACACGCTATATGGGGTTTTCAAGCCACTTCTACAGGCCAACCTGACCGGCATAGAAGCAGGCGGCGAAATGATTTGGGTCTATTTCCTTGAGTTGCGGCTGGCTCTGGCTGCAGGTGTCTTTGGCATAAAGGCACCGCGGATGAAAGCTGCAGCCCGGCGGGGGATCAATGGGGCTGGGGACATCTCCTTTTAAAATAATGCGTGTGTTCGCTTTGCAAGAAGGATCTGGAACGGGCACCGCCGACAGCAGCGCTTGGGTATAGGGGTGAAGAGGGTTTTTGTAGAGCGCTTTGCTCGGGGCAAACTCCGCGATCTTGCCCAGGTACATGACGGCGACGCGGTCACTCACATGTTCGACCACACTTAAATCATGTGATATGAAAAGATAGGTCAGGCCAAAATCATCCTGGAGGTCCTCCAACAGATTGATAACCTGGGCCTGGATGGATACGTCCAGCGCGGACACCGCCTCATCGCAGACGATCAGCTTGGGTTGTAGCGCCAGCGCTCTGGCCACACCGATTCTTTGACGCTGACCGCCCGAGAACTGGTGCGGATAACGGCGCATGTGCTCTTTGCGCAGCCCGACCACCTGCAGCAACTCGAGCACCCGTGCTTCTCTTTTCTTTCTGCCTTTTATTCCGTGGACGAGTAAAGGCTCACCAATGATATGCGATACCGTTTTGCGGGGGTTGAGGGAAGAGAAAGGATCCTGGAAGATGATCTGCATCTTTTCGCGTAATGCCTGCATCTTATTCTTATCATAGCTGAGAATGCTTTCACCTTCGAAATAGATTTCACCGGAAGTTGGCTCTTCCAGTCGCAGGATCGCTCTGCCGAATGTTGTCTTACCGCAGCCGGATTCTCCCACCAGCCCCACGGTTTCCCCCTCCTCGATGGTCAAACTTACACCATCGACGGCTTTAACCGCGGCGATTTCCTTCATGAAAACACCGCCTTTGATAGGGAAGTGTTTTACAATATTTCTGGCTTCGAGCAGAATTTTAGGCATATTTTAAACACCTGACGAAATGATTTTCAGCGACGGGGTACATCTCAGGCTCCACCTGACGACAGTCGTTAAAGACATCCGGGCAACGATCGTTGTACAGGCAGCCGCAGGGTAAATTTAGCAGAGAAGGCACGACGCCGGAAATTGTCTTGAGCCGTTTTTTTTCAGTTTCTCTACCCAGCACGGGGATCGATTGAAGCAACCCGATGGTATAGGGATTTTTCGGACTGGCATATAAGGTTTTCACGTCCGCGTACTCCATGACTTTTCCGGCATACATCACCGCCACATTCTGGGCCATCTCGGCAATGACCCCCATATCGTGGGTAATAAAAAGGATGGCGGCACCGGTTTCGTCTTTGAGCTTGTTCATTAAATCCAGTATCTGGGCCTGAATGGTGACATCCAGCGCTGTGGTGGGCTCATCGGCAATCATCAATTTGGGATTACAGGCCAGCGCCATGGCAATCATGACACGCTGCCGCATGCCGCCGCTCATCTGATGCGGGTAGTCTGAGAGCCGTTTTGCGGCTGCCGGGATGCCCACCAGCTGGAACATTTCGATCACGCGTTCGCGTGTGGCACTGCGCGACAACTTCTCATGCAGCCGGATGACTTCGCCGACCTGGTCGCCGACCGGGAAAACGGGGTTGAGCGAGGTCATGGGCTCCTGAAAAATCATCGAGATCCAATTTCCCCGAATTTTGCGCATCTGTGACTCGGAAAACTTCAGCAGATTCTGGCCCTCGAAAAAAATCTCGCCACTCTCTATTTTCCCCGGTGGATCCTGTATCAGGCCAATAATGGAAAGAGCGGTGACGCTTTTGCCGCAGGCCGATTCTCCCACCAACCCCAATGTTTCACCGGAATGGATGGTCAGGGTGACATTGTCGACGGCTTTGGCCACATAACCGCGAATATAGAAATAGGTTCGCAGGTTTCTTATTTCGAGCAGGTCTCTGTTCGGCATAAATATTAATCTTAATCTCTCAGCCGTGGGTCTAAAGCATCTCTTAAGCCGTCGCCCAGGAGGTTGAAACCCAGCACGGCCAATAAAATTGCCAGTCCGGGAAATGTCATGACCCACGAAGCTCTCAGGATCAGCGACCGGCTGTGGGCGATCATGGCACCCCATTCAGGTGTGGGCGGCTGAGCGCCCAATCCCAAAAAACTCAAAGCAGCCATATCCAGAATGGCCGATGCAAACCCCAGGGTGGTCTGCACGATCAGGGGACCGAGGCAGTTGGGCAAGATGGCGATAAAAATAATGCGCAAATCACCGGCCCCGATGGCCCGTGCGGCACTGACATAGTCTTTTTCGCATTCTTCCAGCACACTGCCGCGAACGATGCGGGCAAAACGCGGGATATACGTGATGGCGATGGCAATCATGGCGTTTTGCAGACTGGGCCCCAGGTAAGCGACCACCACGATGGCTAAAAGGATATAGGGAAAAGCCAGAATAATATCCATGAAGCGCATGATGATGCTGTCCCGGAATCCTTTGTAATAGCCCGAGAAACAGCCCAGCAGGATGCCGCAGAAAAATGCGAGACCGACGCTGATGACGGCCACGACCAGAGAAACACGCGCGCCGTAAATAAGTCGCGAAAGGATATCGCGGCCCAGGTCATCGGTCCCCAGGATATTTTTCCAGGCTCCGGTCGCATGCCACACCGGGGGTTTGAGTTGATCGTAGAGAGCGGTTTCAATCGGATTGTGAGGGCTCAGGTAAGGTGCCAAAATAGCACTGATGATAAACAATACAATGATAACTAAACCGGCTACAGCTGTTTTGTTGCGCCAAAGCTGGCTTATCTGATCAAAAAAGGGGTGCCGGTCTTCCGGATTTTTTTTAGGTTTCGTATTTTTCATATTAAAAGGGTATAGTATTTAGTGTTTGGTGTTTGGAGGTCAGACGGCAAGTGACTAAAAACGAAACACGAAACACGGAATACAAAACACAAAAAACTAAACACCCAGCTATTTCACACTGATTCGTGGATTAATAACCGCATAAAGAACATCCACGCCAAGGTTTATCAAAACAAAGATCGTGGCAATGAATAGCGTGCCGCTGCGGATGACCATATAGTCCCGTTGCATTACGGCGTCATACATCCACTTTCCCACGCCGGGCCAGGCAAAGATGGTTTCCGTCAGAATGGCGCCGCCTAAAAGCACACCGAATTGAAGGCCGATCGTGGTGACCACCGGGATCAACGCATTGCGCAGGGCGTGCTTGAAAATCACTTTGAACTGCGAAAGCCCCTTGGCCCTGGCGGTCCTGATGTAGTCCTGGCGCAGCACCTCCAGCATGGCAGAGCGGGTCATCCTGGCGACGATGGCCGTTGGAATGGTGCTCAGGGTAACCGCCGGCATAATGATGTGCCAGAGCGCATCCCTGAACGCCGCCCAATTCTTGGTGAGCAAGGCATCCAGGATATAAAAGTTGGTAATGGTCTCGAGTTCTATACCGACACTCAATCTGGCTGACATGGGCAGCCATCCCAGATTCAGCGCAAATATGAGCATAAATACCAGCCCCAGCCAGAAAATGGGCATACTGACCCCGGCCAGGGCCCCGAGCATACTGATGTAATCGAATATGGAGTATTGTTTGGTGGCGGAGATAATCCCGAGAATCATGCCGGCAAAACAGCTGATGAACAGGGCGATGATCGAAAGTTCAATGGTGGCGGGAAAGCGCTGTTTGATCTCGATCCAGACTTGCTGGCGCGTCCAGATGGTTTCGCCGAGATCGCCCCTCATCAATTGTTTAAGGAAAAGTCCGTATTGGACATAGAGCGGTTTATTGAGTCCCAGATGCTCCCGTATTTGCTGAAGCGCTTCTTCCGAAGCGCGCTCCCCCATCAGCAGTTCAGCCGGATCCCCCGGGGTGAGGTGCAGCATGAGAAATACGATGATGGATACGCCCAACAGCGTGGGAATCAATACCAATATTCTACGGATGATATAGGCAAGCATTTTAAGTTTTGATTATGGTCTTTTCAAAAATAAAGTCGATTAAATTCCATATAACAAAATAAAATATTCCAAGTTCCAAGCACCAAATTACAAATAAATCTCAAACCTAAATTTTTCAATATCCAGAACAGGTTTGCTATTTTGAATTTCGGTCATTGTGATTTGGGATTTAAGAATTTTGGTGCTTGGCGTTTTCTCAATTCAAGAACCCGACGACACGCAGATATAACGCACGCCTCTGTGATATATTTGTGGGACGTGATCCTGAATTGCATTTCACGCGCCAAGCTTTAAAGCGCTACACCAAAAAAAAGGGGTGTCAAAAAAGGGAAAGAGGATGTCCCTCTTTCCCTTTTCTCAGATCGTTTAATTCTATTTCAAGGAAACGTCTTTCAGCCGCACAGAGCCGGTTGGATGCAGTTTGAAGTTCGTGACATTATTCAGCGCCGGCCAAATGACGGTGGAGTGGGCCACACTTATTACCGGGACTTCATCGTAGATGAGCTTCAAGGCCGTTTTGTAAATCTCGGCACGTTTGGCCTGATCGACGGTCTGTTTTCCCTGCGTCATTAGGTTGTGGTATTCTTGGTTGTGCCACTGAGTTCTGATAGACGATGATGCCAGGCCGTCAAAAAGGACGGCTAGGAAGTTGTCCGGGTCACCGTTATCCCCGGTCCACCCGAGCTGAAAGAGATCCATTTCCTCCGGCTGCTCGCGCTGGCGCTTCAGATAGGTCCCCCATTCGTAGCTCACCACCCGGGCGTTGATGCCGACTTTGGCCAGATCGGCCGTCATAGCCACTCCGATTTTCAATCCATCCGGGTTGTAGGGCCTTGGAACCGGCATTGACCACAGGGTAATTTCCGGCAATCCTTTGCCTTCCGGGAATCCGGCTTGGGCCAATTCGGCTTTGGCCAGTTCCGGGTCGTATTTAAACCCGGGGACTTCCTCGTTGTAGCCCCACATGGTGGGTGGGATTGGGTTTTTGGCAACCTGGCCCATACCCTGGTAAAGGTTGTCCACGATGGCCTGGCGGTTGATCGCATGGGCAATCGCCTTGCGCAAGTGCAGATTGCTCTTCCAGGGTTCCTTTGTGTGGTTGAACGACAGGTAGCCGATGTTCATCCCCGGCTGCGAGATGAGCTGTAAATTTGGATCCTTGCGAGCCAGTTCCACATCAGCCGGGTTGGGGAACTGACAGATATGAATGTTGCCAGCTTTCAGTTCCAGAAAACGCACCGAATTTTCCGGGATCGAACGAAAGACGACTTTATCCAGGTAAGGTCCGCCGGATTTATCCCAATAGTCATTGTTTTTTTCTAGGATGATACGATCGTCTTTAACCCAACTGACAAATTTGAATGGACCCGTTCCGACGGGGTTACGGAGAAACTCTTTGGGATTTTTCATGAATGCCGTCGGGCTGATGATGTCGGCAAAATCCATGCCCATGTTGGCCAGAAACGGCGCTTCGACGCGTTTGAGTTTGAAAACAACCGTGTACTCATCGGTGGCTTCGATAGCGCCGATGGTATCATCCATTTCCATTGATACCCAGTACTCGGGCGTACGATCCTGAGCCGGGATATCCAGGGCATTGCCGAAAAATTTGACAGTGCGCTCTTTCATCATGCGGCCGATTGAGAAAACCACGGCATCGGCGTTAAACGGTGTGCCGTCGTGAAATTTAACTCCTTTTCTTAAATGAAAAGTGTACGTTTTTCCATCCGGCGAAATATCCCAGGACTCAGCCAGTCCGGGCTGGAGTTCTGTCGACTCATCGGCATAAGATACCAATGCCTCATAGACGTTGTCGCACACCATGAAAGAGTTACCATCCGTTTCATAGGCCGGGTCCAGCCCGACACTGTCACCGCCTCGGCCAAAAACCAGCGTGTTTTCTTTAGCAACCGGTGCAACATCTGCTTTTTCTTCAGGCGCAGCGACTTTAGCCTCCTCCTTTTTTTCGCCACAGCCGGGGATCGTAAAAAGGATTAGTAAGCATGCTACACTTACCCACCAACACTTAAATAATAATTTGCTTTTTCTCATGTTATCCTCCTTGATCCAATTCGATGCTTTTGTTAAATTAATAAAGAAAAGAACTGACAAAGATATCTCTGTCCGCAAATTATTACCAAATGTTGTGGTTTGTCAAAAACAAAATAAAATGCTTCCAATAAATCGGAGATTATCACAAAGCTTTCTCCTATTCATTTCTGCTCTAATTTCTTCTTTCCAAATATCTTGTACACTTTTGGGGCTAAAGCCATATCCAAACAAAGATCTGCCGATCTATAAATCCCAAAAAAACATTGTCAAACAGGGCTACGCGGAGGTTCCTTCGCCATACGGACCCATCCCTTCCATATATTTCGGATATCAGCGGGATCGTAATCATCGACTAAGCGAATATGCCAATAATAAACAATGGGTTGATATTATAGAATATAAAATACTAAGAAAAGACGGCAGCTGGAATTGGCAACCCTATTTGGTATTCAGTGATGATAATTTTGATGGCATCGCAGACCGACTTTTTTTGGATTCGAATTTAGACGGTTCATTGGATAAAATTTACGACATTGCATCAGAAGGTCTAATAATTAACAATATTACATTTAAGAAAATTAAGCCGTGGCAGAGAAAGCAGCCGATTAAACTGCCAGGAAATAGCCCTGATCTAATTTGAGCCTGGATTCAGTGACCGGAGATTTTGTCTGTTAGGGTATTTATCTACCAAATACTCGAAAACCGAATCTCTGGGGGTTCAATCAGCCACCAATACCGCTTTTTTCCTCGCTTATTGCAGCGCAACGACGTCCTTGACGATTTGGTTTAAGCGGTTGATCATCCGGGATAAAGTTTTATAATGGCCTATTGAGGGCGTCAAAGCCTTTTGCCCAGGCCGATAACGTCGTCGTTCGTAAACCCCAGTAATAGATAAAACGAGACCACCGCCTGGTTTGAGGTTCTGACTTGTAAGTTGATTTTCGGACACCCCCGGTTTTGAAGTTCGGACTCGGCTTTTTCCATCATGCGGCGGCCGATTTGCTGCCGCTGGTAATCCGGATCCACGGCTAAGTAATAGATCCAGCCGCGGTGCCCGTCATAGCCGGCCATAACCGTTGCCACGATATGACCGCTGACGGTGCCCACAAAAAACAGGTCGGGCTGGACCCTGCATTTCATTTCGATATCTTTTTGCGGGTCATTTTGCGGCACCACCAGGTTACAGCGATACCATAAATCAATAACCGCTGATTCATCAGAAATCTGATAGAGTCGAATTTTGAATTCAGTGTGACCATCGACTGTCTGGTCTTCACCGCTGCTTTGAGAGGGCATTGGATGACTCCTTGTCTATGCTTTTGGCATCGGCGCTTTTGTTCGATTGATAAACACGTCCAGCAGATGATAGCGTTGATAAACGCTGTCCATATTGACATGCTCATCGGCCGAATGCTGGCTCATGTCGCCATCGGCGCCCCAGACGATGCCTTTGATTCTGTGGTCGGATAAAAAAGCGGGCATCGCTGGCGCCGTGCCCGAAGACGACTTCAGTACCTTTTACTATGTCCGGCAGCATATCCAGATAGGGGCAGCTGCCACCATTAAATAGCGGCTCTTTTCTCTCCACCACCCGTTCGCTTTTAATCTCTTTCTGCATGATTTGGAAGACCGCCATCATGTCGTCGTTTTCCATACCCAGATCTATAGATCGCTATATTCTTTTTTCTTCGACCGCATGACAGGCGACCCGGGTTCCGGAGTTCAGATCGATCAACCGGGGGATTTCCTGAATGCAGCGTTCATTTGCGTAGGTGCAGCGACCATGGAAAACACAGCCGGTAGGAAGGTTGATGGGTGTCGGGACCTCGCCTTTGAGTTTCAGATGTTTGGGTCTTTGGACACCGAGCTGCGGAATGGCGCTCAGCAGCGCTCGGGTATAGGGATGACGCGGCGTCGCGTAAAGCGCTGCAGTGGGTGCCAACTCACAAATGGTGCCCAGATACATGACCGCAACACGGGTGCTGATGTGTTTAACGACTGAAAGGTCATGCGTGATGAACATATAGGTCAGCCCCCGCTTTGCCCTGGCATCCATCAGCAGGTTTAAAATCTGAGCCTGGATGGAAACATCGAGGGCCGAAACCGGTTCATCGGCGACGATAAATTCGGGATCGACCATCAGGGCGCGGGCAATGCTGATTCGTTGTCTCTGGCCACCGGAGAATTCGTGCGGATAACGCCGGGCCCAGGCGGGGTCCACTCCGACCTGCTGCATGACTTCGGCTACTTTGTCTTCGGCTGCCTGAGCGGTGATGGATTTGTTGTGAAAGTAGACGGGTTCCTCTAAAATTTTTTTGACTGACATGCGGGGATTTAGCGATGCGTAAGGATCCTGAAATATCATTTGCATTTTTTTGCGAAAGGGAAGCATCCGCTGGGGGCTCAGGGTGTCAATTCTTTTATCTTTATAGTATATTTTACCGCTGTTGGGCGGATACAGTCCCAGAACGGCTCTGGCCAGGGTGGATTTTCCACAACCGCTTTCTCCCACCACGCCAAGTGTTTCCCCCGGCATGATCTTAAAACTGACATTATTAACCGCTTTTACGGTGGTTTTTTTGCGGACAAATTTTCCGTTCTCCAGTGCAAGCTGGTCCAGCAAACCACCGGAAATATCAAAATGTTTGACAAGGTTTTTTACAGTCAGCAGACTGTTATTCGGTTCCATTACTGACATTTTTCCGAAACATTAAGCCAAAGCATCCATTGTTTATTTTACCATATGGCATGCGATCATGCGATCCTGTTGACCTTTACTGATCAGGGCCGGCACTTCCATGCTGCATATCGAATCGCTGATCTTGCAGCGCGGATGGAATGCGCAGCCCGGCGGTATTTCCGTCAGATTGGGCATCATCCCGGGGATCTGGTTTAAACGCGAACCGGGCTGCAGGCTGCCGGGCAAGGCTTTGATTAGCCCCTGGGTATAGGGATGTCTGGGATCCTGCACCACTGTCTGGGTGGATCCGGCTTCCACGATTTTACCCGCATACATGACCGCAATTTTTTCGGTGATCTGAGATACGACCCCCAGGTCATGGGTGATGAGGATTAACCCCATCTTTTCAGATTCGCATAATTCCAGAAGCAGATCCATGATTTCGGCCTGAATGGTGACATCCAGGGCTGTGGTGGGCTCGTCCGCAATGATCAGAGCGGGATTGGTGAGCAATGCAATGGCAATGACAATCCGCTGTCGCATTCCTCCGGAGCACTCATGGGGGTACTGTCGCAATCTTTTCTCGGCAGACGGAATGTGAACTTTTTTTAATTTTTCCAGAGCGATGTCCAGCGCATCCGCTTTACTGACATCCTGATGGGCCAGCACGGTTTCAGCCATTTGAGTGGCGATGGAGAGAACCGGATTTAGCGTCATCATGGGATCCTGAAAAATCATGCTGATCCTGTTGCCGCGAATGGCGCGCATTTCTTCCTCGGGTAAACGATGGAGTTCTTGATCTTCAAACAAGATCTTTCCGCCGGAAATATAGCCGGGTTTGCTGATCAGATTGATAATGGCAAAGCCGGTTACCGACTTTCCGGCCCCGCTTTCACCCACAATACCCAGGCGTTCGCCTCTGTCCAGGGTAAAACTGATGCCGTCAATGGCGGTCAATTCACCAAATCTTAAAGCAAATTTAACTTCCAGATCTTTAACTTCAAGCAGGTGATGCATGCGAATTCATTAACCTTTATAGAGTTTGGGATTGAGGACATCTCGCAGCCAATCGCCCAGCAAAAGAACAACCAAAATAAAAATAACCAGCAGAACACCGGGGAAAAAGGTAATCCACCAGGATCCACTGAAGATGTATTCAAAGCCGGATCGAATCAGAGACCCCAGGGAGGGTTTTGTAATCGGCATACCCAGACCCAAAAATGAAAGCGCCGCCTCACTCATGACGGCATTGGCCACCTGAATGGTTGAAAGCACCAGAACCGGCGTGAGCGTATTGGGCAATATATGTTTAAATATGATCTGCCAGCGGCTGAGACCGATCACCCGGGCCGCCTCGACATACTCCTTGTTTTTTTCGCCCAGAACCGACGCTCTCACCGTCCGGGCATACTTGGGCCATTCGGACATCCCGATAATAATGATTAATAACGGGACTGCCAGTTCTTCCCAGCGACCGACGCCAAAGGCCAGCTTAAAGATGGCACTGGTAAAAATCGCCACGATCAGGTAAGGGATCGAAAATTGAATATCGGCAACGCGCATCAAAAAGGCATCCAGCTTACCGCCAAAATAACCGGAAAGAAGACCGACGATAATGCCGAGCAAAGCCTGGAATAACACCGCACCGATGCCGATGATCAGCGACACCCGCAGGCCGAAAATCATCGTGCTGAGCAGATCGCGGCCCTGAATGTCGGTTCCCAGCATAAATTTTTCGTTGCCGGTTTCCATCCACGCTGGCGGCGTTTCGGCATCCAGGATGTCAAACGTTGCCGTATCGTAGGTGTTGTAAGGCGCCACCACCGGCGCCAGGATACTGATCACCACCAGAACCGAAAGCACGCAAAAGCTTCCGATGGCGATGGAATCCTGTTTGAAACTGTAAAACAGGTAAGAATTCTTAAATCGTTGCCAGGTGTTCATTTTGTTCCTGCAATTCTTACCGTGGGATTGACAAACCCGTAGACAATATCAACGAGAGTATTGACGACCACAAAAATCACGCCCACCACCACCAGATAGGCCACCAGCAGAGAGGTGTCCGAGCGTTCGACCGCCTCAAGAAACATAAAACCCATCCCCTGCCATTGAAAAACGGTTTCGGTCAGAATGGTAAAGGCGAACAGAATCCCCAGTTCTACGCCAAATATGGTGATCACCGGCAGCAGCGTATTTTTAAAGGCATGGATGAACCAGACGCGCTCGCGACGGAGGCCTTTGGCCCAGGCAAACTTGATATACTCGGTTTCCAGGATTTCCATCATTTCCGCCCGCACCAGCCGGATGAAAAGCGGCAACATGATCGATGAAAGCGATACACTGGGCAGGACCAGGTGTTTGAGTCCATCCCAGGTAAAAAATCCGCTTTCCCATCCCCAGATATTGACGGTTTCTCCGCGTCCATAGGAGGGCAGCCAGTTGAGTTCAACGCTAAAAAAATAGATAAACGCAATGGCGGTCAGAAACACCGGAATTGCAACACCGATGGTACTGAAGGCCATCACGATCCGCGAAAACCAGCTTTTCGGATAGATGGCGGCATAAATGCCCGCTGGAATGGATACCACAATGAGGATGATGGCGGTGACGATCACCAGTTCGATGGTTGCCGGGGCCTTGGCGACAATGACCTCCAGGGCCGGTTTTTTATAGAAAAAGGATAATCCCAGATCGCCCTGACAGGCTTTTTTTACAAAACGAAAATATTGGACATAAAACGGGTCGTTGAGGCCCAATCGATCCCGGATCACTTCTCGTTCAGCCGGTGTGACCCGTTCTCCCACCAGATCCCTGACCGGGTCGCCAATCTGGTGTTGAATGGAAAACCCGACTAGGCTGATTACCAGCATGACAATTACGGCCTGAATAATGCGTCTGATTATAAATGCAACCATCGACGGCCTTTTTTGATATTGGGATAGGATGAGTTTTTTTAATACGACCAATGGCAGATAAGGTCAAGAGGCAAAACTATGAAAGATACTGATATAAATTCATTATGATAGAGCTGTCGAATTCATGAGCAGATGCGTGCAAGTGCGTCGAAAAAAAATGGGGCGGGTGGACGTTTGAATACGCCACCCGCCCCGTTTCTTGTTTAACCGTCCGGATCCCCGGGTCAATCACGGCAAACGCCAAACAGTTGGCTGTCAAATTGACCGCGGACACCGGGCGACCGTTTTGCTATTTGATGACCAGATCCCCCAAATAGGGAAAGTTCATGGTGTTCACAATCGGCTTGATATCCAGGTTATTTTTACCCGCATAGGAATGGTTCTGCCAGTGAAACGGTATAAAAGCGGCATCATCGTGCAGGATTTTTTCGATTTCCTGCAGGATTTTGGTGCGTTTTGCCAGATCCGTTTCACTCTGAGCCGCCATTGTCAGCTCATCGATTTTGGGATTGCAGTAGTTGCCGCTGTTATACTGGCCGTACCCGGTTTCCTTGTTGGGGCACATGGCTAGAAATTCGCTGAAATTGCCGGAATCTTCCGTATCCGAGTGCCAGCCGATCATTTGCATATCAGCCACCTGGGCATCAAATTCATCCCAGTACTGGGCTTTAGGCATGGTCTTCAGATTAACCTTGATGTTGATTTTTGCCAGCATGGATACAACGGCTTCTGCGATCTTTTCATCGTTCACGTAGCGATTGTTGGGCGCGATCATGGTCACTTCAAAGCCTTTTTCCAGACCGGCTTGTTTCATCAGTTCCTGGGCTTTTTTCAGATCATAGCGGGGCTGCAAGGCCGGATTGTAACCCAGATACCCCATGGGGCTTTGTTGTTCTGCCGGCGTTGCAGTTCCTTTCATGATTTTTTCAGCAATTCCGACATTATTTACAGCATAGACAATGGCCTGTCGCACACGCACATCCTTGAATTCGGCACGACGCTTCTGATTCATTTGAACGGTGATGATGCGCCCGCCGGGATAGGTCACCAGTTTGACTTTGGGATCTTTATCGATTCTCTGGAAATCCTGGGGCGGCACCGGTGTAATGAAATCGACATCGCCGGAAAGCAGCGCCGCCACCCGGGTGGCATCCTCTTTAATCGGCGTCAGAACGATCTTGCTCACATTACCGGGAGAATCCTTATCCCAGTAATCGGCGAATCTTTCGAAAACATACTTGGCGCCCTGTTCCCATTCAATGACTTTGAAAGGACCGGTACCGGAACTATTTTGCAGGGCAAATGAAGGGCCGATTTTTACGACCGCGTCCTTGGGCTGGCCGGCGGCATCTGTTCCGCTGTAGAATTGGCTGTCCATCGGGAAGATATAGGTGGCCATGTTGATCAGCAGCGCGTAGGGCTTTTTGGTCTTGATATCAACGGTGTGATCATCGACGACGGTGCAGCTTTCAAACGGTTCGAAAAGTCCCTTGAAATCTTCGCTATTATAGAAGCGCTCAAAGGTAAATTTGACATCTTTGGCCGTAAAGGGATTGCCGCTGTGGAATTTGACGTCTTTGCGCAGATAAAAGCGCATGGTCAGATCATCGATGCGCTCCCAGCGCTCGGCCAGGCGGGGTTCGAAGTCCATATTTTGTGCATAGCGCACGAGCGGGTCAAAAACCCAGTGAGAATACTGCAGCATCCCGCCGGATAACTGGACCTGAGGGTCCTGAGATACCGGACCGGCATCCAGCGCCAGTTTTAACGTTTTGGCGCCGGCGATGGTACCCACTGAAAATAGCATCAAAATGACGAAGCTAAAGATAACGATCTTTTTCATTACGTCCTCCTTTCTTTATGCCTTTTCCTTTTTGTGGATCCCCCCTCAAAAGCAATCCGTCTTTGAAATTGGACCTAAATTTTTTGCTTCTGGAGATAAGATATATTTGAGTCGCAACCGTAGGTCAAGTAAGAAACGCAGAATGAATAGTTCTCTATTAATATTGATTGCTATCTCATTTTGGGAAAGGAGCCGGATCACGGTTTCTCTGTGCATTCGGTGGCAAGTACTTTTGATTGATTGATAAACACGTCCAGCAGATCATAGAGTTGATAAACGCTGTCGACAATGACATGCTCATCGGCCGAATGCTGGCTCATGTCGCCATCGGCGCCCCAGACGATGCCCTTGATTCTGTGGTCGGATAAAAAGCGAGCATCACTGGCGCCGTGCTCGAACCCGACTTCGGTGTCCTTGGCGATTTTCAGCAGCAAGTCCAGATAGGGGGAATCTCCGCCTTCAAATAGCGGCTCTTTTTTTTCCACCACCAGTTCGCCCTTAATTTTATGCTTGATGCTTTGGAAGACCGCCTCCATGTCGTCGTTTTCGGTGTAGCGGATATCAAACAGGGCTTCGGCATAATCTGGAACCTGGTTGGAGGCCTTGCCGGCCTGAATCCGGCTGAAATTCAAGGTGCGCTCCCAGTGATCGGCAGCGCGACGCTCAAAATATTTCTTGAGCACCTGATAATCGTTGATGAGGTTTTCGATGGCATTTTCTCCCGTCCAGGGTCGGGCGCCGTGGGCGGTTTTGCCGCGGGCGATCAGCTTCAGTTCGACAATCCCTTTTTCTTTGATGACGATTTTTTTCAAACCGCCACCGTCCAGGGCGATGCAAAAATGGGCTTTTATTTCCTTAAGCGCCTGGCGGGCGCCATTAGCGCCGCCGATTTCCTCATCGGCAGTAATTAGCACCCCGAAGGGCAGATCCCTCTGATGTTTGCCTTTCTGGCGCAATTGCTGCAAGTGGTTTTTTAGCAGGACCAGCGAAAGGGCCACGGCATATTTGTCGTCGATACTGCCGCGGCCATAGAGCGCGTTGTCTTTTATGTGTGGCTGGAAAAGGTCATCGGGGCCGTCGACCACATCGATATGGGACATCAGCAGGATCGGGGCGATATTGTTCTGGGGCATGACGACAATCGATGGGATGTTATGATGATCCAGTCGCCGATATTGGATGCCGGTTGCTTTTAAATAATCTTCTATAAATAAGATGCACTGCTGGATTTGGGTGGGTTGGCTTTGAATGGTCTTAAAGCGAATGAGATCCTGTATCAGCGTTATAATTTCTTCCACGGATGCTGTCCCTTATGGCGTTGTGTCAGGTAATTTTTGCTACCCCTCCGATGATCGCCTCCACCGCGGATTCGATACGGATTCTTCCCGTGTTAATGGTTAAATCATAATTGATCGGATCGGAGATGTCCGCATTAAATGATTCTCTGACAAACGCCCGGCGCCTCGATTCTCTTCTGATCACCCGTTTTTTGGCTTTTTCGAAAGGCACATTATAGGCGTTGGCCACATTTTGAATCCGTATTTCTAGTGGGGCCACGACCCGCACACTGAATTTTTCATCGGGAGGCAAGATAAAGTTTGCGCCGCGGCCCACAATGACTGCGCGGCCATGCTTTCCGATGGTACTGACAACCTTGAAAAGGTGCTCCAGGTATATCCCGGGATAGAGGTATTGCTCTTTAACCAACGAAGAAATAAAATCCTCAATCCCTGTAAGCCGTTCTTTTTCAAGGCTTTCGATGACCGCGGCCCTAATTTTGGCACTTTTGGCGATACCTTGGATGATTTCCCGGTTAAAACAGTCAAAGCCCAGGCGCTTGGCGACCTCCTGAGCGACAAGGCTGCCGCCACTTCCGGGTTGCATGCTGACAGTGATCACGAGTTTGCGGGGTTCCGTTTTGCGGTCTTTTTCGGCTGCGCCGCTTTCCCATTTTCTGATCTGCTGCTTGATAAATTGTGCGATTGAATTTTCTTTTGTGACCATTTTAATTTATTTGCCTTCAGCGCTTGCCAGGAAGAGATCCGTCAGTTTGTGTTCGTCGGCTGCAGTTATTTCCGCGGGCAACCTTTTTTCTGCCAGCGCGATAGCCGTCTCAATCATTTCGGATCGAAGGGCCTTTCGGGCTTCCCGAATCTGGTGCTCAATCTTGTGCTGAGTTGCTGCCAGTAAAATGCTGCTTTCCTGCCGGGCGTCTTCAATGACCTGCTGTTTCTTCCTTTCGCCGTCCTCGATGATTGTCTGTTTTATTTTTTCAAATCGGATCATGCTGTCGGCAAGCATGTTTTGGTTTTCAATAATTTCTTGCTCGAGCGTTTCTTTTTGCTGCTCATAGGCTTCAATCTTTTGTTCGATCTGCAATTTTCGATCTGACAAAAAGTTCTTTATCGGTGTTTTGGTGAATTTCACCAGTAACACGGCAATTATCGCGAAATTCACCCAGCGCATCACCAGATCAAATGTGGATCGCCAGTTTTCGTTATTTCCGGCTGCCAGGGCGTCAGGTCCGCTTAAAAAAACGGCAATCAGAACTGAGCTCAGGCAATACCAGAATAAAACGATCGGTTTATGATGCTTCATGCTTTCAGACTCCGATGCAGGACGGTTTCAATAATCTTGATTGCCAGATCTTCGGACTCTTTTTGGACTTGTTTTCTCGCCGTTGAGATTTGCCCATCGATATCTTTGCGAGCCTTTTCCTTGATGGTGTTTATCTCTTTGCGCGCAGATGATAATATCTTTGTAGCCTGCTGATTGCCGGCTGCTTCCAGTTTCGCCTTTTGCGCAAAAGCCTCATTTCTGACGGCTTTTTCTTGCTTTTTAATTTGGCGGGTTAAATCATCAATCTGATTTTGAGCACGCATAATGTCTTTCTGGATATTTTCGACGTAGTCTTCCCGTTCGGCCATGATCCGACGCAGCGGACGAAATAAGATCCGATTCATGATCAATAAAAAGATCAGAAAAAAGATGACCTGAAAGATCAAGGTTTCATTAATGCTGATGAGTGCAATCGTGTTGATAATCTTCATTACCCATCTTCCAATTCAAACCCAGCGGATTGTCATATTTCCTTAGACAACAAACAGGAGCAGCAAAGCAATAACCAGGGAGTATATTCCCGTTGACTCTGAAACTGCCTGGCCAACGAGCATGGTTCGAGTCAAAAGACCGGCTTCTTTTGGGTTTCGGCCGATGGCCTCGCATGCTTTTGCCGCCACCATGCCTTCGCCGACGCCCGGGCCGATTGCACCGAGCCCCATACTGATGCCTGCTCCGATAAATGCCGCTGCCTTTACGATTTCTGCACCTTCAATAGCCATTTTTACCTCCTAAATTTACATATTTCTTACTTTAATATGTCCATCGCCGAAGGCGATTGGGGTTTCCAGGCTTTCATCTGGAAAGCCTGGAAAAGAATATCCCATTTGTCCTGTAAATCCTGTCAAAAAACAAAAATAAAATAGAATCCATACAAATTAAACCACAAATATCAGCACCAGGCTGATAACCATTGCATAGATTGCGGTGGATTGGGATACGGCCTGCCCCACCAGCATGATTCGCATCAAATCGTTTGAATGCTCCACATTTCTGGCTACCCATCTAACGGCTCCTTCCGCAGCCATGCCATTGCCGATTCCGGGTCCGATGCCGCCAAAGCCCATGCAAAGCCCTGCAGCTAAAAGTGCCATCGGAGTTGCCAGGACGCTCGATTCGGGAAATGATTTAAACATCAGAATAAAACTGATTAACAGCCCGAAAATTGCCGGCGTCTGAGAAACGGCCTGTCCAACCAGCATGATGGTCGTTACGCTGGCGACCGATTGCGGGGTCCGGGCGATGCCCTCGCAGCTGGCACCGGCGGCAAGCCCCCCACCGTAGCCGGAGCCAATGGCGGCAAGTCCCATGCTTAAGCCGGCGCCTACAAAAGCAGCCCAGGTCGGGCTCAGGGGGACATTGCCGAAATCGATGAAAATCAGCATCAAAGCCACAACCATCGAAAAAATCGCCGGGGTTTGACATACGGCGGATCCGACCAGCATATTGGTGGTTAATTGCGAACCGGCGGCGGGTTGTTGCGAAATGCCGTAACAGGCCTCGCCGCCCGGATATCCGGACCCGATGCCGGACCCGATGGCACCGAAACCCATACTCAAACCGGCACCCAAGAATGCAGCGGCCTTCAGCATGCTGGCGTTGCCGGTATCCATAAACAGCAGCAGGATGGCAATGACGAGGGCAAAAATCGAGGCCGACTCGGCGATGGCCTGCCCCACCAGCATGTTTTTAAAAATATCTCCCGAAATTGCGGGATTGCGCGAGACGGCCAGATTGGCTCTGGCGGCAGTATAACCCTCTCCAATTGCGGCGCCGACGGCGCCGAGGCCCATGGCAATTCCGCCGCCGGCATAGGCGGCTATTTTTATCGCTGTTTGAACCTCAAATTCCATATCTTACTTCACCTGCACTGAAATGTATACGACCGTGAGCATGGTAAAAACGAAGGCTTGAATGGTGCCGACAAATATACCAAAAAAAGCGTTTAATATCGGAGGCAAGACAAGGCTGTATGTCAGATGAGAAACCACCAGGATAATGATCGATCCGCCCATAATGTTTCCAAATAAACGAAAGGAAATGGAAACAATCTTGGCCAGTTCTCCGATGATATTTAAGGGCATCATAAAAAAAATCGGCTGGAAATATTCCTTAATATAGGCCTTGAATCCTTTGGATTTAATTCCGGCGTAATGGGCGATAAAAAACCCCATGAGCCCCAATCCGAGGGTGGTATTCAGGTCTTTGGTCGGTTCCTCCAGATGGGGGATGATGCCCAGCCAGTTGGAAAGCAACAGGAACATGAACAGGGCGCAGATGAGAGGGCCATAGGTTCTGGCCAGCTGCTTGCCGAGCGCATCTTCGGTAAGTCCGTAAAGCACGGATATAATTAATTCGCCACCGGCCTGAATGGGTCGGGGAAGTATTTGCCTTTTATGGCTGGCAATCAGTCCGAACGTGATCAGCAGGATAAAGACAATCCACGTCATGATGACCACTTCAAGATTAATGGTGATGTTATACCCGAAAACCGGAATGATGAGTTGATGTAATTTTCCAAGTTCGCCCATAAAATTTTACCTAAATTTGTTTTTTGCGTAACGAGGGGATTAAGGTTAACAAATGTTCGGATAGAATGACAAATTGGATCATAAAAATGCCCAGAATTACTGACACTAAATTAAACTGTTCAAATTTTAACGCTGCGATAAGCGGAATGGCCAATATCAGGTATCTTAAAATAATGGATCCCATGGAAATCGAAAATGTTTTTCTTTTTGATTTGCCGAATTTCAGTCTAATGGTTTTACTCATCAAAATAAAATTGATTACACTAAAAATCGCGCCCAGGATCAATCCCTTGCCCACCGGTTTATAACCCATTACCATAAACAGAAGCCCGCCAGCGATAGATAAGGTTAATGTCAGTGAGGTGTATTTCTTTTGGGCGTGCTTAACGGCGTCCATTTGTTGACCCGCAATAGCGAGCGCATTCCCCGCAGCTTGCTGCGGGGTTAGCGAGCGAATTATAGATCGATTAAAATTCCTTACGGGGAAGATTCCCTGCAGCTTGCTGCAGGGAATCTTCAATCTTTGTCATTATCCGGCGGGATTCTAAGGGTTTGTGAAATTTGTCGGTAGACGGTGACAGCACCGCCGACGATGCCTAAGATGGTAAAAAGGGTGACAAATATTCCTCTGGTTCCCAACCATTTGTCCAGATACAATCCAATAAAAAAACAAAAAACGATGCAACCGGCCATTGTCAGGCCAATTTGCATGACGATTGAAAGGTTTTCGGCCCAGGCTCGATTTTTTTTATAATTAAAAGACATCATTCCCAA
>Ga0209742_10000504_pt1 | contig 20520 bp, 17 predicted proteins | sample DeeMarSeWOR38_10_FD_187462 | JGI IMG/M metagenome (GOLD analysis project Ga0209742, IMG submission 187462) | Marine sediment microbial communities from White Oak River estuary, North Carolina - WOR-3-8_10 (SPAdes) (version 2) | ecosystem: Environmental > Aquatic > Marine > Intertidal zone >... | reverse complement strand
AGCCTGTAGTCGAGGTGACGGCCCTCCATCCCGCCGTAGACTCGATCCGCCAGCCGCCGGCCGGCGGCGATAGCCACCGGCGTAAGCGCCTGTGCGCCGGTGACGTCGCCGATAGCGGAGATGTGCCCGACGTTGGTCGTCTGGAACTTGTCGACCGGTATAAAGCCCCGCTCGTCGGTCATTACGCCCGCGGCGTCCAGCGCCAGGGTGTCGCTGTTGGCCTCGCGGCCGATGGCCCAGAGCACGCAATCCACCGGCCCGAAGCGGCGACCGTCATCGCTGGTCATCACGAGGCCGCCGTCGAGTTTCTCGACCTTCGCAGGAATCACGCGGGTGTCGAAGCGAATGCCCGCGTTCTCCATCGCCTCCATGACCTCTTCGCTCAGCATCGCATCGAAGCTGCGCACCACGTGGTCCTTGCGCACGACGATGTTGACGTCGCTGCCGAGGGCATTGAACACGCCGCCGAGCTCGACGGCGATGTAGCCGCTACCGGCGATGAGCACGCGCTGCGGCCGCTCCTCCAGCGTGAAGAAGTCGTCCGAAACGATCCCGTAACCGGCGCCCGGTATGTCGGGGACCATCGGGCGCCCGCCCGTGGCGATGACGATCCGCTCGGCACGGTAGTGCTCGTCACCGACGGCCAGCGTATGCGGATCGACGAATTTTGCCGCGCCCTGGAGGTAGTCGACGCCGCGCCTGCCGAGGTTGTTTTCGTAGATACCGTTGAGGCGGGTGACATAAGCATCGCGCCGCGCTTTCAGACCCGCCCAGTCGTGGGCGCCGACGTCGGCCGTGAATCCGTAGTCTGCGGCATGGTCGAGGTGGTGCCGCGTTTCGGCCGCGTACCACATGACCTTCTTGGGCACGCAGCCGACATTGACACAGGTGCCGCCCAGCGGCCCGTACTCGACGACGGCCGCACGCGCGCCATATTCCGCGGCGCGCTGCGCGTGCGCGAGCCCGCCGCTGCCGCCGCCGATTACCAACAAATCGTATTCCCCAGCCAAATCCTTACTCCTTTCGGTGCCGTGCTAACATCCTGCGCCGGAGAAGGATATCAGCAACGCCAATGAGCAACCCATTACTGGATACGTCGTCCCTGCCGCGTTTCGCCGAGATCGAGCCCGATCATGTACTGCCGGCGCTCCAGCAACTGATCGCCACGCACCGCAGCAAGCTCGACGAGCTCCTGGACAACACCACGGATCACGATTTCGATTCGCTCGTCGCGCCCCTCGAGGAAATGGAACACGAGCTGTCGCGGGTCTGGTCGCCCATCGGTCACCTGCAGGGCGTCCTCGGTTCCCCGGAGTGGCGCGAGGCCTACAACGCCGCCCTGCCGATACTGACCGAGCACGGCACCGAATTATCACAGAATGCGCGGCTGCAGCAGGCCTATGCCCGCGTGCACAGCAGCCTGCCCGCGGAAACCGGCGAGGCGCAGCGCAGTGTGGTGGCCCACGCGCTGCGCGATTTCCACCTGGCCGGCGTGGACCTGCCGGAGCGGGATAAACAACGCTTCCGGGAAATCATGCAGGCGCTCGCCGCGATACAGGCCGACTTCGATCACAAAATCCAGGACGCCTCCGACGCCTGGGCGCTGGCCGTGGACGATGCCGCCGAGCTCGAGGGATTGGCGCCGCAGATGCTGCAGCGTGCCGCCGCGGCAGCCGCGGACAGGGGCCGTGACGGCTGGCTGCTGACGCTCGATTTTCCCACCTACCATGAGGTGATGACGCACGCCGAGAACCGCGGTTTGCGCGAGACCTTTTACCACGGGTGGGTGACCCGTGCGTCGGACCAGGGCGCGGACGACGAGTGCGACAACAGCAGCAACATCGACAAGATCCTCGCACTGCGCCACGAAGCTGCGCGGCTGGTCGGTTTCGACAGCTACGCGCATTACTCGCTCGCCACCAAGATGGCCGGATCCCCCGCAGAGGTCATCGGCTTCCTGCGCGAACTGGCCGCCCATTGCCGGCCCGCGGCAACCGCGGAGCTCGCGGAGCTGCGCGAATTCGCGGGCATGACGGTCGAGCCCTGGGATGTCTCTTTCCTGCTGGAAAAACTGAAGCAGCAAAAATTCTCGATTTCGAACGAGGCGCTGCGGCAGTATTTTCCTGCGGAAACCGTGATGCGTGGCCTCTTCGAACTCGCCGGCAAGCTCTACGGCGTCGGTTTCTCGAGCGACCCGGACGTCGTCACGTGGCACGGGGATGCGGTCTACTACCGGGTACACGATCGCGACGGCGAAGAAGTGGGGGGCTTCTACACAGACCTGTACGCGCGCAGCGGCAAGCGCACGGGCGCCTGGGTCAGCGACCTCGTCAACCGCAAGAATCTCAATGGGTCGTCATCGCGGCCCGTGGGCTTTCTCGTGTGCAATTTCTCGCCACGCGACGAGAACGGCCGATCGCTACTCACGCACCAGGACGTGGTAACGGTGTTCCATGAATTCGGGCACATGCTGCACCACCTGCTCACCCGCATCGACTACCCGAGCATTTCCGGCATCAACGGCGTGCCGTGGGACGCGGTCGAGCTGCCCAGCCAGTTCATGGAAAATTTTGCCTGGAGCTACGAGGTCCTCGAACGCTGCACGGCGCACGCCGACACCGGCGAGCCGCTGCCCGAGGATCTGTTCCGCCGCCTGGAGCAAAGCCGCCATACCGGCGCCGCGCTGGCGATGCTGCGGCAGATCGAGTTCGGACTGTTCGACATGCGCGTGCACGCGGAATACGACCCCGAAGCCCCCGGCGCCGTGCTCTCGATACTCGACGAGGTGCGCGCGGAGGTTTCCTTGCTGGCGCACCCGTCCTACAACCGCCAGCCGCATAACTTCGCGCATGTCTTTGCCGGGGGCTACGCCGCCGGCTATTACAGCTACAAGTGGGCCGAAGTGCTCGCCGCCGACGCGTTTGAAGCGTTCAGGGAAGCGGGAATCTTCGATTCCGAGACCGCGACCCGTTTTCGCCACGAGATTCTCGAAATAGGCGGCAGCCGCGACTTCATGCAGGCCTACATCGATTTCCGCGGCCGCAAACCGGACATCGACGCGCTCCTCAGGCAGAGCGGGATCGTCACCTCATGAAGATAGCCACCTGGAACGTGAATTCGATGAAGGTGCGCCTGCCGCACGTGCTGGAGTGGTTGTCGGCGAACGAACCTGACGTTCTCGTGCTGCAGGAAATCAAGCAGCTCACGGAGATGTTCCCGCAGGAGGAGCTCGCCGAGGCTGGTTTCCGGTCGCTCGCCAACGGCCAGAAGACCTACAACGGCGTTGCGGTCGTCAGCAAGCAAGAGCCTCGGGACCCGGACCTGGATCTGCCCGGTCTCGACGATCCACAGCGCCGGGTGCTGGCAACGACGATCGGCGGCGTTCGGGTCATAAACCTCTACGTACCGAACGGCTCCGAAGTCGGCTCCGAAAAATACGAGTACAAGCTGGGCTGGCTGCGCAAGCTGCATGATTACCTGGCCGCGCAGCTGCAGGAACATGACAACCTGGTCGTGCTCGGCGACTTCAATATCGCGCCCGCCGACGAGGACGTGTACGACCCGGAGAAGTGGGGCGAAGCCATCCTCTGCAGCCCGGCGGAGCGCGCGGCGCTCGGCGAGCTGCTGGGCCTCGGTCTCACTGACGTGTTTCGCAAGTTCGACCAGCCGGAGAAGAGCTTCAGCTGGTGGGACTACCGCGCGGCCATGTTTCGTCGCAATGCCGGACTGCGCATCGACCTCATCCTGACCAGCGCCGCAATGACGAAGCGCTGCACGGCCAGCTATATCGACAGGGAACCGCGCACCTGGGAGCGTCCGTCGGACCATACGCCGGTAGTCGCGGAGTTCGAGCTCTGAAGCTGTATGCAACGCCCCGTTATGCCGGTTGGGCAGAATTTACCGACATGACATATTGTCGAATTTCGACCGGATTGCCCGTCACGCGATGTGTATGATTGAGCCTGCAGCGCCCGATTGCGCAAGGAACCGCGTTGCCGCCAGGAAGACGGCATGAGCGACCTCGGACGCAAGCGAACGACGGGCGATACGGCCAACAACAAGAAGAACAGTATCGTGTCCCAGGACCGCCGTAACGATTACGACGTTACCAACACCGTACAGGTCAGCAACCCCGCCGCTGTCCGCAACGCGGTATGGCAGCTCTATTCCGAGACGTTTCCCGGCGCGCCTTTCGACAAGCTGTGGCTTGCGTTCTACGATTTCGAGCGCCTGTTCTGCGGACGTTTCCCCGGCTACCTCGGCTGCGATACGACCTACCACGACATGCAGCACACGCTGGACATGACGCTCGCCCTGTCACGCCTCATCGCAGGCTATGAACGCAGCGTGGAAGCTTCAGAGCGCCTCGGCCCGGAACGCGCACGAATGGCCATTGTCACCGCGCTGTTCCACGACTCCGGCTATATCCGTCACAGCGAGCGCGACAGTGATTTCGTCAATGGCGCCGAATTCACGCTCTACCACGTGACACGCAGCGCCGATTTCCTGCGCCGCTACCTGCCCGACCTCGGTCTCGCGAAAGACGCAGGCATCGCGAGCATGATCGTCCATTTCACGGGTTACGAGGTCGACCTCGATGACATCGAACTCGACGACCCACGCGATGTCATCTGTGGCCACCTGCTGGGCACGGCCGACATGATCGCGCAGATGGCCGATCGCTGTTACCTGGAGAAATGCCGCGACCGGCTTTACAAGGAGTTCGTGCTCGGAGGTGTTGCCGTCGAGAATTCGAAGCCGGGCGAGTACATGGTACGGTACAAGTCCGGCCAGGACCTGCTGCAAAAGACGCCGGTGTTCTACCAGCAGGTCATGCGCGATCGCCTGAATCTCAAATTCAATCGCGCCTACCGGTACATCGAAGTCCTGTACGACGGTCACAACCCGTACATCGAGGCCATCCGCAACAATATCACGCACCTCGTGCGCATCATCTCGACGGGGAACTGGACGCTGTTACGCCGCGAGCCGGCCTGCTTCGTCGGCGTCTCCGATGCCCTCCAGGAAGTGGAGAGCTTCGTCACCGAACAGCTCGCGGCCCTGACCGGTCGCGCTGTCGAGAAAGACGAGTTGCTGATGCCCGTGTAAGCGGCCCGCTCAGCGCCGCGACTCATGCTGATCCTGCCATGCCCGGTAGGATGCGTATTCGTCCCGTGCGAGGCGACGATTGGCGTAGTAGGCGGCGACGCTTGCGGCGGCGAGCGCGAAAATGGCGTCTGCCGGCGTCATCACTTCGTCGAAAAACACGGGCCAGGTGAAGCTGGTCGAAGCCCGCAGGACCGTGAGGATCCCGGTGTCGAACTCGGCGGCCGTGAACGCGGCCGCGACGAGGACGTTGCCGACGAGCGCACCGGCCACCGCGGCGGCGGCGGCGATGACAGGAAACCGCCAGTCGAGGCCCCGGCCGGCACGGCGAACGGCGAGGCCGATGATCAGCCCCTGGAGCACGGTCATCCACGGGAACAGGCGGCCCAGCGCCGTCGACAGCATCACCCAGATAGCGCTGAAAGCGACGATCGCGAGCAGCGCCGCGATGATCGCGCCACGCAACGACTGTGCGCGCACAAGGCGCGCTCCGACTTCGGGGTCCGGGCGTCCCGTATGCTCCCGTGCATGCCGCTTCGGCAGCCGCAGCACCTGTTTGCGTCGCTCTTCGCTCATTGCGGGTGTTGGGGTTCCTGGCGGGCGGGGAATGGTAGACTGCCGTTCCTGCAATGCTGCAAAGATACCGGAGGCAGATGTCATGAGCCAACTGATGCACCGTGCCATCACGGTCGTTTTGCTGCTTGCCGCTGTACCCGCATTCGCGCAAGAGGCTGCGGACATCGGCGGGAAGATACGCGAGACGCAAGCGCTGGTCGCAAAGGAATTTCGGCAGATCATTCGTGAAGAAATGATGCTCACCGACGCCGAGAGCAAGGAATTCTGGCCGCTCTACGAGCGTTACAGCGCCGAGAAACGGGTAATCAACGAACCCTACTTCGCGGGCCTTATCGAGTACGTCGACCGCTACTACAACGGCGACTTCAGGGACGAACATGCCGAGCGCCTGATGAATATCTATTTCGAGGTCAACCAGGGCGTCCTCAGGAAACGTCAGGAATACGTGAAGAAGTTCGGCAAGGTCATGAGCAGCATCAAGGTCATGCGCTTCTTCCAGCTCGAGAACAAGGTACAGGCCGAGGTCAATGCGGCCCTCGCGGTAATTATCCCGCTAGCGGACCCGCGCTAGACGCCCATGCAAGCAGCCCTCTATCGAAAGTTCGGCGCGGCGCGGGAGGTCCTCGAGCTCTGCGAAGTGGACGCGCCGGAGCCCGGGCCGGGCGAAGTGCTGGTCCGGCTGCACGCCAGCGCTATCAACCCGTCCGACGTCAAGAAGCGGGCCGGGGCGTTCCCGGACCTGCTGGACGAGGGTTTCATAATTCCGAACAGCGACGGCGCGGGCGTTATAGAAGCCGTGGGCGACGGCGTCGACAAGAACCGCAAGGGCGAGCGTGTCTGGGTGTACCAGGCGCAGCACGACCGTCGCTTCGGAACGGCGGCCGAGTATGTGGCAATCAGCAGCAACTGTGCGCCGCGCCTGACGGAGGACGCGGGCTTCGACACAGGGGCGTGCCTGGGTATCCCGGCCATGACCGCTCACCGCGCGGTGTTTGCCGACGGTGACGTAGAGGGCCAGGTGCTCCTGGTCATGGGCGGTGCGGGCCGTGTCGGCCACTACGCCATACAGTGGGCACATCAGGCCGGCGCAACCGTCATCAGCACCGCGAGCAACCCGGACGACAAGGAAGCCTGCCTGGCCGCGGGTGCGGATCATGTCGTTGATCACCGAGCGCAAGACTTCGCCCGCCAGGTACTCGGCGTAAACGGGAATAAGCCAATCGACCGGGTCATCGACCTCGAGTTCGGTACCAACCTGCCGGTGTCCATCGCGGTATTGAAGACAGGCGGTGCTATCGCGGCTTATGGTTCGGCCAGGAACCCGGAGCCGGTGCTGCCGTTTTACAAGATGATGTACAAGGATCTGACCTTGCACACGATTATTGTGTATGCGATGCCCAATAGCGCGAAGGACCATGCCGTGGCCGACATCAACAGCGCGCTGTCCCATGGCTCACTGCAGCACCGGGTAGCGCACTCGATGCCGCTGGCGGACATCGCCGCCGGCAACGAGATCGTCGAAGCCGGCGAGGTGCGCGGGGCCGTGATCCTGAACATCGCGTGACCAGCGCCGGCAAGGTCACGCTATACTGCACCGAGCCGCCAACACCATAAAAAGAACAATAGGGGGACGCCATGCGCACAAGCTTTGCAGCTGGGCTCGGTATCTGCTGTCTTCTGTTCATTCTGTCGGCCGCGCGTGCGGGCGAAGACGGCGCGTTCGAGCCCGTCGATTTGCCGCCCGAGCTGGCAAAACGGCTCGAAGGCCTCCCGGGTGAAAAGATCGAGTTCCTGCGCGGGGAAGGCGCACTCAATTTCGCGGAGCGTCACGACATCCTTTTCGCACGCTTCAGCAACAAATCTGCGGCCGAGATCGAGGGCTATATCGATGCAATGATGCGCGTGCGCGAGTTGCTGAAATTCGACCCGGAGCGTGACCTGGAATCGATACCGCTCAACACCGAGGCAGAGGATTTCAACTGGTTCCGCACGCGCCGTCCACCCGAGTTCGACACACCGCGTGAACCCGGGCCGATCAATGTCTCCCGCTACCTGAACTCCGGGCCGAAGCAGGGCATCCCAACCTTCTTCAACCTGCCGATCGCCCTCACCCCGGCGGACCTGAAGGCCGGCGATGTCGAGGTCGCGATCATGGGGGCGGGGCTGGATACCGGCAGTGGCTTCAGGGGCGCCGCCTACGGGCCGCGGGCCGTGCGTACCGGCGTCGTTTACAAGGGCCAGGGCATGGTCGTACCACAGCATATGCACACGATGGTGTCAGCCTTCAACGAGCTCACGATCGTCGATTACGGCGACATCGGCATTGACGGGCTGAGCCTCGAACGCAGCGTGCGGCACATTCGCGAGATGGTGCGCGAGGTTGCGGAGACCGGCGCTATTCCGATGATCGTCGGCGGCGATCACGCCCTGATGTATCCCGATGTCGCGGGCATTGTGGATGTCTACGGGGCGGGCAATGTCGGCGTCGTGCATTTCGATGCGCATTACGATGCCGGCCGCAACTACGATCATCTGCTCTCCCACGGCCAGCCCGTTGCGCGACTGGTCGAAGAGGGGTTGGTGCCGGGCGAGAACTTCATCCAGGTCGGCCTGCGCGGTATGTGGCCCGGCAAGTCGGGATTCGAGTGGATGCGCGAGAACGGCTTCCGCTACCACACCATGGCCGAGGTCGAGGACAAGGGCTGGGAGTTCGTCATGCAACGCGCCATCAAGGAGGCCAGGGAGGGGCCGAAGTACCTGTATGTCTCTTTCGACGTCGACGTACTCGATCCTGCGTACATGCCGGGAACCGGGACGCCCGAGCCCGCCGGCCTGACGACGCGGGAAGCCTTCCCGCTCGTGCGCCGTTTGTGCGCCGAGACAAATGTCGTGGGGTTCGAGCTGGTCGAGGTGAACCCGCTCGTTGACCCCGGCTATACCAGCGCGCAGAACGCCACGCGCATCCTGCGAGAGTGCCTCAATGGCATCGCGATGAGAAAGCGCGGTATAACCGAAGAACACTACCTCAGCCCACTGACGACGGACCACGGCCAGGATTGAGGCCGGGAAGTGGCGCTGAGACGGGCGCTACCAGATAAAAAAGCTGGCCTTCTTGTTGAGGATGCGCAACGCCTCGACCGCTGCGGCGGCGCGCTTCGTCATGCCGTAGCAAACGTGCAGCGGTAACAGGTGCTCCTCCCTTGGGTGGCAATACCGCGCATGCGGCGCGCTTTCCCATGCCAGCAGCCGGCGTGCCCTTTCGGCCTCCTCCAGGCCACGGTCCGAACAGGTCTCGACGAGCCAGCGTTCGAAGGCTTCGTTCCTGTCATCCGGGAGTGCCGCATCACGGCTGAAAAACGCTTTCAGGTTGTGAAAGGAGAACCCGGAGCCGATGACGAGGACGCCGTCACCGCTGATCCCCGACATGGCTTCACCGAGCGCGATGTGATCGGCCGGGTCCAGTGAGTCGAGCAGCGACAGCTGGATGCAGGGAATATCCGCTTCCGGGTACATGATCTTTAGCGGTATGTAGAGGCCGTGATCGAAGCCGCGGTCCCCATCCAGTTCAGTCCTGACACCACTGTCCTGCAGGCAGGACTGCAGCCGTCTCGCGAGCTCCGGGTTGCCGGGGGCCGGGTACTCGATCTCGTAGGACTCGGGCGGAAAGCCGTAGTAATCGTAGATCATCGGGGGATCGGCCGCGCTCGTGATCGTCGCGACGCGCTCCTCCCAGTGCGCGCTGACCACGACGATCGCCTCGGGACGCTCGATTGCGGCCGCGATAGAACGGAGACTCTCCACCATCTCTTCGTGCGCGGTATCGCCCAGCAGCGGTAACGGGCCACCGCCGTGAGACAGGAACATCGCACTCGGCCGACCGGGAATTGATACGCTCGTCATCGGCTCATGGTAGCAGGGCCGTGATGCGCGATGGTGTATCTTGCAGGTCCGCCGATCGGCGGGCACTCTTGGTGACCTGACGGGAGGGCCCCTCGATGATTCTTCGTTTAATGCTTTTGTCCTGCGCCACCTTTTTCGCTGTGACCGCCAATGCGCACGGCGTCGGTGAAGAAGGGCCCACTGCCCCCGCCGCGAACCAGCAGGTGCAAAACCGCGGCGCCGGCAAGGACAACTGGTGGGACAAGCTGCCCCGCCCGGAGTGGTCCAGGTTCGAACGTATCGACCAGGACCAGAACTGGTTCGAGGTCTACCGCATCGCTGATGGTGTCTTCGCGATCTACGAACCCGGCCAGTTCGAAGAGGTCATCTCGTTCCTGGTTACCGGCAAGGAGAAGGCACTGCTGTTCGACACGGGGCTCGGCATCGGCGATATGAGACGTGTCGTCGAGCAACTGACCGACCTGGACATCGTCGTGCTCAATTCTCACACGCACTACGACCACATTGGCGGCAACTACCAGTTCGACACGATCTATGCCCGTGATACCGACTACACGCGTGGCCGCGCCGCGGGCAGCCAGCCCGCAGCAGTTGCCGAGTTCCTCAAGGAAGGCTGGGTGTGGAAGCCGCTGCCGAAAGGGTTTGTCGTCGAGGACTACCGCAGCCGTGCATTTGCGATCAGCCGCTTCGTCGACGAGGGCGATGTCATCGATCTTGGCGGCAGGAAACTCGAGATCCTCAGCACGCCGGGCCACGCGCCCGATTCGATCTGTCTTATCGACCGCGAGAACCGGCTGCTGCTGACCGGCGATTCCTTCTACCTGGCGCCGCTCTACACCCACCTCGAGGGCTCCGACTTCCTCGACTACGCGAAGACAGCGGCGCGGCTTTCCGGGCTCGCCGACGACATCGAGGCAGCGCTCACATCGCACAACGTGCCGGTCGTCGAGCCCCGCTACATGACGGCCCTTGGCGACGCGTTCGCCGCGATCGAAAGCGGCAAGACGGACGATTACGTGATGGCCGATGGCCTTCGCGAATACCGGTTCGACGGCTTCTCCATCATCGTCGATACGGAGCCGGCTTTCGATTGCTCCAAAGCCGAGCACGAAATCGAGATTCTCGTGTGCGGCAACCCGGCGTTGGCGGCGCTGGACCGACGGCTCGCCCGCGTTTACCAGGAATCGGTCACCGCGCTGCAGGGCGTCGCCGACTCCAGCGACGCGCTGAAGCACCTGAAGGCCGAACAGCGCGGCTGGATCAAGGGCCGCAACGAGTGCTGGAAGGCTTCGGACAAGATCGAGTGTGCGCGGAGCGAGTACGAAGCGCGAACCGCCTGGCTGCAGGCGCGCTATTTCCTCGTGCAGGGCGGCGACCCGGTCTTTTTTGCCTGCGATGACAGCTCGGAGATCGTGGCCACCTTCATTGCTACCGACCCGCCCACCGTGCGCCTGGAACGCGGCGACACGCTGAAGGTGGGCCGGCAGGTACCGGCCGCTTCGGGCGCGAAATACGAAGCGGATTTCGGCACGAGCTTCTGGACCAGGGGCGACGAAGCCATGGTCGAATGGCCGCAGGGCACGCGCTTCAGTTGCCGGGTCCGGCGCTGATTCGTACTTCCCCGGCCTTACTCCGCGATTGCGGCCACGGTGCCGCCCGTCAATCGCACGAGGTCGTCGGGTTTCAGGCGGAACACAGCGTTCGGCGTGCCGCCCGCCGCCCAGATGGTGTCGAAGGTCAGCAAGGTCTCGTCAATGAATATCGCCGAGTCGACGCTATGCCCAACCGGCGGCACGCCACCGATCGCATAGCCGGTCTGCTCGCGCACGAATGCCGCGTCCGCGCGGCCGATGTTCTCGCCGAGAAGCTCGGACAGCCGCGCCTCGTCCACCCGCACAGAGCCCGACGCGATGGCCAGCACAGGCCGGCCGCTGTCGACCGCCCGAAAGATCAGCGATTTTGCGATCTGTCTCACGGTGCAGCCGATAGCGGCGGCAGCCTCCGCTGCCGTGCGGGTGCTGGTCTCGAACTCGAGCACCTCGAAGTCCTCGCCCAGCACGGCCTGGACCTTGAGCGCGGTTGGTGAGGTTGCGGGTTTCACGGCAGTTCGCTCTTTGTCAGATTGCGCACGTAGATCTTGCCCCGCTCCTCGTTGAGGAATTCGACGTCGCCCTTTTCCATCCAGCCTTTGCGCTGCAGCAACTCGCCAAGCACAGAAGTGCTGATGAAGAGTTCATCATAGCGGAGATCGGTGGCGAGCCGCTCTGCAGCCTCGAGCAGCGCGCTGGCGACGCCCCGTCGCCTGTACTCCGTCGCAACGAGCAGGCCCGCGACAGACGGTGATAGGCCGGTGGTCATATCGCAATCGATCGCGGCCGTGCCGAGAACGCAATCGTTGTCGATGGCAACGAGCCCGGCAGGCAGCCGGTCCCGGTTGCAACGCGAGAGGAGATCGGCGCGAGCGTCACCAGGACCTTGTCCGCCGTAATATGGCTCCCACTCCTGTTCGTACCATTCGGCCAGCGTGGCGATGAAGCCGGCATGATCAGCGAGTAACGCAATATTCAATGCACCACCTGCAGCGGCATTTTAAGTTATTGATCCATAGAATAATAACCGGCGCCCCTGCCTGGAGGGTATCGGCCTGTTGGTTGCCATTCTCCCGGATGTCAGCGCGTTTTTGTATACTGCTGCGAATTCGCCGGCACGCCAGCCGATGCCGGCTTCCTGCACCGATATGAAGACGGGTAACCGATGATGACCAGACCTTACGCTGCTTCTTCCATACTGATAGCAACCTGTTTCCTGCTCGTGCAGGCGGTCCATGCAGACGTCACCCGACTGTCGGACCCTGTTGCCGTGACTGACGACGCGGAGATCTTCGGCGCGCCGCTGGACGAAAACGCAAGACCGATGTCGCTGGCCGCACTGCTCGACAGCCCGGACGAATACGTCGATACCGCCGTTCGTGTCGAGGCGAGGATCTCCCAGGTATGCCAGAAGAAGGGCTGCTTCATGATCGCGACGAGCGGCGACAAGGCGGTGCGAATCTCATTCAGGGACTATGCGTTCTTCGTGCCGACCGATACCGGCGGCAAGACGGTGACGCTCACCGGCACGGTGGTCGAGCGGGTGCTGTCGGAGGAGCAGGCGGCTCACTTCCGGCAGGATGCCGGAAGTGACACGATCCAGGCAGGCAAGGTCTACGAGATTGTCGCCGACGCGGTGAGTATTCCGAAGTCCTGATTCGGCGACGGACCGCTTTTTTTCACAGCGATAGTCACTTTCCTTAGGCTCTTTCGCGGGACGGTTTGAAACGCCCACACCATAGGTACCGCACTCCCAAAGGAGCTCGTTATGACCGTCGAACCCAGCCGAGCGCCAACTGTCCTTAGCCTATGGAATCGCGTCCCAGTTCTTATTCGAGCGCCCATTGTCGGACTCCTCGTTTTGGCTATCGGCCAGTTGCTCACCGGCCCGGTCATCCAGGGCAATCTCCGCTTCCTTCCGACTGTGCCGTGGGCGCCTGCAGCTGCCGCGCTCATCCTGTGGGTCTACTGGTGGTACCTGTCGGGCCGGGGTTGGCCAGGCGCGACAGCGGAGGCCAGACGGATCGGTCTTCGTGGAGGAAATGTCCCCTCCGGGCTTTGGGGGCCGTCGCTGCTTGCTGGCGGCTGCGCCATGCTCGCCGTCATCAGTCTCAGGTGCCTCCTTCCCCGCCTTTTCGGAATGGAAGAGCCCAGCATCTCAATCGACCTATCCGGGTACCCGATATGGACTATCCTGGGGGTCACCTTCACAGTGGCCCTCATAGCTGGCGTGGTCGAGGAAGCTGGCCTGCGAGGTTACCTGCAGGGTTCGCTCGAGCGCCGATACGGCCTATGGTTTGCGGTTCTTCTGACCGGGGTCATCTTCTGGGCGGTTCACCTTAGCCACGACTGGGTCGGCCTACCGCACCTGGTATTTTACGTCGCGGTGAGTGTGGCGCTTGGGGTGCTGACCTCGTTCGTCGGTTCGATCCGCCCGGCTGTGGTGATTCACACTGTGGTCGACATGATTGTGCTACCCCTCTATGTATTTCGCCCACCAGCAATCTGGGGTCTCCTGACCGCTCAATCCATCTCCGAGACGGGTTGGATGTGGAGTGATGCGCTGCTGATCGGCTTGCTCGCAGTCTTCACTTTTGCAGCGGTCATGAGCCTGTCACGGCTTCGAAGGCTCGCGGCTGACGAGAGACTGCGTAGTGCGCCGGCCGTAAACCAGGCTCAAGGCGGTGGCGACTGATCGGAGTAAACTTTACAAATCATTCACCACTGAAGTTACCGTCGACCGCCGGTGGAGTTAACCGCTTGCGCCGATAGTAAACGCACCCAACCAAGTTCCGCTCTGGGTCAGTAGCGGAACTCAATGATACCCCGAAAGCAGCCGTTCGAGCGGCTGGTATTGAAGGTATAGCAGACCTCGTCATTCGCCGAAAGCGGCCGTTCGTGAGCGGCAAGTTTTGGGAACCGCCCTGGAAGCTCAAGGGGTAAGTATTGGCCGATCCTCTGCGCACGAGCTTTCAATGAGTTACGACCAAAAGTGACAGAGTTACGCGGCCGAAACTACGGAAAGTGACGGAGTTAATTCCGGAGTGACGGAGTTAAGTCCTGAGGTTCATCACACGAGGGCGTCGCGTCGCCTATTCGACCGTAACCGACTTCGCGAGATTTCTCGGCTGGTCCACGTCCGTTCCTTTGAGCACCGCGACGTGGTAGGCGAGCAGCTGCAGTGGCACGGTATAGACAATCGGCGCGATCAACCGGTCTGCATGCGGCATCTCGATGACGGTAACGCCGTCCTCGGACTCGATGCCCGTCTCGCTGTCCGCGAACACGTAAAGCTGGCCACCCCGAGCACGCACGACCTGCATATTCGACTTGAGCTTGTCGAGAAGTTCGTTGTTTGGCGCGACAACCACAACGGGCATGTCCTCGTCGATCAGCGCCAGCGGGCCGTGTTTGAGTTCGCCGGCGGCGTACGCTTCCGCGTGGATGTAGGAGATTTCCTTCAGCTTCAGCGCGCCCTCCATGGCGACGGGCCACATGGGGCCGCGACCCAGGAACAGCGTGTGTTCTTTCTCGGCGAAGTCTTCCGCGAGGTGCTTCAGGTTGCCGCTCATGCGCAGCGCCTCCTCGACGGCTGCTGCCGCGTGCACAACGTGCGGGACCAGTTTGGCTTCGTCTTCCGCGCTCATGCCGCGCTGCCGTGCGAGGATCAGGGTGACGATGAGCATCGACAGGAGCTGCGTCGTAAACGCCTTGGTGCTCGCGACGCCGATTTCGGGCCCGGCCTGGGTCATCATGACCAGGTCGGATTCGCGCACCATCGAACTGTGTGCGCTATTGCAGACCGTCAGAGAGCCAACGTATCCCGATTGCTTGGCAAGCCCAAGTGCTTCAAGCGTATCCGCGGTCTCGCCCGACTGCGATAACGTGATGAACAGCGTATTGGGTGGTACCACCACATGTCGGTAACGATACTCGCTCGCGATCTCGACCTGGCAGGTCACGCCGGCCAGCGACTCGAGCCAGTACTTCCCTACGCAACCCGCGTGGTAGCTCGTGCCGCAAGCGACGATGTGGATGTGCTCGATGCCGGCGAGCATCTCTGCCGCCTGCGGACCGAGCGAGTCGGCAACGACCCTGCCGCCCTCGATGCGCCCGTAGAGGGTGTTGGCCAGAGCGCTCGGCTGCTCGAAGATCTCCTTCAGCATGAAGTGCCGGTAAGGGCCCTTTTCCGCCGAGTCCGCACTCCACTGCGTCTCGTGGATTTCGCGTTTTACCGCCTTGCCGTCCGCACCGAAGATGTTCACCTCGCGGCGCGTGATCTCCGCGATGTCGCCCTGCTCGAGATAGATGAAACGCTGCGTCACAGGCAGCAGCGCGGGCACGCCGCTGGCCACGAAGTTCTCCCCGATGCCGAGCCCGATGACCAGCGGGCTCGCGACGCGGCTGACGACAAATCGCTCAGGATCCTCCGCGTCGACGACCAGCAGCGCGAAGGCGCCGGTGAAGCGGGCAACCGCCTTTTGAACCGCCTCGGTGAGCCCGAGTCCCTGCTGCAGGTTGTCGTACACGAGATGCGCCGCGACCTCGGTGTCGGTCTCCGACGCGAACTCGTAGCCTTTCGCTTCCAGCTCGTCCTTGATCTCCTGGTAGTTCTCGATGATGCCGTTGTGGATGACCGCGACACGATCGCCGGACATGTGCGGGTGCGCGTTCGCCTCGGTCACCCCGCCGTGCGTTGCCCAGCGCGTGTGCGCAACGCCCAGCAGCCCCTGCAAAGGGTTCGCGTCGAGTTTTGCCTCCAGCTCGGCGACCTTGCCGACCGTCCTGCACAGCCCGATCTTGTGGTCGCTGCCGAGGACGGCAACACCGGCCGAGTCGTAGCCGCGGTACTCGAGGCGCCTCAGGCCTTCGACGAGTATCGGGACGACATTCCTTTCGGCGATTGCGCCGACGATTCCGCACATAAACCGTTGCTCCTGATCCTGTTCGCTCAGCTCTTCTTCCTGGGTCGCTTCCAACCCCTGACCGTCAGCTGCTTGCTGCGCTCGAGGGTCAACTGCGCTGCCGGGGCGTCTTTCGTGATCGTGGACCCCGCGCCGATCGTTGCGCCGCTGCCCACCTCGACAGGGGCGACGAGATTGACGCCGGAGCCGATGAAGGCGCCATCACCGATCTTGGTCTTGTGTTTGTTGGCGCCGTCGTAGTTGCAGGTGATCGTGCCGGCACCGACGTTGACGTCCTCGCCGATTTCGCTGTCGCCAATGTAGGACAGGTGGTTCACCTTGCTGCCTGCGGCGACGATGCTCTTCTTGATTTCGACGAAATTGCCGACCTTGACCTTGTCCGCGAGTTCGGCGCCCGGCCGCAGCCGTGCAAACGGACCGATCTCGCACCCCGGTCCCGCCACTGCCCCTTCGATGTGGCAATTGGGATGCACCACGACGCCGTCACCGAGTGCGCTGTCGCGGATCACGTTGTTGGCCTCGATGCGGACACCGTTACCCAGCGTAACGCTGCCTTCGAACACGGCGTTCACGTCTATGAAGACATCCCTGCCGCAAGTCAGCTCGCCGCGGATATCGACACGCGCCGGGTCGGCAAAACCGACGCCTTCGGTCATCAGCTCCTCGACCAGCCGCGCCTGCAACGCACGTTCCGCTTCCGCCAGTTGTTTCCTGTCGTTGATACCCATCACCTCCACCTGGTCCTGGGCTTTTATGCCGTGAACCGGCACGCCTTCCGCTACCGCCATCGCGATCACGTCGGTCAGGTAGTATTCGCCCTGTGCATTGTCGTTGCTCAGCCGGCCGAGCCATGCTTTCAGCTGCGGCCCCGGGCACAGCATCACGCCGGTGTTGATCTCGGTGATCGCTTTCTGTGCCGCGCTCGCGTCCTTCTCCTCGACGATCCCGGTAACGCCGTCCCCGTCCCGCAGGATGCGGCCGTAGCCTGTCGGGTCTTCCATATCGACCGTCAGCACGAGCAGCTCATCCTCCAGCGCCGCACCAAGCATGGTCCGCAGCGTCGCCACCGTGAGCAGGGGAACGTCCCCGAACAGCACCAGCACCTGGTTGTCCTGCGGCGTGCCCGGCATGGCCTGCAACATCGCGTGTCCCGTGCCCAGCTGCTCAGCCTGCAGCGCCCAGCGAATATCCGGGGACGGAAATGCCGCACGCACCCGTTCGCCGCCGTGGCCGTAAACCACGCAGATGTCGTCGGCGTGGATCGCCTGCGCGCAGTCGAGCACGTGCGCGAGCATGGGGCGGCCGGCGAGGGGCTGCAGCACCTTCGGCAAATCGGATCGCATGCGAGTGCCCTGTCCCGCCGCCAGGATGATAACGCTCAGACCCAGAACGGTTCCTCCATGAATGACGCCCGCGGATGATACCGCAAGTAAGGGCGCGATCGGTGGCTAGCGCCAGCGATAGCCCACCTGGTACACGTAGACCGGGCCGCTCAGGCGCCCGGCATCCGGTCCGAGCGTCGGCGGCAACCGCGGCTCGTCCCGCACCGTTCCGAAGTCCACGAAATGGACCTTCAGGCTCATCGTCATGCCGTGGGACCGCGAAGGCTCCCCACCGAGGAAATCGATCGTGCCGCCGAGGTACGCGCCCGCAGCCGCCTCTTCCCAGAGCCTGGTCTCCCCGTACAGGGGGTAATTCGTGATCACCTCGGCAATGTCCTGCATGTAGTAGCCGGCGCCGGCGTCGAGCGAGTAGCGGTGGCGCTGCCCGAACATCCACTTCACCGACGGCACCAGGTAGCCGTTGCGTGCGACCAGCGGCTCGGAAATGAAGCGAACGTTGCTGTCGTTGGTCAACACGCCCAGGTCGAGGCCGACCAGCAGCTCGGATTCGGCAAAGCGCTTGACGGGCCAGTGTGCCGCGAGATTGAGGCTGAACCCCAGCTCGTCGAATTCGCCGTCGCGGGCCGGGTCGAGGTCAGCGAGGCCCGGCCAGCTGTTCCCTCCGATGGCAATCTCGTAGCGACCGCGCGACGTCGTCACCCAATCGACGTCGTCCTGTGCCAGTGACGCCGCCTCGGGAATCAGCAGCGCCGCAATAAGGCCTGCGATCCGGAGCCGCGCGGCTGTCGTCTTGTTCGTGCCCATGAGTATCTCCTGCGTCCGGGGTATTCCCCGACGTTGAAGATCGCGCGTTCACCCGGAACGCGCCTGACGGCGGAATGACGATTGCCTGATGCTTTAGTGAGGTCGCTGGCCGACGCTACTCAGGTACCGCTCCCCGCGGTCGCACAGGACGGTCACGACGTTGTGCCCCGGGCCGAGTTCCGTCGCCACGCGGGTCGCTGCGAGCAGGTTGGCGCCGGAGGAGATGCCGACCAGCAGGCCCTCCTCCAGGCTGATTTGCTGCGCAGCATGGATCGCGTCCTGCGTCGGGATTCTCACGACCTGGTCGATCTCGTCCAGGTTGACCAGCGCCGGGATAAAGCCGTCGGCCAGCCCCTGGATGCCGTGCGGCCCCGGTGCGTCGCCCGACAAAACGGCCGACTCGTCCGGTTCGACCGCCACGATGCGGGCCCGGCTGCCCGCCTTGCGCAGCGCCCGGCCGACACCCATCACGGTACCGCCGGTACCGACACCCATGACGAAGGCGTCAATTTCGCCATTGAGCTGGCGCATGATCTCGGGCCCGGTGGTCGTTCGGTGGGTCTCGATGTTGTCCGGGTTCTCGAACTGCCGCGGCAGGAAGATATCGTCGTGCCCGGCCGCGAAGGCCTCGGTCCGTTCGATAGCGCCCTCGATGTCGCCGACCTCTTCGAGCAGCTCCAGCTCCGCACCGAACGACGTGATCATACTGCGCCGCTCCTCGCTTGCGGTTTTCGGCATGACCACGACCACCCTGTACCCGCGCATCGCACCGACCATCGCCAGTGCTATCCCGGTATTTCCCGAGGTGACTTCCATGATGGTGTGCCCGGGACGGAGTTCGCCGCGCTTCTCGGCTTCGAAGACGATATGCCGCGCAATGCGATCCTTTATGCTGCCGCCCGGGTTCATGAATTCGGCTTTCGCGAAAATATTGCAGCGCGTGAGGTTGCTCGCACTGCGCATTCTCAGCAGCGGCGTATGGCCGATCGAGTCGTATACTTCGGAGGTTACCAGGCAGGTTGGCTTCTGGCGCGGGCAATAAACCAGGTGGCGCTGAGAGTTCATCGTGTGGATGCCGGTACCGAGGTGATATTGTCGACTGCGGCAACGGTTTCCCAATACGTAGATGCCGACATTGGCGGGCAATCTGCGAAAGACTCGTGACAATCGACCAATGAAAAATCCGGCATGAGCACCGAGACCACCATATTCATCGGCGTCGGCATCTACATCGTGCTGATGATTGCCATCGGCGTATACGCCTCGGGCAGGACACACACCGTCACCGAATTCATCGTTGCAGGGCGGGGATTGCCGGTCTGGCTGTGTTCGACGACGATCGTTGCAACCTGGTTCGGTGGCGGCACGATGATGGGCGCATCCGGCGCCGCCTATGACAACGGCATGCTGGGGGTGATTGCCGACCCGCTGGGCGCCTCTCTCGCGCTGCTTCTCTTCGGGTTCTTCTTCGCCCGGCTGTTCAGGCGCCTGCGCATCCTCACCGTCGCCGATTACATGGCGCAGCGCTATGGCCAGGTTGCGGCCATGGCCATCACCGGGACCATCCTGTTCTCCAATATCGCCTGGGTCGGGGCGATGCTCGTCGCGTTCGGGCTGGTGTTCGAGACGCTCACCGGGACGCCGTTGATCGTTGGTATCGTCGGCGGCGCCCTGGTCATCTTCGTCTACACGTCGGTCGGCGGGCTATGGGCGGTGGCGCTCACCGACTTCCTGCAGATGGTGATCATCGTCGTCGGCCTCGTCGTGCTGCTGGCCGTCGTGCTGCTCGACGTCGGCGGCTGGAGCGCAATCGGCCCGCGGCTGTCCGCCGACACGTTTCGTCTTTTGCCCGGCGAAAACACGGGCGAGCAATGGCTCAACTACCTGCGGGCGTGGACGATCGTCGGCATCGTGGACATATCGGCACAGACGCTGATGCAGCGCGCGCTGGCTGCGAAGAGTGAGCGGGCGGCGCAGAATTCTTTCTACTTCGCCGGCGTCGGTTATTTCGTGTTCGGCATGATCCCCGTGACGCTCGGCATCATTGCGAGCGTTTCGATGCCCGGCCTCGCGGACTCGGAGGCCGTCATACCCTCGCTCGCAATCGAGCACCTGCATCCTGTAGCCGTTGCGGTTTTCGTGGGCGCGCTGCTGGCGGCCATCATGAGCTCGGCGGACAGTGCGCTGCTCGGCTGCGCGAGCATGATTGCCAACAACGTGCTGCCCCTCGTCAAGCGCAATCCTTCCGATCGGCTCGGCCTGATCGTGGCTCGCGCG
>Ga0209742_10000502_pt1 | contig 20537 bp, 24 predicted proteins | sample DeeMarSeWOR38_10_FD_187462 | JGI IMG/M metagenome (GOLD analysis project Ga0209742, IMG submission 187462) | Marine sediment microbial communities from White Oak River estuary, North Carolina - WOR-3-8_10 (SPAdes) (version 2) | ecosystem: Environmental > Aquatic > Marine > Intertidal zone >... | reverse complement strand
CCCTTTTGATATATCAGTGACATTTCGATAACTTAAAATAATGTGTTATCTCCAACATATACAAACTTTCAGAGACTCCTGAAAAGTTGTGATATCATGTTGTCACTCTAAGTTTTAGCTTGCATTTCAATTCTGTCAAATCAAGTACAGGTCAGGGCACATATCTTCTCAGGCGCATTCTATTGCGTAATGCATCTGCAATTATAATCTTAACGTCATCAAGTTCCGATTCAGCCGGAGTATGACACAGCCATTTAGAAAACAAACATGACCCCAACCTCGGGGGCGAAATCCGGCGCCTTATCTGTCAGACCGTATGATAAAAACAAAAGCACCTCATGCTCTTTGGTCGTCCCCTTATAATCTTCTCCTCCGGCATATCCGAACTCATTGGGTTTGTATTCCTCTCCGGTGTTATAGGTATATTCATAGAACGGATAAACGAGGAACTGGCCTTTTTCGATATACGTTCCGAACAGTGATGTGGGCAGACCTTTTCCTCTGTCCATAAGATAATAAGGCAGGTCGTCTGCTTCAGCAGTAGATGGAGCGGCCAAAATCGCGAAAAGACCCAAAAAAATAATAGCGCTAGCAACAGGGAAAAATTTCTTGGTCAAAAAATCTATTGCACCTAACGCAACGGTATCAAGCTGAAGATCCTTCTTCATCTAGACCTCCTTTTTTAAATGCAAGATCCAAGTTCAGTAAAAAAGGCCTACCCTTCAAAATACGGTATGACGATCTTTTTTGTTCTCCGGATTTTGCGGGGCCGGCCGGCAACCCTGACGATGGGTGCTATTATAAATAACGATGATTATGGGAACATTATGGGGAAATTATTTTTTGGCAATATAGGGAGGGTTTCCGGTCTAGCACCCAGAAGGTGTCGCCGCCTGCCCGGTGCCGAAACCGGTGATGCTATCCGCGCAGCAGGTTGGGGAGCCAGAGGGCCAGCTGGGGCCAGGCAATCACCATGGCCATGACAATGAGGTCAAACAGAATATAGGGCACCGCCGCCCAGCAGATCTCCTCAATGGTAACTTCCGACGGCGCCACTCCTTTCATGACAAAAAGCAGCATCCCGAATGGCGGCGTAATCTGTCCCAGCTCCAGGTTAATCAGCATCAGGATGCCAAACCAAACCGGGTCAAAGCCAAGCACATTGGATATGGGCATGAAGACCGGCAGGCAGATCATCATAATGGAGATGGCGTCCATGAAGGTTCCCATGAAGATCAGAATCACCTGCATGGTAATGAGGATGAGCAGCGGGTGAACTTCGAGCCCCTTGACCAGGCCCAGGAGACCGTTGGAGGCCTGGGTGAAAGACAGAACACTGCTGAAAGTTTTGGACGCAGCGATAATCATGAAGATCATCACCGTAATCTGGACGGACCCTTTCAGGGCGGCCCTGAGCATGGGCCAGTTCAGGCGGCCGTATATCAAGATGACCAACAGTGTGGCGATAACCCCCGATGCAGCGGCCTCGGTCGGGGTTGCTATACCCAGGATGATCAGGCCGATGACCATAAAGATGATAAAGGCCATGGGCACAAAGTACTTGATGCTTAAAACGATTTTTTCCACCAGGGGTTTGGCGGCCACCGCATAGGGGGGTGCGATGTCCGGCCTCAGCCAGGCCGACATGACAATATAGACGACAAAAAATGCCGAGAGGATCAGGCCGGGGATGACCCCGCCGATCAGTATGCGGCCCACCGAAATCTGGCCGATGGCGGCCAGAACCACCGCCAGAGCCGAAGGGGGGATGAGCATGGCGATTCCGCCCACCCCGATGATGGGTCCAACCGACATCGCCGTACTGTAACCGCGTTTTTTCATTTCAGGCAGCAGAATCGTGCCGAGCATGGCCGTATTGGCCATCGTCGATCCGCTGGTGGCGGCAAAGAGCGTGCCGCTGGTGGCCGCAAGAAGGCTGAGGCGCCCCGGTATCCGGCCCAGCCAGCCGTCCAGCGTCTCGATGGTGTCGGGGGCGATCTGGGAGTGGAACATGAGTTCTCCCATAAAAATGAACAGCGGGACCGGCACCAGCACAAAGGTTGAAATAGAGCTGGCGATATTCAACGTGATCTGCTCAAGCCCCAGAGGGCCCATGAAAATCAGGACGGCAAAAACATCCATCAGCAGAAAGGCAAATGCGATCGGCTGACCCAGCATGAGCAGAAAGATCAAACCGCCGATAAAAAAAGCTAAAACTGCCCACCATTCCATCCTATCCAACCTCCCCACAGCTCTTTCAACACGGCCCGTTTGACCGTCAGGGCGCTGCTTTATTCCAGATTGACGCTTATTTTTCCACGCTTAAGGTTGCGATCGCCGCCTGGCCGCAGGTCATTCTGCAGCGGCAGGTGCAGCCCTATTCCTTCAGTATGAGCATAAACCGGTGTACGAATTTTAAGAAGGTGAAAAGAAAGCCGAGCGGAATAATAACCAGGACCAAGGCTTTGGGGACGTCGATGGCCTGCACATCAATCACCCCTCTCATAAAAATTTCTCTGGTTGTAAAAATTCCATACCCGCACAATACGGCGCAAAGACCCATCCCCAGCAGGCTGTTTAAAAGTCCCACAAATTTTTTGGATTTCACCCCGAGGCGCTGCACAATAATATTAATCGAGACATGCTTGTCCAAGGACAATACCCAGGCCGTTCCCAAAAAAGTCATCCAGAGCAATGAATATTCATTAAACTGTACGATCCAGAAAGGGCTGGGTATCCGCAACATGCGGGCAAAAATAGAATAGCCGATGGAGAACGTGATGAATAAAAGCAGCAAGGCCGATATGACTGCCAATGCGCTACAAATCCTGTCCAGAATCTTTGCCACGGGCTTTTTCCTCTCCGCTTTATCCCAATAATTCCGATTTTGTGCCATGCCGCTGGTGCTGATGATCGGGTGTAATCAAACCGAATATCACGCAGTCTTTTCCGTTTTGCAGGCTGTGCCGGTGCTGGCGCAAAGGCCCGATAAAATCTTCAGCGGTTTTGCTCAAGAAAGGCAAAGCCCCCCGCAACCCTTCGCGGGGGGCACAGATAAATGCCGCTGGTGCTATTTTTTTAGAAATGACTCGATTTTTGCGGTTTCTTCCGGCGCTTTTTTCATGACGGTGTCCAGCAGGCTCTTATAAGCGGCATCGCTGAAATTCGCCGCTTCAGGCCCCGCCAGCTCATTGATGACCATCCCCTCTTTTTTGAAGGACGCGATTTCAGCATTATACTTATCGCCATAAGCCTTTACGGCGAGACGCTGGGCTTTTTCCATGTTTTCCGTCAGCAAATCCTGCAGGTGTTCAGGCAGCTTGTTCCATGAATCGAGATTCATTAAAACAAGCGCCACCGGTTTGTAGAAGCCCGGGATGACCATGTATTTGGACACTTCTACCAGTCCGAAGTCCCTGATCACGTAAGCGGGCTGAACATAACCGTCGACCACGCCGCGTTCCATGGCCGTATAAATATCCGAGGGCGGCATGCCGATGGGTTCGGCCCCCACGGACTTTATGAAAGGGATGTGGGTCGGCGAACATCTGATTCGCATGCCTTTCAGGTCGTTGACACTCTTGATCGGCTTGCTGAGAAACAAGTGAAAGAGACTTGCGGTGTCAAAGCGGCCAAGGTAATGGCTGTTGGCCTTGGCATTGTGAAGCTTTTCCAGGTAATCGTTGAGGCCGTTGGCGCGCTCTTCCCAGGGCATCGTTTTGCTCAAACTCATGACGTCCATTTCCGGCATAATGGATGTGTAGTAGGAAGCGGCCGTGTATGTCATATCCACCAGACCCCGGCGATTGGCCTCAACCTGCTCGGTGTTGCCGATGGTTTCGCTGCCGCCCCGGTCCTGGAGCTTGAGCTGTCCCGGATATCTTTTGTCCGCATCCTGCTGTACCAATTCCAGGAATGTCAGGAACTGTTTGACATCGAAGGAGTTCTTGTTCCAGGCATGAATGGTTTTGAGGGTGAATGTATCGGCCGCCGGGCAGACGCCGGCGACGCCCACAGACAGCGCAAAAACCAGGGCAAATCCAACGAAGATGGTCAAAAACTTTTTACGATTCATACTGACCTCCTTTTCTTGAGTGCATTTGATTAACCGAAACAAAGTTCTCAGAGCAAAACTGTTTCTTTTAGCCACATTTTCGACAAACGATCGCATTCCAAACCTCCGCGCCGCTCAGGGTTATGTAACAAATTTTTGGGCAAAGCAAGTTAAACTTTCACCCGGGCTTCGGTCGCCACTGGGCTCATTTACGCAGTTTTCAGTTTGTTCAACCCATCACCCGCCCCTGGCAGATCCATTGATGCGTTCGGGGAATTTTTCAAGATCCCTGTCAGAGATGTCTCTCGGCAAACAGATCCGCTTAAAGGGTAAGATGCTAAGGATTTAATATTGACAAGCAAATGGGCCTTCACTATGTTCCACCAAAAGCTTTATTTAACCTTAACTGCCAATCACCAACCAATAAGTAAAAGGAGTTGCGTCCATGTTTGATCCCAAAGAAAGGCTGACAAAATGCATTTCCAACCAGGAACTCGAACGCCGCTGGGCCCTGGCCCGCGAAGCCATGCGGGAACACAAGGTTGATTACCTGCTGATGCGCAATGATGAAGAGTTTGTCGGCGGATACATCAAATGGTTCAGTGATTTTTCGGCACGACACAGTTACCCCTTCACCGTTGTTTTTCCGGCAGACGACGAAATGACCCTGATCACCGTCGGGCCCAAACCGCCGGGTGAACCTTTTCCGCCGAAATGGGCCGTTCGCGGTGTGAAACAGCGGCTGAGCGCGCCGTACTTCGCCAGTGCGCACTATACCCACACCTACGACGCGGAGTTGGCGGTCAGCGTTTTAAAGGAGAAAAAAGATGCCGTTGTCGGCCTGGTGGGCAGATCCTATATCCCCATCAATTTTTTTGAATATCTGACCAGACATCTTCCGGGAGTCAAGTTTGTGGATATGACCGAACCGATTGATCACTTCAAGGCTGTCAAGAGCGCGGAGGAAATCGAATTGATCAAGGGAACCGCGGCCTTGCAGGATGTGGCCATCGAGCATGTAAAAAATACCATCAGGCCGGGCATGCGGGACTTTGAAGTATACGCCGAAGCGCAGTATTCCGTGACCAGACAGGGCAGCGAGCGGCAGTTGATCCTGGCGTGTTCAGCGCCCAAAGGCGTGCATGCCTCATTTCAGTACCGTCACTTCCAGAACCGGGTCATCCGCGAAGGGGACCAGTTTTCTCTGTTAGTCGAGGTCAACGGCCCCGGCGGTTTCTATGCCGAAATCTCCAGAATTTATTCTTTAGGCCAACCGTCCCAGGAGCTGGTGGATGCATATGCATTCGCGGTGGAAGCGCAAAAAAACACCCTCAACCTGCTCAAACCCGGGGCCGCTCCCAAAGACATTCTGGCCGCACACAACGAATTTCTGGTTAAAAACGGCTATAAGCCCGAACTGCGTTTGTATGCCCACGGCCAGGGCTATGACCTGGTGGAAAGGCCCTTCTTTTTGGACGATGAAACCATGCCCTTCAAATCCGGCATGAACATCACGGTTCACCCGGCAGGCGTAACCGACACCGTCTGGGCCAATGTTTGCGACAATTACATTGTGGGCCCGGACGGTCCCGGAGAATGTCTGCATAAAACCCCCAAAGAAATCATTATCGTATCCTGATCGCTCAAGGAGTTTGCCATGAATGTGTTGATACTCTGTAAAGACGTGGACCCCCACCTGTATAAAAGCTATTTGACCGCTGATTATCCGGATGTGAACTTTAGGGCCGCCGTGGAAGAAGATGAAGTCGGTGATTTTATTGAAACAACCGATATTCTGGCCGCCATGCGCATCTCCGACGGTTTGCTGAGCCGTGCCAAAAACCTGAAATGGATCCAGTGTATGATTACGGGAACCGATTTCATTGAGAAACTGCCGGCTTTCCAGGCCCGCAAGGATATCATTTTAACTTCTTCACGCGGCATCCATGGCCCTCAGATGGCTGAAATGGCGATCATGTTGATGATCGCCATGAACCGCCAATTTCCTCGGATAATACGCAACCAGGACCGCCGGATATGGGACCCCTGGCCCACGAAGCTGCTTTACGGCAAAAAGGTCGCCATTCTGGGGGTCGGGGCCATCGGCCAGACCATCGCCCACCGGTGCAAGGCATTTGAGATGACCGTCTACGGCATCAATCCGTCCCGCCGGGAACTGGATGTTCTGGATGCTTATTTCGGGCTGGACGAGCTTCTCAAGGCGGCAGCGGAAGTGGACTATTTCATCTGCGTTGCCCCTTCCAAGGCCGATAACAAAAAGATGTTGAACGCCGCTTTCTTCGCCAAAATGAAACCCAGCGCATTTTTCATCAATATCGGCCGGGGTGACACGGTGGATGAAGATGCCTTGCTTCAGGCCCTTAAGGGTGGCAAAATCGCCGGCGCGGCCCTCGACTGCTTCTGGCAGGAGCCTTTGCCTCCCGACCATCCGTTCTGGGGGATGGACAATGTCGTCGTCACACCGCACATCGGCGGCCGCTGCGACGTATATGCGCAACAGGCGGCCAAGATTTTTCACGAAAACCTGAAGCGCTATCTCGCCGGGGAAAGAAAGGATTTGGTCAACATTATTGCACGCACATAATCTTTGCCACCGTCATCTGAACCGCTCTGCTAAAATGGGCTTAATCATTTCGAGAAACAACAGCGGTCACGTCCAGTTCAATCAAAAATTCAGGTCGGGCAAGGGCTGCCGCCTGCAAAATCGTGCTGGCGGGGGGGTCCTCCACCAGGCGGGGGGCATACTTCTGGTAGTATTCCAGCTCGGTTTTGCGCATGATCTGGTAGTCCTTGATGTCCTTGAAAAGGATTAAGGTCTTTATTATATTTTCCATTTTGCTGCCGACCGTCTCCAGGCCGTGTCTGACCTTTTCAAGGGCGACCCACATCTGGTCGGCCATGGTATCCGTCAGACAGGCCCCCGTCTCGGTATCTTGGGCGGTCATGCCGGACAGAAAGACAAGATTATCCACCACCACACCCGTGGCATACTTGGGCACCCCCGGATGCACATTCGGATAAACCTGCTTAACCCCTCCGATGTAAAATGGATAGTATTTAACTTGACTGCCCATCAATTTGCCTCCTTTCTGTGAAATCGTTCAACAACAATGAGACGCTTTAAAGGCATTTTAGCCTTGCAATCAATCGACTTTTACCACCAGGGCAGCGCCGGTATCGCCGGCGGCGCAACCGGTCAACAGGCCGTAGCCGCCGCCGAGAATGACCAGCTCTTCGATGAGTTCGATCAGCAGGCGCATGGTGGTCGGGCCCTGGGGATGGCCGAAAATTAAAGAGCTGCCGTAGTTGTTCAAAATCTTTTCATCAATCCCCAGCAGTTTTTTAATGACCAGATCATTGATCGTAAAGGGATTATGCATTTTTACGGCCGCCAGCTCAGACACCTTAATGCCGGCATTTTTCAGTGCAGCCTGAGATGCCGGCGTCGGTGCTTCTGGCATGCAGGCCTTTTCGGCGCGGGAAAATCCATAAGAGATAATTTGAATGCCCACCGAGCTGTCCGCTGAAAGCTCGCGGGACTTTTCTTCGGAGGTGACGATCATGCCGGCGTTGCCATCGGCCGGGTGCGTCTGGGCGCCGAAGGTCAAAACACAATCCGGCTGGGTTTTCAGAGCGGCCAGGCCCTCAGCCGTGCAGGGCGTGATGCCTTCATCGGCTTCTACGGTGATGGTCTTTTTTCTTGAAACCGCCACCTGCACCGGGATCATATAGCGTTTCTGAAACTCCCGGTCGTTTTTAAGGGAGTCGGCATATTTGTTGTAGCGGCTGACGGCCATGGCATCGGACTGCTCACGGGTGATTCCGTGCTTTTTGGCCACATTTTCGGCCGTGCCGGTGGGGCTGGTTTCCGCCGTCGGATCCCAGCCGAATCCGTCCATAACCCAGCTTTCAAAATCGGGCTTGCCGCCGGGGCCGGCCGGATTCGGCCATAGAAGATTGGGCCCGTTGGACATGCGGTCGGTGGTGACCACCAGCACATTTTGATGGCTGCCCGCCTGGATGCAGTTGGCCGCATAGTTAACCGACACGGTCGAGGTGGCGCAGGCCTGGGCCATGCGCGGACCGCTGATCCGGGGGTTTCCCATCAGGCTGGCGAAATGGGGGGCATCGTAAAACCACCATCTCTGGGGAATGGTGGAGCCGTAAACAATACCGTCGAATATATCCGGTTTAAAACCTCGCAGTTTCATGAAGGCCTTGGTGGTGGCCGCGGCCAGCTTGGCGGAATCTTCGTTCTGAAACGACCCCTGCCACTTGCAAAAAGGCGAACTCCAGTATCCCCTGAAGGGGACAAAAGCGCGTGTTAACATGCTCCCTCCTTGTTCACTGATCGCTGACCGGCTATCCGGAACCTGCAATGCGTCAAAAGCGGTGCGATCATGATTTTTTTCAGTGCTGCGGATCGGCACGTCTATTTAGCAGTAGTTTCAAAGCCTCAGATCAGGTTCAAGGGCCCCGCTTGACAGCGGGACTTCGCCTCTGATCTTTTCTAGATCAAGGTGCTCAGCAAGCTGCAGACCGATCGAGAAAGTCGTTGTTCTCAGCATACACAAGGTATGTGAGCATTTATCGGAGGAGTGCAACACAGCCATTGGACTTCAGATGGGGTTTTGAAACCACTTATTGGAAAGGATTTAATTAACGGTATCGGTGGCCTTTGTCAAATACTAATGCCGGCAAAACCGCCATCGGGTGAAGATTTGATTCCTGAATGCCTGGACCGGCAGTCAGAGATCAGCCATCGGCGCCGGCCGACCCCCCTGCCCGTTTGCCCGATGATCAAAGCCTTCAACCGAGAGCACCCGTGCTAAGCGCTTGACGATAAGCCTCGTTTTTTGTTAAAAATTATCATTTAGGGATCCCATACCATTCCAAAAATTCGATGGAATCATTTAACGGCTGAATGGTTTAGCCGTAAAACAGCAAAGCGATTTGGACCCCGCTAGTAAAAGGAGGCAACCATGGAAATGAAAAAAATGCTGGCCGGGTGGAACCGGATCTGCCCGGGATGCAACATTGCGCGCAAATATCCGGATTCTTTTATCGGTAAAAAAGTAAGGCGCCACTGGGAAAAAGGCTGTATTTCGCACAACGCCTATGTTGAAGTGTACGGCAGCGAAGCGCCTTCAACCGAAAAAACCGCAGATTCTAGCGGGCATACAGAAGAGAAGCCTTAGGGAGGGAAAATGGTACCCAAACGTGAGCTGGGCAAAAACGGTCCCCCGGTCAGCGCCATCGGATATGGCGCCATGGTGCTCGAAGGCTATTACGGCAATGTGGATGAGGATGACGCCATCGCCACGGTACAGCATGCCCTGGATACCGGCACCACTTTCATTGATACGGCTGATGCCTACGGCAACGGCCACAACGAAGCCTTGCTTGCCCGCGCCGTCGCCGCGCGACGCGAAGAAGCCTTCATCGCTACCAAGTTCGGCATCGTATTTGAGCCGGGCCGGCAGGGTACGGAGGTGCCGACCGGCTGGGGTTTTTCACTGAACATCAACGGAACCCCGGACTATGCCCGACAGGCATTAAACGGCAGCCTTCAGCGCTTGAGCGTGGAGCATATCGACCTGTGGTATCTTCACTACCCGGATCCGGCAATACCGATTGAAGACACCGTGGGCGCCATGGCTGAGGCCGTAAAAGAAGGCAAAGCCCGGTTCCTGGGCCTGAGCAATGTGACCGCAGATCAGGTGCGCCGGGCCCAAAAAGTGCACCCGATTGCCGCCGTACAATATGAATATTCGCTCTGGCGCCGTGAAGCCGAGACCCAGTTGCTGCCGACGCTTCGGGAGCTTGGAATTGCGCTGGTGCCCTGGTCCCCGCTGGGCAGCGGATTTCTGACCGGCAGCGTCGAGACGCTCGCATCAGATGACTTCCGCAACAACAACCCCCGCTACCAGGGCGAAAACTTTGCCGCCAACAAAGAGCGCTTTGCCCCTCTGATGCAGCTGGCCGAAGAGCTTGAAATCACCCCGGCACAGCTGGCTCTCGCATGGCTTCTGCACCAGGGTGAGGATATTGTCCCCATTCCGGGCACGCGCAAACAGAGCAGAGTCACAGAAAACGCCGCTGCGGCCGAGATGATCCTGATCTCAGATACGATCCGCCAGATATCTGCGCTGGCCGCACCCGGCCTGGCAGAAGGCCAGACGCTGGTGTGAACCCGGGTTGCTTCCAGTCTTTAAACGTAACGAAAATTCCGGCAGGGACCCGGCGCGTAAACGAGCCGCCGCTCTGACATAGCATGCAGCACCGAGACTTGCCAGAAATCAGGTGATGATTAAGTTATCTTTGAGCGCTAACGGTCAGATGCGTCCGCAGGGAGATAAAAAATGAATGCCAAAACGGTCAGGGGCCCTCTGTTTTTTTCGGCTCTGGTGCTGCTTTTTATGGTGCTTATTATCGGCAACGTTCGATCGAACCCTGAGAATCCTGAATCGTCCAGAGTCGTCTTTTTTGTCAGTTGATACGATGTGGGCGAAGAGGTCCTGGAAGGACTGGAAGGGGTCGAGCTCGTCAACAATGGATTCCGTGATTCCACGGAAACAAACACCGTCTGGTACGATCCTGCCGTAATCCGTATTGATGAAATGGAGAAAGCCTTAAAAGACGCGGGGACTTATCTGGGAACGACAGAATGACGGGAAGTGGTTTCAAAACCCCGTGTGCCCGCTTGTTAGAGCGGGGGGGCAGAGCCAATCGGCCCTTGGCTCTCGATCTAACAAAGAAGCCCCCCTGGATGCCTCTTGACTATTTTTTAAAAATTCTGATATTTTATCTGTGGCAAAAGTGAAGCGCTATCCCAAGACCTTCGGGCAGCCGCTTAATCTTTGACAACCCTATTTCAAACGACGATAATCAGGAGGACATCAATGGCTAAAGCGAGAGACACAAAAAAAGATGTTAAAAAAAAGCCTGCCAAATCACTCAAGGAAAAAAGGAAAGAGAAGCAAGAAAAGCAAAAGCAAAAATAAGATGTACAGAGTTCTAAGCCTCAGGAGTTCAGGTTCGCAGGTTAAAAGGCGAAACAAAGGAATGAAATCGAAGGGGTTTTGAAACCACTTACACGGAAACCCCGGGTCTCGAAATGAGGGCCGGGGTTCTTTGTGCTTTCACGTATCGTTTTTGACAATATTTTAATGCTTCTCAGGCAGCCATTTTGCCGAATTTGCTCCGGTAAGCAGATTCGATAAGCGCGGTGGGAATGTGACCATTGTTAAAGCATTTCTCGCACAGGGTATAGTAAAGAACAGGCGCTTTAGCCTCCCGGTTTCTGGAACGCTTCGGTTCTTCCGGCGTATAACTGCCCAGTACATACAAGTATGGCTCCCCGCACACGACGCAGGGTTCGTCTCTAAGATCGTTATATCGCTTTTCTTCCGCTTCAATCCGCATTTGATCTGTCATCACGACTCCCTCAGCTTTTTAAGGGTAATGCCGGTTGCCGAAAGTTCAGGTACGACGGACAGGATTTACGATCCCGGCATTGTTTGCAGATGGCGATGTGCTTTTTATTTTCAGCCTTGCTTTTGGGACAGGATATGTAGCTCATTGTTTTTAGGCACCCTTCATCGTAAATTTGTATAAATAATCACATAAACAAGTCGCCTACAGACATCTAAATTAATTATATATACTCAATATATAGGGAATTGTCAACGATATATTACTAGATGTAGTGTGTGCAAGCGGTTCAAAGGTTCAGCGTTGAAGGGCGGGTCGACTGCAGGTTGCGGAGTTTTAATCAGCAAGCCCGCTGAAGGAGGTGCATGAGCGTTTTATTGACGCTGTGGAATTTGCTATGTATAAAAGATAACCGGATTTTAAACGGGAGAATGATGAATATGGATGAATGGGGGCGGGATCCTTCGGTACAGGCAATGAGGAAGGTTTTCAAAGCCGTGGAGCAGTCTCTGCAGGAGATCCTGAAACGTTTGGATATTTCTCCGTATGATTACCGGGTCAGGGCCTGGTTGGAAGAGACACTGGCAAAATTCGAACGGTCATGGGGCGTGGCGCATCAGAGGGGGATGCCCATGGATGAAGAAATCGCCCCGGCCGTCTATGCCCGATGTTTGGCGAAAGTCATCGGTTCGGAGGGAATCGATATCCCTCCGGGCCTGTTGCCTCAGCAAAATGAAGCCGAGCGGCTTGTTCGGGAGGTTTTTGGCTAAATCTTGCATAAAAACTGCTGGGAGGTTGGTATTCAATCAAATGATACGTTTGCGATTATTCGGCCGCTGCCGCATATATCATGACCCGGTGAGCCCTGTTCTGAGAGCGCCGGCGCAAATCGGCTGGGCCGCCCGTTTCCGCACCATCGATCTCGTCACCCCTCGAAGACTCAAGGGACGCGAGTTGCTCATGCGCACGCGCGGCTGGTGGACCGTCGAGCCATCTGAAGTGCTGGCGGCAGTTGAAGCACATGGTGCCTTGGTGCTGGGCGCCAACGGTGAGTTGATGGTGGAGTTCGCCGATCAAACGGCCGTTGATGCCCTCACCTCTGCTTTGTCGGAGAAATTCGAGGATCAGGTGCTGCTGGCCCCGTAAAAAAGGTTCAACGTTCAGGGTTCAGAGGTTCACGGATAAAAAAAATGATGGGAGGAAAGAAGCCCCTCCTTTCGGGATGAGAAGTGGAATTTCAGGATTCAGAGAGGGAATTTTGCAATAATTACAGTATAATCGGTAGCAGTTCAAATTTCGGTTTCTTGACGAAAATCGATTCTTTTTATATCATGGACAGGTTAAATCCAATTTGCGCATTTTTTACCAGAACCCATCTCAAAAATAGTAGCTCGCGCTCAAGAGCAAGGCGCCGTCCGACGAAAAAGCGCAGCATACACGGAAGTATGTGAGCATTTTGAGGAGGTCGGTAACGCAGCGATTGAGCGTTAGATGCATTTTTGAGATCGGTTACAGTGAAACCCGATGCCGACCTTACTTCTGCAATTAAAAAACAAAATCCTTGGAGAATATCAGCTTCAAAAGGGCGCTTCTTTGACGATCGGGCGGCGGGCGGCCAATAACCTGGTCATCGAAGACCGATCTGTTTCCGGGCATCACGCCAAGATAGACTCACTGCAAGACCGGTTCGTGCTGACTGACCTTCAGAGCAAGAATGGTACGTTCGTCAACGAGCAGCTGATTAACTCGCACTGGTTGAAGCATGAAGACGCTATCACCATCGGCGAATATTCGCTCGTTTTTAATTATCCTGAAAAAGAAAAGCTGCCGTCCGACGCAGCCGATGATTTCGATGAAACCCAGGGGATGAACACAACGCAGCATCGCAGGATGATGATGCAGAGCAATCCCACCAAAAGCATCAATGTAGCAAAATTCTGGGATAAGCGTCAGCGTCGCGGCAAAGTGCGAGAACTTGAACCGCAAGACCCCGGCTACAAAACCGAAAGTAGAGAAAAGGAGCCGGCCGGCTCACTAACCTACCTGGCGGGCGGCAAGGGGCAGATCGCGCTCACCCGAAAAATAACATCGATTGGAAAAGATCCCACATCCGACATTGTGATCAAGGGCCTGTTGATCAGTCCCACCGCAGTCATCATTACGAAAAAAGCCGATGGCTTCTACCTGAGCAATATCGGTGGGCGGCCCCGGCCCAAAGTCAATGACGAGCCGGTTAAAAAATCGATCATCCTTTACGATCAGGATGTCATTGAAATCGGTGCCGCGAGGCTGCAATTTTCTGCCGAAAGTCCTTAGAAGGGGCAAAAACATTGAATGATTCCGCAGGCTGGCGCAAACAGGCGCTAGGGGTAATATTCGTCAACCTGGCAACCATGTGCTGGGCCACCAATGCGGTACTGGGGCGCTGGTTACGCGATGATATCGGTCCCCTGACGATTACCACCCTGCGCTTTACGGTTGCCTCCGCTTTTTTCGGCATTCTGCTCAAGGGCCGGCCTTCGCAGGAGCGCCGCTACGGAAAGGACAAGTGGTGGATTGTGGCTATGGGCCTTACCGGGGTGGTCGGCTTCAGCCCGCTGCTGTATTTGGGACTTCGATATTCTACTGCAGTCAACTGTTCTTTGATCCAGGGATTCTCGCCGCTGATCACCGCGCTGATCGCGGGGTTGATTATCCAGGAACCGGTTACCAACCGGCAGCTGACAGGTGCAATCCTGGGTCTCATCGGGGTAGCGGGCTTGCTGTCGCGCGGTTCGCTTGCTTTTCTGCTGCAGCTCCGATTTAATCCGGGAGATCTGATCCTTCTGGCCTCGGCCGTCCTATGGGCCTTTTATGCCGTTTTCGGCCGCCGGGTGATGCGCAACCGATCTCCGGTCGCCGCAACCGCACTGTCGAACTTTATCAGCCTGCCGCTGATTGCGGCCGCGGCCGCTTTTGAACTTCAACACATCTCCATCAATCTCAGACTGGAGACGATTGCCGCCATTGTCCACATCTGTGTGGTTCCGACCATCATCGGTTATTGGTCCTGGAACCGCGGCGTCACAACCCTGGGGGCTGGCGGCGCCATGGTGTTCTACAACACCCTGCCCCTTTACGGCGCGATCCTGGGCGCAGCACTGCTTGGTGAGTCCCTGGGTATGATCCATTATGTCTTTGGCGGGCTGATCATTGCCGGGGGGCTTTGGGCCACGATGGGCAAACAGCATCGCAGCAGCTGACTCTCGTAAATAAAGGCCATCCTTTTTCTGGAATATCGGATTTTGAAACCAGCATGGATTCCAAATGTTAAGAAGTGGCGCCGGCAACCGCCGGACAATGGATCCCTCAGGTGCCGGATGCCTTCTCTAAGCCATCATCGCCACTGGGACCCGGTTCTTTCGGCTGTGAAAGACTTTTATGAGCTTGGCAGCAAATTGAATGTTCTCGTGGTGTTCTCCCTGCAGGCAGACCCCGTTGCCGATCATTCCCGATCCATGGATTCCGGAATAAACGACCTTTCCTTTAATTTCTATCAAATTGTTATTCACGTCAACGGACATGAGTGATACGTAATCCGCAAAAAGGAGCCGGGGCGTTTCAAGGAAAATTCCATTCTGGCTGATATTTAACGCACGCCCCATGCCCTGATCAACAATCTGCCCATTTTCCCTTATCGCCATATAAGAAATAAGGTTGCACGTTCTCACCCTCGGATAAGTCCTGCGCTCCATCGCTCCCTTTCTTTGTCTGCTTTGTTTTTGAAAATGAATCCTGTCCGTACATCCCCGGATCAAAAAAGGGTTTCAAAATACAGGCACAGAAGCAAAGCATATTCTATGCCATTACGTTCGATGCCGTCGGAAATTTAGACCTATCATATAATCATTAAATTTCAGTAAGATACGAAACCCGCAAAAGTCTATAAAACTATATAAATAGATTTGTTCGCTGCCGGGACCGCAATTGTGAAATTTGTGAAACATCGGTGTGGAAAAAAGTAAACAGAACTTCGGGGAAATGAGATGCTTGAGCCATGGTGATAAAATTTGTTTGATGGAACATGCAAAAGTGCCGTTATCAGCCGCCGGTCTTTGATTCTCCCGTGGCCGGCTTCAGCAATGCGATCATCACAAATCCGAGCGCAGCGACCAGGGTGCAGATCCAGATAGCCCCGCCATAGCCTCCGGTAATGTCAAACACGTACCCGGCCATAACCGGGCCCATAGCACCGCCAAATGTGCCGCAAAACATCGTGATACCAAAAAGCGCACCATGAGCTTTGATCCCGAAAAATTCGGCGACAATCGGGGAAAAGGAGGTAAAAAATCCGCCGTGGGCAATGCCGTAAACGATGGCAAATAGGTAAAGCATCCACAATTCAGTTGTCATTTGAAGCCAAAAAAGCCCGGCAATCAGCAAGACGAAGCTAAAGACCATCACTCTTTTGCTGCCGATGCGGTCAATGGCAAGTCCGCTGATAAAGCGGCCGGCCATGCTCACGCCGCCGATGGTCGAAAGGACACTGGCGGCCCGGGTTGCAGAAACCTTAATCTCGTGTGCAAAGGGCACAATATGTACCATAACCGTCATGAGACAGAAGACGATTGCCAGTTTGGCCGCGCAAAGCGTCCAGAACTGCCGGGTGCGCAAGGCCTCGCGCAGGAAAAGGCCATCGGTGACCGAAAATAAACCGCTCGCCGCTGGTGCAGTATCCCCATCGGGGAAAAGACCCATTGAGCCCGGATCCCGCCGCAGCAGTTGCGCAATGGCAACCAGGAAAATAAGCACCGCCACGCCGATGATGGCACAGGAATTCCGCCAGCCGTAAAGGGTGATAAGGATGCTCGCCAAAAAGGGGAAGGTCATCTGCCCGGCACCGGTGCCGACTTTTACAATGCCGGTCACAATTCCCCGTTTTCTGACAAACCAGCGTGCGATGGTGCTCAGGGCAATAACATCGACCGTACTCAGGCCGATACCGAAAATAATCGCAAAGAACAGGTACAACTGCCAGATCGATTCAAGTCCGGACATCAGAAAATAACCCATGCCGAAGAAAACGCCGGAGACCGTCGTCAAGATTCGCGGCCCGAATCGGTCGTTTAATCTGCCGACACCAATGCCGAGAAAACCCATCAGTAAAAAAGCCATCGATGCAGCCCCGGAGATCGAAGCCCTCGACCAGCCAAACTCATCAATCAGCGGATTGAACAACACCCCATAAGAAAAATAGGTGCCGATACCGACGGCCTGAATTCCGAAGCATGTCGCCGCAATGACATGACCATATCGATACTTGACTTTTGAAGCCTGACCCATAGATAGAATTCCTCAAGCGAAAGGTGGTCGTTAAATTACCGCTGTTTGAATCGATGATTTGTATAACAACCGGTTTCAGATTAACAGAAAAATGTTTTGCCCTTCCCATCTTTGCTGATGTCCCCAGCCCCCGCAGATCGATTCTGGCATGCAATACGCCGACTTTTAAATACGCGGCAGGCGCTAAATCATAAAACCCCATTTCTATAAATGAGAAACAGGGTTTGGGGATAAGGATCTTCTGAAGGTTTAGCGGGAACGGAATAGCAGTGATTTTCCGGCTTTTTCCCAGCCATTCATGCCATCTTTAAAATGAATCACATGGGTATAGCCCATCTGCACCAGCTTGTCGGCAGCGATATCACCCATGGGCCCGGCTTTGCAGTATACGACGATGCGGGTGGTCGTATCACCCGGCAGTTTGACCCGATGCTGCTCGATTTCGTTGAACGGGATCAATAGGTCGGTTCCGGGAAGCTCGCCCTCATAGGGAATATGGGTGTTAATCAGCGTAAAGTCTTTCTTTTCAAGCATCTCGACAAACTGTTCGACGGAAACGTTGAGATAACTGTGGGTTTCTACCTGCGTCCCCGGATCATCGGAACAGCCTGTCAGCCCGGTAATCATTGCAAACATTAACAGATAATTTCGCAAACGCATTTATTCACCGTTTTTTGAACACGAGATTCTCAAAGCCCCGCACCCGGGGAAAATGGATGAATGGGACGGACCCGGCGTCAATGATGTATGAGATTGGTATCTAACCAGCCGTATGCGGCGGTGTCCAATATCTCACCGGCGAAAGGCATCCGCCGCTTTCGAAGATAAATGCCGTTTATCTTTTCATAAAATCGCCGGTAAGGGTTGTGCTCCAGGACCCACACCAGCATGGAATAGATACCGCAATGGTTCAGCTCGGTCGTAAAGGCTGAAACCAGTTCGGTGCCGATCCCCTGACGCTGGTGATCTTTCAGCACGTAAAGTGCGTAAATTTCGCCCTGGTAAACATCATCACCCTGCCGCTCGAAGCCCCCGCTGACAAATCCGACCACCTCACCGTGATCTTCGGCTACATAACTGATGGCCTTTTTGCTTTTCAATTCATCGATAAATCCCTGCTCAAGCTGGCTTTGCGACATTGAGTACAGGTAGCCAAAAGGCACCAGACTGAGGTATGTGTCCTGCCAGGTTTGAATATAGACGCAGGAGATGGAACCCGCATCAGTTGCTTTGGATGGACGAATTCGCATTAAGGCACCATTAATCTCTTGACCAAGATAATACCACTATGCGGTTTTGGAAATATCGGGTTCAGCAGTTCGAGGGTTTCCCCTCCTTTCCATCCTCCGTAACCGGATGCTGCAGAGGACGGGGGCGCCTTACACGCTGCGGAGGGCAGGCAGGGTTCAAGGGATAGCCAGACGATAACCCCATTTATCGGAGCAAAAAAAAGACCGGGTGAGCCATTGCAGCTTGCATTGCCGTTCAGCGGCGACGGCCGTTCAGCAATGCTTCGATGCCGGCGCCGGTTTTAATGAGCGCCTCCTTTTTATGTCTGGGCAGGCGCTTGACCTTGTGTTCCACTTTCAGGGCCCGCCCTTTTTTCCCGACCCGCTTTTTAAACACCAGTTTCAAGGGACCGCGCCCACGCAGGTATTTGGCGCCCCGGTTGGCCCGATGATCAACAAGTCTGCGTTCAACATCAGTGGCCGTTCCGGTGTACAGGCTGCCGTCGCGGCATCTTACGATGTACACGTACCAGTCCTGCATCGCAAAGCTCAGGAAGAGCAGACGCAGCCGCTGCCGCAGCCCGCCGGGTCCTGGGTCGGTGTGGTGCTGATGCCCACGACCTCGATGTCAAAGGTCAGCGTTTCGCCGGCCAGGGGGTGATTCATGTCCAGGACCACTTTTTCATCGTCCACTTCGGTAATCATGGCCGGAACCTGCTGGCCCGCCTGCGTGGCAAGGGCCACGGCCTGGCCCACCTCGGGATTGATTTCCGGCGGAACATCCGCCCGGGGGACAGCATGGGTAAGGCTTTCATCTCTTTGGCCGTAGGCATCTTCGGGGTTGAGGGTGAAAACTTTTTTTTCGTTTAAAGACATGCCCATCAGCGCCTTTTCAAAGCCTGCGATAATCTGTTCCGCGCCGATTTCCACTTCCAGGGGATGGCGCCCCTCGCTGGTATCGAACACCTCCCCGTTCTGCAATGTTCCGGTATAATGCACACTGACAAACTGCCCGCTTTCAACTTTTTCCATCAAAATCTCCTTCATTAGAATTAATAACCAGTTAAATTAAATATCAAATCGCCCAAGTCAAGCCAGAATTTAAACATTGCCTTTACAATTGTGACGTTGACTGATAGATTGCGCGGCTTAAAAAAATATTTTTCCCCGTGAGCTTTGTGCCTTCGTGGTGAAATATATACGGCGAAAAGAGAAAGAAATCATGAATATCGGACTTATTGGTCTGCCGAATTCGGGAAAAACAACGATCTTCAATGCCCTGGCGAAATCCCGCTTCCCGGTTTCAGCATACTCCAATTCCAAATCGGATCCCAACCGCGCCATGCTGGAAGTTGCCGACGAGCGCGTTGCGATCCTTTCTGAAATGTATCAACCCCAAAAAGCGACCTTTGCTGTCATCGAGCTGATTGATTTTGCGGGACTGAATAAGGGCGCTGCCCGGGAGGGCCTTTTTTCCAGTGCGTCGATGGGCTTGATAAAGGTTGCCGACGCACTGGCCCTGGTCGTGCAAAATTTCCGGGACGATCTGACAAAAACCCCCACCCCGCTGCAGGACATTGCAAAAATTGAAGACGAGCTGTTGATTTCGGACCTGATCATCGCCGAGAATCGATTGGAACGAATAGAAAAAGCCGGCCAGCGGGGTAAAAAAACAAATCTGCTTGAGATCGAAGAAAAATTGCTGAACCGGATTATCGACCATCTGAGCAGCAATCGAGCGATCCGGGATCTGACACTGCAGGGCGCGTCTGAAAAGATGATTCGCGGGTTTCAGTTCCTCACGCAAAAACCGATCATGATTATCGTGAACTCTGATGAAAACAATTTTGGAAGGAACCAGGACCTGTTGAAGGAGATCGAAAAGAAACACCGCGTGATCGAATTTGCCGGCCAGTTCGAAATGGAATTATCGCAGCTCAACGATCAGAAAGAAATTGCGCTCTTTATGGCGGATATGGGCATCAAAGAATCCGCAAAGGACCGATTGTGCGCCGCCGCCTACGAGCTGTTGGGCTATATCAGTTTTTTCACGGTGGGTTCCGATGAGGTTCGCGCCTGGAGCCTGAGACAGGGTGAAAGTGTACTGGCAGCGGCCGGTACCATTCATACGGACTTAGCACGGGGCTTCATCCGGGCGGAATGCTTCTCATATGATGACCTGATAGCGCTTGGATCTGAAAAGCAGGTTAGCGAAAAGGGGTTGCTGCGGCTCGAAGGCCGAAATTACGTCGTTCAGGATGGTAACGTTCTGAATATCCGGTTTAATTTATAGGGTCTAAAGGTTCTGCCTTCCGGTTTCCCTGGCTAAATCCACTGCTATGTTTTCTGCCGAATCTGCTTCTAATCGCCTGCCAGCAACACTTCGGCTTTGTCAACCAGAACCTCCTGGAGCTTTTTGATATGATTGTTCTCTTCGGAAATGATTCTTGAAATGTTTTTCAGGGTGTCATTATCTT
>Ga0209742_10000499_pt1 | contig 20625 bp, 23 predicted proteins | sample DeeMarSeWOR38_10_FD_187462 | JGI IMG/M metagenome (GOLD analysis project Ga0209742, IMG submission 187462) | Marine sediment microbial communities from White Oak River estuary, North Carolina - WOR-3-8_10 (SPAdes) (version 2) | ecosystem: Environmental > Aquatic > Marine > Intertidal zone >... | reverse complement strand
CCTTGCCCGGTGGGGAAACCATGACTATTTCCTCAACACCCGCCACCCTGGCAGGTATGGCCATCATCAGTACCGAAGAGGGATAGGCAGCGGTGCCGCCGGGCACATATAGGCCAACCCTTTGTAAGGGCTGAATCTGCTGCTTTAAATGTTTGTCGATGGGGATCAAACCGGCTTTGTGTCCACAGGCAACATGAAAGTCCCGTATTCTTTTAGCTGCGAACTCGAGAGCTGAGACAAATTTTTTGTCTGTCATGTCATAAGTCGCAGCAATTTCCTGTCCGTCTACTTCCAGGGAATCAAGACGTACTCCGTCCAGCTTTTCGGTGTATTCCAGGAGGGCTTTATCACCTTTCCCCCGAACCTCACCAATGATGCGGCTAACTACTTCTTGAACCGAAAGCTCCTCGCCAAAGACTCGCTTTATTTGAGCCGTTAGCCCCGGTGGCGTGGCAAAAGACTCCCAGTAATTTTCCCTGGTCAGTAATGCCCTGGCTTTATCAAATCCTTTGACCCTTTTCACGATAGCCCCGCTCGCAATTTCTGTGCAAGGAATCCCGTCTTCTCTTTTTTATCCGGAGACGCCAGACTATTTTTATTGGCAATCAGGCAAGCCGAAGACTGGAAGAGTACATCAATAATCTTTAACTTGTGCTGCTCGAGGGTCTTCCCTGTTTGGACATTATCGATAAGCATATCGGCATCCTCCGGTATAAAAGCCTCGCTCGCTCCCCAGGTTGGAATCAATTTGCAGGGGTTAATGCGATTGTCGTGAAGATATCGATCAGCAATATTTATGTACTCCGAGGCCACTTTCAGGGGAGCGAACTTATTGCTCTGAACTAGCGCCCTCAATTCATGAATATCGGCCACGGGCATTTCCTGGCTCACGGCAGCAACAACTTCGACAGCACCAAAGCCAAGAACAAACAATTTCTTCACAGGGCTTGATGGGAAGCGGCAGAGGTGTTCCCGCAGCCAATCTTCGCCCGTTATAGCCAGGTCGAAATTGCCGTTGGCCACCTGCAGGGGCATATCCTGGGGCCTGATTACTTTAATGCCTAACCAATCTAGGTCAGCAGAGGGACGGCGGCTCACGACCTCGTTCTCGGAATAGCCTTGCAGTTCCAGTCCGGCTCGCTTCAGAAGCTGCAAAGTAGGTGGTTGTTGGTGTCCGTCAGGTAAAGCCAGGTTGATTTCCTTTGCCCGCCACAAGGTATCGGAAATCTTCAAAGCCTCGGATGTGTCCGACTCATTTTCCATTGACGTCTGTGCATCATCAGTTAGCTGGGAGCTAAAACAATCTAGTATCTGGCTCAAATCCTTGCTCTCCAGACTTTCCCTATTGGCTATTAGAAAGGCATTAACGGGCAGTAATCTTCTGAGAGGAATTAACCCCTGACCTGCTATATCCAATCCACTCTTTCCCCAGAGTACAGCCAGGTCGGCATTTTCTGGCGGATAAGCTTCAGCAGCTCCCCACACCGGGAAAATCCTGAATCTTTTCATTCTTAGATCTAATGCAAAAGCCTCAGCCAGATTAGGATACTCGGTTACTATACGATAGTCATTTCTCCCGTTCGATAGTTCATCGAGACTGGTTATATCCGCCTGAGTACTGGTAACCACGTGTATAAAGCCTTCACCATAATTTAGACTCGCTATTTTTACCAGAGCACCTGCCGGATATTTCACCAGGAACTCTTCAATCCAATCCAAACCACAAATACCAAGGTCGTAATTCCCGACCGCCAACTGTATTGGAATATCCTTTTCCTGAAGTATCTTAGCGAAAAGATTGGGAAACCTGGCCGAGCGAAGGCGATATTGCTTCGTTTTATCACTATAATCCTGGAACCCCAGGTTTATCTCGGCAAGCAAGCTAGCAGTAGGCGATAGAAACCTTCCTTTAGGCAGGGCGAGTTTTATGTAACCGTTCCGGTAGTCCATCATCCCTCATTCACTACCTTGACAATCTCTGCCATAGAAGCAGCATCTCTCTGTCGCCCCCGTACACAATCGGTGATCACAAACGGAGAGGGTTGCTTTCCCGAAACCAGGATGACCCACCTGTAATCGGATTCTTCCCGATCAGTGAAGGCAAGCTCTGCGGTGTGTTCGGCACTGCGCAGTGATTCCGCCACAGTAAAGCACGTCTCTGCTATTTCTGGAGTCAATTCCTTACCTTTAACCAGGATTCCGGATTTGACCTCTTTCTCCTTCTCAAGTGATAATAATTTCATCATGGGGTCAACATATAGGGCGAACCCGCAGGCGGGGACATCCTTTCCATTCATAAGGGGCACAAGGTTATCATATCTTCCCCCACCACCTATGTTCCGCCCGGCAGCCAGGAACTGAAAACAAACTCCGGTATAATACTCGAACCCGTGTATCGCTGAGATATCAATTTTGTAATTGCAACCCAGGCTGTCCAGCAATGTCGCAACGTTTATGAGGTCATCCAGACTGGACTTGAAGTCCCGTGACGCTTTGGGAAACGAAGCTTTCACATTGTGTAGAAAACTGCTCGATTTTCCCTTGAGACTCAATAACGTAGCCATAATTCTCTGTACTTCGGGGCTGGCGGCTTTCGCCTTGGTCAATGCTTGCCAGTCTCCTTCCAAAATACGGTTTGCTATCTTAGCTTCCTCAGTTGGACTGAGCTTTAGCTTTTTGAGCAACGCCCTGACCAAACCGGCGTGGGATAATTGCAGCCGGACATTGCTGATGCCGAGTTTGCGGATAACCTCCTCAGCCAGCAGAATAATCTCCACATCCGGAGCCACTTTGGCACCACCGAAAAACTCAGCACCACATTGCCACCGCTCCCTGTTTTCTTTTCCTGTTCCCTCAAAAGCAAAGATATTAGTCACATAGAAAAGCCTGGCTAATTCCTGTCCGGTCAGGTTGTCGATGTAGAGTCTGGTTACAGGAATAGTTCCATCTGGCCTCAACACGACCCGCTCGCCGCTCCAGCCATCCCAATCAAGAAAGGAGTACACTTTGCTCAACATGCTCGGAGTAAGTGTCCCCGTAGCAGTAAACAGGTGGAGGAATTCTAGGGTTGGCGTCCTCACCTCCTGGTAGCCCCAGTTACTACAACTGGTTCGGAAGACGTCTTCGATGCGGCGAAAGCGCAACATTTCCTCGGGGAGCAGGTCCCGCATCCCCTTACATTTCTGGCTCTTCATCCTTAGCCTATTCTACACTAAGCTGTATGCAGCTTCAATGATGAACTAGAGCAACTTTGTCCCTTTTAATTACATAGTTTATAATTAAGCTAAGGTTAATTATAGATGCACAGGATGTGGCTTAAGCGTCTTTTCCTTGCTCTGCTTGTGCTTCCCGTAGCTGTGGGTTTAGGAGGCAGCCTGATCGCTGCCGCCAGCCCCGCCACCGTGGAAGTCCTGACCGTTGACGGCACCATTGTGCCCGTGATAGCTGACTATATAGAGCGGGGTATCAGCCAGGCAGAGGAGAATGGCGCTACCGTCTGTATTATTGAGTTAGATACGCCAGGCGGACTTCTCGACTCAACCGAAGAGATAGTCCAGAGCATTATGAATGCCGACGTGCCCATCGTGGTTTACGTCTCACCCAAAGGCTCCTGGGCTGCCTCAGCGGGAACCTTCATTACCCTATCTGCCCATATAGCGGCGATGACGCCGGGCACGACCATCGGAGCTGCCCATCCCGTAGCTGGTGGAGGAGAGGAAATACCTGAAGACCAGATGCAAAAAATAGTCGAGTTCTCGGCTAAGTGGATGAGGACTATAGCTGAGGAGCGTGGGCGCAACATGGAAGAAGCCGAGCTGGCAGTTAGGGAAAGCAAATCATTCAGCGATGTGGATGCTCTGGAATATAACCTTATCGACCTACGAGCCGACAATTTGGAAAACCTTATTGCCCAGATCGATGGCTGGGAGGTCACTTTAGCCAGTGGCGAGGAAGTTGTCATTGACACTGCGGACTATGTTCAAACTAGAAACGAAATGAATGCCATTGAACAATTCCTGCAGACCCTCAGCGACCCTAACATTGCTTACATCCTGTTTACCCTGGCTACCATAGGGTTAATTACCGAGATTTCCAACCCGGGACTGGTTTTCCCCGGGGTCGCCGGGGGCATCAGCTTATTCCTGGCGTTTTACTCCCTGGGCGTGCTTGATGCTTACTGGGGAGGCATAGCACTCCTCTTACTGGCCGTGGGACTCTTTATCGCCGAGTACTTCACTACCACTTTTGGGTTATTGACTGCCGGAGGTATAGCCTCGCTGATCATGGGCTCGCTAATCCTATTCACCCATACTCCAGGAGTGGAGGTAAACAAGGGACTAATTGCCGGGGTTGCAGTAGGGGTGACCGCCTTCGCTGTATTTGTCGTCGGCGCTATTATTCGCGGGCAAAGACGGCGCAAGGCCACCGGGGCTGAGGGAATGATAGGCACAACAGCCGTAGCCAAAACACCCCTCGACCCTACGGGCACGGTTCGCGCCCAGGGAGAACTATGGACGGCGGCATCGGAAGGCGGCAGAGTAGCACCGGGTGAAGAGGTGATAATAACCAGAGTGGAAGCATTGAAATTATGGGTGACCAAGAAATCAAAGGAATAGGAAGGTGACATTTATGGATTTTATGGATTTCGAAATGACTGGCCCAATTATCATAGCGATAGTTCTTGCCGTCGCTTTTATCATTTTCATTATTTATGCCATCGTAAAAGGCCAGAAGCTAAAACTCTCGGCTGGTGTTGAAGACATGATAGGGAAGGAAGCTGTGGTGCAAACGACCCTCGACCCCAAGGGCACGGTTCTGGCTGAAGGAGAATTGTGGACAGCTATAGCCGAAGATAGTAAAATAGAAGCCGGAGAGGAGGTGACAATAACCAAAGTAGAAGGATTGAAATTGTGGGTGACCAAGAAATCTAAAGACAAGGAGGAAAAATGAACGTATTTATTTATGTTGTTATCGCGATAGTAGTAGTAATACTTCTGTCGGCAGCTCTCAAAGTCGTTAAGGAATATGAAAGAGGGGGCGTTTTCCGACTGGGTAGATTCGTGGGCCTCAGAGGACCTGGCCTGGTCGTGATTATACCTTTCATTGAGATGATGCGGAAAATTGACCTTCGGGTAATCACCATGGACGTTCCCCAGCAAGAGTGCATCACCGTGGACAATGTTACCGTAAGGGTTGACGCCGTGATTTACTTTCGGGTAGTCGATGCCGGAGACGCTATTCTCAAGGTTCTCGACTATATCAAGGCAACCTCGCTGTTGGCCGCTACCACCTTGAGAAATGTTGTCGGACAATCTACGCTGGATGAGCTATTGGGTCAGCGTGATAGGCTCAACGAAAAGATACAGGGCGTGGTTGATGAAGGCACCAATCCCTGGGGTATAAAGGTAAGCATGGTAGAGGTGAAGGACGTGCAACTGCCGCAAACAATGCAGAGGGCTATGGCAGCCCAGGCTGAGGCTGAGAGAGAGAGAAGAGCCAAGGTGGTTCACGCCGAGGGTGAAGCCCAGGCGGCAGAGAAATTAGCTGATGCTGCCAAAGTTATTTCCAGTCAGCCGTCAGCTCTACAGCTCCGCTATTTGCAGACATTGGCAGGCATTGCCACAGAGAGAAGCAACGTCATTCTGTTTCCTTTGCCGATGGATTTAATAGCTCCCCTTTTGGGCAAGGTTATTGGGTCAGAGAAAAGTAAATAGCCTGGTATGATTCGTGGCAATAGCACACGGCAAAGGCATTTAGTAATGTCATTCTAAGAGTCCAAATGAAATTGGACGACGAGGAATCTCTATACTCTATCTTGGGCTATGCGAAGGGTACAGAATGACACCTTCATTCTGTCATTGCGACGAGCCGAAGGCGACGAAGCAATCTCTCATTCATACCTTTGTGAGGAATCATAGGCGATGACGCAATCCCGGAGATTCACGCACTTCTCATGTATTCGCACAAGCAAAGAGTGAAGCCATCAGGATGACAAAATGCGAACGTCTTTGAATCGCAAATGGGGTTATTGATACCTTCCCATACCAGGGTAATACCTGGCTACAGGGAACTCCATTGGGCGAATTTTCTTAACTCAGGGGGTAGTTATGACCGATACAACTAAACAGGAATGGCGCGAAACCATATTGGCTTCAGCTTTAAAGCGCGCCGCCGAGCGCCAGGAGAAATTCGAAACCAGCTCCGGCCTGGAGATTGACACGGTTTACACACCGGAGGACCTGGCAGGTTTCGATTACACCCGAGATTTAGGTCACCCCGGAGAGTATCCCTTCACCCGGGGTGTCCAACCAAATATGTATCGAGGTAGGCTGTGGACAATACGCCAGTACGCTGGCTTCGGCACAGCTGAGGAAACTAACCAGAGATATCGCTACCTCTTAGAGCAAGGGCAAACTGGCCTGAGCATAGCTTTCGACCTGCCTACACAAATCGGTTATGATTCCGACCATCCTTTAGCTAAAGGCGAAGTGGGCAAGGTCGGCGTTGCTATAGACAGTCTCCGGGATATGGAGGTTCTTTTTCAAGATATACCTCTGGAGAAGATAAGCACTTCCATGACCATAAACGCCACTGCACCGATTCTCCTGGCTATGTACGTTGCCCTGGGTAAAAAACAAGGCATCGAGCCGGCTAAACTAAACGGCACTACTCAAAATGACATACTCAAAGAGTACATTGCCCGGGGTACCCATATCTTCCCGCCCCGCCCTTCCATGCGGTTGACCACCGATATATTTGCCTACTGTGCCGAGCAGGTTCCCCGCTGGAATACCATCAGTATTAGTGGTTACCATATACGAGAAGCTGGTTCCACCGCAGCTCAGGAAATCGGCTTCACCCTCGCCAACGGTATTGCTTATGTCCAGGCAGCTATTAATGCCGGGCTTGATGTAGATACGTTCGCTCCCAGGTTATCATTCTTCTTCAACAGTCATATCAACTTTTTCGAGGAGATTGCCAAATTTCGGGCGGCGCGACGCCTCTGGGCGAAAATTATGAAGGAGAGGTTTGGAGCCAAAGAGTCACGTTCCTGGATGCTTCGCTTCCATACTCAAACTGCCGGGTGCAGCCTCACTGCACAGCAGCCACATAACAATATTGTGCGGACAGCCCTGGAAGCCCTGGCAGCGACCTTAGGAGGTACTCAATCGCTGCATACTAACTCCTTCGATGAAGCTTATGCCCCGCCTTCGGAAGAAGCAGTGACTATAGCAGTACGGACTCAGCAAATATTGGGCTACGAGAGTGACATTGCTGCTACGGTCGATCCCCTCGGCGGCTCTTATTACATAGAACACCTGACCGACAGCCTGGAAAAGGAAGCCGGTGAGTATATCTCCAAGATTGATAGTGTTGGTGGTGCTGTAGCTGCTATAGAGCACGGATATCAACAGAGGGAAATTCAGGACTCTTCGTACCGCTACCAGAAAGAAATCGAAAGCGGTAAACGTACCGTGGTAGGCGTGAATCAATTCATCTCTCCCTACCCTAAAATAGTGGGCTTACTTCGAGTCAAGCCGGAGGTGGAAAAAAGACAGAAGGAAAGGACTGCCCGGGTTAGGAAAGACAGGGACAATAACAATGTCAACTCGACGCTTAGGCGATTAGAAGATGTTGCCCGAAGCAACGATAATACCATGCCTGCCTTTCTTGAATGTGTGGAGGCTTACGCTACTCTGGGTGAGATATGTGATGTACTGCGCAAGACTTTTACTACACAAAAGGAATTCCTGGTCTTTTAAAAACAGCTTTTAAGATTTATGATACAAGCTTAAAAGGAGGCGAAATGGCTAAAAGAGTTGACCACATAGGCATTCTGGTTAGCAGCCTCGATGAAGCAATAAAGCTTTATAAGGATTGTTTCGACGCTGAGGTCGACAAGATTGAAACCCTCGAGGAACGAGGAGTAAAAGCAGCCGTCCTTTCCTTGGACCAGGGCGCCAATCTGGAACTTTTAGAACCACTTCCCGGCAGCAATATGGCGAAAGTCCTGGAGAAAAGAGGAGAGGGTCTCCACCACATCACATTTGAAGTTGATGATGTAGATAAGGAGCTTAGTCATCTCTCTGAACTGGGAATTGAATTAATTGACAAGAAGTCGCGCCCCGGCTTAGACGGAACGGTAGCTTTCATTCACCCCAAATCCCTTCGAGGGGTGCTAGTTGAGCTTTGTCAGAAAATCTAGATAAGGAGCAACCTATGACTGAAGGTAGGATACGTGTTCTGTTAGCCAAGCCCGGTTTAGATGGGCATGACCGGGGTGCCAAAGTAGTAGCCAGAGCTTTGCGTGATGCCGGAATGGAGGTGATCTATACCGGTATCCGACAGACTCCCGATATGATTGTCCAGGCCGCTGTCCAGGAGGATGCAGATGTCGTTGGGTTGAGTATTCTATCAGGAGCTCATTTAGAGCTCTTTCCGGCGATCATAGAAGGATTAAAGAAACAAGGAAGAGAAGATGCCCTGGTTATTGCCGGTGGCATAATACCCGAGGACGACATTCCTGCCTTACAACAGATGGGCATTAAGGCTGTATTTGGCCCGGGCACTTCCACGGAAGACATAGTAAGCTTCATTCACAAGGAAACCACCGCTAGATAGTAGCTTCTTTCAGGACTTGTACCGGGCAGCACCAACAATGTCAGTGATGCTACCAATCCCCTTTTCCCGTAAAAACAACTCTATCCCATTCAGTATAGTAAGACAGATATCAGGAGTAGTGAGGCACGCTGTGCCAATTTGCACGGCAGTAGCTCCAGCCATAATAAACTCCAGTGCATCCTCGGCACAAGCAATACCACCGCATCCTATCAATGGAATACGGACTACTTTGGCTGCCTCAAATACCATATAAAGAGCTACAGGTTTGATAGCGGGACCGGAAAGTCCGCCTACAATATTACCAAGACAAGGTTTGCTCTTGTTTATGTCGATTGCCATACCCTTCAATGTGTTAATCAGGGATATAGCATCGGCTCCAGCTCCTTCCACTGCCAAAGCAATTTCCTTAATATCGGCCACATTGGGACTCAACTTAACGATAACCGGCAAGGTAGTGGCAGCTTTAACCTCCAAAGTTACCCGTGCAGCAAGTTGGGGGTCGACGCCAAACTCCATCCCTCCTGAGGAAACATTCGGACAGCTGATATTTAGCTCGATACCGCTGATCCCGGTGACGCCCTCTAGCTTATTAGCGACAGCCACATAGTCATCTATTGTTTCCCCGGCAACATTAACAATGACCGGTACGCTCCATCTTGCCCATACAGGTGCTTTTTCCTTAATCAGGGCGTCGACACCTATATTTTCCCAACCTATCGAATTAAGCAGACCACCGGCGGTTTCAACCAATCGGGGTTGAGGATTACCTTCCCTCGGTTTAAGGGCTGTTCCTTTGCAGACAATGGCTCCTAATTTCTGTATATCAGTAATTTCGGCATACTCTTCGCCATATCCAGCTATTCCTGAAGATATCATCACAGGATTAGACAGGATGAGTCCTTCAGGATGCCGGGGTGCTAATTGCACGGAGAGGTCGGGTGAATTTCTCATTGTCTAAAACTTTATCACTGGTAGGGGCAAAAAAGAAAGGACTAAATAACACCTAAATGAATCCGCGTGTATTGTTAACATGAACGGCACCAAAAGTAAGATTTTCACTAGCTGGTTTAACTGAGGGGCACAATTTTCACCTTGCCCCAGACACCCATTTGGTCGCCAATAATAATAACAACACCACGCAGCCCCTCGATATTGCGGGCTTGTTCGATTGCTTTGCCGATATCATCTTTGTTCTTGACTATATTGCCTATGGCTGTGGCTGCGGCATCGGCTAAAGCTGCTGACGATGAAAGAATAATAACTGCATTAGCGTTGCCCAAACTCAAAGAATGTCCTACCGTTCCTGAAGACGTACCTATGCCCAGTGGTGTCTCTCGGGGCATAATTTCGATGGCAATTTTTTGGGTAAAAGATGATTGCCCGGCGTATATGCCCACTAACCTCTTCTCAGTGATTTTCAGAAAAATATCGCCACCATTCTCCACAATTATCTCTGAGGAGAAAGCCAGTAAATCCCTGCCTACCGCTTCAGCAATAGCGCCGGCTACTGCTGCCATAGGACCAACACCTGCCAGTTCAGATACCCTGGCCATTTCTTTAACGATGGTCGGGGCTTCAGCTTCAGCTTGATAACGGTCTAATGTGGTCAGGAAAAGAGGATGATGTCCAATATATGCCTCTAGACAGCCGCGGTGCTTCAACACGGAATTAAGGGCTTTGTTCGTCAGGTTACGCCTGGAGCGGATGAATAAATCTGTCTGCTCTACCGTCACATTAAAAGAAATTAACCGGCTGTCCTTAATCCAGTGGCGGTAGAAACGTGGTTCACGCATGGATTCGTCCCCTTCACAAAGCCTACCCTCTTTTCATTACTAGGTTGCCAAAATCAATCGCAGCAATTTCTTGATCAGAAATGCAATATCATCGCTCGGGGAGGGCAAGCTTTAACACACAATCCACAAACTACACACTTATTATGGTCAAAGAGCACTTTACTGGTCTTTGGCTCTAGAGAAAAAGCTTCGGTGGGACAAATAGCGATACACGCACCGCAGTGAGTGCACCTGGATTCATCGCGGACAACATCCTGGCTTAAGGACTGGATTCTTACCCCTGTTTCGGTGAGATATTTGATTCCCTTATCATAGTTCTCCTGGTCACCACTTAGCTCCAAGACCATCAGACCTTCTTCTCCAGGTGATACTGAAGCTTTGAGTAGATTAAAGGTGAGACCAAAATCCTTGACCAGGCGGTAAACTACGGGTTGCCCCGTTATCTTGGGTGGGAAGTGAAGCACTATTCTTCTTGAAACTTCCATTTTCCTCCGTTACTCCCCTATCGGTCTTTCTTTAAGTGGTTTAAACGTAATGCCCGACTCCACTCCAGGCAACGGTGTTACAGGTTCCGTAAGCAGAAATTCACCCTGTTCTATCCATTTCTTCAAGATACCGGCAATTTCCACAGCTTTCGAATAGCTGGACAAAGAACCAGTCGGTACATCCTTGCCCTTTATTTTTATACGACCGCTCCTGAGTTCCGCATAGCTAACCTCCCCCACGATATCAGGCTTCCTCTGGGAATAAGCCTCGGAATAATCCACGATGGGCGCGAAAATGCCAGCATCGCTTACTGTAGTGTATCGGAGAATTTCCTCGGTAAGTATAGGTATCGGTACACCTATGCCAACAGTTAATGTGCAGCCGTAACCGAGCATGCTTGTCCCGACTAGCCACTCCGGCTTCATTTGCTTCAGGTCTCCAATTACGGCCAGTGTCCCTGCCCCTTCCCGGGGCACACCATTTTCTCCCCTTTTGGCAGCAGGGTTATGCTGCGTACCGTGCCAGGCTACATGACCTACGCCACCGCCCAGGAAAATCTTGGTTCCCACACCAATAGTTTTATAGTAGGGGTCATTAAACAGCGGTGAGAGTTGCCCCGCAGTGGAATAATGCGCATTTCCCAGGTTCGGTTTAAGAACACCCATATAAGTATAGATAACTTTATCGGAGAGGTTCACCGCTACATTATAATTCTGGTAAGCATTTCTGATATTAAATAGAATCGCCTCGTTTATATCCTTAATGTTAATCAGCGTTTCCAGCTTCCTTCGTGGATAGCAGTCCGTTCCAAAGGCAGTAGCGGTAAGTCTTACGTCTTTCCCGGCCACCAGCTCCTCAATTACATGTCCACCTCCGTAATTAAATTCTCCGGGATAGAACTTATTTCTGGGGTCGTCATCGGGAAGGGCAGTTGCCCCCAGGAAAAAATCAACAGCAGCTATCCCGGTATAGACCGGAACATCGTTAAGGTAAACTTTACCGCCGCCCAACTTTATCCTCGGCCTGGAATGTCCGATATTAAAAAAGGCACCAGACCCGCACATGGGACCGAAGGTGCCCGTCGTGACTACATCGATTTCCTCGGCCGCCCTGCTCAAGCCCTTTGCTTGAGCGATGTCGAGCACTTCCTCGGCAGTCACCACAACAGCCTTACCTTTTCGAATCTTTTCGTTAATTTCAGCTATTGTCTTTGCCATGGCAAACCTAACCCTCTTTCAGCAGCTGGGTAGCTACCCGGGCAGCCTTTTTGCCGGATAAAAGCATGCCGCCAAAAATTGCTCCCATCCTCGGGGAACCGAAAACGGCGTTTGCTGTCATACCGGCGACCACTAAACCGGGATAGACTTCCCTGGTGTTTTCCAGTATCACCTGTTCCCCTTTCTCAGCCCACATTGATTTCTCGCCAACAACTGCCCCCGTCTTCGTCTTTAATTTCGGACCTATCTTCTCTACTACGATACGGCAGATTTCGGCGTCATGCCCGGTGGCATCTACAGCCACTTTACACCTCGCAGTTAGAGGGTCTACATGCAACTTCGACCAGTAAACGGCGCTCCAATTTAAAACAAGCCCCGTTATCCTGTCATTTTCGCGGATCATAACATCTTCAACGCTAATCAAATTGAAAATCTTCGCCCCTGCTTTAATCGCCTTTGCACAAATAGTGGAAATAGCCTCAAGCGAATCAGCTATGTAGTAGCCCTTCTTATATTCTTCAGTTGAAACGTCAAACTCATCCAATATCCGCTTGCCTTCTTTCTGAAGGACGATGCGGTTAAACATCATCCCTCCCCCAGACATGCCACCGCCCACACGAAGCTGCCTTTCAAATACTATGGTTTTTATTCCCTCTTTCGCCAGGTAGTAGGCAGTAACAAGACCGGCGGGGCCTGCTCCGACTACAGCAACGTCCGCCTCCAATGACCCCATGAAGTCTTTCATGTAGCTTTCAACAATGGCACGGGAAATAATAACTTCGTCCATACTTAGTCAGCCTCCTTCGGCTAGTGGAGTGGCGGATTTGAAGATGTGCGAGCTAGTATACCCCCATCGGCAGGCAATGTCCAGCCAATTGAGTTCTTGATCGATACGAGCGCTTTGCTTTTTCTCATTGCTAGCGACTGGCAATTTCCGGGAATTGATTCAGCCTAATCAAAACGGGCTAGCAATAACAAATAAGTTGGTAGTGGTAAAAAGTAACGACTCGGGGTACCTGCACCTGAATTAATGAACTACTGACCGTGCTTCAGTTGTTCTCTATTCAGACATGTGGTGATCGACTACATTCTGCGGTATTACAAGAGGTACCGTGCCGTTGTACGCAAAGTTCCAGCAACCGTATTGGTCAGTGAGCGCCTCGTCGTAGCTATCACCAAAATCCATAGGCCAAACACCAACCTTCTTCCACAGACTTGCTGTGCCGTCCCACTGCCACTGAGCACCGATGCCGGTCAATAGGCCAGGACCGTAGGCCAGGTCGTGAGTGGTGTGTGGCGGCATTGTCCAGTCCTTTGCTTGATACGTATATGTTTGGTTATAGCTATCGAGAGCATACAATGAAAGTACTTGATCCTGAGTGAGCGCAGGTTTACCGCTGGCCGTTGTGTCCGGCCCTGGATAATAAGCAGTCAATCCAGTTGTGGTCACCTGTGCGTTGGCCGGGTCTTCCAGCCATTCAATAATATCATCAGCTTGCGCGTATACAACTCCCTCCTCTGTGTCGTACCATGCTACAGATTCGATAGCTGCTTTCAGACAGAAAAGAGCATCGTAGGTAGCCGCGCTGTCAAGAGGGTACTCTCCCCCCGAATGAGCCATATACGAGTCAAGAAAAGCTGTCGTCTTATCGGTCTGCTCGAGTCCCTCTGCCCAGCTATCCAGTACAACCTCATAAGCACAAGCAGGCTGATTCTCACCGGGAGGATTGCCCAGTTCGGTAGCCCAAGGGGACTTCAGTTGGGCAAGTTCGTTAATGCCTACCGACATAGCATTCGGTACATAAGATGCACGCAGTGCATTATAGATAGCGCCAGCACCAGCCGAGAATACCGGAATTATAAACTGGGGATCTAGGGTTGATATTGTGGTCAGTACATTCTGCATTTCTACTTGTTTCCCCGAAGCGTCTACCCAGTATGGATCGTGGACAAGGTTCACGTTTACCCCAGCCAACAGTTCCCTGATCACGACAACCTGTTCATAGGCCCATGCCAAATTGTCGGCTACTATGGTGGCATTTAGTGTGTAATAGGCTGGTACTCCCATCTCTTGTCTAAGTTTCGTTGCGACCCCTCCCAATGCCCTTACAACGCTCTGCCCCAGAAAATACTCATTATGCGGTGCACCCTTGAACCAGAACCGGTAGCCTGCGTAATCATCGACTACACTGTGTTGTAGTATCTCTGCCGCAGCACCGCAGTCGATAAAAATCACTCCACTTTCCATAGCCACATCCCGGTAGACCTCAACGGCTTCCACCCGGGAACCACCGAGAATGAAGTCCACGTCTCCTATCATATCCGTAAGATTCAATGCACCAGTGAGACCGCTAGGGTCCACCGTCTCCTCACCGGTATCCATTCGAACCAAGTCCAATACAAGGGACACACCGTCTACTTCTACGCCACCATTGCCGTTAATTTCATCCTGTGCAAGCACGGCACCGGCCCATTGCGTCTCGCCAGCTGTGTAGTTAAGTTCCCCGGCTATACCGATGTTAATTTTCCCATCTTCGAAAGTGTAAAGTACTGGTTCCAGTCCTTCTGCGGGAACACAGCCGGGTAAAACCAGCCCTATCACCAAGAGACCGGTTATAATCAGGGACACAATTATTTTCATGCCTATAAATTTTCCTTTTATTTTGCAGTTACTCAAATCGTCAGGCTAACCTATTCTGCTGGAGGAGATCGGGCGACCACCAATTTCTCCAAACAAATTAGCCCTTATGATACACTATATCGATAGGACACAGATAGTTCTATTTGTTCGCTTGTTTCTTTTCTCCAAATTCTTGTAGTTACCCGGTTTATTGGGTTTCGCTTATAAAAGCTTTGCACTTTGACTTGTCATTTTAAATTTTCGACCTTCCTTTTCAAATTGTAACACGTAAATGCTAAAATCCTATTAAGATTTGGGGCGATGCGGAAATTTTATGGTAGATCGGGTCTGTAGAGGGTTAGATGCGCAGGATATACCTGGACCATACTCCCACCACACCGACAAATCCTGAGGTCGTAAAGGCTATACTGCCTTGTTTTATCGAGGCCTTTGACAATCCTTCGAGCGTGTATTTTCATGGACACGAGGCACGGGGAGCTGTCGGAAAAGCGAGAACCAAGGTGGTAGAACTTATTGGCACCCGGGGGTAAGGTAAATGATGGTGTCATCGTTGATGCTAAATTCAAGACCTTTGGCTGTGGAGCAGCCTTTGCTACCAGTTCCATAGTAACTGAGCCGGTTAAGGGAAAAAATATAAAAGAAGCTCTGAAAATCTCCAATAAAGCAGTAGCCGAAGCTTTGGACGGACTACCGCCGCTCAAGATGCACCGCTCCGTCCTGGCCGAGGAGGCACTCAAATCAGTCATTGAGGATTATTTAGCACGACAAAAATCAAAGAGGTAGACCCAATATTCAGGTACTGTTCCCCCTTTCCATGCTATTTCACGCAGATGATTAGTTATTTCAATAGCTATACCAGTTAGGTTTTATTGATTTTTTCAATTATATGAACTATAATTCATATAAACGGAGATTCATATGTCTGTAGCTGAAGATCAGGCCAGATTTTTGAGATGCATTGGTGAGCCGACCAGACTCCAGATCCTGAAATTGCTGGCGGAAAGGGAGAGGTGTGTTGGTGAACTAACAAGTGTTCTTGATAAGGAGCAATCCTTAATTTCCCACCATCTAAGAGCTCTCAAGGAATGCAATATTGTGAAAGAGAGGCAAGAAGGGCAGAAGGTTTACTATAAGCTTACTGACACCAGATTATCCGGATTAATCATTGATTGCGAAGCTCTCATGAATGAGTTATTACTATGTAAATGTAAGGAGGTTAATAATGAAGGAAAAGGAAATCAGGGAAGCGGTGAAGGGGAGATATAGTCAGATAGCTAAACAAGAGCAACAAAGCTGCTGTTCAAGTTGTTCTGGCGGGGCCAGTTCCGTATTACAATCCAGGGGCATCGGATACGAAACAGATGATTTGGAGCGGGTTCCGGAAGAGGCGATCATGGGATTGGGGTGCGGTAACCCCATCGCTACAGCAGACCTTAAAGTCGGTGAAGTAGTGCTGGACTTGGGATCGGGAGCCGGAGTAGACGTGTTTCTGGCAGCTAACAAAGTTGGTACTACCGGCAAAGCTATCGGAGTTGATATGACGAAGGACATGATCGATAAAGCGAAACGAATCGCCGCCGATCATGGTTACCAGAATGTAGAGTTCCGCCTGGGAGAAATGGAGAGTCTTCCGGTCGAGGATAAATCTGTGGATGCAATTATCAGCAACTGCGTTGTCAATCTCTCCCCGGATAAATCGAAAGTCTTTCAGGAGGCTTACCGAGCCCTGAAACCGGGCGGACGTCTTACAGTGTCTGACATTGTCTCTGAGAGACCGCTCCCCGACGAGATAAGAACTGACTCAAATGCCTGGGCGTGTTGCATAGGTGGAGCTTTGGAGCAGCGGGAATACTTGGAAAAGATAAAGGAAGCGGGATTTGAAGATGTAAAAGTGGTATCAAGTCGAGAATTTTATATCGATAACAAAGACAATCAGACGAAAGAGAAGCTTATGAGCATTACCGTGAAGGCATACAAGTGAGAACATAAACCGCGATATGTTCTCCACGGCTCCAATCTACCGGAGGTGCATAATTGATAGTCCAGTATTTTATAGTATTTAAGGACTATCTCCTTGAGGTATTGCCCTTCCTGGCTATAGGGTTCTTACTGAGTGGCCTAATTAACGAATTCGTGCCATCAAGATGGGTGGAGAGACGCCTGGGCGGTAGTGGTATAAAGCCAATACTTTACTCCACCCTTATCGGGACAATTCTTCCTATCTGTTGTCTCGGCTCGCTCCCGGTGGCGGTGAGCCTGCGGCAGAAGGGAGCGAGGTTGGGACCGGTCCTGGCTTTCCTGGTGGCAACTCCAGCCACCTCCGTAACTGCCCTCCTGGTCACCTATGGTCTCCTGGGATTAAACTTCACTGTATTCATATTCTTTTCCGTGATAGCTATGGGTTTAGTCACGGGGTTGGTGGCAAACAAAATCGAGAGTAAAGCTAAAGTTATCGTTACTCCAACAGAGCAGGCCCTCGATCCGGTTTGCGGGATGAGCCTGGAGATAGGAAGCGCAGCGAAAACAGAATATAAGGGAGAGACTTATTACTTCTGCTGTTCTCACTGCCAGCAAGCCTTTGAACACAGTCCGGAGGAATATATTGCAGGAGGCTCTAGGCAGGTTGCTCATCGGGTAAAGCATGTATTTAGATATGCCTTTGTGGATATGGTCAAGGAGATCGGCCCCGAGTTGCTTCTGGGCTTGGCCCTGGCGGCCTTGGTAGCGGCGGTAGCTCCGGTGGGGCAATTCGTTGGTGCTCATTTCGGAGGGGGATTAGGGTATATTTTCAGTCTGGGCTTCGGTTTAATCATGTATATATGCTCCACAGCCAGTGTCCCCCTGGTTCACGCCTTCGTATCCCAAGGAATGAATATCGGCGCAGGGATGGTTCTCCTCTTGGTGGGGCCGATTACCAGTTGGGGCACTATTCTGGTCCTCAGGAAACAATTCGGCGGCAGAATTTTGGCTATCTATCTGGCAGTTGTCTGTGTATTGTCTCTTGTTCTGGGCTACTGTTTTTCGCTGATATAGCGATATGTGATACAACAAAAGGAATACCATCTGCTAATCGTGTATAATTAAGAACCTGTGACTGCGGGGTCGGAATATAAAGGCCGGCACATGTTAACTGAGAACGATTTATCCAGATACCAACGCCAGATTTTGTATCCGGACCTTGGGGAAAAGGGTCAAGAAAAACTTAAACAGTCCCATGTAGTGGTAGCAGGACTTGGGGGACTGGGATGCGCTGCCTCTCTGTATCTAACATGTGCCGGCGCGGGTCATGTCACACTGATAGACTGCGACCGTGTGGAACTGTCTAATTTGAACCGGCAGGTCCTTCATTATGAAGAAGATATTGGAGAGAAAAAGCCCTTTTCTGCAGCCCGGAAGCTGGTTAAATTAAATCCCGCAATAGAGGTTACCCCTGTCTTCACAAAGATTACTGCCCGGAATGGCAGGAGTATTATCAAAGGGGCAAATCTGGTAATAGACGGGATGGATAATCTCAAGACCAGATTGATTGTTAACAAGGCGTGTGTTGCTGAAGGAATACCCTTCATCCACGGGGGTGTCCACGGGCTCTTTGGCGAGGTTACCACTATCATTCCGGGGAGAACTCCCTGCCTGGCCTGTATTTTCCCCGAATTTCCAAATAGGGAACTGGAACTTCCTGTTTTTGGTGCAACGCCGGCATTAATTGCCATGCTGCAGGTAACGGAAGCGATAAAACTCCTTGCCGGGTTCGGGTCTTTACTGACAGGGAAAATGTTATATTTCGATGGCGATAAGATGGATTTCACATTCCGTAACCTGGTGAAAAACCAAAATTGTAGAGTCTGCGGGGCACAGAGGGTCTAAAAAAATGAGCATCAAGATAAAGCTTCATCCGATTCTGCAGAAGCTTGTCGGAGGACAGGAAGTAGTTGAAGTAACGGGTCATAACACTGGTGAATGTCTCGAGGATTTGGAAAATCGTTTCCCCGTTATTAAACAAATGATTCGGGATAATCGAGGGCAGCTACGCCGTTATTGTGAAATTCTTGTAAATTCTAAATCTGCTTATCCTGAAGAACTAACTGCACCCGTGAAAGATGGAGACCAGATTGACGTTACGTGTTTTTTCGCTGGAGGATAGCCTCGAATGGAAAATAGGGATTCAGGATTAGTAGAGAAAATCTCTGTCCTCAAAGAAAAAAGGAACGCTGTTCTTCTTGTCCATAACTACCAGCTTGGTGAGGTACAGGATATAGCCGACTTTATCGGTGATTCCCTGGATTTGAGCCAGCGGGCTGCCCAAACCGATGCCGATGTAATCGTGTTCTGCGGAGTCCACTTCATGGCGGAAACAGCCTCCATCCTCTGCCCTGATAAGGTAGTCCTGCTTCCCGATATAAACGCTGGCTGCCCCATGGCGAATATGATTACTGCGGAACGCCTGCGGGCAAAGAAAAAGGAACATCCTCAAGCAGCAGTGGTCTGCTACATCAACTCCTCAGCCGACGTCAAGGCGGCATCAGATGTATGCTGTACGTCTGCCAATGCGGTCAGGGTAGTAGTAAGCATGGATGCCAGGGAGATCATATTCATCCCTGACCAATACCTCGGGCATTACGTTTCAACCAAGACAAATAAAAAGATGATTCTCTGGCCTGGCTTCTGCCCTACCCATGTCAGGATAAAGCCTGAGAGGATAAAGGAGTTGAAGAAGGAGTATCCGCAAGCCAAGGTGGTTGTTCATCCGGAGTGCACGCCGCAAGTAATCGCTCTTGCCGACGAAGTGCTAAGTACCAGCGGCATGTGCCGATATGCCCGGAGGGATGAAGTCAGGGAGATGGTTGTGGGTACGGAGATGGGGATAATACACCGACTCAAGAAAGAGAATCCCGGCAAAAAGTTTATTCCTATTTCCGAGCAGGCAATCTGCCCTAATATGAAGTCAATTACCCTGGAGAAAGTATTATGGTCTCTGCAGGAAATGAGCCCTGAGGTGAAGGTCTCCGAGGAAATTCGGCTTAGAGCCAAAGCTGCCGTAGACAAGATGCTCCAGGTGGGACGGAAATGATGGACTCAACGAACTCAATGAACCCAACAAACTCAGTGAACGCAGTAGTCGTCCTTATCACAGCCGGCAGCGAAGAAGAAGCTCATAATATAGCTGAGTTGCTGGTCAAGAGCAAAAAGGCTGCTTGTGTAAACATCGTACCGGGGATAAACTCACTCTTCTGGTGGGAGGGCAAGATTGACTCAGCCAGGGAGAGCCTCTTGCTGGTTAAAACAAAAGCATCGCTATTTCCCGAAATAGTTGAACTGGTGAAAAGAACGCACAGTTATGAAGTGCCTGAAATCATCGCCCTGCCTATTATTGCCGGCAGCGAGGATTACCTCAAGTGGCTCGACACTGCCTGCCTATAGAGATATATTGGCTAGTACTACATAACAGATATGGCACTATCAAATGAAGCAAGTTCTCTATTATGTCTTTGCGAGGTGCAAAAGTGCCCAAGCGACCTAATAGAGTTGTAATGAGATTGCTACGCTTCCCTCGCAATGAAGAAAGAAGAGGGACTCAGTATCCACTTGACAGTATGGGCTTAATATAATGTAAGCTGGGATTTCAGCCAGACTTTAATAGGTGAGAGTTTCATCTCACGAAAGGCGTTTCGGTTTTTAGATTTAAGATATAGGAGGCAGCAATGAAAAATAAAAACATGTATTTACTAGCAACACTCTGTCTCTTTTTATTCTTGAGCCGGATTCTTCCTGCATCAGTAGCGGGAGACTCTGTAACCGTAAATTCGCCAGATGGCACTTCTATTCATTCGATAGTAACCAGCTCCAGTGCCGTTGCGGCAACGTCATT
>Ga0209742_10000498_pt1 | contig 20628 bp, 16 predicted proteins | sample DeeMarSeWOR38_10_FD_187462 | JGI IMG/M metagenome (GOLD analysis project Ga0209742, IMG submission 187462) | Marine sediment microbial communities from White Oak River estuary, North Carolina - WOR-3-8_10 (SPAdes) (version 2) | ecosystem: Environmental > Aquatic > Marine > Intertidal zone >... | reverse complement strand
AAATCAACACGATTTGGGGCGACACCGAGACCTGCCCGATGGGATGGGGCTCCCGCGCCAGCCGTAATACGGCAGTCGGAGGCATGGCGGTTCAGAAGGCGGCCGAGGACGCCCGCAAGCAGATCCTCGAAGCCGCCGGTGTAAAAATGGAGGTCCATCCGGACGATCTGGAGATTCGAAACAGCACGGTTTTCGTCAAATCGGCTCCCGGCAAGAGCATGAGTGTCGCGGACGTTGTGCGTTTCAACCGCTACCGCAAGGACGGCCAGGCGGTCATGGCCAAGTGTCACTGGGATGCGCCCAGCCAGCTGGCGGATCCGGTGACGGGCCGCGGCAACTTCTCGATGGCCTTTTCCTTCGGCGCCAAGGCCATCGAGGTGGAGGTCGATCCCGGGACCGGTCAGATTCATATCCTTAACGTTGCCGCTTCACAGGATCTGGGCAAAGCCATCAACCCCCTGGGGGCCATGGGACAGATCGAGGGCGCGGTGCACATGGGACTGGGCTTTGCCATGAGCGAAGAGATCGCCCTGGATGAGGCCGGAAGAATGAAGAACCCCTATCTCCTGGATTACCGGGTATTGACGTCTCTGGATATGCCTCCGGTATCCCCCATCCTGGTGGAGACAAACGATCCCATCGGGCCTTATGGAGCAAAGGGGGTGGGCGAGATGGCAACCATCGGCACCCCGGACGCCTTTGTATCGGCCGTGGCCGAAGCGACCGGTATTTATATTACCGACCTTCCGGTCACACCGGAAAAAGTGCTCCTGGCCCTGAAAAGAAAAAAATCGAAGTAGCGGATTTGACAACCGGTTAGGCTGTCTTTCGATAAAGCTCACTACCGGCATCACAGACCGGGCAGACTTTTGGCGGTTTTTTTTCGGCGGTATGGCCGCACTCACCGCAAATGTAATATGAAATGGGTTCCCCGGGCTTTTCGAGGGCATCCAGCAATTTTTTAAAAAGCCGGGCGTGAATCTTTTCGGATTCCAGCGTGTAGCGAAAAAGGCTTTCCGCCTCCGCGTTTCCTTCCGCCCTGGCCGCTGCGATCATTTCCGGAATTCGGTTCTGGAACGCGTTGGTCTCAACGGCAATCGCCTCCTGCAAATTCTCCCGCGTGCTGCGAATCTCCCCGAGCGCCTGCAGATAATTATGGGCATGCACGGTCTCGGCCTCCGCAGCAGCCCTAAAGAGTCTGGCCGCATGCGGATAGCCCTCCTCCTCGGCCCTGGCAGCATAGGCCAGATACTTTCGGTTGGTCTGGGATTCCCCGGCAAAGGCTGCCCGCAAAAAATCCGCTGTTTGGGTCATGGTTTTCTCCTTTGTCCATCGCTCTCTCTATTGAAACTTTCTTAAAATAAGATTTTGGGCCAAAATGAAAAAGCGGGAAGACCGCAACCGGGTCTTCCCGCTCGTCTGTATAAGGATGATTAGAAGTCGACAACCATGATCTCGTCAATCGGCCACTGACTCAATATTTCCACCCCGTCGTCGGTCACATGGATCATTTCCTCAATCCGGATACCGCCGATGCCGGGAACGCCGTGCTGGGTTTCAATCGCAAAAGTCATCCCCTTCTCGAGCGTCATCGGGTGTTCAAGGGAGCATCCGCGCCAGATCAAAGGCAGTTCATACAGCGACAGCCCGATCCCATGGGCCCAATTGCTGCCGGCCGTTTGATCCTCATAGGCAACCAGAATGTCACTCCAGTCCTTCTCGCAGGGGGGCCATTGTGAGGCTACTTCCTGAGTGGTTACACCCGGCTTGATGACGCTGATGGAGTTGTACAGCCATTCCAGCGCCTTGTTGTAAACATCGACCAGCTGTTGAGGGGGTTTCCCAACACTGAATGTCCGGTAATAACAGATATGGTAGCCATTGTAAGTGGTGTTGTATACATCGGCGAAAACAATGTCGTGGGGGCGAATAATCCGATCGGTCATATAACGCGAATTGGGCCAACTGAAGGGACCTGACGTGACCAGCATACCCGAGTAAACTTCTCCTCCCAGGTCATAAGCCGTCTTGTGCATGGCCCCCATAATCTCGTTTTCCTTTACCCCCGGCTTGAGCATATCCTTCAGGGTTTGCATCTGTGAATCGCCAATGGCCGACGCGATTCTAAGACATTCAACCTCGTCCGGGTTTTTTATTTTGCGGGCCTCAAACATGAGCTCGGTGGCCGGGATCACGTTAACCCCTTTGGCTTTGAATCCCTCGATCAGCCCGGGATCCCATGTATCGATAGCCAGGGTTTCCTTGCCAACGCCATAAGCCTTCATGTCGTCCATAATCTGGGTGACCAGCTTATCCCGTTGAGCCAGGTGGGCGGATTTGCCCATGATAATACTGCTCCAGCCGGCTCCGGTTATGGCCACCTTGACCTTGTCGAGCCAGGGGGCCACCTGACGGGTATGATATCCGATTTCACCCTGCTCGTACAAAATGGGGCTGTCGGCGGTGGCGGGCATCATACAATAGCGCAGGCCGGATGAGGGTGTGGTCCAGGCCGGTGTCCATGTCCCGGTAATGTAACGCGTGTTCCATTCCTGAATAGAGAGGATCGCTCCGACATTAAATGCCTTGAGCTGTTCTTTGGTGCGTTCCACCCGATATTTTCGCATGCGGTCAAAGTCGACCCTGTTATCAAAATCCACCCCCTGGGTTCCCGCTCCGCGATAACCGAAATATCCGGGGATGACCGGATATTCAAAAGCCATCGGCGTTTTGGCCGGTTTAAATGTCTTGGCAAATTTTTTCATTTCGGCGGCGCCGTCCCAGGTTGAATACTTGGTGTGCATGGCATTGATTCCCATTTTGTTCCTCCTATGCTTTTTTATATGTTTAAACTAAATCGGTTTGCGCTGATTTTGATTATTTGCGGCGAACATCACCCCCTTTCTGCAAAAAGTGCAAAACATCATATCAACATACGCCATCATATTTGAGCGTGACCATTCGGGGATTTTTCTCGGACGATCATCGGGTGGCGATGGTAATCGATTTTGTTAAACGGACAGGTAACGGCGTTGAATCTCTTCATCGGCCAGAATCTCTTTGGCGGGTCCGAAAGACTGAATCCGCCCCTCATCCATCACATAGGCGCGGTGCGAGATACTCAGCGCCATCTCCATGTTTTGCTCCACCAGTAAAACGGTGACGCCTTCACGGTGGATGGTCTGAATGATCTCGGCGATGAGCTCGACCAGTATCGGCATGAGGCCTTCGGTGGGTTCGTCGATGAGCATCAGTTCGGGGTCGGTCACCAAACCGCGAGCAATAGCCAGCATTTGCTGCTCTCCGCCGCTGAGACTCGATGCCTCCTGAGTGAGACGTTTCGTTAATACCGGGAAATACTGGCTGATTTTTTCTATCATCTCCTGAAGGCGATTGCGGTTTTTGCTTTTGAGTAAAGCCAGCTTGATGTTTTCGAGCACCGATAATCCGGGGATGATGCGTCGTTCCTCTGGCACGTAAGAGATCCCCCTCTGGACGGCCAGATGCGTGGGCAGGGAGCTGATATCCTCCCCGTTGAAAGAAATCTTGCCGGAGCGGACCGGCGTAATCCCCAGGATGCTCTTGAGCGTGGTGGTTTTGCCTGCCCCGTTGCGACCCACCAGGGTCACGATTTCGTTCTTGTTCACTTCCAGGGAGACATCCTGCAGGACATGGCTCAGGCCGTAGTAGGTATTTATATTTTCTATTTTCAGCAGCATCGGCACTCCTGTAATCAGATTTTTACACCGCCCAGATACACCTTGCGCACGTCTTCGTTGGCACGGATTTCATCGGGACTTCCCTGGGCCAGAAGCCGGCCGTAGTGCAAAACGGTAATTTTGTCGGACACCTCCATGATGACCTTCATCTTGTGCTCGACCAGAATAATGGTCAAATTCCGGGCAATTTTTTTGATCAGCTCGATCGTCTCGCGGGTCTCTGTCGGTGCCAGGCCGGCGGTGGGCTCATCGAGAAGCAGCAGTTTGGGCCGGGTCGCCAGGGCAATGCCGATCTCCAGGCGCTTTTGATCGCCGTGTGACAAATTACCCGCGATTTCATCCTTGAATTCCGCCAGGCCGATATCTTCCAGAATCTCCAACGTCTGGTCGACCACATCACGCATCGAGAGGGCCCGCGACCAGAAATTGAATGTCGTTTCTCGGGACTGGGCAGCCACCCGCACGTTTTCAAAGACGCTGAGCATGGGAAAAATATTGGTGATCTGATAGGCAACGGCAATGCCCAGATGGGATATGGCCGTCTGCGACAGGCCGGTAATATCTTTTCCGTCAAATAAGATCTCGCCCGCAGAGGGCTTGTGTTCGCCTGAAATCAATCTAAAAAAGGTACTCTTGCCCGCCCCGTTGGGCCCGATGATGGATTGCAGATCGCCTTTTTGCAGGCTAAAATTCACCTCGTCCACGGCAAATAAGCCGCCGAAGCTCTTGGTCAGGCTGACCGTTTCAAGAAGTGCTGACATGGATTACCTGCCTCTTAGGTGTTTCCTTTGCTTGTGAGTTCTTTAATGGTGCCCCAGATGCCACTCGGGAAAAACAGGACGCAGAGAACAAAAATCGCTCCGAGGAAAATCATCCAGTTGGCCGTCATCGCGCTCAAGACGTCTTCCAGGAAAAGGAACACGCCTGCGCCGATAAAAGGCCCGATAAAGGTGCCCATGCCGCCCAGAAGGGTGATCATGACCACCTGGCCCGATGTGATCCAGTAAAGCGTTTCAATGCCGACAAAGTGCAGATACAGGGCGTACAGGCCTCCGGCCAGACCCGAGATGGACCCGGAGATGATAAACGCCATCCAGCGCACATTGGAGGTTTCGTATCCGCAGCTCAGGGCGCGATGCTCATTTTCCCGCACGGCCTGTAACACGTGCCCGAAGGGCGATTGCAAAATACGGTTGAGCGCCAGCAGCGACAGCACAACGAAAAAAAGGACAAAAAAGTAATAACGCAGCGGCGTGCTGATATCGATGGAAAGCCCGGGAAGCGACAGGGGCACCAGCGGGATGTTGCGCAGGCCGTTATCCCCGCCGGTCAGATCCACCCATTGAAAGCCGACGAAATAAATCAGCTGGGCAAACGCCAGGGTCAGCATCGCAAAATAAATACCCCGGCGCTTGATGCACAAATACCCCAGAACAAAGGCGGTGATCGCACCCATAAGCAGACCGCATAGGAGCCCGAACCACACGTTTTCCCACAGACGAATCAGCACGATTCCGGTTGCATAGGCGCCCACCCCGAAATAGGCGGCATGGCCGAAAGAGAGCATTCCGGTGTACCCCAGACAGACATTGTACCCCAGGGCGAAAAGCCCCCAGATGATAATCTCGGTCGCCAGTGCCCGATAGGGAACAATAAAGGGAAAAATAAAAAGAAAGACCACGGTGAAAAAAAGAGGGTAGCGTTTGATGAAGCCTACCGTTTTTTGCCATCGGCTTTGATCGGATTCCAATTGCATCATTGTGCCCGTTACATTTTCTTCATTGACCACGTGCTTCCCCTTTGAGGCAATGATTATTCAAGAAGGCCTGCTTTGCCGAAAAGGCCGGAGGGCCGTACCAGCAGAACGACTGCCATCACCAGAAAAATTACGATATCGGCCATCGGGGGATAAAATAGCGTCGTGATGGCAATCGCTTCTCCCATGATGATCCCGGAAAGGATCGCGCCTTTAAGACTACCCATTCCCCCGACGACAACCACGACAAAGCATTCCACCAGCATGGCAATCCCCATCTCCGGGAACACGCTTCGAATCGGGGATGCCAGTATACCGGCAATACCCGCCAGTGCCGAACCGATGCCGAAAACAAGCCACCATATTCGATTCATATCGATCCCCAGGGCCCGCACCATCAGCGAGTCCCGAGTCCCAGCCCGAATGACCAACCCCAGGCTGGTTTTTTCCAGAAAAAACCATAGCACCGCACAGATGACAAGAGTCATGACAATCACAAACAGACGGTAGGAAGGAAAATAAAAGATGCCAAACATCTCGATTGGCGCCGATAGAAGGTCCGGAGAACTGAAGGGTTGGTCGGAAGTTCCCCAGAAGATTCGCACAATCTCGATCATAATGAATTGAAGGCCGAAGGTGAGCAATAACGGGTAGTTGATATCTCGCCCGTAAAGCGGGCGAATCAGTCCTCTTTCAACGACCAGACCGTAACCGCCGATAACCAGCGGGGTGATGATCAGTGCCAGCCAGAAGTTGCCGGTAATGGCCACGATCGATACGCCGGCATATGCTCCCCACATGTACATGGCCCCATGGGCAAAATTGACCACCGTGAGCAGTCCAAAGATGATCGACAGACCCAAGGCGAGCATGACATAGAGCATGCCCAGCGATAACCCCGTAAAAAGCTGCATCACAATGACCGTCCAGTCCATCTGCTTTTATAACCCCTTTCGGATGATCCCGCCTCGAGAAGAGGCGGGATCAGAATATCGGTTTATTATTCTTTGAGCCCGAGTCGAACCGGTGCGTTGGGGTTCATCCCCACCTCGACACAGGTCCGCAGCAGTCGCTCTTTTTCTCCGGAGACCGTGGCGATATGCTCAAAAACATCATATTTTTCTTTGTCTTTTTTGGAACGCACGATGAAGACATCCTGCTGCGACTGATGGTCGCAGGGCCGCCACCATTGATTGCCCTTGTAATTGTCGTAGGTCCGGCCCTCGATGGCCTCGGCGATGCCGACCGCATCCACTTTGCCCGCCCGGTTAATGGCCATCAGCAGTTCCTTGATGCCGCCGTAGGAATATCCTGCGTAGTCGATCGGCGGACGGCCATGCATCTTTTGAAAGGCGCTCACAAATTTTTGGGACGTCGGAATGGTCAGACCCCAGTCAAAGGATGTGCCGCCGGCGACCCCGTCATAAGCCTCCCAGCCGGCTCCGATGCGAGCGGACATCAGAATGATGGGGCAGATGAGCTGCATTTTTTTCTTGAGGCCAAAGGCGGTCGCCTGCTTGATGGAATTGAGCTGATCTTTTCCGAAGTTGTTCAGCAACAGCACATCCGGATTTGCAGCCAGAATGCGCGGCATATACGAAGAGTAATCACTCGTCCCTAAGGGATGCTTGGTTTCCCCCACATCCTCGGCGCCGAACTCTTTGCCTTTGCGTTTGAAACCGTCTGTCATCTGCCAGCCATAGGCGTAATCAGAGGTCAGGTAGTACCAGCGCTTGCCGAAATTCTTCCCGACCCATTCTCCCACGGCCTGTGTGGTCGTGTGCGGGTCCAAAGCTTCATGATAGGTATAGACGCTATTGTCCTGACGCTGGGTAATCTCGTTGGCCTGGCTGACCGAAACGTAGGGCACACCGTGTTCCTTGGCCAGCTGGTTTACCGCAAGCTGGTTGGAAGCCGAAAGGCATCCGGACATCAGCTCGACTTTTTCAGCTTCCAGAAGCTCCTTGGCCCGTCTGGCCGCTTCTGCCGCCTTGAGCTTGGTGTCGCGCACGACCAGTTCCACCTTGCGCCCCAGAACGCCGCCGTCTGCGTTGACTTCAGCGATCGCCAGTTCGGCACCGGCTTGCTGGTCCAGCGCCTCGGTCCCATAGGGCCCGGTCAGGGGGATGGGAAAGCCGACCTTAAAGGGGCCTGTGGCCGCTCGCGTGTTGCGGACGAAATGAAAACCGCTAAAGGCCACTGCACCCGCAGCCATACTGGTCGTCTTGAGGAAGGTGCGCCGATTCATCCTTTTGCCTCCTTTTGCCTTTTTCTTCTTGATCTCGGACATAACAAAACCTCCTGTCTTTTAAGGGTTGATGATGAGAGCCGCCCAAACCCCAAATCCGCAATCGATAGTGAAGACCTCCGACCCCAGCAGAACATGTCCAGTGAGAAATCCGATGCTTTTTCAGGGCAGACCTCGTTAAAAGTGGTTTCAAAACCCCATCTGAGGCCCAATGGCTGCGTTGCAGATTTTCGATAAATGCTCACATACGATACGCTATGCTGCGCGTTATCGCTCGGCCTGCGCCTTGCCCTTGAACCCGATCTGAGGTTTTCAAACCACTTCTCACTTCCGTTTTATCAAATCAAAGGCCGTTACTGTCGCAGCCTTATGTGGGTAATGATGAAATGAACAATGCGCGGGATGAGATTGATGATGAGCCACGCTCAAACGTTCGTTTCCAGGAGCGATTCGATAACCCAGCGCCCGTTTTGTAAGTGTTTTCGTAATGCTTTTTTTGCTTTCGCTCGATCACCGCTTCTCAAAGCCTCTAAAAGCAAGGCATGTTCCCGGTTGGCCCGGGTCACGGCTTTTTCAGATTCTGAAAAAATGCGCAGATAAGGCCCCGTGCTGTTCCACAGCTCCTGCAGAAATTTGCACAGACGGGGTGAGCCGGACATTTCATATAAGGACATATGAAAGAATCGGTTGAGATTAAACCATTCGGCGCCGCTGATTCTTTTTTTCGACATCTTGCGGTGCAGTTCCTCCAGACGCTTATAACCCTGTTTGTCGCAACGGTCAAAGCATTTTAACAGTGCCATGATTTCCAGCGGAACCCTCAGATCGTAAATGTCATGAAGTTCATCGCGGGACAGCTGCCTGGCCACGATGCTTTTGTTGGAATTGAAGCTGACCATGTTCTCGGCTTCAAGCTGTCGAAGCGCTTCCCGAACCGGCATGGTGCTGACATTCAGTTTTTCTGCCAGCTTGCTGATTTTGATGACGGCGCCGGGCTCGATTTCACGTTCCAGAATCGCCTGACGCAGGCTGTGATAGGCCATTTTTTGTAAGGATTGCTTTTTGATGGGTGTGTCCAGAATCATCGCTTATACCCGGTTTTCCGTATCATGGTAGCAAGCGGAAGGCCTTGTTTTGTTTCCGCATGGGGTGCGCTCAGAATGAATAGATCACAAATCAAAATTGAATATCAAATATATTTTATATTTCATCCTTGTCAAGAAGTTTCTTTTCAGCCGTCGGAAGGATTTAAACGATCCAGGGGGGTGATATCAGCGCCGTCCGAATGTCATGGTTGCCGATGAAGACTGCCTTTACACGGATTTATCCAAAAAAGGACAGCCGGGAGTTATAAAAAGATGGCAGCATCCGAAATTGCGGAAAGATACTGTATTTATAAGAAGTTAATTAACCAATAAAAATTTTTGCCTGAAATTTTAAAATTTTTCTGAATTCTTCTTTTATTCAAACTGAATCTTGTTTACAGTAGTTGCCGTACGCTGAATGGTCAGCCAAGAAAAAGAGGCCCCGGGAATGGACTGTCGATTATCCAGAAGAGAGCTGCTGCGGTTTCTGACCGTTGTCCTGCCGACAGCGCTTATCGGGTTCAGAGTCATCGATTATTTTGCTGACGAACTCGTCTGCGTCCATGTCTATGATCTTTCACAGGACCTGCCGGAACCGCTCATGCAGCGTAATGAAAAATCCGAAAACCGCATTGAAAGCGGGTCTTATTTTCAAATCGGGCTGCCGGAATTGATCCTCTGCCGCAGCGAACTTCGGATGCTGGATATTTTTACTTATTTCTGGCCGGTTACGCGGCCGGAAATCCAGCGTTTTCGGAATTCGTCAAAGGTGCTGTACCGCCTGCCCACAATTGAGCGCCTCGATCAGCTCGCCGGACTCGAAACGGCTTTAAAACGCAGCGCTGAAAACCGAACACCCCCAGAAGGGTCCCTGGCTGTCGTTCTGACTTTAAACGACTATACTCGCAATGCGTGCCCCCGCGTAATGAATATCTGCCGTGACAAAGGTGTTGCTGAAATGGTCATTTTCAAAGATCCTTCCAGACCGCCCTATCTGTGCAACTATCCGTCACAGCAAAAAGGGTTCAAAAAAAAGCCCCCGATCGGCGGTGTGATCCTAAAACGGCTGGCATCATAGCCTCGCCTTCAAGCATCCCGGCCTGAACGTTGAACGATCGGCGATGAGCGAATGGATACGGGTTGAATTTTGAAACCTATTTCGCTATCATACGCTCGGCTCATCGGGGAACTTCCATCAGTCTTTCACCCATCTCATTTTGAATCGGTACGCGATGGTTTCATTTCGCAGGCACAACAGCCGAGTTGCGCCGGTGCGCTTTCGGGCGGGGTCCCCTGTGCTTGAGGAGCCTTTGTCCCCTGATTAACCCCCCAGCAAGGAGGAAAATTATGGCTGAAACAATTGTGATGATTCATGGAATGTGGGGAGGCGGATGGTATTGGGAAAATTATAAAAATTTTTTCGAGCAGAGGGGCTTTCAGTGCCATACGCCGACCCTTCGCTATCATGACTTGCAGCCAGGCGACCGCCCGGATTTAAGGCTGGGAACAACCAGTCTGCTGGATTATGCCCAGGATCTTGAGGAATATATCCATAAATTAGATCAAAAGCCTTTTTTGATGGGGCATTCTATGGGGGGCCTGCTTGCCCAGATTTTAGGTGCCCGCGGATTGGCCAAGGGCCTTGTTTTGCTGACCCCGGCGTCTCCGAGCGGAATAAATGCATTGAACTACTCTGTTATCAAAAGCTTCTGGAGTGTGCTCACCAAATGGGGCTTCTGGCGTAATCCCCATCGCTTATCCTTTGAAGCATCGGTGTATTCCATGTTGCATTTACTTTCCGCAGCAGAGCAAAAAGCGGCTTATGATCGATTCGTATATGAATCCGGACGGGCGGCCTCAGAAATTGGCTTCTGGTTATTTGACTTCAAAGGCGCATCAAAAGTAGATCAATCGAATGTCAGCTGTCCGGTTTTAGTGGTTTCCGGTGCCGAAGACAGAATCACACCGGCTTCTGTGGTTCGAAAAGTGGCAAACAAATATAAAGCGGTTTCAACTTACAAAGAATTTGAAAATCACGCCCACTGGGTCGTCGGCGAGCCGGGTTGGGAAGAAATTGCAGCGTTCGTATTTGAGTGGCTAAATCAGGCTCCGGAATAAACAAATGGGAACTATAACGCAGTGGTAGTCCATTTGGCGCTTTATTATGCCTTTTATCATGCTTTTCAGATCGGATTGCGGTCAACCCTGCGCTTGACCCTTCGATGCTTTTGCCGTTTGAATTTAGATCCTTGAAAACAAGGCCATTTCCATTTTATAAATTCATACTTGCAATTTTGATAGACCGGCTGATATTTGTTTGCGGTAAATTCGGTCAGCGGGCAGTATATTCCCAATAAACGGTTATGTTTCAGACCTTTTCAAGGATTCAAAGGAGAGATTATGTCCAAAAGAGAAGATATCCACAAGATTCTGATCATCGGGTCAGGCCCGATCGTCATCGGGCAGGCATGTGAGTTCGACTATTCAGGTACCCAGGCCTGCAAAGCCCTGCGCTCCATGGGATATGAAATTGTGCTGGTGAACTCAAATCCCGCAACGATTATGACCGATCCCGGCATGGCAGATGCGACCTACATCGAACCTCTGAATCTAAAATCCCTGACCGAAATTATCGCCAAGGAGCGCCCCGATGCCCTCCTGCCCAACCTGGGCGGACAATCCGGCCTGAACCTGTCTTCCGAGCTGTATCGCGCCGGCGTTTTGGAAAAATACGGCGTGCAGGTGATCGGTGTGAGTTTGGACGCCATCGAGCGCGGTGAGGACCGCCTGGCGTTTAAAGCCACCATGGAAAGGCTGGGTATCGAAATGCCGCGCAGCCAGACGGTCAACACGGTTGAAGATGCCGAAGCGGTTGCCGAAGATCTGGGTTATCCGGTCGTCATCCGGCCGGCCTATACCATGGGCGGGACCGGGGGCGGAATGGTCTATAATAATGAAGAATTAAACGTCATCGCTGCGCGGGGTCTGGCCGCCAGCCTGGTCAATCAGATTCTGGTTGAAGAATCGGTGCTGGGTTGGGAGGAGCTGGAACTGGAAGTGGTGCGGGATGCCAAAAACCAGATGATCACGGTTTGCTTTATTGAAAATGTCGATGCCATGGGCATCCATACCGGTGACAGCTACTGTACGGCCCCGATGCTGACCATCAGCCCTGAACTGCAGCAGCGATTGCAAAAATACTCCTATGACATTGTCGAGGCCATTGAGGTGATTGGCGGAACCAATATTCAGTTCGCCCACGATCCCGGGACCGGCCGGGTCGTTGTCATCGAGATCAACCCCCGCACCTCGCGCTCCTCGGCCCTGGCCTCCAAGGCCACCGGATTTCCGATTGCCAGAGTTTCTTCTCTACTGGCAGGGGGCCTGACCATGGATGAAATCCCCTACTGGCGGGAAGGCACTTTGGAGAAATACACGCCCTCGGGTGATTATGTGGTCGTTAAATTCGCACGCTGGGCGTTTGAAAAATTTGAGGGCGCCGAGGACCGGCTGGGCACCCAGATGCGGGCCGTCGGCGAGGCTATGAGCCTGGGGAAAACCTATAAGGAGGCCTTCCAGAAAGCGATTCGAAGCCTTGAAATCAACAGGTACGGTCTCGGGTTTGCAAAAAATTTTAATGAATTGCCTTTAAAAGAGCTCATGGATCGCCTGGGCTTTGCCACCAGCGAACGCCAGTTTCTCATGTATGAGGCGCTGCGCAAGGGCGCCGATGTGGCGGAACTGTATGAAAAGACCCATATCAAGCCCTGGTTTATCGAGCAGATGCGAGAGCTGGTGGCGCTGGAAGAGAAAATATTGGGGTACAGGGATCAAGAATTGCCGGATGATATGTTGATCCAGGCCAAAAAAGACTGTTTTGCGGATCGCTATCTGGCGATGCTGCTGGATGTGCCGGAAAAAAAGATCCGCGAGCAGCGCAAAGCCCTGGGTGTGCATCAGGCCTGGGAGCCGGTACCGGTCAGCGGGGTGGAAGACGCCGCCTATTACTATTCGACCTACAATGCGCCCGACAGCGTTGCTGTCAGTGATCGCAAAAAGATCATGGTGCTGGGCGGCGGACCCAACCGCATCGGCCAGGGCATCGAGTTTGATTACTGCTGCGTGCATGCCGCCCTTGCCATCCGCGAGGCCGGTTATGAATCCATCATGGTCAACTGCAACCCTGAAACCGTATCCACGGATTACGACACATCGGATAAACTTTATTTTGAGCCGCTGACCGTCGAAGATGTCTTAAGCATCTATGAAAAAGAAAAGCCCGAAGGCGTTGTGGTCCAGTTTGGCGGGCAGACGCCGCTGAATATCGCCACCGAGCTGCAGGAGATGGGCGTGAAGATCCTGGGCACATCACCGGAAACCATTGACCTGGCCGAAGATCGGGATCGCTTCCGGCGGATTATCCGCAGCCTGGGTATCCCCCAGCCGGAGTCGGGCATGGCCAGCACCATGGCCGAGGCTCAGGAAATCGCGGCCAAGATCGGATATCCCCTGATGGTCCGGCCTTCATATGTTCTGGGCGGACGTGGCATGGAGGTCGTGCACAATGAGGAATCCCTCAAATTCTACCTTGAAGCCGCGGTCGAAATCTCTCCCCGGAGGCCGATCCTGATTGATCGATTCCTCGACAATGCCATCGAGGCCGAAGCCGATGCCATTGCAGACGGTACGGACGCCTTCGTGCCGGCCGTAATGGAACATATCGAGCTGGCCGGAATTCATTCCGGTGATTCGGCTTGCGTCATCCCGCCGGTCAGCATCGCTCCCAAGCACATCGAAACGATCAACGAATATACCCGCAAGATCGCCATCGAGCTAAACGTTGTGGGGCTTATGAATATTCAATACGCGATATTTGAAAATACGGTGTATGTGCTGGAAGCCAACCCCCGGGCCTCGCGGACGGTGCCGCTGGTATCCAAAGTCTGCAACATCTCCATGGCCCGGCTGGCCATGCAGGTCATGCTCGGCAAACGCATCGCGGATCTGGGACTGAAGCATCGCATCATACCGCATTACGGAATCAAGGAGGCGGTTTTCCCGTTCAACATGTTCCCCGAGGTCGACCCGATCCTGGGACCGGAAATGAGATCCACCGGCGAAGTTCTGGGCATCTCCGACTCCTATGGCCGCTCGTTTTTCAAGGCCCAGGAAGCCACCCAGGTTTCGCTGCCCCTGGAGGGCGCCGTACTGTTTACGATTGCGGATCGGGACAAAAGCGCCGCCCTGGAAGCCGTCAGACTCTTTAAAGAGCTGGGTTTCGAGATCATGACCACCGAAGGAACCCACTATTTTTTGGAAGAGAGAGGGATAAAGAACACACCCATACGCAAACTGGGATACGGGCGGCCGGACCTTGTGGATGCCATTAAAAACAAGACCGTCAATCTGCTGGTAAACACGCCCAGCGGCAGAAAAAGCTCCCAGGACAGTTCCAATATACGCAAGGCGGCCATCAAATATAAAGTGCCTTACATAACGACCACCGCAGCTGCAATGGCCGCCGCCAAAGGCATTGCCGCACGCCGCGACAAGACGCCGGAGGTGAAATCCCTGCAGGAATACCACAAACAGATGGAATCGCTATAACAGCAGCACCGCTTGTCGCTGACATTTTGATTCCAAAACAGGGTTGTCGTGTATCACAGGCTGTTTTTTCGTCTTTTTTATTTAATTTCAACTGACTTGTCAGCGGTCCGTCATTAATCTTAAGCTTACAACGAAAGTTATTTATATATTTATGGGCGTCCCTGTATTTCCTGTATTTCCTCGAATAAGGAAAAACCGGATCCTTTAGGGCTAAACCCCATCTTTGAGGTGGGTTTAGCAAAACCAGTTGGGGCGATTCTTGGCCCGCGCCCTGACGTAGTCCTCAAGCCAGTGCTTGAGTTCTTTGACCATATAAAACCGGGGATGCAGCAGATCGTCACCGGCACGGATCAAACCGTCTTCGGCAGCGGTTTTAGCCAGCTGCGTGTGAGGGTAGATCCGTATCCCCCGTGTAATTTTCAGGGCGTCGAGATCGAGGGATTCGACAAAGTCAAAACTGCGCACCACCGATTCACGCGTCTCCCCGGGGCCGCCCAGCAGCAAAAACCCCATTCGCCGAATACCGTAGTCTGCCAGAACCCTGCTTGCCCGGCGAATGTCCCCCGTGTCGAAGCGTTTGTTCATGGCCTGGAGCATATCATTGTCGCCGCTTTCAAAACCCATGCTCACCTCGCAGCAGCCCGCGGCGGCCATGGCCCTGACCAGATCTTCCGAGATTTTGTGCGGGTACAGGATGCAGCGCCAGGTGATATCCAGTGATGCCGCCGCCAGCCGGCGGCAGAGACCCAGCGCATAGGATGGCGGCAGATTAAAGGTGTTGTCGACAAAATACACCTGGTTAAATCCGGCCGCAACCCAGCGGGTCAGTTCCGCGACCACTGCCGCCGGGGAGCGCTGCCGCAAGAGATGGCCTTCGATGGTTGCGGTGGAACAATAGCTGCAGTCCAGTGCACACCCCCGACGGGTTTGAAACGGCAGCCAGTAACTTTCCTTTTGCACGCCCGCAGGCACCAGCAGCGACGGGTCGGGAAACGGCAGCTGATCGAGGTCCTTGATATACGTCCGTTTTGCCTGCAGCCCCCGGCCGGGCAGATACAGTCCCGGCACCTTTGAAAGATCGGCCTGCTGCTCGATATGTTTCAGCAAAACCGCAAAAGCAGCCTCACCCTCCCCCTGAATGCCCATATCGGCGCCGACGTAGGCCAGAGCGCTTTGCGGAAATATGCTGTAGCCGGCGCCGCCTAAAACCATCCGTGCCGGCGAGCGTGCCCGGCAGAGCGCAACAACCTCCTTGGCCTGATCCAGCATGAACTGGGTTGAATCCATCGCCTGATCATCGATGTTTCTAACCGAGACGCCGATGACCTGGGGCGCAAATTCGTCAATCGTTTGGTTGATGACCGCACCGATTTCGCCGGCGGTTAAAAGATCGAAAAACCGCACCTCGTGGCCTTCTTTTTGAGTGGCGGCGGCCACGCAACCGAGCCCCATGGGCAGGGTGGGCATATTGATATCTTCGCGGTTGGCCGAGATGAAAAGAACCCTCATATCCAGATGCTCCGTTTTAATCCATCATCTGATTACGCCCGGTAGACATATTTAGAAGGCAGGTTTTGAAGCCCCTTCACCTTAGCACTCCATCGTCTTTATCTCAACAGCCGTCTTTCGATACTAAGAATTCTGAAGCCATATTTCTTGACTGCTGCGGAATCTATTATTAGATTTGGAAAATTCGGGGCGCCGTAAATGGCGAATTTTAGCTTTATTTAATAACTACTGGCTGCTCGTGACGTCAAGCTGCTGTTTAGGGTTTAGAGGAGCACCATTATGGAATCAGTCAAGCAAGTGCTGATCTCAGGCGCATCTTTACCGGAGGCGGAAATGCCTAAAGAGGAAATCAGACCCACCGTAGAATATATCATGAAGGGTCGGGATTATGCGGCCAGGGTGGCAAGGGCCAATTCATCGGGTTTCACTTTTTTGCCTCCCTGCGAGCACCGGCCGCGGCCGATGAATGCGCTGGACCGGTTTCTCAACGGCGGTTGGAGAAAAAGCAGCTGGGGAGCCTATATTTCAGAGGAAAAAAACGCAAAGGACGGCCGCCCGCATCGGCGCCCCATCGGCCCAGGGTTGAGCTTTAAGCGCCGGGTGACCCTGGCGTTTTTGGGCGCCCTTCTGGCTGATATCGCCTTGAGCTTCATTATCTGGCTGGCCCTCATGATGGGAATTTCCGTCTTCGGCCTGGAAAGCAAATGGGGTATGCAGATCGATGCATTTAAGCTTCTGATCGGGACTTTTGGCATCCTGTTCGTCGTGTTATTTCTGGCGTTCCTGGTGTTGATAAGACCCAAAAAAAGCACATCATAAGCATATTGAGAAAAAGGATCGTTCGACTCCCCCAGCGACAGGCAAGTGGCGCGGGTGATGGGAAGTGAGTTGAATATATAAGGACAGACCATAAATGAGTGGAATAAACCGGGCTGAGATTCAAGCGGGAATCCGGGTCCAGATTGTCCGGAAACAGGATCAGCGCACCGGAAAACTGACGGAAGGCGTCGTTAAGGATATTCTCACGAAATCTGCCTCACATCCTCACGGAATTAAGGTTCGCCTGACAACAGGCGTCGTCGGCCGGGTGAAAAAAATTTTCTCTGAGGAAAGTGCGCGTTGATTTTAATAGCCTGACCGGCTATCAGCCATGAGCGATGAGCCGGCGCCAAAGAACCCTTAATTTGCAGCTAAAGTTATTTACATGTTTATGGACGTCCCCCGCTTTATTCCCTAATCTGTCAGCATCGCCCGCAATTCGGCAAATCTGGCTTTTTCCCTGGCGCCGATCGTCGGATATTTTAGTTTCAATTTTTTAAGCGATTGAACGATAATTTCAGCAACACACAGGCGCATGAAGGGCTTGTCATCGGCGGGGATGGCATACCAGGGCGCCCACGGCCGTGTGGTGGCCTTGATGGCGGCTTCATAGGCGGCCATGTAATCCTGCCAAAATTTCCGTTCAGCCACGTCGCCGGCGGAAAATTTCCAATTTTTTCTGGGCTCTTCGATGCGAGCAAGAAATCGCCGGCGCTGCTCCGCTTTGGACACATTCAGCCAGAATTTCAATATGACGGTGCCGTTCTGCGCCAGATGTTTTTCGTGATCGCAGATTGAAACATAGCGCTGCTGCCAGATGTTTTTCAGGTCGGCATCATCAGGAAGCCTCTGGGCCTTGAGATATTCCGGGTGAACCCTGACCACCAGCACTTCTTCGTAATAACTGCGATTAAAGATGCCGATTCGGCCGCGTTCCGGCAGGCACTTTGCGCTGCGCCATAAAAAATCATGGTCAAGCTCTTCGGGGCTGGGCTGTTTGAATGAAAACACCTGGCAGCCGGCAGGGTTGATCCCGCTCATCACGCTCCGGACGGTGCTGTCCTTTCCGGCCGCATCCATGGCCTGAAAAATCAGCAGGATGGCATAGCGGTCCTGGGCATAAAGCATGCGCTGTAAATCGGAAATCTCGTCGATGAGCTTCCCGATGCGCTGCTTGCATTTCTTCTTGCCCGGAGCATCCTTGGGCGGTACGGTCGTTGCGTTTTTGATGCGAAATTTGCCATCGCCTCTGACCAGATAAGGACTTGCCGCTGCTTCAAACATGTGTGCCTCCTTGATGATGACTCCATAACCGATGGAATACGTGTCCGGATGATCGCATGATCCCCGAATTTTCATTGCTAACAAAAATTGCTGATTCCGGTTTGCTGCGCTGACGACCATACCAATATTTTCAGGCAAAGTCATTCAGAGAGATTTGGAGACCCGGATACCATTAAAAAAGCGCCACATCATGCCCGGCCGGTGCCAGCCCCCGACCTTCAGGTTGTGGTTTTTTTCCTTGACTCGTATGGGTGCTTCTCTATAGAAGTGGATTTAAAACCTCGGCTCAGGTTCCCGGTAAAAATCATTAAAAAGGAGAATGGAAAATGGCGAAAAGCGACGCAGCAAAAAAAAAGCCGCTCTGGTTGTTAATCGAAGAGCATATCCTTGAGCTCGATGAGCAGGACCTCTCGGCGGAGAACCTGGAAGCATCGATTCAGCGGATTGCGGATGAGCTCGACAAGGCGGGCTACAATGTTTCGCGTCATGGAGGCAACATGCTTCAATTGAGATGGGCAATGAAAGAAGCACACAAAGTCGGAAGGCCTCTGATGAAGGATTTCAACACGGCAGTCGCGGCACTGACACTGAAGGACGTGGCTGCCCCCTATCATGCAACGGATAAACTCATCAACGACATCGGCGCGACGTGGCCGAAACTTAAAGAATCCGAGCGCAGAGCGGAGGTGATCAGGATCGTCGAAAAGACCAAGCTCGATCTGCTCATTGCCAAGGCAAAAGGCCTGCCCGATGATCAAGGTATCCGATTGCTCATCGAGGAGCAGGTGGATCCCGAAGTGATCACCAGCGCGCTGGAAATTACCGCCGACAGGTTAAAACAGGTGAACGCCGACATAGAAAAGGAACGCGCGGAAAACGCCAGAGTGGCAAAGCTGCTCGAGGCGGTCGAGGGCAAGTCCAACGAAGAAAAGGTCAAGCACCTTTTGACGAATAACGTCTCCGAAAAAATGATCATCGAGATGGCCAAAGTCGACCAGAGTGTGATTAATGGTGTCAAACAGGCAATGGAAGCGGAGCTAAAGGAAAAACAACGGCTGGCCGAAGAGGAGGCCGCACGCAAGAAGGCTGAGGCTGCCGGACCTGCGCTGGAAGAAATTCCACCGGATAAGATGCTCGAATACATCGAGGCCATTCGCGAAATCATGGAATTCAGCGATCAGGAGAAAGAAATCAGAGTGATGTGCGAGCAGAGTGCCATCCCCAACGCCCTTGTGGACATCGCTGTTTCGGAGCCAGCCAAACTGGATGAGCTCGAAAAAAAGGCGGAGGGATAACCGCTGTCTTCGTGAGCTGTGTCAGGTCTCGAGCAACAGGGGATATCCTGCAGTAATCTGAGGATGTCCCCCATTTCGTCTCAAAGAAGATAATCGTTCGATACACTTATATTTTCCTTATGAAATTGGATAATGATCATTACGTATTTCTCTTGCTGTAACTGTGTTTCTTGGCCCGGCCTCCTGGATTCAAACGGGGTAACCTGGAAAATCTGCAGAAAACTGCCTATGCGCTATGACCTGTCCGCTATGAGCTAATTTAGCCTCTCAGCCCTTGCTTTTAGCTATTTGACCACTCAACAGCTTAACCATTTAACCTCAAGATTTTAAGAAATCTGCGTAATCTGCGGAGAACTATGGGCTATCAGCTATGAGCTGTGAGCTCGCGCCAAAGGCGCCCTGCCCGGAACCGTTGAACCTTGAACCTCTGAATAGCGCAACGCTCCTTCAGGCCCCCTGACCGGAGGTATTGTTTTTCAGGGCTGAATCGTGTTATTCTTATAGAATTATAGACGTTAGAGCGGGAAAGCGCATCCCGGCGAGGATCATTTCTAACGAACCGGCGGGCGAGGGGAAGCTGCCGGAATTCACGATCTGATGATCACATTTTATGAATGAATGTCATGGGCGTCAAACTCTCTAAATTGCTGTTCGACAAACGGGATCATGCACTGATTCGGATCGTCAACGATGCGCTGAGTGCCGATCGCATGGGAAGGTTTGCCCGCAAAGTCTATTTCCCCTACCTGCATCCTCACGGCATCAAGGAGATGGTTGAAACCAAGGGGCTGCGCGCGGGCTACGCCGTGGCCCAGCTGCTCAGCTCTCTGGAGGTCGGCGGCGTCGATGACCGCATCAATGCGCTGCGTTCGCTGAGACATGAAGTTATCGACACCGCCGAGGGCCCCCTGTCCAAAAACACCGCCAGAGTGCTGCTGCAGATCATGAAAGACCTGGTGCGGGCCCACGGTAATTACCGCAAACAGCTGGAACTGGCGCACGAATTTCGCCGGACGGCTTCAGGCAAGCCGCGCATCGTGCGTCAGCAGCTGCGGCATTATCATCTGCTGGAAATGCCCGAGGAGTGGAATCAGATCACCTTTGATGACCATGTTCATGATGCCAACACCAAAGGGCGCAAGTCTTCGACCCATTTGATCATGGACGCGTGGATCAAGGGGATCAGACGGCTGCGCGTGATCCATTACAACTACATCGAACCGCGTTTTGCCGCGGAGTTGCTCGAAGCAGCGCGAATACTGGATATCGACATTCGAATCGGGATCGAATTCTCCAGCCGTTATCG
>Ga0209742_10000497_pt1 | contig 20631 bp, 14 predicted proteins | sample DeeMarSeWOR38_10_FD_187462 | JGI IMG/M metagenome (GOLD analysis project Ga0209742, IMG submission 187462) | Marine sediment microbial communities from White Oak River estuary, North Carolina - WOR-3-8_10 (SPAdes) (version 2) | ecosystem: Environmental > Aquatic > Marine > Intertidal zone >... | reverse complement strand
TGCCGCCCTGGTGCGCAGTCCCCATGCCCATGCCATCGTGCGAGCCGTTGATACGAGCCGGGCGGATAAACTCGACGGGGTCAGAGCCGTGCTCGCGGCCGGAGATTCCGGTTTCTTGCCGCGCGAAGTGCGATACGCGGGCCAGAAGGTCGCGGCAGTGGCGGCGGAGGATCGCTACACCGCGCTCGCGCTCGGCCCGCGACATGGGCACGTAGGGCAGCCGGAACGCGGGCCGCACCAGGCCCATCATCGCGAGCGCCGTGTTCACCGGGATGGGGTTCGGCTGGGAGAACAGCCAGGCGACGAGGTCGCGGCAGGCCGGGGGCGGTTCGCGGGTGCGCGCGTCGAGCAGCCGGCGCATCAGGCCCGGGACGACGTTCGACAGCACCGAGATGACCCCCAGCGCGTGGCCGTCGGCCCAGGCGCCGAGGCAGTCGTCGTCGTTGCCCGACCAGCAGCGGATGCCGCGCCGGCCGAGCTCGGCCATGCGCTCCGGGCCGCAGCACTCCTTCACGGCGACGAAGTTCGGGTGCTGCGCAATGCGCTCGAGGACGTCCGGCAGCAGATCCTGGCCGGTGCGGCCCGGCACGTTGTAGACGATGCCGGGGCCGAACTCGAGCACGCGCCGGAAGTGCTCCTCGAGCCCTGCGGCAGAGGTCTTGCCGTAGTAGGGGTTGATCTGCAGCGCGGCGTGCATGCCCACGCGGAAGCCGAGCTCGGTGGCGTGCACGGCCTCCGTCGTGTAGTTGCTACCGGTGTTGCCGATGATCAGCATCCGGTCGCCGAAGCACTGGGCGGCGTGCGCGATGAGCGCGATCTGCTCGTCCCAGTGCATCAGGTGGCCTTCGCCGGTCGTGCCGGTGACGACGAGGCCATCCACGCCGGCCGCCGCCTGCCGCTCGGCGAGCCGGTCGAAGGCGTCGAAGTCGATGCGCCCGTCGGGGAGGAAAGGCGTCTTGATCGCCGTGATCAGCGAGGCGCCGGTGAGTCGCTCGTGCATGAGACCCCATCCTGGCTGGCGCGCCCGGTCACGCACCCTGCCCGGATGATAGCGCAAGCGCGGCCGTGCGCCGCCGGCCGCCATGGGCGATACTCCGCCGATGCCCGCCCCGAGCACGTTGGCGCTCGTCGCCCTCGCGGTATTCGTCGTCAACCTGCCCTTCGGTTACTGGCGGGCGGGCCTGCCGCGGCTTTCGACGGCATGGTTCGTGGCCATCCACGCCCCGGTCCCGCTCGTGGTCGCCCTGCGCTGGCTGTTCGACCTGCCGTTCCGCTGGAGCACGCTGCCGCTGTTCGTCGCGGCCTACTTCGCCGGCCAGTTCGCCGGCGCGCGCCTGCGGCGGCCGCGCGGCGCCGCCGCGACGGGCTCGGCGGGCACCCGACCTTAGACGGAGTTCTCGGAAAACCGCATTGCATACAAACCGACCGGAGAGGTATCAGCTTGTGCTGGACCCGGGATGCAGGCCCGGGCGGTAGCGTGTGCGAGGGAACTTCATGGCAATGCCCAGCCCGACTTCGGGCAAGTACGAGATCGTCGACCGCGAGGACTTTTCGGACGTCACCTACCTCCTGGAGGTGAGCCACCCCCGCATGGCGCGGGCGGCCCGCCCCGGGCAGTTCGTCATCGTCATGTCCCACGCCGAGGGCGAGCGCATCCCCCTCACCATCGCCGACTACGACCGTGACAAGGGAACGATCACGCTGGTCATCCAGGCCGTCGGCAAGACCACGCGCGAGATGCAGCGCGACTGCAAGGTCGGCACGTACCTGCACGCGCTCGTCGGCCCCATGGGCATCCCGAGCCACATCGGCGGCGCCAAGAAGGTGCTCTGCGTCGGCGGCGGGCTCGGCGTCGCGCCGGTGTTCCCCCAGGCGCGCGGCTTCAAGGAAGCGGGCGCCTACGTCATCGGCGTGCTCGGCTTCCGCAACAAGGACCTGGTCTTCTGGGAAGACAAGTTCCGGGGCGTCTGCGACGAGCTCATCCTGTGCACCGACGACGGCTCGGCCGGCATCAAGGGCATGGTGACCGACGGCATGAAGCAGGCCATCGGGCAGCACCCGGACATCGACGAGTGCGTGGCCATCGGCCCGCCCGTCATGATGAAGTTCGCCGCGGAAACGACCCGGCCGCACGGCATCAAGACGATGGTCAGCCTGAACCCGGTGATGGTCGACGGCACGGGCATGTGCGGCGGCTGCCGCGTCAAGCTGCAGAGCGGCATCAAGTTCGCCTGCGTCGACGGACCGGACTTCGACGGCCACGACGTGGACTTCGACGACCTGATGCAGCGCCTCGGTCGCTACCGTGAGCAGGAACGGCAGGCAGCCGCCCGCTTCGAGGAAAGCTGCCACATGCGCGAGGAGTTCGTCGCCGCCTCGGCCGAGGAGGCCGCAGACCGCTGAGCCCTGCGCCCGATCCTGCCCCACTCTCCTTCCCACCGACACCCTGACGGCACCACCACCATGGCACCGAAGAAGCGGACCATCCGGACGATTCCCCAGGAGCGGACGCCGGTCGAGGAGCTCGACCCCGTCGAGCGCGGCAGGAACTTCCTCGAGGTCAACTGCGGCTACAAGCTCGAGGAGGCGCTGCGCGAATCCGAGCGCTGCCTGATGTGCGCGGACGAGCCCTGCGTGCGCGGCTGCCCGGTGAGCATCGACATCCCGTCCTTCATCCGGAAGATCGGCGAGAAGAACTTCCACGGTGCCTACGACGTCATCACCGACACCAACCTGCTGCCCGCCGTCTGCGGTCGCGTCTGCCCGCAGGAGAACCAGTGCGAGGGCGTGTGCACCGTCGGCGATTCCCTCGAGCCCGTGGCCATCGGGCGGCTCGAGCGGTTCGTGGGCGACATGGCCATCCGCGAGGGCTGGAGCAACATACCCTACATCGAGCAGAGCGGCTTCAAGGTCGGGATCGTGGGCTCGGGCCCGGCGGGGATGGCGGCAGCAGCAGACATGGCCAAGGCCGGCTGCGAGGTGACGGTGTTCGAGGCCTTCCACGAAGCCGGCGGCGTGCTCAAGTACGGCATCCCGGACTTCCGCCTGCCGAACAGCGTCGTCGACGCCGAGCTCGAGCAGCTCGTGCAGCTCGGCATCAGGTTCGAGTGCAATACGCTGGTCGGCCGGCTGTTCACCATCGAGGACATGATCGAGGACATGGGCTTCCACGCGGTGTTCATCGGCACCGGCGCCGGCTACCCCAGCTTCATGGGCATCCCCGGCGAGTCGCTGAACGGCGTGCTGTCGGCCAACGAGCTGCTCACGCGCTGCAACCTGATGCACGGCCGCGAGCCGCAGCGCTACGACACACCGCTGCCGCCCTCGAAGAACGTCGCCGTCATCGGCGCCGGGAACACCGCGATGGACGCGCTGCGCGTGTCGCTCAGGCTCGGCGCGGCGAACGTGCACTGCATCTATCGGCGCAGCCGCACCGAAGCCCCGGCCCGCGCGGAGGAGATCCACCACGCCGAGGAGGAAGGCATTCAGTTCCACTGGCTGACCAACCCGGTCGAGATCCTCGACGACGGCAAGAACAACGTCCGCGGCCTGCGCTGCATCCGCATGGAACTGGGCGAGCCGGACGCCTCGGGCCGGCGGCGGCCGGTCCCGGTGGAGGGCAGCGAGTTCGAGTTCGAGGCGGACCTCGTCGTCTACGCCATCGGCACCAACGCCAACCCGATCATCGGCCAGACCTCGGGCCTCAAGCTCAACAAGTGGGGCTACATCGACGCCGACGAGAACCTGGCGACCTCGATTGCCGGGGTCTTCGCGGGCGGCGACATCGTGACGGGCGCGGCGACGGTCATCGAGGCCATGGGCGCGGGGCGCAAGGCCGCGCGCAGCATGAAGGCCTGGCTCGGCCTGCGCGACACGTCGGAGACATGCGGCGCGGAGGCCGCGGGGCCGGACGACCGCCTGTTCGGGCTCGATCCGCGCGAGCGGAACTTCGCGCTGGTGAGGATCCCGCGCCCCTCGGCTGCGGGTTCGACTTCAGCTACCTGATACACAACGAACGGCCCGGGAGCCGGCGACACACACCAACCATGAACGCGACCATCGCAGCAGACCTGCCAGAAGAGACCTCCGGGCGCCGCCCCGCACCGGCGAAGGAAGTGGTGACCCTCGACGAGCACATCGTCGAGATCGTGAGCGACTCCGGCGAGGGCGCGCAGCGCTGCGGCCAGTCCCTCGGCGCCATTGCGGCCAAGATGGGCAACGGCGTCTGGACCGTGGAGATCATCCCGGCCGAGATCCAGCCGCCGGCCCGCAGCATCGCCGGTGCGAGCGGCAACCGCATCCGCCTCGGCGCGCGCGCCATCACCAACGGCGGCGACGAGGCCGACATGGTGGTCGCCTTCAACGAGCAGGTGCTGCTCGGGCGCGTGCGCGACGGCGAGCTCAAGCCCGGCTGCACCATCCTGCTCGAGTCCATGTGGCGCGAGCACCGCGACGCGGGTATCCGCCAGGCCTATGTCGATACCTACGACCGGCTCATCGGCGATGGCTACAACGTCATCGAGATCCCGATGGAGACGGAGTGCCTGAAGATCGTCTCCGACGCGCGCCGCGGCAAGAACATGTTCGCGCTCGGCATGCTCTGCAGCATCTACAGCCTCGACCCCTCGCTCGGCCGCGAGCAGGTGGCCTACGCCCTGCGCAAGAAGGACCGGCGGGTGATCGAGGCCAACCAGCGCCTCCTCGACGCGGGCTTCGAGTGGGCCGAGCAGAACCTGGAGTTCAAGTACAGCATTCCCGCGATCAAGGCGACCGAGTTGCAGATCGTCACCAACGGCAACACCTCGCTCGCACTCGGCGTGCTCGCCTCGGGCATGGAGATCTGCGCCATGTACCCGATCACGCCGGCGACCTCCGTCTCGCACTACCTCAGCGACGTGTTCGAGAAGGTCGGCGGCCTCGTGCACCAGGCCGAGGACGAGATCGCCGCGGCCACCTTCGCCCTCGGCGCCTCCTACGCCGGCAAGTGCGCGGTGACGGTGACCTCCGGCCCCGGCTATTCGCTCAAGCAGGAGGCGATCGGGCTCGCCGTCATGGCGGAGATCCCGATGGTCGTGATAAACGTGCAGCGCGGCGGCCCGAGCACCGGTCAGCCGACCAAGGCCGAGCAGGGCGACCTGCTGACCGTCTGCTACGGCAGCCACGGCGACGCGCCGAAGGTGGTCCTCGCGCCCTCGGGAATCGAGGACTGCTTCTACTCCGTGATCACCGCGCGCAAGATCGCCGAGACCTTCAACATGGTGGTGGTGGTGCTCTCCGACGCGTCGCTCGCGACCGCGCAGACCTCGTTTCCGCGGCCGGAGTTCGACGAGGAGTGGCTGGCCCCGCCGATCGACCAGAGCCCGGTGCCCGTGGACTCGAAGCCCTACGACTGGGACGAGTTCACGGGCCTGTTCCGCCGCTTCACCCCCGGGCAACCGCACGGCATGCACACGGTCACGGGCCTCGCCCACGACCGCAACAGCCGCGTGGCCTACGACCCGGAGACCAACGAAGAGGGCCTCAGGCACCGCAGCCTCAAGCTCATCGCGCTGCAGAAGACGCTCACCACGGCGCCGGTGTTCGGCGACGAGGAAGGCGACATGCTGCTGATCGGCTGGGGCAGCACCAAGGGCGCGATCGAGGAGGCCGTGGTCCGGCTGCGGGCGGAGGGCTACAGGGTCTCCTCGCTGCACCTGACTTTCCTGCAGCCGATGCCGTCAGGAGTCGGCAAGGTGATGAAGCGCTTCCGGCGTGTGATGACCATCGAGAACAACTGGTCCGACCGGCTGCAGGACGACCTGGTCGACGAGGACAACCGCCGTTTCTCGGCGCTCGCCTGGATGCTGCGGGCCCGGTTCCTGGTAGACATCGACTGCTGGAGCGAGTCGCGCGGACGGCCGCTCAAGCCCGGCGCCATCTGCCAAGAGATCCGCTCCAGGCTCGCCGACCTCACGGAGGACGACGCATGACGAGCAACGCCACCAACCGCCTGGTGCGGATGTACGAGGAACACCACGCGCTCGAGGACTACCAGGGCGGCGTGCCGCGCTGGTGCAACGGCTGCGGCGACAACGCCATCCTCGCCGCGGTGCAGCGGCTCTGCCGCGACGAGGACCTCCGCCCGGAGAAGACCGTGTTCGTGTCCGGGATCGGCTGCTCCAGCCGCTTCCCGCACTACATGAAAACCTACGGCTTCCACGGCATCCACGGCCGCGCACTGCCGATCGCGCAGGGCATCAAGATGGCCCGCCCCGACCTGCACGTGTTCGTGAACACCGGCGACGGCGACAACTGCAGCATCGGCACGGCCCACTGGATCCACGCGATCCGCTACAACATGAACATGACGATGATCCTGCACGACAACCGCATCTACGGGCTGACGAAGAAGCAGGTCTCGCCCACCTCGCCGCTCGGGACCAAGAGCAACACCACGCCCCGTGGCGCCTACCTGGAGGCGCTCAACCCGCTGACGGTGACGCTCGGCGTGCAGAACGTGTCGTTCGTCGCGCAGGCCGTGGACTGGATCCCGGAGGTGCTCTACCAGATCGTGTCGGCCGCCTTCCACCACCAGGGGTTCTCCTTCGTGCGCGTGATCCAGCGCTGCCCGGAGTTTCTCCCCAGGATGTTTGATGCGCTGGTCAACGACACGCAGCGGACGCAGCTCTTGATCCACGAGGACGGCATCCAGCCGAGCGCCGCCATCGGGCGGCTCTACCGCAACCAGCTGCAGCACGATCCTGCCGACATCGACCGGGCGCGGGAGATCGCCTCCGTTGAGGACCCGGTCCCGATCGGCATCCTGTATCGAGACCCCGCGGTGCCCTGCTACGAGGTGATCCGCAACGCAGCCCTGCAGCGGACGCCGGAGATGGTTCGCGCCGGGCTCGAGTCGGAGTTCGACAAGTTCACCGTCTGGCCGGAAGGCCAGCAGCCCGCGGCCTGAGCCCGCGCCCGACGACGGGACGAGCGCCGCAACGGACAAGAGAAGCCTGCAAAGACCATGGACGCCACGCTTCAGCAGCAGACCGTCTTCCACCTGACCGGGCGCCGGCCCGAGGCGCCGCTCGAGGCCGTCGACGGCCTCTCCCTGCGGCCCGCGCTGATGGCCCGCTACCGCGACCTCGGCAAGCTCCGCTACGACTTCCCGGTGGTGCTGGTCGACACGCCCGACGGCGACGTGTGCGCGCGCCCGCTCAACGAGGTCGTCAACGAGGCCGCCCGCTCGGTGGCGCCGGTCGGACCCTCCGGTGAGGCCCTGCGCAAGCACCTGCTGCACGTCGAGCGGGAGATCCGCAGCGCCTTGCCGGAAGGTGCCGAGGGCCGGCTGTCGCAACTCTGGATCGACGCCGTGCTGTCGGTCACGCAGAGCCGTGACCAGGACCTGGTGGACCTGCTCCTGCACGCGGGCGAGTCGCTCAGCGTCGACGGGGAACTCGTCGACTGCGACCAGGCCATGCCGGGGCGGCTGCTGCGGCACGCCTGGCAGAGCGTGCAGCGGCACAAGCTCGCGCGCGTCCGCGCGGACATCAACGCCCTGGTCGCCCGGCTGAACGACATCCTGCGAGCCGACTTCGTGCGCTCGGAGGCCGGGCTCAAGGCCGAGAGCCTCAGGTCCGCGGTGGGACAGAAGCACCAGGGCCTGTTCGACTTCGACAAGATGTCGAGGCTCCTCTCCCTCGGCTGGCCGGCCAGCCGGCTGTCCGGCCGGAGCCGGCGCCGGATCGAGTGGTCGCTGGGCGTGCTGCGCACGCAGCGCTTCTTCCCGCCGCTGCCCGGCACCGTCGCGCCCGCCGGCGCCGAGGCTCCCTACGAGTTCGCCTTCGACTCGTGTCGCGGTGCGCTGGCCGCGTTCCGCGAGCGCCTGCCCGGCATGGCCGAGCTGGTCAAGGCCATGTCCATCGCGGAGCTCGAGGGCGACGGCCGCTACGACGAGTCGCGCCACAACGGCTTCTTCGACGCCTTCGACTCCGGCTCGTTGTCGCCGCAGGACCTGGAGATCTTCCCCAGCTATTTCGTCCACCTGCGCGGCAAGCGGCCCGGCGCCGCCGCCGACACCAACCTGATGGAGCTGCTCTCCTCCGGCATGCCGGCCAAGGTGCTGGTGGAGAACGACGACATCCTGCAGGAGTCCTCGCTGGGGCAGGGCCATTTCGCATTCGGCGTGCGCAGCGTCCAGCTGGCGAGCCTGGCCACCGGCCTCAACGACACGTTCGTGCTGCAGTCGACGAGCTCCAATCTCGTGCAGCTTCACGACTCCATCCGGCGCGGCCTGGACTCGGCCGCCCCGGCCCTGTTCTCCGTGTACACGGGTACGGAGGCGCGGCACGGCGACATGCCGTGCTACCTCGTCAGCGCGGCCGCCATGCAGTCGCGCGCGTTCCCGGCCTTCACTTACGACCCCTCGGCCGGTCACGACCTCGCCAGCCGCTTCTCGCTGGAGGACAACCCGCAGCCTGAGAGCGACTGGGCGTCCGCGGCGCTCGAGTACGCGGACCCCGACCTGCAGCGCGTCACGGGCAGCGTGGCGTTCACGCTCGCCGACTTCGTCGCCTGCGACCCGCGCTACGCAGCGCACTTCGCGCGTGTGCCGCACGACGCATGGAACGGCCACATGGTCCCGCTCGACGAGTGGCTCGGGCTCGGCGCCGCCGCCACCGAGGGCAAGGTGCCCTACCTGCTGGCGGTGGACGGCAAGGACGTGCTGCAGCGGCTGGTGATCGACGACAAGCTGGTGCAGGCTGCGCGGCGCTGCCTCGAGAACTGGCATCGCCTGCAGGAGTTCGGCGGCGTGCACAGCTCGCACGCACAGCGGCTGCTCGCGCGGGAGCGCGCGGCTTGGGAGGAGGAGAAGCGCAAGGAGATCGAGGCGCTGCGCGGCGCGCAGCCCGCCGACGCGGAGCCCGAGGCGGCTGGCGCGGCAGCGGCCCCTGCCGCGGCGGCCGCACCGGTCGCCGAGGCTGCCGCCGAAGTCGAGCCCGAGCGCTCGCCCGACGAGGCGTACATCGAGACGATCCGCTGCTCCTCGTGCAACGAGTGCACGAACATCAACGACAAGATGTTCGCCTACAACGAGAACAAGCAGGCCTACATCAAGGACATCAAGGCCGGCACCTATCGCCAGATGGTGGAAGCCGCGGAGAGCTGCCAGCTCTCGATCATCCACCCCGGCAAGCCGATCGACCCGAAGGAGCCCGGGCTCGAGGAACTGATCGAGCGGGCGAAGCCGTTCATGTAGGCGCTGGGGTCGGCAGTCGAGGAGGGGAACGTCCCCTTCGGGGACAGCCCCTGTCGGCCGCCGTTACCGACGTCCCTGCGTCTCTCCACTTCTCGACCACCCTTCTCACCCGAACCGCCCGTCCCGCTGGTCTAGAATCCGGTGCATCCTGCGGAGGACGGACGGAACACCCATGCCCGTAGCCGACATGACCACCGCGAGGCGACTGAGCCTTGCGAGGATCGCCACCATAGCCTGCGCCGCGACCTGGCTGGTCGGCGGTCCGCCGGCCGTCGCTGCCGAGCCAGGCCCTGGCGGGCCGGAGGCAGAGGCCGCTGCGCTGATCGCGCGCCTGGGCCTCGAGGAATCGGACAGTCCGGTTCGCGACCAGTCGGGCTGGCGCCGTCCGCAGCGCGTCCTCATCGCCACGACCGACCCGGAGCGCATCGGCTGGATGCAGGATGCGGCACCGGGCGTAGAACTCGTGGGCGTGGACACCCTCGCCGCGGCCGTTGCCGCCGCGCCGGGCGCCGATGCCGTCGTCGGTCTCTGCAATCCCGAGGTGCTCGGGGCCGGGGCCAACATCCGCTGGGTGCAGATCTTTTCCGCGGGCGCCGAGCGCTGCCTGGCCTTGCCGCCGGTCGGCGAGGGCAAGGTACTGCTCACGAACATGCAGCGGGTCGCCGGACCGGTCATGTCCGAGCACGTGCTGGCCATGATGCTCGGACTCGCGCGCGGCCTCGCGGTCTACATCCCCGCCCAGGCGCAGGGCACGTGGGACCGCGGCCTGGTGGAGGGAGACCGGATGTGGACACTCGAGGGCAAGACCGTGCTGGTCGTCGGCCTCGGCGGCATCGGCATCGAGGTGGCGCGGCGGGCGAGCGCGCTCGGCATGACCGTGGACGCAGTCCGTGCGAGCGGCCGGACAGGCCCGTCGTTCGTGCGCCGCGTCGGTCTTCCCGGGGACCTCGAGCGCTACGCGGCGGAGGCCGACTTCGTCGTGAACACGACGCCGCTCACCGACGCTACGCGCGGCATGTTCGACGCCCGTTTCTTCGAAGCGGTCAGGCAAGGCAGCTACTTCATCAACGTCGGTCGCGGCCAGAGCGTCGTCACCGGGGCACTCATGGACGCGCTGCGCTCGGGGCGGCTGGGCGGCGTGGGGCTCGACGTCACCGACCCCGAGCCGCTGCCGGCAGACCACCCCTTGTGGAAGATCCCCAACGTCATCATCACGCCGCACGTGTCCGCGCGCACGGACCTGGGAGCGACCGACCGCTGGCTCGTCGCGCGGGAGAACCTGCGCCGCTACGTCGCCGGCGAGCGGATGCTCTCGGTGGTCGATCCCGCCAAGGGCTACTGACGGCGCGTCGACGGCTCACGAGATCGACAAGGGGGACAGCCTCCTGTTCCCGGTGCAAGGAGAGAGAGTGACCATGCTCGTAACGACCACCGCCACATTGCAGGACCGCAGGATCTCGGACTACCTCGGGCTAGTCGCGGGCGAGTCGATCCTCGGCGCGAACATCTTCCGCGACATGTTTGCGGGCATACGCGACATCGTCGGCGGGCGCAGTGGCGCCTACGAGAAGGTGCTGCGCGACGCGCGCGAGCTGGCGATCAAGGAAATGGTGGACGCGGCGCGCAAGCTCGGCGCCAACGGCGTGATCGGCGTGGACGTCGACTACGAGACGGTCGGCGGCGGCACGATGCTGATGGTCAGCGTCAGCGGCACGGCGGTGAAGGTCGAGTAGGAAAGACCTCCGCGGCGGGACGGTCAGCGCCTCTCTTGGGGATGACGCTGGTCCAGCCGGTCGAGGACGCCGCGCAGCAGCGTCGTGGCCTCAGCATAGATGCCCGGGCTCTCGGACTCGCGCGGGCCTGCAATGTTGAGGTCGAGGCCGGACCCGCAGCTCTCGAGCAGCCCCGCGATCCAGCTGACGCAGTGCTCGACCGGATCACCGTCCTTGCCGGTTTCGAGCACGAGGTAGTGCTTGCCGAGTTTCTGCGCGAAACGCTCGGTCGTGGCGCTGCCCGGGCTGTCGACCTGCATGTCGTGCGGCACGATCAGCAACGTGGCATCCGAGTCGCGAACGTTGCGCTCCGTACGCTCCTTCGGATCGCGGCCGGAGGTCGTCGAAAGGAGTGGATACCTGCCGAGGATCCCGGGAGGCTGGGGGCAGTCCTCGGCCCAGCCGCCCTGCGGGCACCAGCCGCAGTAGTCCAGTCCGCGCTCGACGGCGACGTCGAGCGCCGCGCGGTCCACGCCGGTCTGCCCGCCGCTGCGGATGATGATCCGGCTCATGGGTGATTCCCTGGCTGCGCCGCTTACGCTAGCAGAGATCCCGGCGCATCCCAATACGCGCATCTCCGGCGGGCCCGCCCAGCCGATCACCCGGGCAGGGTGTGCCTCTTGACCTCGCCCCGGATCCGCTGCTTCCACTGCTCCAGCTGGCGCTCCATCGCGTCGAAGGAGTCCCGGATGGCCACGTAGACGTCCTCGTGCGCGTGGATGTCGCCGGGCTGGTCCGCCACGGCGAGCTCCGCGCCCGGCACGCGCACGTCGATGCGCACCTCGTACAGGTTGCCTTTCCGCTGGTGCTGGTGCGGTGCAGCGACGTAGACGTGGCAGCTGGTGATGCCGTCGAAGCGATGCTCGAGCCGGTGCACCCTCTCGCGAATCCGCGCCTCCGCCGCAGGCGAGCGGGCGATGTCGACGAAGGAGATCTCGAGTGGAGTCTGCATGCCGTCCTTCCTGGTCTTTCGCGCTTCGCGCCCGTGTCAGCTCAGCCTAGGCGCGTCGTTCCGCGCGGAGACAGTCGCATTATTACGGTAGACGCTGCGGCGACTGCCCGGTTCAATGACCCGAAACGGCGCTGTCTGCCGCGCCGTAGGCTCCCGCGGCCGGCGGTACGCGGCTCATGACGTGCTCGGCCAGCGCCGTGATCGTGAGCGACGGATTGACGCCCGGGTTCGCCGGTACGATCGAGCCGTCGCAGACCAGGAAGCTGCGGTAGCCGAACAACCGGGCCTCGCCATCGACGACACCGCGCTGCGGGTCGGCACCGATGACCGCGCCGCCGAGGATGTGCGCCGTGGTGGGGATGTTGGCCCAGGCCTCCAGCACCATGCTCTGCGCGTAGCCGCCGGTCTGCCGGGCAAGCCAGGCCGCGGCACGGTTGCCGACCTCGATGAACGTCGGGTTGGGCTTCTCCGGGTCCTGCGCCGTCCTCAGCGACACGCCGCCCAGCCAGCCGCGCCGGGCGCGGAAGGCGATGGCGTTGTCGAGCGTCTGCATCACGAGAAACAGCACCGTGCGGCGCGACCAGCCCCGGGGCCAGAGCGTCTTCAGGAAGATCAGCGGATGACGAAGCACGTTGGCCATCCACAGGATCGGCCGCGTCAGCCTGCTGCCGTCGCCGGTCAGCAGGGTGTAGAGCAGCGACATGAAGTCGCCGTGTCGTCCGTAGGTCACGAACTCGATGTGCGTGTCCGGACGCGGATGGATGCTCGCGCTGATCGCCACGTCGTTCCAGGGCTTGCCGGCGGACTCCGGCATCGTCACCGCGAGTATCGACTCGCTGTTGGTCCTCACCAGCTGGCCGAGCCGGTCGCTGATGCCGGGCAGCGAGCCGCCGTGCTTGCACTTCGCCAGCAGCCTGTTCGTACCGAGCGCACCGGCGCTCATCACGACGCCGCGCGTCGTGTACCGGCGCTCCTGCCGGCGCAGCCACGCGCCCGGCCGACGGGTCGTCACCTCGTAGCCATCGGTGCCGTCGGGCGCACCGACGGGACGGATGTCGACGACTTCGTGATCCGGGAGCACCTGCGCTCCCCGCCTCTCCGCGAACCAGAGGTAGTTCTTGACCAGCGTGTTCTTGGCGCCCTCGCGGCAGCCGACCATGCAGGCGCCGCAGAAGGTGCAGCCGGTCCGCTCCGGCCCTTCGCCGCCGAAGTACGGATCCGCTGCGCGGGCACCGGGCTTGCCGAAGTAGACGCCGACAGGCGTCTGCCGGAAGGTGTGCTCCACCCCGAACTCCCGGCCCACCTCCCGCAGCATCCGCTGGCCGTCGCTCTCGTGCTCGACGTGGGTGACGCCCAGCATCCTCTCGGCCGTCTCGTAGTGCGGTGCCAGCTGCCGGGCCCAGTCGCCGAGATCGCGCCACTGGGGATTGTCGAAGAAGGTGGGCGCTGCACGGTACAAGGTGTTCGCATACACGATGCTGCCTCCCCCCACGCCCGCGCCGCTCGCGATGAACACGTCCCGGAAGGGCGTCAGGCGCAGGATGCCGCGCAGGCCCAGGGCCGGGGCCCAGAGGAAGCGACGCAGGTTCCAGGTGCTCTTCGCGAAGTCCTCGTCGCGATAGCGGCGCCCCGCCTCCAGGACGCCGACGCGGTAACCCTTCTCCGCAAGGCGCAGCGCCGACACGCTACCGCCGAAGCCGGAGCCGACGACGATCCAGTCGAAGTCGGTGGAGGCCGCCACGTCAGGACTCTCCGGCCGCGCCCACGAGGCTGCGCGCCTCCGGCCGTTGCCCGGCGGCGGCCGCCGGACGCTTAGTCCCCGGCAGGATCTCGAAGTCGGGCTGGAACACGGTCAGCATGCCCAGCAGGCGACCGAGTACGCTTGCATCCCCGGTGAGCGTCGCCTTGCCGCTCGCGACCTGCTGCTCGAACGTCGCGCGCTGCATCATCACCGTCTCCAGGTCGGAGCGGTCGATCGTGACGGTCAGGTCTGGGTCGTCGACCAGCTGCCCCTGGATGCTGGTGAGCACCGCGTTGGACAGCTCCACCGCAAACCGCTCGCCGTTGTCGGGCGTGACCAGGTTGATGGTGAACCGCTCGCCTTCGGCCTTGCGGCTGTCGAGCAGGACGGCCAGGTACTCGAGCCACAGCTCCGTGCTCATCGCGCGGATGAGGTCCGGGCTGGTGGACTTCGGCGCGGCGCCGGACGGGATGCCGGAGCGCAGCTCCAGCGCGCCGGCCAGGAAGCTGTTGCGGACGCTCGAGCTTTCCTGCTGGTAGCCGATCTGTTCCCAGACGTCGGCCAGCAGGTCCTTCGCCTCCTGGTTGTCCGGCTCCGCGTAGACGAGCTTGTCGAGGATCTCCTGGGCGTGCAGGTAGCGGCCTTCCTCGTACAGCTCCCGCCCCTTTGCCACGATTCGTGCCGCGCCGCCCATCATCTCGACGTAGAGCGGCGCGGCGTCGCGGGGCGACAGCGGGATCAGCGTAGCCGGGTTCGCGTCCCAGTACCCGAGATAGCGGTTGATGACCGCCCGGCTGTTGTGCGCTTCCGAGCCATGGTAGCTGTGAGCTGCCCACTGTCCCCGCAGGCTCGCGGGCGGCCGGTACACGTTGTGGATCTCGTTGATCGTGACGCCCTGGTTCGCGAGGTGCAGCACCTCGTTGTTGAGGTGGGCGTAGAGGTCGCGTTGCGCACGCATGACCTCCTGGATCCTGTCGTTGCCCCACCGCGGCCAGTTGTGGGCCGAGAACATGACTTCCGCGTCGCGCCCGAACCGGTAGAGGGCCTCGTTGATCTTCTTCGACCACTCCAGCGGGTCGCGGACCAGGGCGCCGCGGAGCGTATAGATGTTGTGGATGGTGCCCGTGATGTTCTCCGCGGCCCAGAACGCCCTGAACTGCGGGAACCAGGTGTTCATCTCGGCCGGCGCCTCCGTTCCGGGCGTGTTCTGGAAGACCATGGTCACGCCGTCGATCGTCAGCTCCTCGATGTCGCCCTCGATGACGTGCGTCGGCGCGATGAGCCCGAGGTTGCCCACGGCCACGTTCTTGCCGATGGCCTGGTCGACGTGGCCGAAGGGATCGTGCGGCAGCAGGATGCCGTACTGATAGAACAGGCGCCGGGTCATCGCATTGCCGGCGTGGACGTTCTCGGCGACCGCGTGCTCCATGAAGCCGGCGGGCGCGATGATCGGCACCTTCCCGCTGCGCACGTCGGCTTCGTCCACGACGCCCCGCACGCCGCCGAAGTGGTCGGCATGCGAGTGGGAGTAGACCACGGCCACGACCGGCCGCTCTCCGAGTTGCGCATTGGCGAGCGCCAGCGCGGCGGCGGCCGTTTCCCTGGCCGTCAGCACGTCGAACACGATCCAGCCGGTGTCGCCCTTGATGAAGCTCATGTTCGCCAGGTCGAAGCCGCGCACCTGGTAGATGCGGCCCGGGACGACCTCGTAGAGGCCGTAGGCCATGTTGAGCATCGCCTGCCGCTGGAGGGAGGGATGGACGCTGTCGAAGTCCCGCCCTTCGAGCAGCCAGTCGTAGCTGCCCATGTCCCAGGCGACGTTGCCCGCCTCGGCCACGATCTGCCTGTACGGCGGTGCGGCGATGAATCCGCGCTGCGCCTCCTCAACGTCGCGCTGGTCATCGAAAGGCAGCGAGAGGCGCTGGCGCTGCCGGGCTTGCACCGTGTGCCGCGACGGAGGCTGGCCCTTCGGATGGAAGTGAGCCGCCGGCTCCTGCGCGGTGTCGCCCCGCGCGATGCCGCCGGCCAGCGCCAGGGGGCCGACCCCGAGCACGACGACCCACAGGGCGAGCACGAAGGACCTTGTGCCATTCACCAGGCAAGTGCGTCGCACATTGAGCTCCTTAGGACCCATGTGATCCGAACCGCGATTCTCCATGGGCGCGGCTCATAATTCCAATGCATATTGATCCGGCAATCGATGCGACATAGGCATCGATTACCGGCTCAGCCGGTCGCCGGAGGAGCCTGCATGTCTCGAGCAGGCGCTATCGCCATCGGCCTCCACGGGCCCCGGTCAAGCCTCGGGGTTCCAGCCTCCGCCAAGCGCCTTGTACAGGGTGATGACGGCGTCGAGGTACAGCCGCAGGGTCTGCGACTCCGCGAGCTCGGCGGAGAACAGCGAGCGCTCGGTATCGAGCACCTCGAGGTAGCTCGTCACGCCGCCGTCGTAGCGGGCGCGGGACAGCCGGGCGGCGCTGCGCGCGGCCGCCAGCTGCCGCTGGCGTGCGGCGTGCTCGTCGCGGTAGGTCCGGACCGCCACCAGCGCGTCCTCGACCTCGGCGAAAGCCCGCTGCACCGCCTGCTCGTAGGCGAGACGCGCCTGCTCGGTGCGCGCCCGCTCGACCTCGACCTGGCTCTTGAGGCGACCCGCGTTGAACACCGGGGCGAACAGGCCGGCGCCGACACTCCAGAAGTCCGACCCGCTCGCGGTCAGGTCCGACAACTCGCCACTCTCGAACCCGAGCGCGCCCGTCAGCGACAGCGACGGCCAGCGCGCCGCCTGTGCCACGCCGATGCGGGCCGTCTGCGCGGCGAGCGAAGCCTCGGCCGCAAGCACGTCCGGCCGCCGCTGCAGCAGCTCGGAAGGCAGGCCCGCGGGAACGGCCGGCGGCATGGTCTGCCCTGCGAGCGGCAGGCCGCGGGCGATTCGGCCCGGATTGCGGCCCAGGAGCAGGCTCAAGGCGTGCTCGGTCTGCGCCACGGCACGCTCCGCGGCGGATACGGCGGCGCTCGCCACGGCGAGCTCGATCTCCGCCTGGTTCAGGTCGAGACGCGGCACCGTACCCTTGTCGAAGCGCGCCTGGATGATGGCCAGGCTGTCGCTCCGGGCCTGCTCCGTCCGCCGCGCGATCTCCAGCTGCGCGTCGAGGTCGCGCAGGAGCATGTAGGTGCTCGCGACGCTCGCGACGAGGCTGATGGTGACGCTGCGACGCGCCTCCTCCGTCGCGAGGAGCTGCGCGCGCGCAGCCTCCGTGGCCCGCCGCAGCCGCCCGAAGAGGTCGACCTCGAAGAACACGTCCGCCTGGAGGCGATAGTTGTCGACGGCGCCGTCGACGAGGTTGCCCGGGAAGACCTTGTCGCTGCCGTCGACGCGCGCCCCGCTCGCCGCCACGTCCAGCGACGGAAACTGGCTCGCGCGGGTGACCCCGACCAGGGAGCGGAACTCGTCGACCCGCGCGGCGGCGATCCCGAGGTCCTGGTTCTTCTCCAGCGCCAAGCGGATGAGCTCCGCGAGCTTCGGATCCTGGAACAGGTCCCACCAAGGCGTGTTGGCGAGGCTTTCGCCCTGCTCCACCGGCTGGACGTACACGGCCGGGGTGTCGAGCTCCGGCCGCTGGTAGTCCGGTCCCACGGCGCATCCGCCGAGCACGGCGGCGGCAGCGAGGACGGCGTTGCGCAGCGTCCTCACGCCGCGGCTCCGGTGCCGGCGGGCTTGCGGCGGCTGACGTAGCGCTCGACGAAGACGAACATCGCGGGCACGACGAGCACGCCGATGACGGTCGCGACCAACATGCCGCTGAACACCGTCATGCCCATGACCTTGCGGGCCTCGGCGCCGGCACCGGTGGCGACGAGCAGCGGCAGCACGCCCAGGATGAAGGAGAACGCGGTCATCAGGATCGGCCGGAAGCGGGAACGCGCGGCGTCGAGTGCGGCTCGCACGGCGTCCTTGCCGGCATTCATTTCCTGGCTCGCGAACTCGACGATCAGGATGGCGTTCTTGGCCGCCATGCCGATCAGCATCACCAGCCCGATCTGCGCAAACACGTTGTTGACGTAGCTCTCGCTGAACAGGCGCGCTACGAACAGGCCGCCGATGGCGCCGAACACGGCGATCGGCGTTCCGAGCATCACGGACAGCGGCAGCGACCAGCTCTCGTACTGCGCAGCGAGGATCAGGAACACGAACACCAGCGCCATGACGAACACGATCGCGCCGGTGCCCTCGGCCGCCTTCTCCTGGTAGGACATGTTGGCCCAGGCGTAGCCCATGTCGGAGGGCAGGACCTCCGCCGCCACCTCCTCGAGGGCCGCGAGAGCCTGGGCGGAGCTGTAGCCCGCCGCCGGCTGCCCGCTGAGCTCGGCCGAGCGGAACAGGTTGAAGCGGTTGGTAAACTCCGTGCCCTGGGTACGGGTCGTCGTGACCAGCGTCGACAGCGGCACCATGCCGCCCTCGGCGTTGCGCACGTAGAAGCTGCGGATGCCGTCCTCGCTGTCGCGGTACTCGGGCTCCGCCTGGACGTAGACCTTGTACAGCCGGCCGAAGCGGTTGAAGTCGTTGACGTAGGCGCCGCCGAGGAACGCGCCGATCGCCGTATTGATGTCGGTGAGCGGCACGCCGAGTTTCAAGGCCTTGGCCTTGTCGATGTCGAGGTAGACCTGCGGCACGGAGGCGCGGTACAGCGTGCCGACGCTGGCGATCTCGGGGCGCTGGGTCGCCGCCGCGATGAACTTCTGCGACTGCTCCGCCAGGTACTCCGGCGGGTTGCCGCCGAGGTCCTGCAGCATCATCGTGAAGCCCGACCCCGTGCCGAGGCCCGGGATCGCCGGCGGGCCGAAAGCAAACGCGACGGCCTCGGTGATTCGCGTTGCGAAAGCGAAATTGAGCCTGCGGACGATGTTCTTTGCGTGGTCGCGCGCCTCCGGACGATCCTCCCAGTCCTTGAGCTGCAGGAAGATGAAGCCGGCATTCGACTGGGTCGTGCCGGTCAGCATGCTGAAACCGCTCACCGTGGTGTAGCTCTCGATGGCGTCGAACTCGGCGATGATCTTCTCCACGTCGGACATCGCCTGCTCGGTGCGCTCGAGCGAGGCCGCATCCGGCAGCTGCAGCGCCGCCAGCACGTAGCCCTGGTCCTCCTCGGGCACGAACCCGCCCGGCACGGCCTTGAACAGCAGCAGCAGGCCCAGCACCAGCACCCCGACCAGGGCGCCGGCACGCACCAGGCGCTCGGTGAAGAAGCCGGTGTAGACCATGAACTTCTGCGTGGCCTGCTCGAAGCGGCGGTTGAAGGCCTGGAAAAACCGGTCGAAGGTGCTCTTCTGCTCGCCCGGCGGCTTGAGCAGCGAGGCGGCGAGCGCCGGGCTCAGCGTCAGGGCGTTGACCGAGGAGATGGCGACGGAGATGGCGATGGTGATCGCGAACTGCTGGTACAACCGGCCGGTGATGCCACCCATTGTCGCGACCGGCACGAACACCGCGATCAGCGACAGCGAGGTCGCCACGATCGGTGCCGCCACCTCCTTCATGGCGGCAACGGTGGCCTCCTTCGAGGACATGCCCTGCTCCATCTTCTGCGCGACCGACTCGACCACGACGATGGCGTCGTCCACGACGATGCCGATGGCGAGCACCAGGCCGAGCAGCGAGAGGGTATTGATGGAGAAGCCGAGCAGCGGGAAAACCGCGAAGGTGCCGATGAGCGACACCGGCACAGCCAGGGTGGGGATCAAGGTGGAGCGTGCGTTCTGCAGGAACAAGTAGACCACGAGGATGACCAGCGCCACGGCCTGGAACAGCGTGACGACGATCTCGCGGATGCCCGCCTCGATGGGGCGCGTCGTGTCGAGCGAGATGACGTAGTCGATGTCCTCGGGAAAGCGCTGCTTGAGCCGCTCCATCTCGGAAATGATCTTCCGGGCCACCTCCAGGCCGTTGGCGTCCGGCAACTGGTAGATAGTGAGCGCCGCGCTCGGCGCCTGGTTGAGGCGGGCGGAGACGACGTAGCGCTGGGTGCCGAGCTCGATGCGAGCCACGTCGCGCAGGAAGACCTGCGACCCGTCCGGGTTGGAGCGCACGACGACGTTGCCGAACTCCTCCGCGGTGACCAGGCGGCCGGGCGTCTGCACCGTGTAGGTGAAGTCCGTACCCGAGGGCGCCGGCGGGCCGCCGATCTGGCCGGCCGGGATGAGCACGTTCTGCTGCTTGAGCGCGCTGGTGATGTCGGCGACGGTGAGCCCGAGCTTGGCGAGCTGGTCCGGGCGCACCCAGACCCGCATCGCGTACTCGAAGGTCGAGCCACCGACCACGGTGGCCTGACCGACACCCTGGATCCGGGCGAGCTCGTCGAGCACGTTGATGGTGGCGTAGTTCGTGAGGAAGTCCGCGTCGTAAGTGCGGTTCGGCGAGATCAGCGAGATGAGCAGCAAGGGGAACGACAGCTGCTTCTTCACCGTCACGCCGAGGCGCTTGACCTCCTCCGGCAGCAGCGCCTGCGCCTCGGACACCCGGTTCTGGGTCAGAACGTTCGCCATGTCGAGGTCGGTGCCCACCTCGAAGGACACCTGCAGCTGCATCGAGCCGTCGCTGGCGTTCGTGGACTTCATGTAGATCATGTTTTCCACGCCGTTGACCTTCTGCTCGATCGGCGTGGCGACGGACTGCTCGACGTTGACGGCATTGGCGCCGGTGTAACTGGCCGTGACGGATACGATGGGCGGGGTGATCTCCGGATACTGCGCGATGGGCAGCGCGCGCAGCGAGACGATGCCGACGATCACGCTCAAGGCGCTCTTCGACAAGGACGGCATCCATCGCTGGACCTATAAACCGGCCTTCATCGACAACTGGGTTCCCCGGCCGTCCCGCGGCCGCCTGGGCCGCGAGATCCTCGACCGCATGGCCGACTACTCGCGCCAGCTTGGC
>Ga0209742_10000496_pt1 | contig 20646 bp, 15 predicted proteins | sample DeeMarSeWOR38_10_FD_187462 | JGI IMG/M metagenome (GOLD analysis project Ga0209742, IMG submission 187462) | Marine sediment microbial communities from White Oak River estuary, North Carolina - WOR-3-8_10 (SPAdes) (version 2) | ecosystem: Environmental > Aquatic > Marine > Intertidal zone >... | reverse complement strand
ATACCAGTGATGGCAGTGCGATCACGAGTTATTACTGGAGCCAGGTGAGCGGCCCTGTTGTGTATCTGGATGATCCCACCATTGTGACGCCTTCCTTTACTGTACCTATAGTGCAGTTGGGAGGCGTTGATCTTGAATTTGAACTGGAAGTGATGACCAGCAATGGAGCACTGGGCACTGACACGATGACAGTGGCGTTAAGCAGTAAGAGTGATCCGCAAACGTTTATCAGCATGGACAGCGAAACGGGGGATTACATTGGCCAGGGGCAGCAGTATTTACTGGGTTTAAATGATGGTACGTTTACCGTAGACAGTGTGGATGCGGACCACGTCAGGCTGTTGTTCCGCGGACAGGACACCTGGTCATTTAATTTTGCTGCGCCCGATGGCACCGGTTTATCTACCCAGGCTTACTGGGATGCGACTCGTTATCCTTTCAACGATCCTTCCGTACCCGGCCTCAGTGTTAGTGGCGCAGGGCGTGGTTGCAACACTCTTACGGGTAAATTTAATGTGCTGGAAATAGTTACAGATGCCAATGGTATATACACAAATCTGGCGGTGGATTTCGAACAGCATTGCGAAGGGCAGCCGCCGGCATTATTCGGTTCGGTGCGTCTTAACTATGTCGATCCCAGTGTGCCGATCGCAAGCGCCGGCAATGATCAATTGGTTTTGAGTGGTCAGCAGGTGGTATTGAATGGTATCGGCTCTCATGACTCCGATGGTTATATTGCAACTTATCAATGGACACAAGTATCCGGCATTGCAGTGACTTTACAAAATGAAACCAGCGAAGTACCCATGTTTACGGCACCGCCGGTACCGTTGGGAAGCATAGAAGTACTCACATTCGAATTACTGGTCACGGACAATTTGGGCTATATGGCCAAAGATAGCGTGACGATCACCGTCGAAGGTGTGGATCAGTTGAATTATTGCGACGCCCGTGGGCAGAATACTTCCTATGAATGGATAGAGGGCATCGCGCTTGGTGTAGACCTTCGAACCTCGGGAAATAACCAAGGTTATGCGGACTATTCTGTGGATGCTGCCATTCAGCTTCAGCCTGGAGCCAATGCCATTACATTAACGCCGGGTTTTCGTTGGAGTTCGTACACCGAGCGTTGGCGGGTATGGATCGATTGGAATCAGGATGGCGAGTTTGCCAATGACGAACTGGTATTGAGTGCTACGTCCCGCAGTACGGTCAACGGTTCGATCACCGTTCCGGACAACGCCGCCGCTGGTGAAACACGCATGCGCGTCGCATTGCGGTACGGCAGTTATCCGGCACCCTGCGGTAGTTTCTATTACGGCGAAGTGGAAGACTATACAGTCATCATGCCGTAAATACTCTCAATCGTGTTTGTTTGCGATTGGCAGACAGTACTAAGCAAACGGCCCCACACCTGTAGGGCCGTTTACGTTTGCTAAAAGCTAATTACCAGAGAGGCGACGCTTGTTCAGGCTGAGCCCTTGTTTCTGGCCTGTTCAAACTCACCCATAAAGTTACGGATGATCTGGGAGTCCACCGGGTCGCCCAACTGGATTTCTACATCCACCACGATGCCGGAATCCGGAAGCGTGCAGAATTGTCCCGCCTGGCGTTCTGGAAGTTGGCCAAATTCGCTGTTGGCAGTGTCTGGCGACCTGCCATTTTTGAGTGATTTTTCCGTCATTTTTACGTGCCCCTTATGCCTTATAAGTTATTGAATATTTTTGGTTAAATTTATTATTTTAAGTCATTTATGACCATAGTATATTATTTGGTCAATATTTGATCAAGCTATAATTTAGTCATCAATTCGAATATCAGGAAGGTAAGACTGTTCCCTTATAGATAGCGTCATAGAAACTGCATGAGCAACAGTTTCCCCTAAGAACTTTGCGGTATACTGATGTCAAATCAGCCATCGCCTCGAATTTGTTCAGGACACTCGCAATCATGTTAGCCGGGCACGTTATAAAGACGCACATTAGTGGGAAGTTAATCCTTGGTATTCTTATACTAGTGTTACCGGCATACGGATTTTCCGCTGACCCCGTATCTTCCGTGGAATACCAGTCTTTGTTGGCTCAATATCAGATCATCAAGACACAATTGCAGGCCAATCAATATGGTGCTCCGGTGGTGATACATTCTGACTTTCAGGAAGATAAAGCCACCGGTGAAGTGTATGCGCTGGTAAATCATGATTTTAAAACAGTGGCAACTAATCTTGGTACGTCGGGACATTGGTGTGATGTTGTTTTACTGCATATCAACGTCAAGGGATGCGATATTAACGCCAGCAAAAGTTCAGCGGACCAATTGACGCTCTATGTTGGGCGGCGTTATTACCAGACGCCTGACGAAGCCCACGAAATGCATTACCGATTTCGTAAAATAAATGCGATGGCTGATTATTTTCATGTTGACCTAACCGCCGGAGAGGGACCGTTCGGGACCTCCGATTACCTTTTGACCTTTGAAGTGATTCCCTTTGATGAATCGTCCAGTTTCATTCATTTCAAATACTCCTATCATTACGGCTTTATGGCAAAGCTGGCCATCGACGGTTACCTGGCCACAATCGGTAGAAATAAGGTGGGATTTACGGTAGCGGATTACGATGAAGAAAACCAGCCGATCTATGTGCAGGGTTTGCAGGGTATCGTGGAAAGAAATTCCATGCGCTATTTTCTTGCTATTCGTTCCTTTCTGGATACCTCACAACTGAGTAAAGAACAATGGGAAAGCCGGATCAACTACTGGTATCAACTGGCCAGGGATTTTGAACGCCAGTTTCTGGAAGTGCGCGAGAAAGAATACATCGATACCAAGCGAAAAGAATTTACTTATCGTGAGGAAATGTTAAAAACTGCTGCGCTCAAATTGAACTAACCAAACGCCGCTCGGTTAATACAAGAAAAGGGGATCAAAAAATTACGGTGTTGCGACCTGGTTAAACTGAGCTTCAACCATCAACTTACCCTCAAACCAGGCATCCATAGTGAGCCTTCCATTGTCTTCCTCCACATCGAAGCCGCTTTGTGGTTTTGGGTGGGTCGTATTGAGTGTCAAGGATGACTTGGGGTAGTTAATGTTCACCATGACGTGGAAGGGATAATAGCCATCCAGGAACTTGCGATAATAAGGTCCGTTACGCAATATAAAACCACCTTTATTATTTGGTTTCAGGATTCGCACATCAGCCACTACACACAAGGTAGCGCCGCGCTCAATATCCGTCATCTGCACCGTCTGGTTTTCAACCCAGGCTTTGTCGATACCGTAGTAGTGTTCCACCCGTAGATTGCGCATCTGCTCATATTGATAGACGATTTCAGATGCGGCCACTGCATCCAGATTTTTGTGACATTGATGTAACGTTACCCATTGGGTTTCGAGGCTGGTATCAGAGATGGTAATCGTATTGGTGACAGTATGGACTGCTTTATCTGTGGGTGGCGTTTTCAGGAACTCAAGTTCGCCTTCATTGACCTGTAACGCTTTCGCTTCAGAATTGTCTTCCAGCAACTTTTCCCATTCCTGATCTTCATTGGACTTTTGTGGTGTTTGCGCGACAGAAACCTGTGCAAAGGAGAATAGTGCCAGGCAGAGCAGAATCAAAACAGCATTACCGAAGGTGTTGAGTTTCATGACGTTGTTTAATGAGAAGCTATTGTATTTGGCACAATATAACGAAATGACCGTTTTAAGTATATAAGTAGTTGAAGTTTATGTATTTCATGCAGAAACCGGCTTACTGGCCAGGCTGCAGTATCCGTTCTCCGATTTAACTTCCGATTTTTGCTGTAAAAAGTTCTGCTATCTGCTGCAGGTCGCACGACTTGTGATGTAGGATAGTCCGAATGATTACGAATACGTAGGTAGTGTTTTTTGCGACGCTGTGTCAGCTTGTGCAATTGTTTTGTGGAGCTTTGTTTCGGCGTTGATCGCACCTGGAGAATTGCTTTGTTTCGCACTAAATGGTTCGCACTAATTTTGTGCGCAAAGATAACATCATAAATATCTCGACATTACATTTGCAGCTGTTTGCGCAATCGATTTGGTTAACTCGCTTGCCTTTTTATAGTGCAAACAAATATATAGCGAGCGCTGGAAAAAAAGATTAGGCTGCTTATGATCTAAAACAATGTAGCAGTGTCGGAATTCGCATATTAACAACATCTGGAAACGGCCTCGAGTTGATTCCGTGCTGGACTTGAAAGACAGGATGCAGGAGTAACAACAATGAAGATAATCAAGGCGGTGGTTCGACCTAATTTGTATGAAGATATTGCAGAGGCGCTTGCCGGAATCGGCGTGGTGGGTGTTACCGCAACAGAGTGTATGGGACATGGCAGGCAAAAGGGGCATACCGCAATATATCGCGGTGCAGAATATGAAGTGAAATTCGTGTCCAAGGTCAACCTCGAAGTCGTGGTAGAGGATGACCGTGTTGACGACGTGGTGACATTGTTAGAATCCACTGCGCGCTCAGGCCAGGTTGGTGACGGCAAGATTTTTGTTAAAGACCTTGATGACGCGATTCGTATTCGCGATGGTCAGCGCGGTAGCAAGGTATTGTAGACGATCCTAAACTTAAAGTGAGCGAGATAAAGTGACTATACGCGTTGCCATTAACCACAAAACCGAATACCGCTACAATAAGCCGGTCTCTATGTCGCCCCACGTGTTTCGTTTGCGGCCTGCGGTGCATAGTCGCACACCCATCGAAAGTTATTCGTTAAAAATCGAACCGAAAAACCATTTTATTAACTGGCAACAGGATCCGTTTGGTAATTTCCTGGCGCGGGTGGTATTTCTGGAGAAAGTCAAAAAACTTAGCATCGAAGTGGATTTAATTGCCGACATGACGGTGATTAATCCGTTTGATTTTTTTGTTGAGGAATACGCAAAAAACTATCCCTTTGAATATGACGCACAGTTAAAAAAAGAATTAGTTCCCTACATGGAGCTCAAGGATTCCGGCCCGCTGCTGCGCGACTGGGTAGGGCAGGTGGATCGCAGTGAGAAGCCGATCATCGACTTCCTGGTCGAGCTCAATCAACGGCTGCAAAAAGACATCTTTTATCGCATTCGCATGGAGCCCGGTGTTCAGACTTGCGAGGAAACCCTGGGTAAGGCCAGCGGTTCCTGTCGTGACAGTGGTTGGTTGCTGGTGCAGATATTACGTCACCTGGGAATGGCGGCGCGATTTGTGTCTGGTTATCTCATCCAGCTTACTGCCGATCAAAAATCCCTGGATGGACCATCGGGTACCGAAAAAGACTTTACTGATCTGCATGCCTGGTGCGAAGTGTATATTCCGGGTGCGGGTTGGGCAGGCCTGGATCCCACTTCCGGGTTGTTCGCTGGGGAAGGGCATATACCACTGGCATGTACACCGGATCCTGTCAGTGCCGCGCCGGTAACCGGTTATACGGATAAATGTGAAACGGAATTTTATTTCCACAATGAAGTGCAGCGTATCCATGAAGATCCCCGTGTCACCAAACCCTACACCGCAGAACAATGGGGATTTATAAACGCCCTGGGTAATTTCGTCGATGAAGAATTACAAAAAGGCGATGTGCGTCTGACTATGGGTGGTGAACCCACTTTTGTTTCCATCGACGATATGGAGTCCGCACAGTGGAATACCGCCGCACTCGGAAAACATAAACTGGAACGCGCCCACGACCTGTTTGAACGCTTGAGTCATCAGTACGGTGCGGGTGGCCTGCTGCACTACGGGCAAGGCAAATGGTATCCCGGCGAACCCTTGCCGCGCTGGGCGCTGAATTATTATTGGCGCAAAGATGGTACAGCGGTCTGGCGCAATCCAGAGTTGATTGCCAAGGACGATGATACTACTCGCTTTACCGCGAGAGATGCGCAAGCGTTTGTACAAAAGCTGACACATACCCTGGGCCTGTCGTCCCGGTATATCGTGCCTGGCTATGAAGATGCCGTGTACTACCTGTGGAAGGAAGGCAGTCTGCCTCATAACCTTGATCCGTTGCAGCACAAGCTGAAACAGCAGGACGAGCGGCGAAAGGTGCTTGAAGTTATCGAAGCAGGTCTGAATGAACCGAGAGGTTTTGCCGTGCCGGTGCAATGGGATGATCGGGACAATAAATGGCGCAGCAGCAGGTGGACGTTTCGTCGCAACCATATGTATCTGGTGCCGGGTGACTCTCCCATGGGATTACGGTTGCCACTGGATTCCCTGCCATGGGAGAAAGAAAAAGAAATCCAGCATGAGCAAAGCCTGTTTGAGCCCTTGCCGCCTCTGGGTGACTATTATGGCGAGGTTGCACGTCGGTATAGTGTTTTCAGTGAAAATGTGCCAATGCATGAAGACATCGTGGAGCAGGAATATGCTAACGGCCGGCCGGGCAAGCATGTCAGCAATAAAGAAGATAAGAAAATTATTCACACCGCGATCTGTATTGAGGCACGTGAAAATCATTTATATGTATTTTTACCTCCCCTGAACAAGTTGGAACATTACCTGGACCTGATCGCCAGTATCGAATCAGTTGCTGAAAGCCTGAAAATGCCGGTGCGTATCGAGGGCTATCCGCCGCCAAAAGACTACCGCGTGAATATGTTTTCCGTGACACCGGATCCCGGCGTCATTGAAGTTAACATTCACCCGGCACACAGTTGGCAGGAATTATCAGACAACACCTTTGTTCTTTATGAACAGGCACGACTGGCGCGACTGGCGACAGAGAAGTTCATGCTCGATGGTCGCCACACCGGTACCGGTGGTGGTAACCATGTCACTATTGGGGGTGCTACACCAGTAGACAGCCCCATCCTGCGCCGGCCCGACCTGTTACAGAGCCTGGTGACCTACTGGCAACACCATCCCGGTCTTTCCTATATGTTTTCCGGACTGTTTATCGGTCCCACCAGCCAGGCGCCGCGCGTTGATGAAGCGAAGAGCGAAAGTCTTTATGAACTGGAAATTGCCTTTCAGCAGATGCCGCAAGGCGAAGTGCCGGAACCCTGGCTGGTGGACCGCCTGTTGCGCAACCTGCTGGTCGACCTGACCGGTAACACCCATCGCGCCGAATTTTGTATCGACAAGTTATATTCTCCCGGTTCTGCCACCGGGCGGTTGGGTATCGTGGAGTTCCGCGCCTTTGAAATGCCGCCGCATGCGCAAATGAGCCTGGTGCAAATGTTGCTGCTGCGTATCCTGATTGCCCGCTTCTGGAAGCAACCTTATCGGCACAAGCTGGTGCGCTGGGGTACAGAACTGCACGACCGTTTTATGCTGCCACATTATGTCTGGTCGGATATCAAGGATGTGGTGTGCGACATGCAGCGCGCAGGTTATCCCTTTCAGCTGGAATGGCTGGCGCCGTTTCTGGAATTTCGTTTTCCCCATTGTGGCACGGTATATATCCAGGATATCAAGCTGGAATTGCAGGTAGCCATTGAACCCTGGAACGTGCTGGGCGAAGAGGTGACGAACCAGGGTACGGCGCGTTTCGTGGATTCTTCCGTGGAGCGCCTGCAGGTTAAAGTGAGCGGTTTGACGGATTCGCGTTATGTGGTGGCCTGCAATGGTCGCCGCGTTCCCTTGCATAACACCGGCACCCACGGCGAGTATGTCGCGGGGATTCGTTATCGCGCCTGGCAACCGCCGTCGGCCCTGCATCCCACCATCGGTGTGCATTCGCCTTTAGTAATGGACATCATCGATACCTGGAATGGCCGCTCTATTGGTGGTTGTACTTACCATGTGGCCCATCCCGGTGGCCGCAACTATGATGTTTTTCCCGTCAACGCTTATGAGGCAGAAACCCGTAGAATCAGTCGCTTCTGGGGCTTTGGCCACACCCCCGGCACCCTGCAAGTGCCCCCGGCCGCTGCATCATTGGGTCAATTTTATCCAGAAGGTCACCCGCCCGGACCCATGTCCCCGCCTGCAGAAGAGATTAATTCAGAATATCCTTATACGCTGGATTTGCGTTGGCAATCTAATTGCTAGAAATAACGTCCCTCACTGCGCTAAAGTACGCGGTAACCTATAACTAAAATGCATTAATTGCCTGATGAAACTCGTTGACCAAAATCCCGGCACAATCGCGCCCTGGTACCAGATGACTCCCGGTGCCTACGATGAGATGTGGTCAGCGGAAAACAAACCGCATCCCCACTGGCAATATTTCATGGAATCCCTGCAAGGCCTGGGGCTGGAGGAAATGGAATGGCGTCGCGGAGAAGCGCAACGCATTCTGCGCGAGAATGGTGTTACCTATAATGTCTATGGTGATCCGGGAGACTTGATCCGGCCCTGGGAACTGGACCCGATTCCCTTTTTAATCAGCAGTGAAGAGTGGGCCAGTATTGAACAGGGTTTGCTGCAACGTGCTGAATTGATGAACCTGTTGTTAACCGACGTTTATGGTAAACGTCAGCTCATCAAGAAAGGTCTGTTGCCCCTGGAGCTTATCTATAGTCACAGTGGATTTTTAAGACCCTGTGACCAGATCATGCTGCCGGGCAATCACCAGTTAATTGTTTATGCCGCGGATATGGCGCGTGGTCCCGATAACCAGATGTGGATTGTCGGCGATCGCAGCCAGGCGCCATCCGGTGCGGGGTACGCGCTGGAAAACCGCATGACCATGACGCGGATTTTGCCCAGCCTGTTTCGTGACTGCAACGTGCATCGCCTGGCCATGTTCTTTCAATCTCTGCGTAGTACCCTGGCGTCAATCGCGCCGCAACAACGGGACGAGCACAACATTGTCGTGTTAACACCCGGTCCGCGCAACGAAACCTATTTCGAACATGCTTATCTGGCTGCCTATCTGGGGTACACCCTGGTGCAGGGCGATGACTTATCCGTGCGTGATGGCAAGGTATGGTTAAAGTCACTCACTGGTCTGGTACCGGTGGACGTCATCTTGCGCCGTCTTGACGCAGATTACTGTGATCCGCTGGAATTGCGTCCCGATTCTGTATTGGGCGTACCGGGCTTGCTGGAAGTCGCGCGTCGCGGTAACGTAGCCATCGCCAATCCATTGGGCAGCAGTATCCTGGAGAATCCCGGTTTAATTCCCTTTTTGCCCAAGATCGCCAAACATTTTCTTGGTCAGGATCTGCGTTTGTCTTCCGTGGCGACCTGGTGGTGCGGACATAAAAAAGAACGCGACTACGTGCTGGCGAATCTCGACAAGCTGGTCATTAAGCCTTTATACCGTCATCCCTCTGCGCAGCCGTCGTTTGGACAGCTACTCAGTAAAAAAGAACTGGCCAACATCAAGGCGCGTATTCTGGCCCGCCCGGAAAATTACGTGGGCCAGGAGCAAATCAGTTTTTCCTCGACGCCGTCATTGATAAATGGAGCACTTGAGCCCCGGCAATCTGTGATACGCAGTTTTATGGTCGCCAGGGAGAACGATTATCAGGTGATGCCCGGCGGATTAACGCGCGTTGCCGTTGAGAAAGATACTTATATCGTCACAAACCAGGCTGGTGGTATCAGCAAGGATACCTGGGTACTGGCTTCCGAACCGGAGAAACAGGTCAGCCTGTGGCTACAACCCACAGCGGATCAGGTAACTTCTGCCAGCATTGCCAATATACCCAGTAGTGCCGCAGACAACCTGTACTGGGTAGGGCGTTACGCAGAACGCGCCGAGGATAACGCGCGGTACCTGCGCATCGTGATCCAGAAACTGTTGCTGACCAAGAAGCAGGAAGAGGTTGAAGTGCGCAGCCTGCACAATATGCTGCGTTCATTGACACATATTACACTTACTTACCCAGGTTTTATTGCCGAGCAAAATGAGGAACTACTTAATCAGCCGAAAAAGGAATTGCTGGCCATTGCACTGGATTCAGCGCGTTCAGGTGGTTTGACCAAAACTATCTCCTGGCTGATTGAGGCAGCTTACAAAGTCAGAGACCGTTGGTCGACAGATACCTGGCGGGTGATTGATGATATTACCGAAGCATGGTTATATCGTCCTGAGGCCAGCAGTACCAATCTGGTGGAATTGCAGGACATGCTTGATCAGCTGGTTACGTCACTGGTGGCATTATCCGGATTGACCAGCGAGAGCATGACGCGCGAACAGGGCTGGCGTTTTCTGGATATCGGCCGACGCATCGAGCGCTCATTGATGGTAATTTCCATCGTGCGCATACTGGCAGTACCGGTCTATCCACCATCGGTGGAAAACAACATGCTGGAAGCGACCTTGGCAAGTAATGAAAGCCTGATGACCTATCGCCGTCGCTACCGTTCGTACCTGCAACTCAGCACAATGCTGGAACTATTATTATTTGATGATACTAATCCGCGTTCATTGATTTACCAGCTCAACCGAATGCAGGAACATGTCGATCACCTTCCCAGGCAGGATACCACCAAGCATATTACAGAACTCGAGCGCCTGGTGCTGGAAGCCAGTACACAATTGCGCCTGAATGATGTTACGGTGCTGGCGCAAGCCGATCCAGAACAACAGACACATCAGGCCCTGGATCAGCTGCTTTCGCGTCTGTCGCATTTAATCTGCCAGGTTTCCGATGTGATAACCAGTACTTACTTTACCGCGCCGCTTGCGCCACACCAGTTGGTAGACACTTATGATGAAAGAGAAGAATAGGCGGTATTGGTAAATGAATTACAAAATCACCCATACAACGACCTATGAATACGCCGATACTGTTGCCGTGTGCCACAACGAAGCGCGTCTCAAACCTTTGAATACGTTCTATCAGCAGTGCCTGGCATCAGAAATTATTATCGATCCTCCGCCTTCTGACTACCATGAGCGAGTGGATTTCTTTGGTAACCGGGTTGCTTATTTTTCCATACACGCTGCGCATAAAATTTTGAAAGTCAGTGCTGTCAGTAGCGTTAATACACTGTCGGAGCAACGAGACCTGGACAGTTACAACACCCTGGAGTGGGAGAAGGTAGTCGCGGTTTTTGAAGAGCAACGTGATGATGACACGCTGGATGCGCAGCAATATCGCTTGAACTCGCCGCTGGTGATTGCCAACCAGGAAATGGCCCAGTACGCCGAGCGTTCTTTTCTGGAAGGTCGCTTGATTATTGATGCGGTGCAGGATTTGATGGAACGTATCCATCGTGATTTCACCTATGACCCGCATTTCACCAGCATTGCCACTCCCTTGCTCGATGTCTTGAAGCATCGGCGCGGGGTGTGCCAGGATTTTGCCCATCTGGCGATTGGTTGTATCCGCTCTATGGGGCTGGCGGCGCGTTATGTCAGTGGTTATATCGAGACGATGCCGCCGGAAGGTCAGGAAAGATTAGTGGGTGCCGATGCCTCCCACGCCTGGTTTTCGGTGTACGTGCCGAAAATGGGCTGGATTGATTTTGATCCGACCAACAATCTATTAGCTTTTGACAAGCACGTCGTTGTGGCTATCGGCCGCGACTACCAGGATGTTACACCGTTAAAAGGTGTGATCTTTGGCGGGGGCAAGCATAAGCTGGATGTGTCCGTGGATGTTGCCAATATAGATGCTGCTCCAGCAGAGCCAGTTTCAGGCAAAGCATAGCTGCCCGTTTCTGGTCTCATAGCACTGTCTTAAATATTACTGTCTTACAGCTGAATAGAATGTTTGCCGGATGCCTGGGCCTGCATTTCCAGTAATTCTTCTTCAACACCTGCCGCATGAGTCAGTTCCGCTACGTTATCTTTGGTAAAGAAACCAGTGAAGTCTCCGAAACGCTGCACATACTCAATGATCAGCGATGAATGCTCGGAAGCGCTGGAGAAAATCTGTTTTAATCCTTCCTCCTGTGAGCCTATTATCTGTAACAGGAACTCCTTGCCGTTTTTTCGGATGGCGTCAACCACATAGTCGATATTCTCAACATCACCGCGCATACCGTCTTTTACCGCAAAGGCGATATGATGCAGTCGCGGTCCGTAGTTGCGTACAAAATTTTCCGTGGGAGAGGGCAGTTTCTCCAGGTGGTTGACAAAATACGGGGTATTGTTCGCGGTAAATACTTTTGCCGGGCTGCGGCTTTCCTCGCTGAAATGCGTGCTCTTGGTGACATTGGTGGACGAGTTCTGGTCCTTGATATCGTAGGAGCCCCAGTAGTAATAACTGCTTAATGATAGAAATTCCAGTATCGCTACCTCACGATTCTGGCTGTAAACACGTGTCGCCAGATGATCCACCGGCTGAATCAACTCATCGATGCCCAGCTCAGCCTGTATCTTTTTCGCCGCTACGTATACCGATTGTACGTCCTCGCGGATGCTGCTCATGCCCAGGGCATACACACGAATCTGGTTCAGCGGCCGTTCCAGGTAACCCACAATATTATGTGTATAAGGTGACGGTTTAGAGATAGCGATATTTCCTGGCAATTCCAGCTTGCGCACTTCGTCCTGATTGAAAAAGCGGAATTCCCGTTCTGTTTGCAGTTCCACCGTCTCGTGCAGATTGTTGACGCGGAATATTTCTCCCATGTAACGGCAGTTCGGTTTAATGGCCCCGATGGGATAGACTTCGTTGAGGCTGCGGAAAACGCCGCGGATGTTAGGATCTTTGACTTCGCGTACCAGGATATCCGGTGAATTCATATTGATGCGCAGGACATGCGTCCAGTGCGTCTCGCTTTCCAGGGTGACCAGGTAATGATACGGCGTCATCAAAGACAGCTCAGCGATATAGTCGATGGAGTGTCCCGGATCGACCGTCATCATAATTGCGTCGATTTCGCCGATCAGATCGGTAAGGCCGACACGGTCGCGTTCCTCCAGCAACCTGATAAGGTATTCTTCGAAGAAAGGGGAATTTTCTTTATCGCCGTTACGTTGAAAGTCAATTGATTTGCCTGGCATGGCTACTGTCCTTTTTGCCTGATGGTTAAAGCGCCGACGGTTGCAGCGCCGGTTGACTGGTTCGTTTACTACGGACCCGACGGGGTGTGATTTTTTTACCTCCCTCGGGTGACGGCTTTTTACTCGCGATTTCCAATACCGCAAAATAGGTATCGCTGAAACTGGTGTGAAAATGCCCAATATCGCGTTGTAAGGTGTCCATAAATTTATGTAACTGCCGGGAATTCAATGCCGCGACATTCGTCGTTTCCACGATGCGAATGATTCGATTGAGGTTGCGTATCAGGGTAATGTGCCGTGGCAGTTTCTGGATTGAGTTTTGTATTTCATACAGACAATGAAGAACGGCGCGAGGAAAATCTCTATCCTGTAGTACAAATTTTTGTACGATGGTGCGGCTAATTGCGGTGGATTCCTGCTGGCGATAACTTTGATAGGCTGAAAGAGACCTAAGCAGGTTCATGCACAATGCATAATCATAAGGGCTGATTTGTTCCTCGTTATCATCCACAAAGGTTTCCATGGTCAGAGTGTCCAGCAGGCGGCTGGTCATATCGGCGCGCTCAAGGTTTCTACCAATGCGTACAAAATGATAGCCGGAATTATGAGTCATGGTGCCCGCCAACAATCCCGTCAGTTGTTGCACGCTGCCAATCAGGAAGGCCAGAAACTCGTACCGGTTGCGGCGCGCCAGGCCGGTAGGTAAATCGGTTTTTGTTTTGAGATACAATTCATTCAAATGCTCCCATCCCTCGCGTGGCAGGATGTCTCGAATGGTGCGGGCATTTTCCCGGGCAAAGCTCAGCGAATTTAGCAGCGAATCAGGGTTGCGTGTATCCGCGAGCAGAAACTTTATAATATGGCGTTCCAGTTGATCCTTGTAGAACTCGCGATACTGTTTTTGATTGCCAGTGATTTGAACCAGGGAATGCCAGCCGATCGCCTTGTTGCGCGGCAGGTCCAGCAGCAGGTTTGTGTATACATTGATAATTCGCGCAGTATTTTCAGCCCGCTCGGTATAGCGAGCCATCCAATAAACGCGTTCAGCAACTCGAGATAACATCCTTAATCAGCCTGTAACGTGGCACAAAAAATTGAAATTCACTGTAATTTTTTTACCTTAAATATTGATTACCTGTTATTGGGGTACATTATTCATGACTGAGAAATTGACGAATGTTGCATGATAAAAAATTCCAAATTAAAAGCATTGTTCCCGGTCAAGTAAACCTGGCCTAAAACAGGCGATTCACTCATTAGACCAGTTATCGACACTGCTACTTCATCCCATATTGCGCACCAAATATGTGCTACCTGCACAACTTTGTTGCATAAGCATTCTAATAGAATTTGTTAACTGAACAACGCACGATGGATTCATTGCGCACAAAAACCGTTAGAAGTTACATTGTTAGCCAAAAACACTGAGCGATAGTGATTCTGTTCTGACGACAACAGGCGCTGTCTAGCTTAATAACTACAGTTATATAGCAAGATGCATACCCTGACGAGAGGTGTTATTCATCTCGCATTATGGGGTCGATGTGATCCCGGTCTTGTTTGATGCCTTTTGGGAGATGCTGAAGGGTGGAGGGACGCCGTTCAGGCTATTTCTTTTCCCATTCGAAACGCGGCAGGCGATTGAAGGCGCGACGCAGACCTTCATTCCATTGCTTCTGTAACGACTTATACATGGGTGAGTTGAGTGTCAGCTTCAGATAGTAGGGTTCTTCAATGGCATCAGCGGTATGCATGGCAAGCTCAACCGGCGGGCCAACCGAAATATTACTGCGAATGGTGGAGTCCAGAGACACCAGCGCACATCTTGCGGCATCTTCCAGCGTGGTGTTTGGCGTTATAACGCGATCCAGAATCGGTTTGCCGTACTTGTTTTCACCAATCTGCAAATAGGGTGTCTCCGGTGAGGCGCTGATGTAATTCCCCTGGGGGTAGATCAAAAAGATTTCCGGCGGCTCACCGGCAATTTGACCGCCCAGAATGAAACTGGCCTCGGAACTGCTGCTGCTTTTTGACATGGCGTCCGCATGTTGCCGTTGCTCTTTTTGGCTGAGCTGACCCACATAGTGTGCGACTTCGTGCAGGTGTCTGCCTTTGCGCAGGTTAAACCTGGCTTGGGGATCTTCCAGGTCATTTCGAATAATATTCATCACTGCCTGGGAAGTGGCAAGATTACCCGACGTCAACAATACGCACATGCGTTCATCCGGCCAGACAAAGACCTGCATTTTGCTGTAGGTAGTCACATAGTCAACGCCGGCGTTAGTACGCGAGTCAGAGGCGAACACCAGGCCCTTGTTAACGGCGATGGCAAGGCAGTAAGTCATACGTTGTTCCTGTTTGTTTTCCCTTAATGGTATGGTAATGCACCATTTAAAGGCGGGTATTGTACTAAAAAATGAGTGAGCATTGTGATGATATAATTTACTTAAGTCGATAATTTTCTCTCATTGAAAAAGCATTGAACCTGCGTTATAAATGATGCTTCATTAACGCATTTCCAACTTTGTTGTGTCTAATTAAATGGCCATTCGCTGGGGTAGTTACAAGGTTAAAAATCTTCATGACGAGCTGTTACGTGCCAGCGGTCGACCACGACCCGCTGCTCAGGCATTAACCAGCTACCTGCGGTCCCTGAAAGACAAGGATATCGAGGAATACAAGGCGGCAGCCGAATCCGCTATCCACGTTATGGGCATTACCTTTACGGTCTACAGTGAAGAGGAAGGTTCTATTGACCGCGCCTGGCCATTCGACATTATCCCGCGCATTATCGACAAAAAGGAATGGCAAGGCATTGAAGCCGGCCTTAAACAGCGGGTTCAGGCGCTGAACCTGTTTATCGATGACCTGTATCACAAGCAGCAAATCGTTAAGGACAAGATATTTCCCGCAGAATTGTTACAGGACTCCAAGAATTTCCGCCCGCAATGCATCGGTATTGATCCACCGCTGGGTATCTGGGCCCACATTTGTGGATCAGACCTGGTACGTGACAAGGATGGCACCGTCTACGTGCTGGAAGACAACCTGCGCGTACCTTCCGGTGTTTCCTACATGCTGGAAAACCGCCAGGTCATGAAACGCGTGTTTCCCGACATGTTCGAGCAATACAATATTCTGCCGGTGGATGATTACCCTTCCCAGTTATATGACACTCTGGCGGCCTTATCACCGCGACCCGGTGATCAGCCCGAAATCGTTGTATTGACACCCGGCGTGTACAACTCGGCCTACTTCGAGCATGCCTATTTGGCACAGCAAATGGGGGCGGAACTGGTTGAAGGCAGTGACCTCGTGGTGGACAAGGATGACGTTGTCTACATGCGTACTATCGAGGGCCTGACGCGAGTCGATGTGATCTATCGCCGCATTGATGATCTCTTTCTCGATCCGGAAGCCTTCAATCCTGATTCCATGCTGGGTGTACCCGGTTTAATGCGTGCCTGGAAGGCCGGCAACGTGGCCCTGGCCAATGCGCCCGGTGCCGGTGTTGCCGACGACAAGGTGGTATACGCCTTTGTGCCGGAAATCATCAAATATTATCTGGACCAGGACGCCATACTGCCTAATGTGCCAACCTATAAATGCATTAATAAAGAGGAGCGCCAGTACGTCATCGACAACATAGACAAAATGGTGGTCAAGCCGGCTAACGAATCGGGTGGCTATGGCATGTTGATTGGTCCCCATTCCAGCAAGGAAGAGCGAGAAAAATTCGTGCGGTTGATTCGCCGTGATCCGCGTAACTATGTCGCCCAGCCCATGCTTATTCTGTCCACGGCGCCGACCCTGGTGGGTAACCGAGTAGAACCACGCCACCTGGATTTGCGACCGTTTATACTGAGTGGGGCAAAAACCTATGTAACTACCGGTGGTTTAACGCGCGTGGCGTTGCGCAAAGGCTCTACCGTGGTTAATTCCTCGCAAGGAGGAGGTAGCAAGGATACCTGGATTGTAGACATGGAAACAACATGACAATGCTCTCCCGTGTGGCGAATAACGTCTACTGGATGGCGCGATACATCGAGCGCGCCGAAAACACCGCCCGCCTCATCAATGTTAATACCCACCTGTTGCTTGATTTGCCCAAGCGGGTGCGCCTGGGCTGGGAGCCTATCGTGGACATCACCAGTAGCCGCGATTATTTCCACAGCAACTATGAAGATAACGATGAACGTAGCGTCGTGCGGTTCATGGTGATAGATACTAAAAACCACAGTTCGATTCTCAGTTCCCTTAGCATGGCACGTGAGAATGCCCGGACAATCCGCGATATCATTCCCCGTGAGGCGTGGGAGCAGGTCAATGATTTATATTTGAAGGGAAAGAACAACGCGCAAAGCGTGATGACGCATCGACATCGATACGATTATTTGCGATCCATCATTTTGGGTGCGCAAACAATTACCGGCTTGCTGGCCGGCACCATGACCCACGACGAGGGTTACGACTTTTTACGTATGGGCCGCAACCTTGAACGTGCTGACATGACCACGCGAATTATTGATGTGCGATCCGCAACTTTATTACCGGAAATGACGGAAGACCTGACGCCATTTGAAAACCTGCAATGGATGAGTGTGCTGAAGTCACTGACAGCCTACCAGATGTATCGGCGTGAAATGCGCTTGCGTATCCGTCGCCCCGATGTGCTGAAGTTCTTGTTGCAGGAAAAACGCTTTCCGCGTGCGTTCCATCATACCTTGAGTGAAGTGGAAAGTTGCTTAAATGATTTACCGCATAACGAAAAGCCATTGCAGCTGGTTAACAAACTGCAGGGCAAGCTTGTGCGCGCCAAGCCGCAACAGCTTAGGCAGGAAAAACTGCATGACTTTATCGATGTTCTGCAACTTGGTCTGATCAAGATTCACGATTGTATTCATGAAACGTATTTTTGATATTTTGACTCTTTTCGATAAGAAATATTTGATCGTCACTCTTGCATACTGATTGTCAGTGTAATCCTTTTCTTGAATGGTTTGATTGAGCGTTAATTGCTCTGGTTTTTGCCTGTATCTGTTTATACCTCGCATTGATAATGCAAAAAGGCACCTACATCGTCGTATCGAAAGCAACAGGTACATTCACGTGTCGCGTCGGTAAACTGGGCACGCTGGCGGGAGATCAGGGTTACTACTTATATGTGGGTAGTGCGCTTGGCAGTGGCGGCGTCAAGGCACGAGTGAGTCATCATTTGCGGATTACTGACAAACCCCGCTGGCATTTCGACTATTTGCGACCCTTCCTAACCCCTCGGCGAATCTGGTATTGCTATTCCTTAAATCGCTATGAACATCAATGGGCATCAGTGCTGGCAGGTTTGTCCGGTGCGGTGATTCCGCTGGCGAAATTTGGTGCTACGGATTGCCCGTGTAAAACGCATCTTTACTATTTCAAAACGGAACCTGATATTGAAGTATTTCGGAACGCACTGACCCGAACGCCTTTGCGCGCTATGGATCTGCGTAATGCATCGGTGGGCGAATGGTGCGCCGAATAGAAGCTAGTGGGTAAAGTTACCGTGTTGGGAATATCTGATAATGCCTCATTTGAAGCATTATCAGCATCTGGGAAAGCCCGCGTTAGTTGTTACGTTACTTGGCCGCGTTCTTTTGAATTTTGGAGTTTTCTACCAACAGGGGATACTTGTAACCAAAACCAAAATCGGTGTCCAGAACAACAGTACCGGTTACCGTGATATTATCGCCTACTTCCGCGGTTTGATTGCTGGTTATGGTCAGGTCATTGGTGCCTTGCTGGCCAGTACCATCCTGAATATGCAAAAAATTTCGTTTCATGATGCCGTTGTTAACTTTTACAACCTTGCCACTTACTTCAACTTGCTTACCACTTAGTTGTTTCATTTCGTTGTGGATGGCTTCAACGGTTTTCTTTTCTGCTCCAGCGTAACCCAGGGTGCTAAAACCGATGATAAATAACCCTAGAAGTACGCGTGTCATTTTGTGATTCATTAACATTCTCCTGCCAAATAGAGGGGATTTTGTATCATATTTTTCGGCGGATTGACAGTTAAAATAGTGCGCAGGTCCATGCCCCGACAGTTGACGAGTCTGCCACCACAAAACCAGAAAAAAATCTGTGATGCAATTAAAAAAACTGGCAGTCGATTTCAGGGATTTTGGCGTTCATTAAAAATTCTTCTAAAATGAAGACATTGACAGTCGATGAATAATAATAACAATGACGGAGTTAACATACGATCCATGATCCACGTCGCACAGCTAACCGATACCCATTTGTTTGCCGATCCCGGTGGCGCTCTCTACGGCATCAATACCCGCGAGAGTCTACATGCGGTGGTGAATCATGCCCGGGTAAATTTGCCGTCGCTGGACATGCTGCTTGTCACTGGCGACCTGGTTCATGACGAAACTGAAGTAGGTTACCGCGCTTTACAGGAAGTGATTGATGGCGCGGGTGTCCCCGCCTATTACCTGCCGGGTAACCATGATGATCCGCAGATAATGCAGACGGTGTTACCCAACTCGCCAGCACAAGGCATAACGTTGGTAGAAAAAGATAACTGGCTTCTGCTATTGCTGGATTCTTCCATTCGTGGCCGGGTGGAGGGTGAGTTATTACCGACTACCCTGGAAAAACTCTCAGAGCACTTGCGAAACAATCGCCACCAACATGTCTTCATCGCGCTGCACCATCATGTCATTGACATTCAATCAGCATGGCTGGACGCCTTGAATCTTCGCAACAATAAACAGTTTCTGGAAATATTAAATGACTTTCCAAACGTGAAAGTCGTTCTTAATGGACATATCCATCAGGAGCTGGATGAGCAACTCAACGGAATACGTTTTCTTGGTTCACCCTCAACGTGTTTTCAATTCACGCCTAAACAGAAAACCGCCAGCGTCGACAAGACAGCAGCCGGTTACCGGCATATTGTGTTACATGATGATGGGAGGGTGGAGACGAGGGTGTATTATGTGGGGTAATGTTTGCCCGTTTTTCTCGGTTCCTCCGTTAGTAAATTATTCGTGTCCTGTAATTTTATATAATTTTAATAAAAATATTTTTCGCCCTAAAGGGCGAGATACTTTTTCTGAATTTCCTTTCCAATAATATTTTTTCCGTCCGCTGCTGCGCAGCAGGCCGGGTTCATTTCTTTGTTACGCAACAAAGAAACGAACCAAAGAAAATGCGCCCCTGAATGACGCTGATCCTGCGTTTCTCGCACGCTGCAGGGGCCGCGCCGATCGCACATCCGTGTGCGATCGGCGCGGGCTCGCCATCCTGGCTTCGCCCTAAAGGCCCAACCGCAGCGTTCTGCGATACTCGGCGTCATTCACAGGGATGTATTGCAGGCTACGATAGATCCTGGGGTTTTCAAATCCCGTTTCAGCGCATCCGAGCATCGTAACGTTTTGACTATGAGCCCGAAGGGTTGCAAGAGGGATCGTGCAAGTCGCCCGCAGCACATGGATGTGCTGCGGGCGACCAAAAGGGAAAAACGGCGAAGCGCAGTATAAAAAGCGTTGATCGGGTGGACTTCTTTTTGGATACTTTTTCTTGGCCACGCAAAAAAAAGTGTCTTGCCCGGCAGGGCAAAAAAGACCTAAATATATTTAAGTTTAAGTTTGATTGAATCCATAAATTTGCACACGATTAAAGACACAACGACTCAATCCTCCCTCTCAAACGGTAATCCCATCGAAAACAACAAATACTTCATAAAAGGACTCGCCGCTTTAAACGCACGTTCGACTTCGGTGATAAATTTCGGTGTCAT